>Ga0315903_10003276_pt1 | contig 22596 bp, 21 predicted proteins | sample LakEriMetagenome_7_FD_203524 | JGI IMG/M metagenome (GOLD analysis project Ga0315903, IMG submission 203524) | Freshwater fungal communities from buoy surface, Lake Erie, Ohio, United States - Buoy 2 MA119 | ecosystem: Environmental > Aquatic > Freshwater > Lake | place: USA: Lake Erie, Ohio... | reverse complement strand
GCGGGTGGCCCAGGCGATCCATACCATGGCGACCAGCGAGGCCAGCTTCGACAGCACGTCCACCAGTGCTTCGCGCCGGAAATCCATGTCGCGGATGTATTGCTCGAACCAGGCATTGCGCAGGCCTGTGAGCAAGGGATAGGCGGCGAGCGCGGCAACGAGGCCGGCGGCGCGCATGTCGCCAATCAGGAATGCGGCGGGCCAGGCGGCGAGCAGCATCAGCGCCGAAACGATGGCGCCGCGCACCAAGTTGATGGTCCAGGCGGTATCAAAATCCGCCTTGCTGGCATTCTTCATCTGCACCAGCGCCGCACCGACCGGCAGGTCGACGACCGCCCCGGCGACTGCGAAAACGCCCAAGCCGATCGCCATCAGGCCGAAATCCTCCGGCATAAGCAGGCGCGCTGCGATCAGTGTGCTGGCAAGGCCCAGCAGGTTGCTCGTGAGGCGCCCGGCGAGCAGCCAGGACATGCCTTTGAGGATCTTGGATCTTAACACGCGTGCACCGCCCTCATGCCCGCGGCGTTCCGCAGCGGGACAGGTAAATGCGTGCGAGGGGCGTAAACATCAGTCATAAGGCAGGCGGGCGTCCGGGGATCGGGCGAACCTGCAATATGTCAGCCAGCTGCGAAGCGAGGGTTAATCGCCGCTGAGCACCTTGAACGTGGCATTCGCCCGGGCGATGGGCTGGCCATCGGCGCACACCAGGCAATCGGCAAAGCAAAGTGAGCCGCCGGTTTTCACGAAATGCGTATCCGTGGCCAGCCATTGGCCGAGCCGGGCACTGCCGAGATAGTCGGTCGACAGGGAAACGGTGACCAGGCCGCCCTTGGGGCCGCGCCCCTCTTCGCTCAGCGCCGCCACGCAGGACAGCCCCATGGCATTGTCGGCCAGCGAAGCGATCAGGCCCCCATGCACCAGGCCGCGCGAGTTGCAGTGTGCCTCTGCAAGGCGCAGCCCGATAGAAACATGGCGGGGCTCCGTCTTCGAAAAGAGCGGCTCCCACGGATCGGTGAAGCGCGATTTGCGGAAGTGGGGCGCATAGCCCTCGGGAATAGTGAGTTCTGACATGGAACGGACTTTCCGGCCCGGACCCCTGCGCGTCCAGAGGTCACGTCGCGGCAATCTCCGCCCAAAGCGGGGTGCGCCCCGCACCCCGACTGCCGTGCCAAATGATCCAAGGCTCCACGCGCACCGTACTGCCACGTAACACACCAGGAGAGTTCGATGCGGGCCACCTTGATTTTCGCGGCGCTTTCCCTCGCCTCACTGCCCGCACTCGCGCAGGCGCCCGAGCCGCCGGAGGGCTGGCAGGTGACCGTCGGCGCCGGCAGCCTGTATGCCCCGACTTATGAAGGCGATGATGACTACGCCGTTTCTGTGCTGCCCAACCTCCAGTTCAAGTATGGCGACACGTTCTTTGCCTCGGTGCAGGACGGCGTTGGCTACAACCTGATCCGGTCGGAAAACCTCACGGCCGGCCCGATCGGCCGCGTCGTGTTTTCCCGCGACGAAGACGGCGATCAGGCCTTTGCGGTCTCGGGCGGCGGCACGAACGATCTGCTTGGCCTCGGCGATGTAGAGACCAGCATCGAACTCGGCGGCTTCCTGCGCTATCGCAGCGGCCCCTGGTCGGCCGGCGCGGAGCTGCGCCAGGCCGTTTCCGGCCACGAGGGGCTCGTGCTGGATCTCAACGCAGGCGCTGGCGGCGTCGTCAAAGGGTTCGGCCCGCCGATCATCTGGACGGCCGGCCCGCGCGCGACGATCGTCAATGAAAACTACACCTCCGCTTATTTCGGCGTGACGCCGGCCCAGTCTGCCGCGTCGGGCTTGCCGGTCTACGCAGCCGGCGGCGGGGCCAGCAGCTACGGCGTCGGCGCGCTCGGGATCATTCCGTTGGACCGCGACTTCAAATGGTCGGTCGTCGCCTTTGCCGGTTATGACAGACTGACAGGGGACGCCGGTGACAGCCCGCTGGTGACGCTCAGGGGCGACGCCGACCAGTTCAGCGCCGGCGTGTTCCTCAGCTACACCTTCGACTGATGCAGATTGGGGGGCGGACGCCGCGCCCGCCCCCTAGCTTCGGCGCCAGCCAGCCGCTATCTCCCCGGCCATGGCCCAGCCCCCTCTGATTTCCCTCACCGACGTGCGCCTCACTTTCGGCAGCGGACCGCTGTTCGAAGGCGTGACGCTGTCCCTTTCGAAGGGCGAGCGCGCGGCGCTGGTCGGCCGCAATGGCGCCGGCAAGTCGACCCTGATGAAGATCATCTCCGAGGTGATAGAGCCGGATTCCGGCGAAGTCTGGCGCCAGCCCGGCATCACCTATGCCACGTTGACCCAGGAGCCGGACCTTTCAGGCTATGCCACCGTGCTCGACTATGTCGCCGAGGGGCTGGACGGCGCCTACATGGCCGAGGCCGAGATCATGGAATTCGGGGTGGACCCCGAGGCAGATCCCACGACGCTTTCGGGCGGGCAGAAGCGGCGCGCGGCGCTGGCCAAGGCGTTTGCGAAACAGCCGTCGATCCTGCTGCTGGACGAGCCGACCAACCATCTCGACGTGCCGATGATCGAATATCTCGAGGGCCGGCTCAAGGCTTTCAACGGCGTCGTGCTGGTGGTCAGTCACGACCGGCGTTTCCTGGAGACGGTGTCGACCAACACGCTGTGGCTGCGCCAGGGCAAGGTGTTGAAGAGCCCCGAAGGCTATCTGAAGTTTGATCAGTGGGCAGAGCAGATCGAGGAAGAGGATGCCCGCCAGCTGCGCCGGATGACGACGCACCTGAAGGATGAGCAGCACTGGCTGGCGCGCGGCGTGACCGCGCGGCGCAAGCGCAATCAGGGCCGCCTCGCGCGCCTCAAGGACCTGCGTGTGGCGCATGCCCAGATGCGCACCGCCCTGAACGACCGCAAGGCCACCGCCGAATTCGTCGCCGATGCCGGCGAGGCGATGAGCAAGAAGGTGATCGAGGCGAAAGGCCTTTCGAAGACCTTCGAGACGGCGGACGGCCCGCTGGTGATCGCTAAGTCCCTCGACCTGCGCATCCTGCGCGGCGACCGGATCGGCATCATCGGGCCAAACGGTGCGGGCAAGACGACGCTGGTACGCCTGCTGCTCGGCGAGATTGCCCCGGACACCGGAACTGTGACGCATTCAAAGACGCTGCAGGTGACCTATCAGGACCAGACGCGCGAGTCTCTGAAAGCCACCGACACGATGTGGGAAGCGCTCGCGCCGTTGGGCGGGGATTCGATTAACGTGCAGGGCCATCAGCGTCACGTGGCGGCCTATGCGAAGGACTTCCTGTTCCGCCCCGAACAGCTGCGCCAGCCGGTGGGCGCGCTGTCGGGCGGCGAGCGCAACCGCCTCGCCCTCGCCATCGGCCTCGCGCAGACATCGAACCTGCTCGTAATGGACGAGCCGACCAACGATCTCGACATGCAGACGCTGGACCTTCTGGAAGACATGCTGCTCGCCTATGAAGGCACGCTGCTGCTGGTCAGCCATGACCGCGCCTTCCTGGACTCGACGGTGACCAGCTGCCTGTCGCCCATCGGCGGCGGCGAGTGGTTGCAGACGGCCGGGGGATGGAGCGATGCGCAGGCACAGCTGAAAAGCGCGCGCCGCAAGGATGCTCCGAGGGCGGAGAAACCGAAAGAGGCAGCCCCTGCCCCCGCCAAGCCGAAACCCGCAGCGAAACTCTCCTTCAAGGACGAGCACCGCCAAAAGGAAATCGACGCACTGATCCCGAAACTGCAGGCCGAGATTGCGGCGCTGGAAAAGGAACTCGCCGACGGCAGCCTCTACACCCGTGACGGGGCGGCGTTCAACAAGAAGTCCGCCCGCATCGGCGCCGCCCGGGGCGAGCTGGAATCCATTGAAATGGAATGGCTCGAAATCGAGGAAAAGCGGGCCGGGCTGATCGGATCGTAGGGCGGGAATTGTTCAGCCTTTCAGTAAGCGCGTGGCTAACGGCTCGTTAACGCGCCTCGGCTAGGGTTCCGTCTGCTAGATTCCCGCAGGAGTGTCCCATGCGTATCGCCGTTCTGCTCGCCGCCGCAGCTTGCCTCGGTTTTTCCGCCAGCGCCGATGGCGTCTCGCGCAAGGCCGTCTCCTCGCCCGAGATGAGCCGCCTGACCGCGACTGGAATGTCGGCCACCGGCGCCCCTGCCGTGCCCGGCCATGAAGTCTACTCCTACCGCCACGGCGCTACCTACAAGGTCGATGCAGGCTCCACCGCGCTGGCCTGCGAAGCGGCCTGCGGCGACGACGGCGTGTGCCAGACGTGGTCCTTTGTCGAAGCTTATGGCAGCTCGGGCGCGCGCTGCGAGCTGAAGCGCGGTTTCGGCAAGCCTGAAGAAAACCTGCTCGCCACCTCCGGCATCTCCCCCCGCGTCGACGCCTCCTACTGGGGCGAAGCAAGCGTCGAACTGCCAGCCGCCGACCTCGCCGGCGAGACCGACGCGACCCCGGACATCAGCGGCAACTAGATCGACCGTTCCTTCGTCGCGGTGAACCGGATCCCCGGATTCTTCTCCTGCGCGTAGCCGACATCCCAGGCATTCTTGGCAAGATAGACCGGCGCGCCGTCCAGATCTGTTCCGGAGGCGGACTTGTTCTTCTCCATGAAATCCTCGATCTTTTTGGGATCATCCGAGGAAATCCAGCGCGCCACATTGTAGGGCGCTGGCTCGAAGAAGACTTCCAGGCTGTATTCCGCCGTCATCCGCTCGATCATCACTTCGAATTGCAGCTGGCCGACAGCGCCGACAATCATGTCCGAGCCGATCTGCGGGCTGAAGAGCTGCGTCACGCCTTCCTCGGCGAGGCTTTCCAGCGCCTTGCGCAAGTGCTTCGCCTTCATCGGGTCCTTCACACGCGCGCGGCGCAGCAGCTCCGGCGCAAAGTTCGGGATGCCGCCGAACTGGATTTCTCCGCTCTCGGACAATGAATCGCCAACCCGCAGTTGGCCATGGTTCGACACGCCGATCACGTCGCCGGCATAGGCGGTCTCGGCAATCTCGCGGTCCTGCGCCATGAACATCATCGGATTGTGGATATTCAGCTGCTTGCCGCCCGCCGTCTTGAGGCGCATGCCGCGCCGGAATTCGCCGGAACAGAGGCGCACAAAGGCCACGCGGTCGCGGTGGTTGGGGTCCATGTTCGCCTGGATCTTGAACACGAAGCCGCTGACATTCGGGTCCGTCGCGTGCACGCGGATCGGTTCGTTCTTCTTCACCGCCTTCTGGTCGCGGGGCGCCGGGGCATAGGTGTGCAGTGTGCGGAGAAGTTCTGCGACCCCGAAGTACCGCAGCGCCGAGCCGAAGACGACCGGCGTCATGTTGCCGGATCGGAAGGCATCGGCATCAAAGGCCGGCAGCAGGCTGCGCGCCATCTCGATACCCTCGGTCATTTCGGCAAAGACGTAAGGATCAAGGTTTGCTTTCAGGCTCTCGGCATCGCCGGGAATTTCGGTGGCGGGGCCGATACGCGCCGGCTCACCCGGGCGGCGCTCGAATTGCAGAAACACATCGCGCTGCAGGTCCAGCATGCCGGAGAAACGCTGTCCGCTGGCCGCCGGCCAGTAAAGCGGCGCCGTGTCGAGCTGCAGCTTGTCCTGCACCTCGTCGAGCAGCGCGATCGGCTCCAGCGCCTCGCGGTCCATCTTGTTGATGAAGGTGACGATCGGGATATCCCGCATCCGGCACACTTCAAACAGCTTCAGCGTCTGCGGCTCGATACCCTTGGCGGCGTCGAGCACCATGACCGCGCAGTCCGCCGCCGTCAGTGTACGGTAGGTGTCTTCCGAGAAATCCTCGTGGCCCGGCGTGTCGAGCAGGTTGAACATGAAGCCGTCGAACTCGAAGGTCATCACCGAGGCCGAAACCGAGATGCCCCGGTCGCGCTCGATCTTCATCCAGTCAGACCGCGTACGCCGCGCCTCGCCGCGCGCAGCCACCTCACCGGCCGCCCGGATGGCCCCGCCGGCCAACAGCAGGTTCTCGGTCAGCGTCGTCTTGCCGGCGTCCGGGTGTGAGATAATGGCAAAGGTTCGCCGGCGGGCGGCTTCAGTCACGTGCGACATGGGTCAGGTTCTCTCTCTGGCGGAGGCCCTAACCGATTTGGCGTTTGGATTGAAGGGGCTGGCTGAGGCGGCCTCAGGCCCAGGTGCCGTGAAACCCGAGCGGCCAGGCCCGGTCGCCGCGCCAGATGCACACTGGCCCGTCGCTGACCCGGGCCGCATCGAAGACACAAATCTCGCTCGTGCCGGTCTTGAGGTTCAGCACGGGACCGATGAGCCAGCTGTCCGCTTCTCCCTGCCGGTCCGGCTTCGGCACGAACAGGAACTCCTCCACCATGCGCGCGTCGCCAAAATCGAACGTGTCGGTCTTGCCAGTCTCCCAGTCATGCACGCTCACGCCGGACAGGCCGGGCCGGTCGGTGGGCTGCCCCGTCACCAGGGCGGTCAGGCGGCGCGGCAGACCGTGCCGGCGCGGATCAACCTGTGGGAAGTCGCCATCCAGCCCGGTCTCGACGAGCCGGGCATCGCCGGTCGGCGGAATCACGATCTGCGTCAGATCGCTCTGAAATCGCGCGTCGCGGCCTTTCCAGGCGCCGCGGATCTCGTCCACGCCGCCGCCGACGCCCAGCACCGGCTCCTTGTAGAGCGCGGCGTCGATGCGGATCGTGCCGTCAGCTTCCTCCCAGGCGGCGCCGGTATGATAGAAGGCGCGCGCGGGCCCTTGCGCCCAGCGTTGCTTCGAGAAGTCGTCCTTGTCGACGATCAGGAACTGGAACCCTTTCTCCGGGCGCCATTCAAACCCTTCCACGACAGGAGGACGGAACGCTTCGTTGATCCACGGCTGGACCAGGATGACGAGGTGGCGATCCGTCATCGCCCAATCGTGTATGTACGCCGCCTTGCCGATATTCAGCAGGCCGAAGGACTGAAGGCCGCCATCGGCCGCGATCCGGTAGACGCCGACCTTCGGCCCATTGATCGCGAGATTCCAGACCGTGCCGTCGGGCTCACGCTTCGGATGGGCAAGGAAAGGCATACCCGCAAGATCATCGCTCCAGGCTTTCACGCCCCGTGTCTCGAGCGTGGTGGCATCCATGGCGATGGCTGAACCACCTTCCCAGAGCGCGTAGAGTTTGCCGTCAATCACGATCACAGACGTATTCGCGGCGTTCACATCATCCGGCCCGCTGACCGGGAAATCCGGATGCCCCACCGTGCCGAACCCCGGCGCCATGATCATCCCGTTCGCCTGTTCGATCCGCCGCTTCGTGGTCTGGACAAACCGGCCGGAATGCACCGCCTTGCCATCCGCAATTGCGATCCGCTGCACCATGCCATCGCCGTCGAACCAGTGACGGGCATAGTCATCCTTCCCGTAAAGGAACTGGGCAGGCCCGTTGCGGTAGAGGCTACCCTCCAGCCCCTGCGGCACCTTGCCGAAGACGAGCCGCATCGGCTCAGGATCGAACCCGCCCGCTGGCGCCGATGTGTAGCCGAGATGCCAATCCGGCATGGACGGCGTGCCAGCGAAGGCGGGGCTGAGGCCAAGACCGAAAACGGCGGTGCCGGCAGCGCTTGAGGCGAGGAAGTGGCGGCGGGACAGGCTCATATCGGGCTCCTCTGGTCGAACTCGGTCGCGGATCAGTTCACCGTGATGATCTGGACGGCGCCGTCCTCGGTCACTTCAAACCGGGCATCGTCCCATTTGGCGGGGCCGAACCGGCCCTTGGCATTGTTCGAGAAGGCAAACGGCTCGGTCGGCATGCCGAACGGGTTGCTGTTCATCTCGCCGTCGCCGTTCACATCATGAAACAGCTTGATGCCGTATTCGCCGGGCGCGAGGCCCTGAATGGTCACACTGACGGTGGCGGCGTTCACAACGATATCGGCCCCGTTGACCGCCTTGCCGCCCTCATAGCCCGCCGCGTCATACACGCCGAGGCGGATCGCGCCGGTCTGTTTCTGGATGTTCTCAAGGGTGACCGTCACAGGCCCGGCAAGGGCAGCCGGCGCCAGGATGGCGAGGGCAAGGGTCGAAAGGATCAAGGGCTTGAAGGTCATGTTGGTCTCCGGTGTTGTCGTGAGCGGCAGTCCGTTTGCCGTGAGACCAACATGCCGGCTTCCCGGTTCGCCTGCAGCCGCGACTTCACCAACCGGCCCGAATCCTTCGTGAAATGCGGCGATTGCAGTTCACGAAGCGCGAATGACGGCCTGTTTCGGCTCGCGAAGCACGAGCTTTCAGGGGTCAGCCTTGGCGAAGGTGAGGGATGATGCGGGACAGCATACGCCGCCCTCGTCAGCGGTCAGGTGTCCGGTATCTCGAAGCCGATCGTGCGGTCGGCGCTCACATAGCCCGGCCATTGCGTTGTATCGAACTGCACCCAGTAGCCGCGCTTGGAGATCTGGCCCGGCGGATCGTCGGCAACCAGCGGCCCGATCACCCCGTCTGACGCATCCGGCCAGATCTCGCACTCCTCATAGCAGCGCTCGATCCAGCCGCGCCCGAACCAGGCCCCAGCGAGATAGACATCCGCCCGCACCCAGAGACTTGGCGCAACGGAAAGCTCGATCCGTCCCTCGAGGGCGCCGCTCAGGGTGATCAGCGCATCCTGCTTCGCTTCCCGCGTCACCGACACCGCAATGTCCCGCCCTGCGCGGTCCTTCCATACCGGCGAGAGACCGGCAAAGTCGCAAAGCAAGGACAGCAGGAACTGCGCCGAGCTCAGCTTTGGCGGGCCATCCTCGTCCCAGAAAAAACGCGGTGCGCGGATGGGTGGACATGGCTCCATCCCGCCACGAAACCTTCAGGCGGGCGGTCCGTCAACTGCCGGGATGCCCGCCCGCGCCAGCTTGCCAATTGAAGCGCTTCGACCGGGGAGCCGACCAGGCTGGGGACACCGATCCAGTAACCCTGCAACTGATCACAACCGAACGAGGCAACCAAGGCCGCTGTTTCAGCGCACTCAATCCCTTCGACCGTGCAGGCAATACCCAGCTCATGAGCCAGCGAAACCGTAGCCCGCATGATCTTCTGCGTTACGGCGCGGTCTCGCAGTTCAGCCACGAACGCCCGGTCCAGCTTGATCTTATCAAGCGGCAAGCGGTCCAGAATGGCGAGTGAAGAATACCCGGCCCCGAAATCGTCGAGCACCACCCTGAATCCCAGCCTGCGCGCCTCATCGAGCACTTCGCAGTTTTCTGCCACGTTGCGGAAAGCGACCTGCTCGGTCACCTCCAACTCAATGCGGTTCGTCGGGACGCTGTGACGCGCAATGATGGCACTCAGCTTTGCCAGAAACAGCCGCGAGGTGAGCTGGGAGGGAGAAACGTTGATCGCCAGTGAACAGTTGGTCGCTGCCACAGCCGGCAATGCCTCTTCCAGGAGCGACCAGAGCAGCTCGTTCAACAGGCCCAGCCGCTCGGCAATCGGAATAAAGTCGTTGGGTGTGGGGTCACGCGGGAAGCCGCTGTCCGGCCAGCGGGCCAACAGCTCCATCGACACGATCCTGCCATCGCTGACAGAAACGATTGGCTGCAGTGCCGCGCGGATTTTGCCGGCCGGTAACGCCTGACGCAGCGCAAGTTCCACGGCCGAGGACGCAAGCGCCGCAGAATCGACCACTTCGTCAAATTCCACAACGCCAAGTCGCTCCACTTTGGCGCGCCGCATCGCAACGTCGGCCGCATGGAAGAGGTCGGAAACCAGCCTGCCACTTTTGCTTTGCGCGACCCAGCCGATGGATGCGCCAACCGATACCGTTCCGGCAGCACAAGGTATAGGAGCCGTAAGCCTGTCGTGGAGATCAAGGATAGCGCGCTGGTTCGCGCCTTTTGAAGCGGAAGATGTGATCAGTATCGCAAACTCGTCGCCGCCAAGCCGGGCGGCTGCAATCAAGCCCGGTTGCAGTATCAGACGCTGCGAAATCTCTTTGAGGACCTCGTCGCCCACCGAGTGTCCGAACTGGTCATTCAGAGGTTTGAAACGATCAAGGTCGATGAATGCGAGAATTGGCGTTACTGCCGAGCGGGATTGGTTTGAAACCAATTCGACAAAGGATCGCCTATTTTTCAGGCCTGTCAGCGGATCCTCGGCGGCCAGACGCGTTGTCTTGATCACCAGCGCCCTAAGGGTCTCCCGGGTCATGACACTGCGATAGGCGCCGGCGCTGAGATAGCCGACCAGTGTTCCGAGCGCGACTATGGCAACGACCTTGTTCTCGCCTTCGAGCTCGGGGCTGAAGCTTGACCAGATGATCATGGTTATGGCGCCGATCACCGGTGGCAGGCCGGTTGTAAGCGTCTGCAGGCGGCTATCTGTGTAGAACAAAGATACGTGGATCAGGATACCCAGAATAACCGCACCTGCCATCAGCATGCTGATGAGATTTCCGGTTGTCCAAAGCGTCAGGCACATAGCTGTCCAGAGGCTTGCCCCAAGGCAAACGTGGACAAAATAGGCGACAAGCCACCGGGGGTCTGGTTTGACGTGCCTCTTGAGATGCCGCGCGATCTGATACTCGGTGAACTCATTGACGAAGATCAGCGATGCCCAAGCCACCGCCAGTGGCAGCGAGGCCGCATAACCGACGAGCGCCGCCACAATGATGCAAGCGGCAACGCGGCCAGCTGTATCGGCCGCCAGTCGATTCATCAGGTCCCGGCTTGTCGCCAGCTCTGCCTCAATCGTCCAATTGGAACCCAAAATCCGCCTGCGCATCGGCCGACTGCCACCCTCAGCTCTTTCCACCAATCTATCAGGGGCAGCTGAGATTCCGGCTAATCTCGGTTTCTGAAACTGAGAGTTTACCTTATTAGTTTGGCAAGAACTGCCACCCGGGCCGTTGTCATGCCCGGCCTTTGCGGCCGTGTTTGCTTTGGGCCTGCCTCGGGCTTAGCCGAATCAAACGCTCACAATGCAAAGCCAAAGCCCGCCGATATCTGACGGAAGGTCGATGTCTTCACGAAAGGCTCCGCTCAGGCCGCGCGCGGCCAGATCTGGCGGATGTCAGGGGCGACGCCTTCGGCGAAGCGGGCGCGGACGGCCTCGAGGATGGATTCCGGCAGGATCGTCAGGCGGGGCTCCGACACGCGGCCATCCTGGATCGGGAACAGAGCAGCATTGGCGCCGGTCTTGGCGATGATCAGGGCGGCGAGGTCGGCGATCAGGCCGGCGTCCGGCGGCGTTCCCCGGTCATGGCAGGCCTGCAGGCGGGCGCGGGCGTATTCGATGGCGTCGCGGGCGCGCATCGCGTGGATGTCCTCGAAGCCGAGTACAGGCCCGCGTTTCAACAGGCGCAGCTCAGGCGCCTCGATCTCGGTAACGGTCTCGTTCAACAGGAACAGCATCGGCGCCATCGCCCCTCATAGCCCAGCGAATCGCAGGTTGCTTTGACCGTGTTACGGGACGGTTAACCGTCGCTTCCAATCATTGGGTCGGTGTCAGGCCGAGCGACTGCAGGATACCGGCAGTCTGGGCATTTGCGCCACATGCCGTTTCATGGGCCGCCATCGCGGCCTTCAAGGCGTCTCCGGCGGAAAGCATCATGCCGTAAGCGACTTCCCAATCAGCGCTATGGATCGAAAGGACCCGGACCCACTCGTCGGCTCGCGCTTGCCAGTCTTCAGGCCCACCGGTCTCTTCCACGTCATACATCAGCGCGTCCAATGCGGCTTGCGCATCTGCCGCCTCGACTTCGATTTCCTGCATCTTCGCGGCATAATCGCGGTAATCGAGACCGGCTTGCACCATCTCGGGTTTCCCCGCCTCGCAAGGCTGGGCCAAAGCCGCCCCGGGGAACAGGCCCAGCAGAATGAAGCCGAGCGCTGCAAATACTTGCCTCATGACTTGGGGCTCCCTCATCCGTTTACGGTTGTTTTTATGCCCGTCCCGGGTCAGTCTTCAACTGTCTCGGTGAGGAAACTGCGCCCTTCCCTGTCCTCGATCTCGACGATCCAGAGATCTCGGTCACGCTCCTTGGCGCGCCGCACATACTCGTCGACGCTGGCTTCATCCGGCCCGACGCCCTGCATCTCGAGGTTCAGGAATACGCGGACGCCGTCGAGGTTCGTACACGGAACATAGGCGGCTGCAGTGCCGTTCAGGCGCGCAACCTTGATCAGCACGTCACCGCGATCATCGTCACCGTGCTGAACGATGAAGGCACTGGCGCCCGCGAGTTGCGCCCGCCGCACCAGTGCCTCGATCCAGAGCTTTGAAGGCAAGCGATCCATGGCAGAGACTCCCCTGACAAGGGCGCTTAGGTCAAGCGGAATACCGCTCAGCCCTCGGTCGCGCCGCCCATCATGCAGCTCATGCCAGCCGACATCAGCGCGCCCATGACAGCGCCCTGCTTCTCGACGGGCAGCTCGTTCATCATCTTCTCGCCTTCCTCGTCACCAGCCGCCATGGCCGTTGCGACGAGCTTGAAGGTGTCCGCATCGAGCCCTTTTTCCAGACTGTCGGCCACGCACGTGCAATTGGCGTCCGATTCGCCGCTGTCAGTACAAGCCTTGACCATGGCAGCCTTCGCGCCGCCACCAGTCGCGCCGCAACCGGCAAGCACAAGAGCCGCAACAGCGGCAATAACGAAAGTTCTCATTGGGCATCCCCCTGCTGAATATGACGCCGGACCGTGGCATGGTTCACCCGTTTGGGAAACGGGAAAGTTCATGGAGACAAGCCCACCCCTACTGAGCCGCCTCTTCCATGGGTGCGATATCCGCTTCAGACGCGCGTGGGAGGGTAACAAGGACGCGTGTTCCCCTGCCGGGTTTGGACTCGATGCGCAGGCCGCCGCCATGCAGTTCGGCAAAGCGGCGCACAACCGACAGACCGAGGCCGGTGCCCGGCTTGGCGCCGGTGCCTTGGGCGAAGGGCTCAGTCAGCCGGCCGAGGTCGGCCGCTGCGATGCCCGCACCCCGGTCCGTGACGCTCAGCACAGCGGCGCCGTTGTCGAGGCGGGTTTCCAGCGTCACGGCTTTCCCGCTCGTGGAGTATTTGATCGCGTTGGAGATGAGGTTCTGCCAGATCTGGCGCACCGCGCGCGCATCTGCTTCGGCCCAGACTTCACCTGCAGCTTTCAGCTTCAGTGTCACACCCGCGCGGTTTGCCTGGGCAGTCAATTGGCGGATGACGGATTCGGCCGATGCGGTCAGGTCCACCGGTTCGGGTTCTAGGCGCGGCTGCCCAGCTTCGGAGCGGGCGAGATCCAGAATGTCGTCGACGAGCAGCAGAAGGTCCGTGCCGCTTTCATGAATGATCGAGGGATAGTCAGCATACGGCTTGGGCATCGGCCCCATCAGTTCAGCCTGCATCACTTCGGCATAACCGAGAATGGCGTTCAGCGGCGTCTTGAGGTCGTGGCCGAGCGAAGCGAAGAACGCCGTGCGCGATTGCAGCTTGGCCTCCAACTCGGCGATCGCGCTGGCGGGTAAGTCAGGCGCATCGTCCGGCGCGTCGATCAGAAGAACGTGCCAGCCTTTTGCGTGGCGCTCGGCGAGGACACGCACGCGCTGGCCGGAAACGAGTTCGGCAGTAACCAGTTTGCGTGCCGTTCGGCCGGGCGCGATGAGATCGAGGTCATGGTCTGCGAAGAGGTTCAAAAGCGCCGAGCCGGCACGCATCGTGACGAGGCCAAACGTATCGCCCTGCACACGGCGCAAACGGCCCTCGGCCGTCACGTCCACCCAGCTGATCCCGGTCATGGTGATCGGCTGGGGTTCGGGCTCGGGGCGGGCCTCAGACGCGGGCGCGGCGGCAGCCTGCTGGGTGGAGGCCGCGGCAGGCTCCGACACGAGGTGCCAGACCATAAGCGCCACAAGCACGAAACCGGCAAAGGCGAAGGGCGCCGCAAGCTCACCCGCGCCTGGCACCGGCGGCGGGATGATGCCAAGCGGGGCGGCAATGAACACGAGGAACAGAGCCAGGGCGCCAAAGGTTCCGGCCTCGGCAGCCATCCGCTTAGCGCCGGCGAGCAGCGCGGCGAGCGGGGCGGCCACCAGCAGGATGATCAGCGGCGAGGCCCCGCCGCCGGTCAGCACGACCGCGACGAGCGCCCCCACCAGCCAAGCGATGACCACGAGGCCGCGGCGCAGGGAATCCCCCGCACTGGCAGCAGCATAGCCGGCGAGGCCGGGAATGAGGGTCATCAGCACCGCTGCGATGAGGCTGGGCACTGGCGCGCCGGCCAGGCCGCCCGAGACAGCCGCCGTCAACCCCAGCGCGATCCACGCAAGGTGTACAAATTGTAACCGCTTCTGCGCCGCTTTGGGGGCCAAGACTTAACACCCCATAGATAAATTTTAGGCATTCTTGCCGTATCAGGTGTCCGTCCTGCTGTATTTGTAATGAGCAAATCGCACAAGGCATGGTTCCCCATGCCGGGAAGTTCGGGCATCACTAATCGCGTGTCGCGTGAGGGAGTTTAGAATGAAGACCTCTGGGGTGATCGCTGCACTTCTGTGTGGTGCCGGGCTGGTGGCGGGCGCTTCGGCGCAGGTTGCCGATCCAATTTCGGAATCTGCAGCCGTTTATATGACCTATCAGTCTGACGCCGAAAGCGTTGCGGCAAAGCCCTTCAAGAGCGCCGGTGATATCGAGGCCGCTCTCGGAACGATGGGCGCCTATAATGCCGATCAGCTCTCCCAGGGCTGGATGGCATATTCCGCGATGATCGCGGCACAAGATCCCCAGTTCGCCGGCAAGGTGCGTGACATCTACGCATTCTACGGCCCTGGCGCGCTGAAAAGCTTTGCAAAGGGCGATGGCTATGCCCGCTCGCTGGAAGGCGGCGACGATGCCGTCGGCGCCGCGGTGTCGGTGACCAAGACGGATCTCTCGAAGATTTACTCGTCCGCTGCGGTGGTGAAGGAGCAGGGCTACTCGCTGCAAGGCTATGGCTGGGCCAAGGCCCGCATCCACAATGGCAACGAGCGGTCGCGCACCGTGCAGGCGCTGCAACTCAAGGGCCGCTCTGCTGACAACATGATCGTTACGGCGCTGACCAGCGCATCGCCGCTGTCTGGCGACACCAAGGCGAGTGTCATTACGGTTGCGGCCACGGCTGACGATGTGGCCGGCGCCGTGCGTCTGCCTGCCTTCCTGACCAGCGGCTTCACGGGCAACCGGGAAAAAGTGAAATTCGGCAAGGAAGCCGTCGCTGACCAGATCGCCTCACTCGCCGCCCTTCGCGTCATCGGCACCGATTCGGTCGATCAGGCGCGCCTGAAGACGGTGATGACCGAGCGCACCTCGCAAAGCTGCCTCAAGATGGAAAACCTTGAGCTGCAGGGCTGCGTCGCCAGCGTCGGCCAGCAGTTCGAAGTGCCGCACTGCATCAGCGCCCATGCGATGGCCGAAGTCGCTGACTGCCTCGGCTCCGTCTATAAATAGTCCACCCACTCAGGATTTACTCTGCATCTCAGACCCCGGCGGCCACTGGCCAGCCGGGGTTTTCTTTTGGTGCTGCGGCGATCATATGGAGCACCATGAGTATCGAGACCAAAGCGGCGGAAATACGGGAGGAATTCTCCTGGCTCGAGGATTGGGAGGCGCGGTATGCGCACCTGATCGACCTGGGCAAAGGCAATCCACCTCTGGCGCCTCATGAGCGCACGGAGGAGACGCGGGTGCGCGGCTGCGCCTCGCAGGTCTGGATTGTGACCGATGTGGCAAGCGGCCAGCTGAACGTGCGCGCGGAGTCTGACGCGATTATCGTATCCGGCCTGATTGCGCTGCTGACGCGTCTCTATTCGGGCGAGCCGCCCGGCGAGATCATAGGCTTCGATGTAAAGGCCCTGCTCGACGAGATCGGCGTGAGCGGCGCCCTGACGGCGCAGCGCTCGAACGGCCTTGCCTCGATGCTCGCCCGGATTCAGTCTGACGCGCATTTGGCGACGAGCGGCTGAACCGGCGGGGTAAAGTCAGCTGCGACCGCCGCGGTCTCACTTTTCGATCGACTGGACGATAGGTGTCAGGAATTCGGCCAGCGGCTTGGCAATCGTCACAACGCCTTCTTGCGTCGGATGCAGTCCGTCCGGCTGCAGCATCGACGGAGTAGCTTCGATTCCCGCGAGCAGGGATGGATAATAATCAAGCTGATAGGCTTCTGCGAGCTCAGGATAGATCCGGGCGTAAGCCGCCTCAAGGCTGCCCTGCTGGACGTCGCCGCGCAGTTCGAGTCCGACGAGGACAGTTCGAATGTCCTCCTGCGCAGCGCGGTCCAAGATGGCCTCCAAGTTGGAACGTGCAATGGCCGGGTCTATTCCCATCAGGAAATCATTGGCTCCGAGCGCGACCACTAAGAGGTCCGGCTTGGCCGCCGAGACACTCCAGTCAAAGCGCGCAAGCCCGTTCGCGGTCGTATCGCCCGACACACCCGCATTGATCGCGACCGCATTGATCTGCTGCGTACGCCAGAAGGCCTTAACTTGCGCCGGCAAGGCATCGGCCGGCGAGAGGCCGTAGCCTGCCGTCAGGCTGTCTCCCAGAAACACGACGGTGACTGCGCCCTCGGTACTCTCTGCGACTGGCGACGCTTGTTGAGAGATGACTGAAGGGGCAGTCGGGGTACCTGCTGGCTGCCCGCAAGCCGCAAGCAGCAGGCAATTGGCCGCAGCGAGCCACGCAAGGATGGGCCTGCGCCCTTGTCGCGCGTGTGAGACAAGCAAGTTCATGTCCTTGAATAGGCTGGCGCCCTGCGCCTGACAATCTCCGAGGCAACAGAACGAGGCAGTCAGCATGACCGAACGGCTCAGAATGACAGGGGTTTGGCTAACCTTTCCGGCTGCAAAAGGCGCAGAAGCAACCGGCTCGCTTGACGTTCTCAAGGGGATCGACTTTTCGGCACGCGCAGGTGAAAGCGTGGCGATCGTAGGCCCCTCCGGATCGGGCAAGTCATCACTTGTCGCGATCGCCGCGGGCCTCGAGCGGGCGAGCAGAGGCGAGGTCACGCTGCTGGGCGAACGCATTGACGCTTATGACGAGGACAAGCTCGCCAAACTGCGACGAGGCCGTGTCAGCATGGTTTTCCAGTCATTCCACCTGCTTGAAACCATGACGGCCTTCGACAATGTCCGGGCGCCGCTCGAGATCGCGCGGCTCGGCGAGGTCAATGCCCGCGCTAAAGCCGCTCTGGAAGCCGTTGGCCTCGCAGAGCGCCGCCTACACTATCCCGGACAGCTCTCCGGAGGCGAACGCCAGCGTGTCGCGGTTGCCCGGGCGCTTGCCTGCGAGCCCTCTCTCGTCTTTGCAGACGAGCCCACAGGCAACCTTGATGCAGCGAGTGGCGCCGTGGTGGCTGACCTCCTGTTCTCGATCACGCGGAAGCAGGGCGCAACACTGATCATCGTGACACATGACGGCGAGCTTGCCGCACGCGCCGACCGGACCGTGCACATGCGTGACGGCCGGATCATATGAACAGCCTTTCCATCAAGATCGCCTTCAGCGAGTTGTCGGCCGGCCTGAAGGGGTTCTGGATCTATCTGGCGTGCCTGATGCTGGGAACGGCGGCAATTGCGGCCGCTGGCTCGGTGACGGAGACATTTTCCCGGGGCGTGGCCGGCGAAGCGCGCACACTGCTGGGCGCGGACGCAGAGATCACCACGGCGCAGCGGCTGCCCTCGTTGGACGAGCGCGAACGGGCAGAGCAACTTGGCATTGTTTCGGCAAGTGTCACGCTGGACGTCATGGGCTCGGCTGGCGACCGGCGCTCGCAGGTCGATGTGCGGGCGGTTGACGCGCTCTATCCCCTGATCGGTGAGGTAGCATTGTCGGGCGGAGAAGACGTGCTGCAAGCAGCCCTTGCCCGCCGGGGCGATCACTGGGGCGTAGTTGTGACCCAATCTTTTCTGGACAAGTTCGGCGTCTCGATCGGCGAAGCCGTGGAGATTGGCCCCGTGGCGGGCATCATCACGGCGCGCCTTGAAAAGCTGCCCGACCGGATCGGCACGCCCGGCGGATTCGGGCCGGAAGCGATGGTTTCGCTCGAGGCCATGCAGAGCGCGGGGCGCCTGACACCGGGGCAGCTATTCAGGTCGAGCTTACGCATCCTGTTTGCGAGGGGCGTAGACTTTGAGGAAGCCGAAGCGCAGCTGAAAGACACGCTCGAAAGCAGCGGCGGCCGCCTCCGGGCGCCGGAAAATGCCATCGACGGCATGCAGAACCTGTTGAAAACCCTAAATAGCTTTCTTGCCATAATCGGTATTGCCGCCCTCGTTTCAGGCGGCGCCGGCGTCGCGCAGGCGACGCGCGCGTTCCTTCAATCCCGATCTCAGTCGATAGCCGTGTTGAAAGTCTTCGGGGCAGACGCGGCTACCTTGCGAGCGGCTTACATGATTCAGCTCGGCCTCCTCGCATTGCTCGGCACGCTTGCCGGTACGGCGCTCGGTGCAGGGGCGCCATTCCTCCTTGCACTGATTGCAGGCGACACGATCCCCCTGCCTCTGGCGCTCGGGCTTTATCCGGCAGAACTCGCGAAATCCCTGGCGCTTGGCGTCCTCGCCGCCGCCGCCTTTGCGCTGCCAGCTATCGGCACGGCGCGCGCAACACGTCCGGCATCGTTGATCCGACGTCTTGGCGAACTCGAAAAGAAAGCCACGCCCTGGCTAGAACGGGTATGGGCGGCCGGCGCCGGAGCGGGCGTCGCTGGGCTCGCCGTGATTTCGAGCTACCGGCCTTGGCTCACATTGATGTTGCTCGCCGGAGCCTTGCTCACGGCCGGCCTGTTCGTTCTGGTAGCCTGGTTGGTCAAGCGGGCCGCCCGGTCAGCGTCGTTGCAGGCCAAAGGGTACTGGCGGCTTGCCCTCGCCAATCTTGGCGGGCCAGGCTCGATTGCGCCGTCGATCGTCCCATCGCTTGGCCTTGGCCTCGCCCTGCTGATCCTGGTCGGTGCGGTCCAGGCAAACCTAATCCGGCAAATTTCGGCGACCGCGCCCGCTAATGCACCATCACTCGTCTTTTCTCAGATCCCCAATGCGAAGGTGGGCGACTTCAATGCCGTGCTCGCCGCCAACGGCATCGACACCGCTGATCCTGCCCAATACCGCGAAGCGCCCTTCCTGCTCGGGCGGGTGACTCATTTGCGCGGCCTCCCGCTCGTCGAGGCCAACGTTGCGGAGGAAGAGCGCTGGGTGGTGCGCGGTGAGACGAGCCTTACCTATTTCGGCGCCGCCCCGCCGGAGACCGAGTTGGCCGAGGGGGCCTGGTGGCCGGAAGATTATTCAGGCCCGCCCCTTGTCTCGGTTGAAGCCGACGCTGCTCGAGGACTAGGCCTCGGCATTGGCGACTCTGTCGGCTTCAGCATCGCCGGCCGAGAGGTCACGGCCCGCGTTGCTTCGCTTCGGATCGTCGACTGGGGCACCTTTGGCATCGGCTCGAACACCGCCTTCATCTTCTCACCAGGCACACTTGAAGCAGCAAGACCGGCCTTTATCGCCATCGCCCGGGCCAGTCCGGAAGAAGAACTGGCCGTCATCGCTGCCCTCGGCGCCGACTTGCCTGAAGTTGTCGTGTTCCAGACACGCCCAGCGCTCGAGGCCGCGGGGCGTGTCTTCGGCCAGATTGCGATCGCCATCAACGCCGCAGCTGCCATCGTGACCGTAGCAGGCTTGCTGGTCCTGCTCGGCACGGTCGCCACGCTTGCGCGCACAAGGCAAAGGGAAGCGGCCTTGCTGAAAGTGTTTGGCGCGACGCGAAGCGAGATCCTGAGACTGCACGCGTCTGAAACGGGCATTGCCGCGGGGCTTGCCGCCCTTGTCGCCGCAATCATCGGGCTGGGCGCAGCGTATCCTGTGGTCGTTTTCGTGTTCGAAGCCGAATGGTCCTTGCCTTGGCAGGGCGCCGTTTTCGTTGCCTGCGCAGCAGCATTTTTCTCCGCTGCTGGCGGAGCGGCAGCAAGCCTTGCGGCCCTGTCGCGCTCGCCAGCCGACGTGTTGCGAGCCCCTTGATTTCAGCAAACCGCCAAGACCAGCGGCGACTTCGAAGCCACACCCTATTGGCAAGCCGGCAAGAATAGCCAAGTTAAGGGACAGACCAGAGGACGTCGCCATGCCTGCACTTTCGATTCTTGAACTCGGCCGGGTGCGCGAAGGATTCACGCGGGCCGATGCGCTGAACGATGCGCGGCGGCTGGCGCAGCATGCCGAAGCGCTTGGCTACAAGCGGTTCTGGGTGGCCGAGCATCACAACATGGCGGCGGTGACGACGGCGGCAACCTCAATCGTGATCAGCCACATTGCGGCAGGGACGAAGACGATCCGCGTCGGCGCGGGCGGCATCATGCTGCCCAACCACGCGCCCTATGTGATTGCCGAACAGTTCGGCACGCTAGATGCTCTCTATCCCGGGCGCATTGATTTGGGCCTCGGACGCGCTCCGGGTACGGACCAGATGACGCTGCGGGCGCTGCGGCGCGATCCGTCGGCATCTGAGCACTTCCAGCAGGATGTTCTAGAACTGCAGGCCTGGCTCGGCCCGGTGCGCGAAGGACAACGGATCGAGGCTGTTCCGGGATCGAACGCCAATGTTCCGATCTGGATTCTCGGATCGAGCCTCTACGGCGCGCAGATGGCGGCGGCCTATGGCTTCCCCTTTGGCTTTGCCTCGCACTTCGCGCCGCAGATGCTGGACCAGGCGCTGGCAATCTATCGCGGCAGCTTTCGCCCATCGAAGCAGCAGCCGAGGCCCTATGCGCTGATCGGCGTGAACATCATTGCGGCGGAAACAGATGCAGAGGCAAGGTTTCTGGCGACTTCTCAGCAGATGAGCTTCGCCAACCTCGTGCGCGGGGAGCGCAAGCTGACCCAGCCGCCTATTGAAAGCATAGACGCCTACTGGACGCCGCAGGAAAAGGCGCAGGCTTCGCACATGTTGAACTTCAGCATTGTGGGCAGCGCTGAAACCGTCCGCAAGGGGATCATCGCCCTGATGGAGCGAACCGAGGCCGATGAGCTGATGATCGTTTCGGACACCTACGATCAGGACAAGCGTCATCGCTCGTTTGAGATCATCGCCGATGTCATGGCAAACCTGAAAACAGCAGCCGGTGCACGCGCCTGAAACTTGATCTGCAACGATCGCTCAAAGCGAACTGGACAGGACAGCCAGACTCGATTCTAACAGGCCGCTAGAACAGACGTCGGCGCGGGATCCTCACATGCGAAAAGCCCTCACCGGCCTCGTCGCCGCCGCTCTCACCAGTTTTTTGCCCAGCGCTCAAGCCGGCAATCTGCAGCGCGCCGTGTTGGCGCAATTTGCGACCCCGCCGATTGTCGCCGAAGTGCAATTGCTGCGGCTGGACGCAACCCTCCAGATGGCCATGCAGACGGAGGATTTCGTGGGGCTGGCTGTGGCGGTGGTGCGGGACGGAGAAGTCCGGTTCCTTCGCACCTATGGCGAGACGGAAGCCGGAAGCGGCCAGAAAGTTGATACTGATACGCTGTTCCGGATCGCCTCCCTTTCCAAGGGCTTTGCCTCCACCATGGTTGGCCTTGCGGTCTCCGAAGGCAAGCTCTCGCTCGGCGCGCCGGTGTCGGGCTTTGCACCGGAACTTGCCCTGCCGCGCGGCGGCGAAAGATCCCTGACGCTGGCCGACATCCTCAGCCATCGGACGGGCCTGCCGCCGAATGCCTATGACAACCTGCTGGAAGCCGGCATTTCGCCGGACGCCATCCTGCCGGAATACCGCAAGGTGAAGCCGACCTGCGCGGTGGCGGACTGTTACACTTACCAGAACATTCCTTTCGACCTTTCAGGCCGCGCGCTGTCAGCGGCGTATGACGCGGCCTTCTCAGACCTGGTGGCGGAGCGCCTGTTCAGGCCGCTGGGTATGCAGACAGCGACTTACGGGCTGGAGGGACTTGTCGAGAGCGGAAACTGGGCCCGCCCCCACAGCCGCAAACGCCAAGCCGACCCCACCCTGCCCGCCCATCCCTGGACGAGCATCGAAGTGAAGCTGCCCTATTACCTTACGCCCGCTGCGGGCGGCGTGAACGCCTCCATTCGCGACATGGCGCAGTGGCTGAACGCGCAGCTGGGCAACGCGCCGGAGGTGCTGCCGCCCGAGGTGCTGGACTTGATCCACGCGCCGCAAGTGAGCACGCCAACCGAGACGCAACGCATGCGCGGCGCACTGCCGGGCCTCAAGTCGTCGCACTATGCCTATGGCTGGCGGGTGTATGACTATGCGGGCAACACCGTGGTTGCGCATGGCGGGTCAGTCGATGGCTACGGCGCGCAGATCATGTTCGTGCCTGAGCGCAATACCGGGATCGTGGTGCTATCCAATGCCCGGACCGAGCGCCTATGGGGCATCGCGCCCATGTATCTGGATCTGGTACTAGGCCGAGCGCCCAGCGACTGGCTGGCACTTGAAGAAACCGAGACAGTCGGAGCCTCGAATTAGCTCGCCCCTGACTGACCGCAGGAAGATCGCCTGATCGCGCCCAAAAGAAACCTCAGTGGCAGCTCAGGTCAGTCTGCAGACGAATTTGTGTAACAGTCGCCAGCCCAAAAAAATCAGGCAGACCATCGCTGAGAGACAAGCCTGGCCGAGTGCCGACATGGAAGCTTGGT
>Ga0315903_10003273_pt1 | contig 22621 bp, 22 predicted proteins | sample LakEriMetagenome_7_FD_203524 | JGI IMG/M metagenome (GOLD analysis project Ga0315903, IMG submission 203524) | Freshwater fungal communities from buoy surface, Lake Erie, Ohio, United States - Buoy 2 MA119 | ecosystem: Environmental > Aquatic > Freshwater > Lake | place: USA: Lake Erie, Ohio... | reverse complement strand
GTAAAACTATTTAATGAATTTGTAGATACATTAATAGCAGTTATACTGACTTGTTGTGATGCTGATGATATATTGTGATTTGTTAAACTTGCATTTACGCTTGCTGAAGTTAATTCTAAATTATTTAACCTACTATTTGTAGATGCAGTATATGTATTAAGTGCCCCTGTACTTGCATTTAGTGCTGCCAAACTTGCGTTTGTACTTGCCGATGTTAATTCTAAATTATTAAATCTGCTAGTTGCTGATGCACTGAAGGTATTTAGTGATCCCGTACTTACACTTAATGCCGCAATTGCTGCCTGTTGTGAACCAGAGCTAATATTATGATTCAATATACTAGCGCTAACAGAATTTGTGTATGTATTTAAGTTCCATAAACTAGCGCTAACCGATGAAGTATACGTATTTAATGAACCACTTGAAGTATTTAGTGCTACCAAACTAACATTAGTACTTGCCGATGTTAATTCTAAATTATTTAATCTACTATTTGTAGATGCTGTAAATGTGTTTATTGATCCCGTACTTACACTTAATGCTGCAATTGCTGCCTGTTGTGAACCAGAACTTATATTGTGATTGAATATACTAGCACTTACAGAATTAGTGTAAGTGTTCAAATTCCATAAACTTGCACTAACAGATGCAGTGTACGTATTAAGTGCACCCGTACTTGCATTTATAGCCAACCTACTTGCATTTAAACTTGCGGATGTAAGTTCTATATTATTTAATCTATTATTTGTTGATCCTGTGAATGTATTTAACGATCCCGTACTAACATTCAATGCAAAAATACTCACATCCGCACTCGCAGTTTCTAATTCTATATTATTAAGCCTACTTGTAGTAGATGCTGTAAATGTGTTTATTGATGATGTATAACTACTAAATGTTGCGTTTGATGAAGATAGTATTCCGGATGGTAATAGTGTGGAGAAACTTGATGTTGCAACCGCACTAGCACTACCAACGGAGTTACCAACCCAAGCATATCCACTCTGTAAGGATGCAGTTAAAGTACCGACTAATATTAAATTTTCTGCCCATATATCTTTTTGTACTCCAATACCACCCGCAACTCTGATTACTCCCGTTGCTTTTGATGTTGCGTTTGTAGTACCCGTTAATACTATCGAATTTGCAGATGAATTTCCTCTTCCCAATACAGAATCTAAAGTATCAGTTTCCGTATAACTTGCCACTACTCCCGTAAGTCCGCTACCGTCACCATAGAACTTTCTAGCCCACACATCCATCATAAATCCTGCACCACCACTTATGATGAGTGCACCTGAACCCGATGAGGTTGCGTTTGTAGTATTTGTTATTATAATTGGATTATCGGTTGTATATCCAATATCCGTTACATCTTGTAGTGATAATAGAGTTGGGCCTGTATTTACCGTTGGATCAGATTGTAGTATCCATTGTGTGGATATCCCATCATTATATCTTATATATGATTTTCCAGTATCACTATCATACCATATCATATTATCATATGTGGTAGATGGTGCATTTGCTGATGATGTTATGTATATGTTTCCAGGTACAAGAGATGATGTTGCTAATAATTTGGTTACATTCGATGCGTTTCCTACCCAAATATATCCATTTTGTAAAGATGCCGTTATTGACCCACCAATATCCAAATCACCGTTTCCAACTATATCTCTTGTTACAAAAATATCTCGTTGGAAATTACCATCCTGTGTTACTACTATTTCTCCAAAGGATCCCGTTCTTGTCAACGTAATTGATCCCGTTGTTATACTATTTGTTGTTACAATGTGTTGAATGGATTGCGTTGTTGATGAAGAGACGTGCAAAAATACCCTACCATCAAATGTATTGATTGCAATTTCACCAATAGCAAGAGAAGATGTAGTAGGAACTTTGCCCGACAACGCCGAGCGTTTCAGAATAATACTTTGAGCCATATCTATGGTATCCTTTAAAAGTTATATAACAACAGAGTAGTATATACTACCAGAATAAATATAATTTATTTAAATAAAAAAACCCATCCGAAGAAGGGTTTTTATTTTTATATTATTTATTGATTAAAACGAACCACCATCTATAACATTACTCATTGTAAATGCACTTCCGTTCCATTGTAAGAAATCACCATCAACGGTAGGTGCAATGACCAAATCCAAATTACCCGTTGTTTCTCTAAAAACAATTCTTTTACTTGAACCACCCGTTGGTAAATTGAATGATCCGGTAAATGCTGAACCGCTAAAAGGTCTATTTGCTGTCCACGCGTCGCCTGTATTTGCGTAGGTAAATGTTGCTCCAGATCCAGATATGTATATACCTGCACCATCGGATTGCAATGATGTCGTTGATCCCGATGCCAATACTATTAACTTATCTTCTACAACAAGTTCGGTTGTATTTAATGTTACGGTACTACCTTGTACAGTCAAATCTCCTATAACTGTAAGGTTGGTTCCATTTACAGATATTGCAGATTTTAATGATGATGTATATGAGTTTATTGAACTCGTAGATACGTTTAAAGCAGCGATACTTGCATCTGCACTTGCGGAATCTAATTCCAAATTATTTAATCTACTAGATGCCGATGCAGTAAATGTATTAATAGATCCTGTACTGACATTCAATGCATTAATGCTTGTCTGTTGCGAACCCGAACTGATATTTAAATTCAATACACTTACACTTACCGCCGCCGTATATGTGTTTAAGTTTGTTAATGATGCAGCGGTTGATGCACTAAATGTATTTAAAGAACCTGTACTCACACTCAATGCACTAATACTTGCCTGTTGTGAACCAGAACTTATATTGAGGTTTAATACACTTGCACTTACAGAGTTGGTATAAGTGTTTATATTCCACAAACTAGCACTTACAGATGCTGTATATGAGTTTAGTGATGCTGTCGATGCGTTTATTGCCGTTAATCCCGCAGTTGAACTTGCAGATGTAGATTCTAAATTGTTTAATCTACTAGTTGTGGATGATGTGAATGTGTTTATGGATCCCGTACTCACACTCAATGCAGTAATTGAAGCTTGTTGTGAACCAGAACTGATGTTGAGGTTTAATACACTTGCACTAACTGAATTTGTGTAGGTATTAATATTCCACAAACTAGCACTTACAGATGCAGTGTATAAGTTTAAATTACTTACACTACTATCTACACTTCCCGATTTTGTTTCAAGATTACTTAATCTACTCGCTGCAGATGCTGTAAATGTATTGAGCGATGCGGAACTTGCATTTAATGCGTTTATGCTAGTCTGTTGGGATGCGCTGGATGCATTTAATGATGCGGTACTTGCATTCAATGCATTGATTGCAGATGTTACAGAACCACCACCAATTGATGCCTCAACTGCATCCAACCTACTATCAACTGATTGGGAGAATGATGTAACATTTCCAATACCCGTAATAGTGGATGCACTTAATTCAGCCAGAACATCCAAACCACCTGCTATAATAACTTTTGTATTATCAGTAGCCTGTGACATTATTGAACTTGATATATGGTCATCACCAATTGCCATTGGGAACGAACCACTTGTCAATCCAACTTCATTTCCTAATGTTCCGGTGTTTTTAGGGCCGGAGATAAGCATTGCAGAATTATAAGGATCTTCCGAATCAGCTGGATGTTCATATATCCAGTGATTATTCACACTATCCCACCACAATGAACCCGTTCCACCCGTTGATCCCGAATCAATAACACTTATACCACCAAACCTAATTGCAGGTGTGAATGTATTTAATGTTATTTGATTATCACCAATGTTAAGAACACTAGCACTAATATTTGAAATAGATGATGAACCTATTACTATTAAATCTTGCGTTATATATACAGATCCACTAATGACCTGTGTACCGTTAAATGTATTTGATCCGGTAGTTGCGTATGATCCAGTTTTGGATTCCAAACTGCTCAATCTATTTGCTGCAGATCCTGTGAATGTATTTAATGAGCTTGTACTAACATTTATCGCATTTATTGAAGCCTGCTGCGATGCGGATGATACGTTTAAGTTAGTCAAACTTGCAGCAGTTGATGCAGTAAAACCATTCAAAGATGATGTACTGATATTTAATGCCGCAACACTTGCATTTACGCTTGCTGAAGTTAATTCTAAATTATTAAATCTGCTAGTTGCGGATGCCGTATATGTGTTTAACGATCCGGTACTTACACTCAATGCGTTTAGAGATGCCTGTTGTGAACCCGAACTGATGTTTAAATTCAATATACTCGCACTTACGGAGTTAGTATATGTATTCAAATTCCACAAGCTGGCGCTCACCGATGCAGTGTATGAATTTAAACTTGCAACACTTGCATCGTTACTTGCCGAATCTAATTCTAAATTAGTTAATCTACTTGCAGCGGATGCGGTAAATGTATTTAATGAACCCGTACTAACATTTATTGCGTTAATACTGGTCTGCTGTGATGCGGATGATACGTTTAAGTTAGTTAAGCTTGCTGCAGTCGATGCGGTAAAATTGTTTATAGATCCTGTAGATACTTCAATTGCATTAAGTCTAGCATTATTAGATCCAGTATATGCGTTTAAGAAATTTATACTTGTTCCAACATCGCCTGCTCCAATTGATTGTTCCAATGCATCCAATCTTGTATCAACCGATTGGGAGAATGGTTGTATGTTACCTATTAAATTTATGGCTTCATTTGCATCGGTTCCCAACAAATATAAAGTTGGTGTAACGTTTGATGCACTAACATAATATGGAACACCATTAACTAATCCATTATAAGCTGCGTTTGAAAATGTATTGGGTACGGTTGTTCCACGCAATACTCTGTTTACAGCCTGTACTTGTCCATTTTCAACTGCTGCAAATACAATGGATGATCCATTAGTAGGTGATATATTGGATGAACCCGATGCTATTACTATTTCACCCTTTGATAGTGATGCGGTTACGTTTGATAGTGCTTCTAAACTACCACGCCTGTGCTTAATTATTTGTGCCATATTTTAGTTATTCTCCGTTAAAATTAATTAATTATGGTTATTCAATATATAAATATCATTTTTTTTTTGATTACCACTCTCCTTGATCTATAATATTTGCATCCGCACTTCCACTAGCCGATGGGTCTGCCGGAAGAACAGTTCCTCCTGCTAAATAAATCTGTGCAGGAACATTTGTATCATCCGCATTAGGTCCTTCTGGTAAGTTATTTGCATCCACGACACCCATAGCACCACTCACTATTAATGAGTAAGAATCAGCATCAGCAGTAGATATTGTGATATTTTTAAGAGTTGTTCCATCCAATTGAGCTGATGATGATATCAATCCTTGTGGTATTCCTGTTAGATTATTCCAATCGGATGCCCCACCTCCAACTGTTCCACTAAGCGCATATCTTAAATCATATGCACCGGTCAATTGCGATGATGCGGATACCACTCCAATATAATCAACTACAGCCGTTACAGATTCGGTAAATGTTTGTGCAAGTACTGCTGCCTGTATTAAGAACGAACTACTCTCTATTTGTTTTATTTGTATTAGTGTTGCCATTTATTTAAATTTACCTATAACATAAATATCATTTATGTGTTGTGAATCAAAATCTATATACGAATCGTTCAATGTTATAACAACATCTGTTCCAACTTCTTTAATTGTATAGTTTCCAGGAATATGCAATCCGCCAACTATTATTTCGAAATTATCAGGAGATGCACCCTCTGTGCCGTAATCAAGTACAGTATTATTTAAAATAAGTTTTCCAAATCCATCATTACTATACGAATCAACCGATTTTTTAATCAACCTACCACTATATTGTAAAATTTCATTATGAAATTCATTTATAGTATTTTTATTATTTGTTATTTTTGTTGTAGTAGTTTGTACTCTTACGTTTGATTGATATGATTGTGTGGATGGTATATCTATATTCAATAAACTACCCGTTAAATACAAATCATCATTTAAATTATTTGTATTTATTTTCGGTAAAACTCTATTGAGTTTTCTGGCATTTGAATTAAATCTATTAAGCATATTGTTCTATATCTCCTTTTAAATAAATTTCATCATTTGTATCCAACTCATATTGGAAATTATTTTTTATAAACTTCACAACAATCCCATCTACACCATCTTCTATCAAAAAATCTCTATTAGAAATATTTTGTGTATTTATACGAATGGTAACTCTATCTTGCACCTTTCTATATTCAACTTCTCTTAAAATTTCTACAAATCTATAATTTTTGGCTTCAAATATATAATAGTTTGAATCATTTAAATTTTTGGGTGTTAAATATACTCCCGTTATTTTTCTAGATATTTTTTGAGTTATATCAAGTAAAGTTCTTTTCATTATATATCAATAAATTTACCTGTTATAGTTATTTCATCTTCCGTATCAACATCGAATCCTAAAATCAATGGTAAAAATGTTATAGTTAAGTTTCCCGGCGCAGTTGCATAGGATACTCCAAAGTGAGTACCATAATAGTATCTAACACCATTTATATAAACTTTAATATCATACGGTTCACCACTTAATGTTATTGTACCCGATATTACCGATGATAATAGTGGTGGGGCCTTTATTGGTTTGATGCCTGCAAATGTTATTGTATTATTTGCTACGGGAGTCTCAACTCTACTATTATTCAATGATAAGAAATCTATAAGGTCTTTGTTATCATAGTATGGTGAAGGTGTTGTGAGTAATCCTTCAAGTCTACCATTTCCGGTCATATCGGTTTCCGTTGATACTACAAATCTATTTACTGATATTGATTTTTTAGTAGTTGCTTCTCCATCAAATGTTTCAGGAAGTAAATATGCCTTTACATTTAATGAAAACTCAACTCTATTAATTCTCTCCGTTCCTTCTCCAACCTCATTAACAACATTGAATTCCCCAACCGATGTGTTAAATTTGAACTTATCTTTATCACCCCAATATGATCCTGCAAATTGTAGTTGCTCAATAACCGTATTTAAGTGTTCTGTAAAGTTTGTCCAAACCATGCAATCATAGTTTATTTCTACATAATCCGGCATAGTTACGTTATATAATTCGTATTTCGGTTTCGTATTTGATCCTAATAAACTAAATCTATCATATCTGTTTTCAGGTGAATATTTTCGTATTGTTGCATATGAAACATGCCTATTTAACATAGACATTGCTTCGTTTTTAGCAACACTTGTTCTCCTAATCATCATTAAAGGAAGTTGTATTTTTCCTTTTGCATCCCTATATACGCCCTGTCTCCTTGCACCATTCCATCTTTCCGAGTTACCATATATTACAGGTATTTTTAAAACCGTTCCGTTTTCATCCAAATTAGGTAAAACTGTATCTTCCAAATAAGACATCATTGCATAATCTATATCAAATAGAGTTACACTTTGTTTCAAATCTTGCTTATTTACTTTGATTTGATTTATTCTTGTATTATTTCTTAATGGATTTGTAGACATCTTTTTTAATTAATTCTTTCTTCTATATTTAATGTTGCTTTGTTTACCATAAAAGTAGAACATACAATACTCCAATTTCTATCACTATTTTCTCCAGGTAATCCACCAATAAATTGTACCTCATTTGTATTATCTATTTCATAATAAGAATTATCGAAATAAATAACATCGCCTATTTCAGGATAAACATTTCGTTCTTCACATAATAATCTATCAAATTTAAAAGTTATATTCTGTTGGTTGTCAGAACCAAACCCCTCATATACGGCAGTTTCAGGCTCCTTATCAATTAAAACATATAACTCAACTCCAGGATACCAAGTTTTATTTACAGATTCACCATAGATATTTACTTTTGTTTCATTTAAATTTATTTTAAATAAAACGCAAGTATTTTGTATCACCGTATCTACCAACTCTCTTGCTACACTTCTAAAAAGTTGCAAGTCCCTATCTAGCATAAACTTTGGCATATTATCCTACATATATTTTTAAAGGTACTTTTTGTAACATTTGTTGATGGTGATCCGCCTCATGTGCTTTATTTTCCATTACATTTTTTCTACTCAATTCTTCCAAATTTTCTCTCAATTGAGTTATCAATGCATCTTTTTCAACTTGTGCCTCTGCTCTTAATGCTGCACCATCCAATGTTACCTCACCATCTGGAATTGGAACTGAATTATATTTTTCTCTAATTGCTCCCAATAGTTCTTTTGCCAATGCTAAAGTATATTTCCTTATCCATTGCTTACCAACATCATTTATGTTTGAATATTGGATAAAATCATATGGTATATCAGAATAATCGGAAAGGGAATCTGCCTGAATCGTTTGCGAATCATGCTCAAATTCATCCCTACTCATATAATCAAAGTATATTTTTTGCGGGCCCCTTGCCGTTGGAACAGGAAATATTTCTAAATGATTATCTACAATGTTAAATGTGTGCGCAGATTTTCTAATAGTATCATTAAATTCAATATGCTGCATTCTTAATAAATCCTCATATATAGGCATCATTAAAAATTGTGCGGCCGGTGAATAATTACCAAATCCCAATTCGCTCATTAAATTCAAAGTTCCCTGTGCACCCACCGAATATGGGTCAAAAAATCTTGTAATTGCCGGAACTGCTTCGTGATAAACACGAACAACATCAATAGTTGAGCTGCCCGTATATAAACTTTGAAATGATTGTGAACTTTCAACATCGATGGCCGCTTGCATCAAACCATAAGTTTGTACCGAAGATGTTAAATTTACATATGCCCTCTTTATTCTAGTCGTTCCTCCAACTCCTGCAAGTGTTCCGTATTGTTGTGACATACGGATTGCAGTTGGTAAAAATGAACCATCAACCAATGTTTGTGAATAACTTGAAACTTTTCCTTTCGGTTGACCTCTCAATATATCGAGGTTATTTCTTAAATTGAATTGATTTATTTGTGCAGAATATTCAGAGGTTGCTTCTTCAAAACATGCCCATATTTGTGGATTATCCAATTCTATATTAATAATTGGATATCCTAATCTTTTTGCAACCCAAACTGCTGTTTTCGGTGCATCGGATTTAAAATCGGAATCATTATCATATATTCCAAATGGAGTTGCCTCACCGGATGCCGATGCTATTAAAAATGCACTTGCGGTTGAGCCTGACCAATACGTATTTACAGACATTATTATTTTATTTTATAGAGTTATACTACTATAAATATAAGAATAAAAAATAGGGGTAAATTTTTTACTAAACTAATCTAATTTTGATTGTACCATTTGTATGATACAATCCTCCGGCTGGAACACCTCCTAATGCTGCGGAATTATCATCTGCAAAATTTAATGATTGGGAAACCGTTGCAAGTATCATAGTAGATTGTACTAATCGGACTTCATCGTTATTTTTCCACAATGAACCTGTGCGATATAAGGTACTTCCACCATTATTTGTTTCGGCATCTTTTAGTGAACCTGTATTAATTCTAACGTCGTGCAATTCATCCAATTCCCAGCCGTTATCGATTTTTACTTGTAGGATACCATTTGTAGATGCTACAACAACTTGCCCTAAACGAACTTGGTGTAAAGGTGCTTGTGGTTTTGTTGCCGTATATGTACCGTTTGCTCCTAAATATAATAAAGTACCCGGTGTAAACCCATTTGTGTTTATGCCCGTTACTTCTCCTAAAGTTACAGCATACCCACTATTATTTTGTGCTATATCTTGTGGAAGTATTCCAAATGTAATTGCAGACCTTGTTTCACTATCCCAACTTGCAGTTCCAAATGTTGCGAATTGACCGGAATTGCCTGTTATATAAACAACCGTTCCTTTTGTTAACGTTCCTGTTGTAGTATTTTTTCCACGAACAACATTAACGTGTCCTGCGGAAATCATAAAATTATTTATCTCCGTATCAATTTCTAAAGTTTTTCTATCAGCATCCCAATGTATTCTACCCTCTTTGTGTGGTGGTGTTGCTGTTAAAGAAAAATCAATGTGGTCAACGGTTTCTATACTTCCTGTCATATAGATTGAACCTGTTGTTGCAGTTGTATTTACAACATCCAACATATTTACATAACCAAAATCCCCGTCATTTTTTTTGACAAGTACATCGGAACTATCTAATACAGTTGATTTATTAAGTTCCCACGCTTTAAATATTATAATATCTCCGGGATTTGGCATTCTATCTTTTTAAATAAATATCAATATAAAATAAAAAGGGGAAGTAAATACTTCCCCCTTTTAGTTTATTGTAAGTTTATTACTTATCCAATCTTCTCAAAGATTAGAGAGAGTGTAAACCTTCAACGATAATCTTACCGTAAAACTCTGGTCTTACGATTTTCTTAGCGTATCTAGTCATCACACCTCTTCTTGGAGTGAAGTTGGTTGGGTCATAAACTAACGGAGTCATAATCAATGGTACATAAGGTGCGTAAACTGCTCCTGTTTCGAAGAAGTTAGAACCTTTGAAACCTAACAAGATTACGTTTTCAGTCATATAAGGATTCTTATACACATCATATCTGTTAGAGATTGAACCAATGTTAGTAACACCTGCTGCGAACTGTAAAGCATCTTTACCTGGGTTTGCAGAGAATCCGTTCATAGATTCAAGAATTGTTGCTACGTTTGGAGATACAACCAAGAAGTTTGCACCACCTCTCATAGTCAATTGGTGAATTTTGTTAGAAACTTTCTGCAATTTGATACCCAAAGTTTGATACCAAGTGCTCTTTGTGTAAGCAGATGCTGCTGCTGCGTTTGCATCGATTGCGAAACCAGAACCGTTCCAATCATATCCAACTCTTGCAGACCAGTAATCAGTAGTGAATGCATTTTGCTGAAGCATTTCAAGGATTTCCAAATCAATCTCAAGAGAGATATATTCAGAAAGCATTTGAGTTAATTCAGCTTCCGCATCTACTGAATGGTATGCGTTCAAGTCTTGTGCCAATTCTGGAGTCCAGATAGCCTTTAACTTACGAGTTTTTGCAACGATTGGTTCAGATTTCAATTCAAGTTCGATTTCAGGAATTGGAAGGTCAGAACCTTTATCTTCGAAATCACCTCTGTTGTAATCTGTTGGTTGTAAATGATAAGTCAATACTTGCGTTGCAACGTTTGTATCGGTAACTGCAGATCCAGAAAGTACGAATGATGCAGAACCATAACTATCAACGATAGTATATTCTGGGAACAACGTTGTAGTTGCAGAACCTGAAATTTTGAATGCTCTAACACCTTGCCAATCAGCATCAGCTGGTAAACCAACTTTAACTTTCATTACTCTTGAATTAGCAGATGCAATAGATGCTGATAAATCATTATCAAAATTTACATCAGACCAAGAAGCTGTAGTTACAGTTGCGGTTACTGTTGCAGTAGTATCGTTGATTGTATATCCGAATCTACCTGCACCGTAAAGACCACCTTCAGTTTCTTGAGTAGAACCAAGTTTGTTTCCAGAAGGAGCTAAATTATCTTTACCAAATCCGCCACCGTTACCGAACATAGAAGAACCAGAAGCTGGTCTACCTAATGTAGTGTTAGTACCATATTTGAAATCCATATAGAAAATAAGACCTGATGGTAAGTTCATTGGTTGTACAGAAACGAACTCTTTAGCTGCGATTGAACCAAAGATACGTCTAACCAATGGAAGAGCTACACCTGCCCACTCTTCTGAACCTGCTGAAGTACCTGTTCTAGTAGCTTCATCAAGTAATTGCTTTGCCTGGTTTTCAAGCATTACTGCCATACCATGCTTTTGCGTTTCAGAACCAACTCCTTCGAGTAATCCTGTTTTTTCCCACTTGCTTTTCAAACCTCTGGTTTGCTCAAGCATTATGTTTTGTGGGTTTTTCCCTTGCATAATTTGTTTTAAATCCATTTTAATTAATTTTTAATTATTTTGTTAATTACTTAATAATACCTGCCAACTTTCTAAATCTGTCTGCGAAATCTGCAGATTCTGCAATTACTTGCTTAGCTGCTTTAGGAGCGGTTGATTTAACCACTTTACTAGCGATTCCTTCGGAAATAGATTTTTTAGTAGATTTGTTAGAAGTAGAGTATTTGAAATTCTCTGCTAATGTAGAGTATACCAATTTAACTTCTCTAACTGATTTTGTTCTATCCAAAGTTTCGATAACCTTAACCTTCTGTTCGTTGGTCATGTTATGAGCTCTGAATAATTTGTTTGCAAACAACAACTTAGCGTTCAATAAGTTCACTTCGTTGATTGTTTTTTGAAGAGATTTGATGGTTTTGTAAGCTTCATTCAATTCAGCTTTAATAGCTTCATCTTTCATTTCTTCTTCATCACCTTTCATATCTGCTTCCATTTCACGAAGAATTTCTTCTAAATCGATAACTTCGTTTTTCTCTTCGTCATCTTTCATTTCTTCTTCGTTGGTTACAACCACTTTAGGATCTTCACCTTTATCAGTACCAGCTTCTGAACCATCTGCTAAATTCTCAGCCATTGGATCTTCTTCTGCAGGTACTTCTTCAGAACCTTCTTCATCACCTAATTGTGCTTCAAGTTCTCTGATAATAGCTTCCAAATCCAAGTCATCTTCATCCGAACCTTCTTCGGAACCCAATGCATCGAATTCTTCACCACCACCTTCTTCGGAATCGAAATTGAATTCATCTTCTGAACCCATATCATCCATTCCCATTGGATTTTCTTCATCATCACCTTCTCCAGCTTCTAATTCTGCTAATCTAGCTTTTAATTGTGCGATTTCGTTTTGCTTTTCAGCTTCGTCATCACCCATTTCCATACCTTCTTCTTCGTTGATGTCTGCTACCTTTTTGTAATCATCAACTTCTGCACCTGGTGCAGCGGAAGATGTTTCAGTAGAGCCAGCCTCAAATTCAGTATGAGCATCTAATTTAGGATTAGAAGTAGAAGAACCAATGCCTGTAGAATCCAATTCCTCGTCTACTTTTTCTGCATCTTTCTCTTCTGCTTCAGCTTCTGCTCTCAATTTTTGAGATAAGATAGATTGAAGTCTTGGAGTGAATGCTTCTTCAAGAGCGAGTTTTGCGTTTGCTAATGCGGTTTCTTTTACGGCTTTAGCATCGGCAATTGCTTCTTTTAACAATTTTGAATTTGCCATTTTGTTTTCTCCTTAATTTTGTTAGTGAAGTTATTTCGTAGGAAACTCCAATGTAATTATGCTGATTGTTCGGTCACACCTTATAAGAGAAGGGTATTCATTAATCAACTATGTCTAAATGTAGAAATCCCATATGTAATGGGATATTTGATAATATATATAAAAATTTTTTAGAAAACTAAAGAAAATACTAATTTTTAGAAATTATTTTGATTTTCTGCCATCTTCAAATGATTTCCACTCTTCTAATTCATCAATTCTTTCTTCTTGTTCTTGTAACCAATTATTCTTTCTTTCTCTTTCTTCTATAATTTGTTGCACCTTTGAATCGGTTTCTTTTTTTATTTCATCAATTTCCTTATGCATCAAACGAAATTCGCTAAATATACCACCCGCAGCAAATGCTACTGTGAGAATACCTACAATGATACTCCAATTATTAGATATAAAACTAGATTGCTTTTCTGATAGGGGCATTATTGAAGATAGGTTAGTTTGTACTTTGTAGAATAAAGTAACGAAACTACCGTATCAATATCATTCTGAATCCAACTATCTTGTAGTTTTTCATCCTGACGTAACTTTGCAACAATTTTGCATAGTTTATCAAAATATGAAATGATATTTTTTATATCACAATTTGTATCCAACCCACTTATAGGTTGTAATTTAATCAATCCTTCTTTACCTTGATAAACCTCTACTAACCCATCAACCATACCACCAATTGTATCATAGTAGTGACCTAATGCCAAATGTGCAGATAATGCACCTACACCCTTCACACCTAAATGAAATGTGTGTGCCTGTGTTCTACTATGTAATAAAAGTGATGCTAATTGTTCCATAATTATTTTTTGTGAGATTTATATCCTTGTCCTTTCATCCAATGTGCCAATGCCCATGGGTTATCTACTTCTGGCTCATCTTTCATTGCCTTTACTGTTTTTTCCCACCCTTCAGGTGCTTTTTCCTGTAATCCCAATCTTTGGTGCATTTGCTCTTCAGTTATTTCTGCTATTTCAAAGTATCTACCTAACACATGCCCCATATCTTCGTAAAGAGCTTCCAATCTTTGTTCTTGTGCTTTTGCTTCTACCGATTCCTTTTCGAATGCAGATTGTAATTTTTTAAGTTCATTCATATTTCTCTTAATGGTCACTCTATCAAACCAATCACCGCCTTCTCTTAAAGTGTATTCTTGTGCGGCATCTGCAATTGCTCCCAAAGTTTCTGCAATCTGTCTAATATCAGATTTTCTTTGCATACTTTCTCTATGCTGACCATACGTTGAAATTATTTCTAAAAAGTGTTTTTTAACTTCCGATGGTAATTGTTGAAACTCTTCAGTTTCTCTTAATATATGTTTTAATTTTATCATTAGTATACCGAATTTATTTGTTTATAAATATCGTTTCCGTACTTATTTCTTACCATCTTCATAAGTTCATCCAATATCTGTCCTCTCAATTTTGAAAGTTCTGCTGGCATACTACCCATTTCAAGATGAATATCCATAATTGAATTTAAAATATTTTCAAACTTTTTTTGTTTTAAAAACTTTGCCAATTCAATTACTGCATCGGTATGTGCATTTCTATCGGTATGTTTTTCTATTTTTTTAACCAACGATGAAATATCCATATCAGGAGCTTCATTTAATCTACTTACTACTTTATTTTTTTTCAATTTTTGAACTGCTTGCGATAATTCAGCCGGGCTTAATCCCAATGCATCAATAATCTTTGCTATCACAAATTGTTCTTTTTTTCTAGATAAATTATATCCTCTAATTACTCTTATGGCTCTATCCAAAAACCGTTCCATTTGGGCCGGTAATGGAGCATCCATATCATCCAATGCTTCTTTTTGGATTTGTCTACCAGGTATAAAATTTACTAACTTTGCCATTTATATTAATTTAATTCAATTATAATTTCTCTCATAAGGTCTTGTGCTCTACACCATTTTCCACATTCTTCTGCTATTTTTGCCCACTGCTTACTCTCCTGTAATGGTGCCATAAATGCTCCATGTGTTGATGGGTTTGAAACAAAATCCCACCCTACCAATTCAAAATCTTCTTGTACCATAACAGTTCCATCATTAAGTTCTTTTACAGAACCCAATCCTCTTGATGAAATTCCCAAACGAATATTATTCTTTAATAGTTCTTTTAGGATATTGCCGGATGGTGTTGATAATATTTCAACTTTTCCCATAACATCATCACCCTCCCACCAAATTTCTCTGATATTGTGTGATACGTTTTTTAAATTTATTACTGGGGAATCTGGATGATCCAATTCACCCAATGCTCTTCTTTCTTTAATTAGTTGATTATACTTTTTACACTCTCTTTCAAGAATTTCTTTTGGATATCTTCTATTATTTTGATTTGGAGCACCGGCTCTTTGTAAGATACCAGAAACTAAATAAGTTCCATTCTCTTCTTTTACAAGCTTTGCTTCAAAAAGGTGTGTTTCTATCAGAAGATTCTTATTCATTTTTTTAAATCATTTTTTACTTTATCTACCGCCTTATCACCTAAATCATCCCAAGACTTGGAAATTATAATTTTTAATTGATTTTCCAATTCCGTCTTATCCAATCCATCTTTATTTTTATCTATAACTTTTTGAATACTATTTTGAACGTACCCCATCTTCACAATTTTATCAGTCGTTCCATTATCCATTCCTCTTTCTGGGTCAATTATTTTAGATATATCATCCGCAACTCTTTTATTGTTTGCCATTGAATCTAAAACTTTTTTAACCGCATCTTTGTAATTTGGTTTTCCGGAGAAATAACTCATTCCCCTTCTAACTAAATCATATAAATAATAAAAAACAACTTTACCAATAATGATACTACCCAAAACGGATAATAATCCTACGGCAAAGTTCTCATTTACTTTTTTTTTTCTTCGTTTTTTGCTCTCAATGTTGCTAAGTCTGATCCTTCAATTTCACCATCCTTATCAACATCAATTTGTTTTTGCTTATCAGTCAATTCATTATATCCTCTCAACTTTCCCTCTTGCTTTGCTTTATATGCCTTATCAACTGCATTGAAAAATTTCTTTTTTTCCTCATCGGACATGGATTCTATAGATTTACCACTTTTATCTAACATAGTTTTAAATAATTGTTGATAATCTTGCTCCTCTTTAATGACTTCCTTAATAAGTTCTTTTAATTGATTTATATTCATTTTATTCGGATATTTGTCTTATTTTTTGGTCTAATTTTAATAATCTTTCTTTTATAGCATAAATATGATTATTTGTTCTTTTCCAATAAGATTTGTTATCTACACCACTTTCGTTTTTAATCTTACCATACCAATTAAGAAACCTTTCCATTTCTTTTAATTGTTTGTTGATATTGGAAATTCCTCTACCTATTTTTGCCTGTGCGGTTGATTCATCTCTTTTTAACTCTAGCCAACGATTTTCACTAACAACCGAATATCCGGTTAAATCTGCTAATCTTTTTCCTTTCTTTTTTTCATTTCCAGGCTTACCAAATGCTTTTGGTGTATTATACCCCTGTGCATTCGCAGTACTATTCATTTCATCAATCATCTTTTCTCTGATGATTTGTCTTATGATTTCTTTTATACTATTGATATCTATATTTTTCACTTATTTAAACTATTTTTTAATTCGGTTAATAGTTCATATGTCATCATCATGGCTGATAGATGTTGTTCTTTTATTTTTTTAACAGATTTTATCTTTTTAATATTTGATATTGTTTCTGCCAATTTTATCTTTGTAACTTTATCGGAAATTTTAGATCCAACTTCTTTCAAAGATTCTAATAATTTTGTAACTTCGGTTGCAACGAAATCGTTTAATTTACCTGTGTTATTAATATTATTAATATATTCTTTCAATAATAATTTTTGTTCAGATGATAAATTTTTATATTTGTTATTGAAGGATTCTACAAGCAGTTTATAAGAAACCGCTCTTAAATCTTCATCTTGTTTTTTATATTCTTCTAAAACAGCATCTTTTATTTTTGCATCTTTATTTTGAATAGATGTGTTTATTATATTTTCCGTAATTGTAAATCTAGAACTTACTATATCAGTTGGATCGTATTGTTCGTTTGTTGTAACAACTTCAAATATCTTATATATTGATGCCAACGATTTATAGTTTGATATTGGTGATTTTATAAAATCATCTATATTATAGTTTTCTTTTATTTTTTTAATTAAAGAATATTTTTCTTTTATTAATTTTTTTTCATCCAATCTTTTTCTAGCTTCGCATATTGTATCAATAAACTTTTCAGCCTTTGCTTCTGAATTATACTTTTCATTTATAAGGTATTGATATAACTTCAATTCCTTTGATAATTCTTTTTTAGAATTAAAAAATTCTTTTAAAATAATTTCTGCTATTGATTTGTTGGACGAAAGTATTTCGGATGTAACCTGCCTTACAAGCAATTCAAAAATGAATCCTGTATTTTTAAATTTTGAATGTTTTATTTTTTTCATCAATTTGTACAATTAATCAGATATAAATATACTTTTGTATTAGTTTATTGCTCTTTTGTTATATCCTCTGTCAAAATTCTCTTTTTATTTCCATTCATATCTTTGAATATTTCTAAATATGGTGTTTTTCTTGGTTTATATTTTACCGATCCTTCCTTTTGTTTAAGAGTTTTAATTCCTAATGGGTCTCTTCCCTCCGGATGGTCATCTTTACCATATCTAACAGAATCTTTAGGTCTACCAACACCATCTTCTTCCAATTCAGCTTTTATTTTTGCAATTTCTTCTTCAACGTTTGTAGGTGCTTCTGTTCCTGTTTCTTTCGCAGGATCTACACCTTGCGTTTCGATAGATGTTAAACGGAATTGTTGTTTTGTATCTTCCAATACGGCCAATGTTTGTTGATCTTGTTCATCTTTGGCCATTCCCATAATTGCTTCATACATCCATTCTTTAGAGAACATCTTTGTTTGTTGCATGGATGTTATTAGTTGTACTTTTGCAGTATACAATTCAACTTTTTCTTGCTCATATATTTTTGAAGGAATGGTTAATTCTAAAGAAAAATTAGTCAATCTCTCATCGTTTATTCCTTGTGCATATAAATGAATTATAGCTATTTTTGTCAATTCGGAAATCATAGTTCTTTGGATTCTCTCAATCGTTTTTGCAAAACGAACATCCATTCCCGCTAAAGTAGCTTTACCATTTGTTTCTTCTTCATATCCTATAAATGCTTTTGGAATTTGAAGTGCGGCTAACATTTTTCCTTTTAAATAGTTGATATCATCAATCATATTATATTCCAACCCCTTTAGGGTATCAATTGATGTTCCACTATCATTACCACGAACTGGCATATAATAATCTTCGATAAGGTTTTGAATATTATACTTTAAGTTATATTCGCCTGTTCTCTCATCAACAAATGGTACTTTTTTGGAGTTGTTTATAATTTTCTGCATGTAATTATCAACCTCATTTGGGGGAATATTACCTACATCAACTTTGAATATTCTTTTTTCCGGTGCACGCATCACTCTATGAATTAGCATTGCATCTTCCATAAGTGATAATTGTTTCCAAACTCGGCGGCCGCCCTCTATCATTGATTTACCATATGGTAAAAAGTTTGCATCACCATTCAAACGAAAGTGTGCAATCTCGTAATTTTCGTATTCTTTTTTTGCACTTTGTCCAACTGCATTATATGGATTTTGATATGGAGCGTAAACAAATTTAACTCTTTGTGGATTTTGTGGATCAAATCCTTCAATTCTACTCATTTCATACGTTGATAATGGTAAAACATTTACAATACCCAATCCTTCTGCCATCTCCAATTGTAAATAAAAATCACCGTATTTTACCAAATTACGGCTCCACATCCACAAATTATGTTCTATATTTAGAATATCGTAAAATAAGTTTTCTAAAATTTGTTTTATATTATCATCTTCATGATGAATTTTTAAAACATTTCCAAATTCATTTCTAGCAGTACACTCATCCGCATATACATTAAGTGCGGCACTAATGATTGGATCCATATCCATTGAATCATAATCTCTAAAAAGATCAATACGGACTTGTTGATATGCCAATCCGGATTCTACTCCGCCTGCATAATTACTAACCTTTAATTTCATAAAACGATCAACAAGATTGGTTGTCATAGATTGATACTCATCCGTATCTACAACCTTTACCCCATCTGGAGTTTTACGAATTATAGTGTTTGTTGAAAATAGTTTTTGTAACCTGCCGAATATAGATTTATCTGCCATTTAGTGTAAAATTTTTTTTAATATACGAAATTTTTTTGGGTTTACCAAATTACCACTTACGGCAACTCCAGTATCTTGCTTTAGTTCTTGGGCCAGGATTATCACAATTGTGTCTTGCTCTAAAACTTCTCCTTCTATCAGGATTTGATTTTTTAATCCTCATATTAGGGTCACCAAAGTTTACCTTAACCACATTACCAGCTGGGTTTTTTACGTATACTTTAAATTTTTTAACATCTCCTCTCATTGGTTTTCCCAATGGAACATCTCTACCTTGATATTCTGCTTCTAATAAACAAGGACAAGTTGCTTCGTTTAATTCCTTTGAGTATGTACGCATAAAGGATATGAAATCTTCCATATCTTCATCTTCTACATCATATTCATCAGGTTCAACTGTACCATAGTTTATTTCACTATCATCATCTCTTCTTTCAGGATGATTTGGCATATGGTTATCTTCTTTATGTAAATTTACAGGTAATAAGTTAATAAGTTTCATTTCATTTATATTTTCGTTTATTGGTACACAATTAGGAACCATTTTACCATTTTTTTCTTTCATTCCGACCTGTTGATACCCATCCCAACAACCTTCATCTAATTGAACACTTTCTTTACAAGTTCTCCAACCACCACCTTTTGATTTATAATTTTTTGCAGCCCAACCATTTGCGTAAGCTGATGGGTATACATCAAATTTAGATTTTGCTGCCGCTTTAGATGCCGACCATTTACCTGGATCAGTTGGGCAATTCTTTTCCAAAAATAATTCCATTTTTTCTTCTATAGTCATAATTTCATTTTTCTTTTTTTTAGCACAATGTGCTTTTTGAGAGAACCCTTTTGGGTTATTACAATCTATACTATTTTTATATTTCTGACTCCAATCTTCATTTTTTGGTTTAGTAGAAACATATATAGGTGTTTTGCCTTGTCCACTACTATTCTTACCACCCCTATCTGCATCATTTTGTGCCGCTCTCTTTCTACGAGTTGCACTTTCTTTTTCCTTCTTACTCATCCCCGCTGCTTTTGCTGCAGGAACACATTTAGCATAACCACTTTTTTCTCCCGAAGTTCCACATGGTGGGTGCTTACCATCGACTTTTTTGCCAATGTTTACCCATTTTTCTTTAAACCATTTATTCAAATCTTCGTTCATTTGTTATACTTTCAACATATAAATATAAGATTATCCCAATAACCAATGTAAATTTTCCTTTTCTCCTTTACCCATATCCATTTCATATGGATTTTGTTTTAAATGAGATGCGGGAGTATATACTCCTTCGTATTTTTTTATTTGTGAAGATCCTAACATTGCTTTCGTTAAGTCAATTCCCTCTTGCTTTAATCTTAACGCGGTGTTTCTTACCCACAATCCAATTGCCAATGCCATCGTAAGGTCATCATTATACCCTTTCATTGCTTCCGCTCTACCACCATTCCATATGAATGTAAATAATTCTTCTATTAATCTTGATGATCTAACTAATATTTCCTTTTCATTTAAGTAAGTGTCCAATGCAGAAATGATAAGAGGTCGTGTCTTTGTTGTGGTAGAAAATCCGGCTACCATTTGCCTTTCATCTCTATAATATTTGTTAGACATTTGTTTTTCAACATCAACATATTTAAGATCATTACTCATATAGAATAAATTAGGATACCCCCTATCTATAACTTGCTGTATTGCTGCCCAACCTACGTTTGAGTTTTCTACTACAAGTAATGCGTTGTTATATTCCGTTGCTAATGCGGTTAGGAAGTTTCCAAAATCTTTTGTATCAATTTTGCCTCTATATTCTCCAACTTGTGAACAATCTTCTATATCAATTATTTGCGCCGTTGAATAATCGGATCCATCACCTCTCGCTACGTCTGCAACAACCATATATTGCCTATTATAATTTGGATGTTCCCATATCCAAAGATTGCCATCGAATCCTCTCTTCTCTACTGGCTCCATAACGTATGTATCCTTATACCACATTAATAGTTGTGGATCAATCACAGTATCACCGGATCCAACGAAATCACAATCACACTCTTGCGATGCACCTTTAATTCCTAATATACGTGTCTGTTCGTTTCTCCACTCTTGATTTCTTTCAGGATGTACAGTCCAATGTAATTTTATGGTATTAAATCCATTTGAACCATTTTCTCCTTCTACCCACATTTTATGAAACCAATTACCAACACCATTTGGTGTAGATAATACGATTGCCGAACCACCCGTTGATAGAGTTGATTGTGCTGATAACCAAATTTCATCAATATCTCTAATGAATGCCGCCTCATCTACTACCAATAGTGATAGTGCTTCAGAACGTCCTGCATCTGGAGAAGATGCGATTGCTTTTACTTGCGAACCGTTTTTTAATTTAAGAGAAAGTTTGTTATCCTCAACAGAAGAATTACCACCATCTCTTAACCAAACAGGAAGTAAATCATGCATTACTCTAACTTTTTCTACAAGATTTTTTGCTACCGTTACTTTAGTTGCAATAACCAATGCATTAAAATCCTGATTGAATAACATTTTCCAAAGAATAAATCCAGCTGAAAGTGTAGATAATCCAAGCTGCCTACTTTTAAGAATAATATTAAAACGATTTTCTTTAAAATCAGTTAGGCATTCTTGCTGAAATTGGTATAAATGAAATGGGATTTTTCCTCTAGTCGGATGTTGAATTATACAATATTTTTTCATAAAGTAAATGGGGTCTCCCGCACATTTACGATATTCATCCGATATTAGTTCTTTTAAATTTTTTTTTGGTGCACCTTGTACCGCCATTATTTTTTTAATTTGATTTTCCAATACATACCCACATTCAGATATGGTGATAAATCATTTTGTAAATTCAAAACGCCAATATTTGCTTTATATAATTTATCAGATTTTGTTTTATAAACAACACCGGTTCCAACACCTCTAAATACTTCTGCTTTATCAAAAGTGCCTTCAAATCCAAAATACAATTGTCTTTTTGGTGGTTCTTTTAAATATATTTTTTGTTCAACAATTTTTTCTCTAACCTTTGCATTAAAAGTTCTATAATGAATTGTATTTTCTTTTATAGTATCTATTACCGAAACAAAACCAAGACTATCATCCAATTTCAATGTATCTTTATATACATTTTTAGCATAGTATT
>Ga0315903_10003272_pt1 | contig 22631 bp, 21 predicted proteins | sample LakEriMetagenome_7_FD_203524 | JGI IMG/M metagenome (GOLD analysis project Ga0315903, IMG submission 203524) | Freshwater fungal communities from buoy surface, Lake Erie, Ohio, United States - Buoy 2 MA119 | ecosystem: Environmental > Aquatic > Freshwater > Lake | place: USA: Lake Erie, Ohio... | reverse complement strand
GCAATGGCATCCGCTTGCCCGAGATGGACATCACCCTCAACCTGGCTGGCGAGCACAATGTGCTCAACGCCTTGGCCGCGATCGCCGTGGCGGTGGAGTTGGGTGTGCCCGACAGCGCGGTGCAAACCGCCTTGGCGCAGTTCAAAGGGGTGGGGCGGCGTTTCCAGCGCCATGGTGAGGTACCCACCCGTTCGGGCGCAGGGCACTTCACCTTGATCGAAGACTATGGCCACCACCCGGTGGAGATCGCCGCCACCTTGGCCGCCGCCCGCGGGGCCTTTGCCGGGCGGCGCTTGGTGCTGGCGTTTCAGCCGCACCGCTACACCCGCACCCGCGACTGTTTTGAAGACTTTGTGCAGGTGTTGCGCCGCGCCGATGTGTTGTGTTTGTCCGAGGTCTATGCCGCGGGTGAAGCGCCGATTGCGGGTGCCGATGGCCGGGCCTTGGCGCGCGCCTTGCGCATGGCGGGTGACCAAACCCTGGCCTTTGTGGACGCCATTGCCGACATGCCTGCGCACATCTTGGACCAGGCCCAGCCCGGCGACGTGGTGTTGTGCATGGGTGCGGGCAGCATTGGCCAGGTTCCGCAGCACATCATGCAGCTGAGCCCGGGGGTGACGCCATGAGCGGCTTTGACATCACCAGCGCCCGTGTGGCCGTGTTGATGGGCGGCGACTCGGCCGAGCGCGACATCTCCTTGATGTCGGGCCAAGGCGTGTTGCAAGCCTTGTTGTCCAAAGGGGTTCAGGCCCAGGCTTTTGACCCGTCCACCCAAGATCTGTCGGACTTGCGCGGCTTGGGCATCACCCATGTGTTCATTGCCTTGCATGGACGCCATGGCGAAGACGGCACGGTGCAAGGGGCCTTGGAGTTGCTGGGCATTCCCTATACCGGCTCGGGCGTGATGGCCTCGGCCATCGCCATGGACAAGGTCATGACCAAACGCTTGTGGCGCAGCCACGGCCTGGACACACCCGCATCGGTGTGCCTGAGTCCAACCGAACAAAGCGCGGCGCGCATTGCCGCCATTCCGGCTGAATTGGGCATGCCTTTGATCGTCAAGCCGCCGCGCGAAGGCTCTTCCATTGGGGTGACCAAGGTGTGCCAGGCCAGCGACATGGCCGCCGCCGCGGCTTTGGCCACCCGCTACGACCCCGAGTTGTTGTGCGAGGCCTTCATCGATGGCGACGAAATCACCTGCCCGGTGTTGGGCGAAGGCGCGGACGCGGTGGCCCTGCCCATTGTGCGCATCGCCGCGCCCCAAGGTGACTACGACTACCAAAACAAATACTTCACCGACACGGTGCAATACCACTGCCCCAGCGGTTTGCCCGCAGCGGAGGAAGAGGCCATTCAGCAACAGGTGCTGGCCGCCTACCGCAGCCTGGGATGCCGCGGTTGGGGCCGCGCTGATTTGATGATCCGCGCCAGCGACCGCAAGGCCTTTTTGTTGGAGATGAACACCTCGCCGGGCATGACCAGCCATTCTTTGGTGCCAATGTCGGCGCGTGCGGCCGGCATCTCTTACGAAGACCTGTGCCTGCGCTTGATCGCCAGCGCCAGTTTGGACAGCCGCCGCGGGGTCGCACCATGACGGTGATGCAACGCCGCCTGCGACCTCCCCGGGTGGTGCCAGTGGAGGTGCCCTGGGACGCCAAATGGATGAACGCCTTGGCCAATCTGTTGTTGTTGGGTTTCATGGGCATGCTGATTGGTGCGGCACTGTGGTGGGGCGTGCGCCACACCCATTTCAGCTTGCAGCGCATCACCGTGGACGGTGATGTGGCGCACAGCAACGAAGTCACCTTGCGTGCCAATGTGGCACCCCGCTTGAGCGGCAACTTTTTCACCATGGACCTGGCCCAAGCGCGGGCCAGCTTCGAGGCGGTGCCGTGGGTGCGCCGTGCAGTGGTGCGCCGGGAGTTTCCCAACCGCTTGCGCGTCACCCTCGAAGAGCACCAGCCCGTGGCCCTGTGGGGCAATGAGGGCGATGTACGCATGGTCAACCAACAAGGCGAGTTGTTCGAGGCCAATGTGGCCGAGGCCGACGTCGAGCGCATGCCCCGCCTGATCGGCCCCGATGCCCAATCGGCCGAGGTGCTGGGCTTGTACCGCTTGCTCACGCCCATGTTTGGTCAATTGCACTTTGAGCTCAGCAGCTTGGAGCTGACCGCACGCGGCAGCTGGCGTGCCCATTTGGAGGGGGGGTCGGTGGTGGAGTTGGGACGTGGCCAAGCGCCGCAGGTGCAAGAGCGGGTGCAGCGCTTGACGCAAACCTTGACCCAAGTGGCCAGCCGCTATGGGCGCCGGGTCAGCGCCATGGAGTCGGCCGATTTGCGCCACGACAACGGATACGCGCTGCGCTTGCGCGGGGTGAGCACGCTCGACACCCAGGGCCTCAAAAGGTAAGGACAAGGAAATCACATGGCAAAAGAATACAAAGATCTCGTGGTGGGCCTGGACATTGGCACCAGCAAGGTGATGGCCGTGGTGGCCGAGGTCTTGCCCGGCGGTGAGCTCAAGATCGCTGGCATGGGGGTTGCCCCGAGCAACGGCCTCAAGCGCGGTGTGGTGGTCAACATTGACGCCACGGTGCAAAGCATCCAGGCCGCGTTGAAAGAGGCCGAATTCATGGCCGATTGCAAAATCACCAAGGTCTACACCGGCATCACCGGCAGCCACATCCGTGGCATGAATTCCAGCGGCATGGTGGCGGTCAAGGACCGCGAGGTCACCGCCCCCGATGTGGCCCGGGTGGTGGAGACTGCCAAGGCGATCAACATCTCCACCGACCAGCGCTTGTTGCTGGTCGAGCCGCAAGAGTTTGTCATTGACGGCCAAGACGTGAAAGAGCCGATTGGCATGAGCGGCATCCGCTTGGAGGCCAAGGTGCACATCGTCACCGGCGCCCAAAGCGCGGCCGAAAACATCATCAAATGCGTGCGCCGCTGTGGACTGGATGTCGAGCAGTTGATGCTCAACCCTTTGGCATCGAGCTATTCGGTGCTGACCGCCGACGAAAAAGAGTTGGGCGTAGCCCTGGTGGACATTGGTGCGGGCACCACCGATGTGGCCATCTTCACCGGCGGCGCGATCCGCCACACCGCGGTGATTCCGATTGCGGGCGACCTGATCACCAGCGACATCGCCATGGCCTTGCGCACGCCGACCAAAGACGCAGAAGACATCAAGGTCGAGTCCGGCTATGCCAAGCAACTGTTGGCCAACCCAGAGATGCAGGTGGAAGTGCCCGGATTGGGCGACCGGGGCCCGCGCATGCTCAGCCGCCAGGCCTTGGCCGGGGTGATCGAACCCCGGGTGGAAGAAATTTTCTCGCTGGTGCTGCAAGTCATCCGCGAGTCGGGTTTTGAGGAGGTGTTGTCCTCGGGCATTGTGCTCACGGGTGGCAGCGCCATCATGCCCGGCATGGTCGAGCTGGGCGAGGACATTTTCTTGAAGCCCGTGCGCCGTGGTTTGCCCCAGTACAGCGGTGCCTTGGCCGACATGGTGGCCCAGCCGCGTGCCGCCACCGTCATGGGCTTGCTGGAAGAGGCCCGCCTGGCGCGCTTGCGTGGCTTCAAGGTGGCGCAAAACAATGGTTCGGTGCAGACCGCCTTGGGTCGCATCAAGGACTGGTTGGTGGGGAACTTCTGATGAACAACACCCAATGGTTGGCCATGGCCCGCGCCAGTCCGCCCGCATGGGGGGTGTGGCGATGGCGACCTTGTTGCCGTGGTGCACCCCCAGATGGTTGAATGAATCGCAAACATTAAAAAAATACTTGGCAACTGCAAACAACGGATCAATAGGAGTAGAAAAATGAGCATCGAAATGGTTGAAGAAGAAGCGTTCAACTCAGGCACCATGATCAAGGTGATTGGCGTGGGTGGTGGCGGCGGCAACGCGGTCGAGCACATGATCAACACCCATGTTCAAGGGGTGGAGTTCATTTGTGCCAACACCGATGCGCAAGCCCTGCGTCGCAGCGCGGCGCACAAGGTGATCCAACTCGGTCAAAGCGGTTTGGGTGCGGGCAGCCGACCCGAGCGTGGTCGCGACGCAGCCATGGCCGCCGAAGAAGACATCCGAGCCGCACTGGAGGGCGCGCACATGTTGTTCATCACCGCTGGCATGGGTGGCGGCACCGGCACTGGGGCCGCACCGGTGGTGGCGCGCATCGCCCGCGAAATGAATATCTTGACCGTGGGCGTGGTGACCAAGCCCTTTGAATGGGAGGGCGGCCGACGCTTGACCAATGCCGAGGCCGGTTTGTCCGAGTTGGAAGCCAATGTGGACTCCTTGATCGTGGTGCTCAACGAAAAACTGCAACAAGTGTTGGGCGAAGAGGTCACGCAAGACCAGGCCTTTGCCTTTGCCAACGACGTGCTGAAAAACTCGGTGGGTGGTATCGCCGAGATCATCAACGTGGAAGCCTTGGTCAACGTGGACTTTGAAGACGTGCGCACCGTGATGAGCGAGCATGGCAAAGCCATGATGGGCACGGCCAAAGCCAGCGGCCCCGATCGTGCGCGCATCGCTGCCGAGCAAGCGGTGGCGTGCCCACTGCTGGAAGGCGTGGACATGTCAGGCGCCAAAGGCGTGTTGGTGTTGATCACCGCTGCCAAGGGCGGCTTGAAGCTGGCCGAGTCGCGCGAAGCGATGAACACCATCCGCGCCAGTGCCTCTGCCGATGCGCATGTGATTTACGGCACTGCGTACGACGACGAGTTGGGCGATGAAATTCGCGTGACCGTGGTGGCCACGGGCTTGGCGCAGTCGGGTCGCCGTGCTGCCCCACCGCTGCAGGTGCTGCGCAACGGCACCGATGGCATGGCTTACCCCAGCGCCGCCGAGACCCAGCCGACACAGGTGAATTCACAAGCCAGCACCGCGAGCGCAGGTGTGGGCGTGCCTGACTACACCGGCATGGCTGTACCCAGCGTGTGGCGCACCAACCGCACGCATGCGGCCGCCAAGGTGGATGCGATGTCCTCCGGTGGCATGGACGATTACGAGATCCCAGCCTTTTTGCGCAAGCAAGCAGATTGAGCGTTTTTGTGCTTTGAAAAACGGCCTTCGGGCCGTTCTTTCTTTGTGCTGCGCTGAAAGGACTCCCCCTCACAACCCTAGACTGCACTGCTTGGGTGGCTCGAACTGCCCCTCTGAAGCCGCCATCTCGGGGTGCGCGAGCTTCCTCCGGTCGCTGCGCTCCAACGTCGTCAGCCCGCACACCCACTCGTGTCGGTTTCGGTCAAGTGCTGGTTTGCAAGTTGTTGGTGCGCAAAAGTGTTTGAGATTGCTAAATAGGGTTTGCATGCCCCAGTTGCCATCACGTCTCTGTGTCGCAGCACCGATGGTGGGTGCGTCGCCCGACAACATCGGAGCGAAGCGACTGGCGGAGGGCGGCGTGCCCGCCGGCGGGGCGGGTTCAGCACAACCGGTGCACATTGGTTTGAATGCAGCAGGCTGATAAAAGTGCGTATGAACTACCCCTCTTAAACCGCCATCTCGGGGTATGCAGCCCTCCTCCGGGCGCTTCGCTCCAACGTCGTCGGCCCGCACACCCACTCGTGCCGGTTTGGGTGAAGTGTTGGTGGGCCAGTTGTCGGCGTGTCCGCCAGCGGGGCGCGTTCAGCAAAGCAGTGGCAAACACCATCAACTCGCTTCACACAATAGATTAAAAAGCGAACGCTGCACCGCAATCGACTGCAGCGCATTAAAATCAAACCGTGCTGCAACAACGAACGCTTAAAACCATCACCACCGCCGTCGGTGTGGGTTTGCACAGCGGGCAAAAGGTGGAACTCACTTTGCGGCCGGCACCCCCCGACACCGGCATTGTGTTTCGCCGCACCGACTTGCCGCAGCCGGTCACCATCCCTGTTTCGGCCACGGCCGTGACCGACACCCGCTTGGCTTCCACCATTTCGCACTTGGGCGCCAAGGTATTGACCGTGGAGCACCTGATGTCGGCCTGCGCGGGTTTGGGGCTGGACAATTTGTTTGTGGACATCACCGCCGAAGAGGTGCCCATCTTGGACGGGTCGGCGGCCTCGTTTGTGTTTTTGCTCCAAAGTGCGGGCATTGCTTTGCAAAGCGCGCCCAAGCATTTCATGCGCGTGTTGGAGGTGGTCGAGGTGAGCGAGGGCGAAGGGGCGGCGCGCAAGTGGGCGCGGCTGAGCCCGCACAACGGATACAAACTCAGCTTTGAAATTGACTTTGACCACCCAGCGGTGGACTCTACCGGCCAGCGGGTGGTGTTTGATACCGATGGGGGCAGTTATGTGCGCGACATTGCGCGCGCCCGCACCTTTGGTTTCACCAAAGATGTCGAGGCGATGCGGGCCAATGGCCTGGCCTTGGGCGGGGGTTTGGACAACGCCATCGTGATGGACGACTACAAGATTTTGAACAGCGAAGGCCTGCGCTACGACGATGAGTTCGTCAAGCACAAAATCCTTGATGCCATGGGCGATTTGTTTTTGCTGGGCCGGCCTTTGCTAGCGGCGTACAGCGCGTTTCGCTCGGGACACGCCTTGAACAACCGCTTGTTGCGCGAATTGCTCAGCCGACCGCAAGCCTATGAAGTGGTCAGTTTTGCCGATGAGCGCCAAGCCCCGCGTGGGTTGGCGCAGTTGGCCCCAGCTTGGTGACACGCCATGTTGCTGGTGCGCTGGGTGGTGTTGTTTTTGTTGATGGTCTCGGCCTTGTTGTTTGCCGCCTTCATCGCCACCGGTGAAACCCGTTATCGCATTTGGGGTTGGAAGGTGTTGCGGGTCACCGTGGGCGCTGCTTTGGTGTTTTTTGCTGTGCTGATTTTGGAGCGCTTGTGAAGAGCCATCCTGCTTTGCCGCATTTCCACCGCGACCCCAAAGTTGTTCAAGCCGTATCCGCCCCACAGCAAGCGCTGATCAGCCGCTGCGGCCACCCCGAAACACTGCGCTGGACTTGCTGCGTGGGGCCCCAGCGGTTTGCAGCAGCGCCAAGCTGCGCCCGGCATGGGCATGCATGATGGCCAAGCCCAGGGCATCGGCTGCGTCCGGGCCGGGCAGGCCAGGCAAATTCAACAGCCGTTTGACCATTTCTTGCACCTGGGCTTTGGCCGCTTTGCCGTGACCGGCCACAGCTTTTTTCATTTGCAAGGCGGTGTATTCGGCCACCGGTAGATTGGCGCTGACCAAGGCGGTCAGGCAAGCGCCGCGCGCTTGGCCGAGCAACAAAGTCGCTTGGGGGTTGACGTTGACAAACACAATCTCCACCACCGCTGATTGCGGTTGGTAGCGGGCCACCACTTCATGGATGCCGTCGAACAACAGTTTGAGTCGCGCGGGCAGGTCGGCGCGCTGTGCCGATTGGGTGCGGATGGTACCGCTGGCCACATAGCTGAGTTGCGCGCCTTCAGCGTCGACCACGCCAAAGCCCGTGGTTTGCAAGCCCGGATCGATGCCCAAGATGCGCATGGCGTTTCCTTTCAAGGCAAGCGCGCCGCGCCCAGGCGGGCAACGATCACTTCGGCGCGCTGGGCCAAATAGGCAGAGCTGGGCAGCCGCTCAAAGTATTTGGGTCGCGGCAGCATCACGGCCAGGCGCGCGGCTTCATAGGGTGTGAGCTGTTGGGCTGACTTGCCAAAGTAGTGCTGGGCTGCGGCTTCGGCGCCAAACACGCCTTCGCCCCACTCCACGCTATTGAGGTAAATTTCCAAAATTCGCTGCTTGCTGAGCAGGCCTTCCAAGGCCAGGGTGAGGACAAATTCTTGGGCTTTGCGTGCCCAGGTGCGCTCACCGGAGAGCAGCAGGTTTTTGGCCAACTGCTGGGTGATGGTGGAGCCGCCCACGATCTTGGGTGTGCTGCTGCGCGATGCGCTCGCTTGCGCTGCTTGTTGCTGGGCGCGGTTGTTTTTGGACCAGGCTTTTTCAATCGCATCCCATTGCACCCCATCGTGTTGGGCAAAGATGTCGTCCTCCGACACCACCACGGCGCGTTTGAGGTGGATGGATATGCGATCGTAGGGCTGCCACTGTTGGCGCCAGGGCAAGCTGTTTTTTTGCCGCAGGATGCGCACTGCCTCGGAGCGTTGAAAGCTGGTCGAGGCCGGGTCCCACCACGCCAGGGCAGCAATGCGCAAGATGAAAAATAATTGCAGCGCCAAGCCTGCGATCAGCACCAAGGCCAGCCAACGCATCAGCGGGCTGGTGACAGAGGACAGGGTGGGCCAGCGCATATCAGCGGGTTTGCACGCTGCCGTCGCGGCTGAACTGAAAGCGTGCCACCATGGCCAATTGGTCAGCACTTTGGCGCATGGCGGGATCAAAGGTGCCAAACGGACCAGCACTGCGGGCAATGGCGATCGCGCGCAGGTCAAGCGCGCGTTGGCCTGAGCTGGTCGCCACCTCTGCGGTGAGCACCTTGCCTTGTGCATTCACGGTGATGATCATGGTCAGCTCGCCATACAGTTTTTGGCCGTCTTGCTGCGGAAAGTGGCGTGTGCCGTGGGCCTCGATTTGGTGCCGCATGGCGTCATAGTATTGGGCATAAACCACCTCTTGGGTGCTGGGGCTGATGTAGCGCTTGCGCGGCTTGGCGTTGTCTTGTTCGATGCGCTGCTCAATCTCGGCCAGCAGTTTGAGCAGCTGTTGGCGTTTGGCCTCTTGCGCTTGCTGCTGGGCGTTGTCAGGCGCGGCTTGGGTCTCCGGGATCAGGGCCAAGCTGGCCTTGATCTGGCTCAGCAGTTGGGTTTGTTTGAGCCTCAAGGCCGCCAATGTTTGAGCGGCCGAGGGCTCGAGTTGATCGCCTTCGGTGCTCAGGGCCGCGCTGGGCAGGGGAGAGCGGGCACGGCCTTGATCGGCGTCACCGCCACCGGCCAAGCGGGTTTGCGCCAGGGCTTGGGCGGGGGTGGCCTCATCCGATTTGGCCCGGGTGTTGACCAAGATCACTTCCAGCGGGCTGGTTTGGAACAAACGGTCAAAGCGCTCGGGGTCAGCGATGCGCAGGCTGAGCAGCCCGCCGTGCACCAGCAGGGACACGCCCAAAGCGATTTGCAACGGTGACCAGCGCTGCCACATGCCTAGTTGTGGGTGGGGGCCGGTGTGTCGCCATCGGCTTCGTTCAGGTCGACAGCAATGGCGATGGTGCCCGTGGATTCTTCTTCGTCACCTTCAGTGGCGGGTTCTGGACCGGGGTTGCCCTCCATCAGGCTGACAAATTGCCCGGGCACATCCAGGCTGATGTCGTCAATCGACCCCAGGCGCAAGCGCACCTGTTGACCGCGTGCCAGCGTCGCCGGTCCGCCCACGATGGGCAGCACCAAAGGCAAACGCTGCGCGCGGGCCAGCACCGGCATGCCGGGCATGGCCTTGATGACATCGGCGTCAATCTCTTGGGTTTGGTGCTGGCGCAGCCATTGCAAGGTCCAAAAGCGCTCCATGCTGGCCTGGTGGGCGTTGTAAGCGCTGTAGGTTTCTTCAAAAGCCGAGATGATGGAAAACAGCGCTGCATCTTTGGGTTTGAAGGGGGCGGCGAGTGCTGCCGTGGCACCGTGGCGCACGCAGGCGATCAGTTGCCACTGGTTGACCAAGTCGGTGTAGCGGCGCAGTGGCGATGTGCTCCAGGCGTAACAAGGCACGCCAATGCCGGCATGTGGCAAGGCCTTGGTGCCCATGCGCACCTTGATGCCCGGAGCCAAACTCGCTTGGCTGCGGTAAATGGCGGGCACGCCCAGGCTGGCCATCCACTGACCCCAGGTGCTGTTGGCCAAGATCATGGCCTCGGCCACGATCAGGTCCAGCGCCGCGCCGCGTTGGCGCACGCTGATGTCTACGGTTTCCTGGCCGCACGGTGGCCCGCCATTCAAGCCCTGCAAGCGGAAGTTGTAGTCGGGGCGGTTGAAGGTTTCGGGCTTGCCGCGCACCACCTCGCGCTGCGCTTTGAGGTGGCGCGCCAAGCGGTGCAAAAAAGCCAGTTGGGCGCGCGGCATGGCGGGCTCCACCACATGGCTGGGGTGGGAAAAGCTCGGGTCGTCCAGCCACTGCGGGGTGACCACATCGTCGAGTTGGTCGTGGCGCAAGTTGGCGGCAATCGGCACTTGCTCCAAACGGGTTTGGGTGTCGGTGATGGCCAAGGTGTTGGCATCGAACTGCACATACAACGACAAGGCGGGACAGGCACGTCCTTCTTGTAAGGTGTAGTGCTGCACCACGCCATCGGGCAGCATGGTGATTTTGTGGCCCGGCATGTAGACGGTGGACAGGCGTTGTCGGCCGACTTGATCGATGGCGTCACCCGGTTGCAGCGCCAGGCCCGGCGCGGCGATGTGGATGCCCACGGTGATGTGGGCGCTGCCCAGGCCTTGTACCGACAAGGCGTCGTCGATTTCGGTGGTTTGTGAGTCGTCGATGGAGTAGGCCTGCACATCGGCCAGCGGCAAGTCAACGGTGGCACTGGGCGCTTGCAGCGCTGGAAACTGGGTGCCCTTGGGGAAGTTTTCAAACAAAAACCGCTGCCAATGGAACTCGTAGGCCGAGGTGATGGCCCCCGCGCGTTGCAGCAAGGCCAGTGGTGCCATTTGGGTGGCACGGGCGGCTTGCACCACGGCTTTGTACTCGGGCCCGTTTTTGTCGGGCTTGAACAAAATTTTGTACAACTGCGCCAACACCGGCTCGGGGCATTGGCCGTCGCCCAAGGCCTCGGCCCAGGCATCGATTTGCGCCAATTGCTGTTTTTTCTTGTCGATCGCCACCAGGGCTTGCTGGATCACTTCGGCGGCGGCTTTTTTGAAGCGCCCGCGCCCGGCGCGGCGAAAGTAATGCGGGGCTTCGAACAAGCGCAGCAAGGTGGCGGCTTGTTGGGTCAAGCTGGCGTTGGCGCTGAAGTACTCGCGCGCCAAGTCGGCAAAGCCAAACTCGTCTGTGGGGGCAAACTCCCAGGCCAAGTCCAACTCAATGGTTTGGGCCAAGGCGTTGGCCTCGCGCATCAAATCGGCGGGGCTGGGTTGGTCAAACTTGATCAGCATCAGGGCCGACTTGACTTTGACGCGTTTGCCCGTGTCCAGCTCGACTTGGGCCGAAGCTTCAGCCTCGGAAAGGACCCGACCGGTCAGAAATTTTCCGGCATCTTCAAACAGTGCATACATGCGCAGATTGTCCCACGCGCCCATGACGCCACCCGTTTCAGGGCATGGCGCTGCCCCAGCCCAGGTAGGTGGTCACGCTGGGCAAATGCGCATCGAAATCGCTCAAGCCGTGGTCAGAGCCGGGAATCAGGCGCAGTTGGGCCTGGGGGTAGCGGGCCACCATTTCGCGCCAGTCCAGCACCTCGTCGCCTTGGGCCACGATGGCCAGCACGTCGCTGGGGTCGGCCAAGGCCGCTGGCTTGCCCGCTGGCGTGCGGTGGGCACCGCCCACATACAAATCGCGCAACTCATCCACAAAGTGGGCCTGGAAGAAAACCATTTCTTCGGGCTGGTGCCATTGGGGGTGCAGCCCAATGTGGGCTGATAAATCGCGCGCGGGGTCGACCGCGGGGTTGAGCAGCACGGTTTTGCAGCCCCAGCACGCCCCGACCCAGGTGGCATAAAAGCCGCCGAGGGAGGAGCCGACCACGGCCATTTGATCGCGGGGCCAGTCGCGCAGGCCCGCGGTGATGAGGGCCGCCGCCTCATGGGGTGACGCGGGCAGCTGCGGGCACCACCAGGTCACGCTGGGTTGGTGCTGCTGCACCCAGGCGGCCATGCGCTGCGCTTTGGCAGACAGCGGGGAAGAGCGAAATCCATGCAAATAAAGCAAATGGGTGATGACCATGCCCGATAATCGCACGCCATGCCCATCGTGATCGAAAAGCCCCACCTCTTGCACCGCTTGGCGCATGTCTTTCGGGGCTATGACAGCCAATTGGCCTTGGCCGTGATGGCGCTTGCGCTGGCCGGCTTGATCACCATGTATTCCTCGGGTTTTGCCAATGGAACCCGCTTTTGGGATCATTTACGCAACCTGTCCCTGGCGTTTGTGATCATGGTGGTGGTGGCGCAAATTCCGCCTCAGCGCTTGATGACCTTCGCGGTGCCGCTGTACACCTTGGGCGTGGCCTTGCTGATTGCCGTGGCCTTGTTTGGCCTGACCAAAAAAGGGGCGCGCCGCTGGCTGAATGTGGGCATCGTGATTCAGCCCAGCGAAATTCTCAAAATTGCCATGCCCTTGATGTTGGCCTGGTGGTTTCAAAAGCGCGAGGGGCAGTTGCGCTCCCTGGACTTTGCCGTGGCCACAGCGCTGCTGGTGGTGCCGGTGGGGCTGATCGCCAAGCAACCCGATCTGGGCACCTCGATTTTGGTGCTGGCGGCGGGCCTGTATGTGATTTTTTTCGCGGGCCTGCGCTGGATTTGGATTTTGCCGCCGCTGGTGTTGGGCTTGGTGGGGGTGGTGTTGCTGGTGTGGTTTGAACCCACTTTGTGCGCCGAGGGCTTTCGCTGGCCCTTGCTGCGCGAGTACCAGCAGCAGCGCGTGTGCACCTTGCTGGACCCAGGGCGCGACCCGTTGGGCAAAGGATTTCACATCATCCAAGGCATGATTGCCATTGGTTCGGGCGGCATTTTTGGCAAGGGCTTTATGCAAGGCACACAAACCCATTTGGACTTCATCCCCGAGCGCACAACTGACTTTATTTTTGCCGCCTATGGCGAAGAATTTGGCTTGTTTGGCAACTTACTGCTGATTGCCGGTTTTGTGATGTTGGTGTTGAGGGGGTTGGCCATCGCTTTGGAAGGGCCCACTTTGTTTGCGCGCTTGCTGGCCGGCAGTGTGACCCTGATTTTTTTCACTTATGCCTTTGTCAACATGGGCATGGTCAGTGGCATCTTGCCGGTCGTGGGTGTGCCCCTGCCATTCATCAGTTATGGCGGCACGGCCATGGTCACCTTGGGGCTGGGGGTGGGCATTTTGATGTCGATCGCGCGCTCCAAGCAGTTGGTGCAGTCGTGACGGCCACCTGGCCCCCCGTCGCCATCGTCGGCGTGGGCAATATGGGCGGCGGCATGGCGCGTCGGTTATTGGCCCAGGGCGTGGAGGTGCACGTGTGTGACATCGACGCCGACAAAACCCAAGCTTTGCAGGCCTTAGGAGCCCACGTTGCCGCCATTCCTGCCCAGTTGGGCGGCGTGGCCCATTTTTTGATTGTTTGTGTGGTCACCGCCGCACAGGTCCAAGAGGTGTTGTGGGGCGAGCAGGGCTTGGCCGCCCAGCTCCAGGCCGGCGACACGGTCATGCTGTGCCCCACCATCGCCCCCGACGACACCGAGGCCGTGGCGGCGCGCTTGGCCGCACAGGGTGTGGCCACCTTGGACGCGCCCATGTCGGGTGGCCCCGAGCGGGCAGCGCTGGGCACCATGAGCTTGATGGTGGCAGGAGCCGATGCGGTGTTTGAGCGCCACCAGGCACTGTTGAATGCATTGGCCAACCCCGTGTTTCGCATTTCGCAGCGCGTGGGCGACGGCGCCCGCACCAAGTTGGTCAACAACCTGCTCGCCGGTATCAACTTGGTGGGGGCCGCCGAGGCGCTGGCGCTGGCCGAGCGCATGGGGCTGGATGGGGGTCGCACTTTGCAGGTGATGGCGGCGTCCAGCGCCCAAAGCTGGATCGCCTCAGACCGCATGACCCGCGCCTTGGCTGGAGACTGGGCCCCGCGCGCCCACATGACTTTGCTGGAAAAGGACACCGGCTTGGCCCAGCAAATGGCTATGAAAGCGGGCTATGTGGGCCCCTTGGGGCCTGGGGCGGCAGCGGTGTTTGCCCAGGCCAGCGCCGCTGGTTTGGCCGAACTGGACGACGCCGCCGTCTTACGGCACCTGCGGGCCCAGGTTTGAGCGATCGCCGCACGGGCTTTCGAGCGGCGGCCAAGGTCATGTGAAAGCCCGCGCCGCCCAGGGCAGGGGCGCTCCTACAATCGAGCCATGATTTCACGCGAACCCACCCTCGAGCGATTGACCATCGCGCAAAACCTGCTCCTCACCCCATACGGCTTGGACGAATCCCACCTCACCCAAGCTTTGTCGGCCATCCGTGCCCACCAAGTGGATGACGCTGACCTGTACTTCCAGTACACCCGCTCCGAAGGCTGGAGTTTGGAAGAGGGCATTGTCAAAACCGGCTCATTCAGCATCGACCAAGGTGTGGGGGTGCGGGCGGTGAGCGGCGAAAAAACCGCTTTTGCCTATTCGGACGATATTTCTCTGACCTCTTTGATGGATGCGGCGCACACGGTGCGCAGCATCGCTACCGCAGGTCGGCAGGCGCGCGCCAAGGTGCCGGCCAAACGGGTGGCGCACAGCCGCAGCCTGTATGGCGGACAAGACCCGATTGGCAGCTTGGACAGCGCGGCCAAGGTGGCCTTGCTCGAGCACACCGAACAACTGGCCCGTGCCCGCGACCCGCGCGTGGTGCAGGTGATGGCCGGTTTGGCCTGTGAGCACGATGTGGTCTTGGTGGCGCGTGCCGATGGCACCATGGCCGCCGATGTGCGCCCTTTGGTCCGCTTGTCGCTGAGCGTGATTGCGGAGCAAAACGGGCGCCGCGAAACCGGCTCGGCGGGCGGCGGCGGCCGCTTTGGTTTGGCTTATTTTGACGAGGCCTTGATTGCCGCTTACGTGCAAGAAGCGGTGGACGCCGCCCTGACCAATTTGGAAGCGCGTGCCGCCCCTGCCGGCGAGATGACCGTGGTGCTTGGTCCAGGCTGGCCTGGGGTGTTGTTGCACGAAGCCATTGGCCACGGCTTGGAGGGCGACTTCAACCGCAAGGGCTCGAGCGCTTTCAGCGGCAAGATCGGCCAGCGCGTGGCCGCCAAGGGCGTCACGGTGCTGGATGACGGCACCATGGCCGATCGACGGGGTTCGCTCAATGTGGACGACGAAGGCCACCCGACCCAGCGCAATGTGTTGATCGAGGATGGTGTGTTGGTCGGTTACATCCAAGACACGCTCAATGCCCGCTTGATGGGCGTGGCCCCCACCGGCAATGGACGCCGCGAAAGCTATGCCCACATTCCCATGCCGCGCATGACCAATACCTATATGTTGGCGGGGGACAAAGCCCCACAAGAAATCGTCGCCAGCATGAAAAAAGGCCTGTACGCCACCAACTTTGGCGGCGGCCAGGTGGACATCACATCGGGCAAGTTTGTCTTCTCCGCCAGCCAAGCCTACTGGGTGGAAAACGGGAAAATCCAATACCCGGTCAAGGGCGCGACCTTGGTTGGCAATGGGCCCGATGCCCTCACCCGCGTGACCATGATTGGCAACGACCTGGCCTTGGACAGTGGTGTGGGTACCTGCGGCAAAGAGGGCCAAAGCGTGCCCGTGGGCGTGGGTCAACCCACTTTGCGCATCGACGGTTTGACCGTGGGCGGCACTGCTTAATGGCAACCGAAAACCCTGTGCTACATTAACGCCCATGGTTTCTTTGCACTTTTATTTTGCTTATTTTTGCTTCTCACGCTTTAATGGCGGTCGAGAGGTTTAAACGCAAACAGCGCCTGAACCCCTGAACCCACCGCCGAATACCGGCGGTTTTTTTTTGCCTTTCAGACCTTTCACCACCGACCCGTTTTTGAAGGAAGCGAGCATGAAAACCCAACGCACTGAGGTGCCTTATGTGGCGCACGACGACCAAACCAGCCAAACCGATGACCAACGCATCAAGGACATCACCGTGTTGCCGCCCCCTGAACATTTGATCCGCTTCTTTCCCATCGCTGGCACGGCCGTTGAGAGCTTGATCGCCAAGACCCGCCAGCGCGTGCACAAAATCATGGCTGGCAAAGACGACCGTTTGCTGGTGGTGATGGGCCCCTGCTCCATCCACGACCCAGCCGCCGCCTTGGACTATGCCCGCCGCTTGAAGGTCGAGCGCGAGAAATACGCGGATACGCTGGAAATCGTGATGCGGGTGTATTTTGAAAAGCCCCGCACCACGGTGGGCTGGAAGGGCTTGATCAACGACCCCTACCTCGATGAGAGCTTTCGCATTGACGAAGGTTTGCGCATTGCGCGCCAGCTGCTGATTGAGATCAACCGTGCTGGTGTGCCCGCAGGCAGCGAGTTTTTGGATGTGATTTCACCCCAGTACATCGGCGACCTGATCAGCTGGGGCGCGATTGGTGCCCGCACCACCGAAAGCCAGGTTCACCGCGAATTGGCATCCGGCTTGTCGGCCCCCATTGGCTTCAAAAACGGCACGGACGGCAACATCAAGATTGCGACCGACGCCATCCAAGCCGCAGCCCGTGGCCACCACTTTTTGTCGGTGCACAAAAACGGCCAAGTGGCGATTGTGCAAACCCAAGGCAATCCCGATTGCCACGTGATTTTGCGCGGCGGCAAAACCCCCAATTACGACGCTGCGAGCGTGGCCGCCGCATGCAAAGAACTGGAATCTGCCAAATTGCCCGCCAGTTTGATGGTGGACTGCAGCCATGCCAACAGCAGCAAGCAGCACGAGCGCCAATTGGTGGTGGCCCAAGACATCGCCGACCAAATGGCCGGCGGTTCGCACAGCGTGTTTGGCGTGATGATCGAGAGCCACCTCAAAGCGGGTGCGCAAAAATTCACCCCTGGCAAAGACAAAGTGGAAGCCCTGACTTACGGCCAAAGCATCACCGACGCCTGTCTGGCATGGGACGATTCTCTGCAAGCGCTGGACGTGTTGTCCAAAGGTGTCAAAGCGCGGCGCGGTAAAAAATAACTGGCTCGAAAACGTCATTGCGAGGCCCTCAGGCCGAAGCAATCCCTTTCAAAGCCTGCAGCAACTTACCGTGCACCCCGCCAAAGCCACCATTGCTCATGCACAGCACATGGTCGCCGGGGCGGGCGGCCGCTTTCACCTGTGCCACCAAGCTGTCGATGTCGCCAGCGGTAAGTGCCCTTGCCCCCATGGGTGACAAAGCCTCGGCGGCATCCCAGTCCAAACCAGCGGTGTGGCAAAACGCCAAGTCGGCTTGTTCCAAACTCCAAGGCAGTTGCGATTTCATCGCACCGAGTTTCATGGTGTTGCTGCGCGGCTCGAACACCGCCAAGATGCGCGCCGTACCGACTTGTCGGCGCAGGCCATCGACCGTGGTGCGAATAGCAGTGGGGTGGTGGGCGAAATCGTCGTAGACCGTGATGGCCTGTGCCCCCGTGCCCACGTGGCCGCGCACCTCCATGCGGCGGCGCACATTTTCAAAACTTGACAAGGCTTGGCAAGCATCGGCAACCGCCACGCCCACGTGATCGGCGGCGATGATCGCGGCCAAGGCGTTCATTTGGTTGTGCACCCCGCCCAAGGCCCATTGCACCCGGCCTTTGACGGCGCCGTGGTGCAGCACCTCGAAGTCTGAAGGTTCGCCGCGCAGTTGCCATGCCGCTTGGGGCGAAGCGCCAAAACCCGCCACCTCACTCCAGTGGCCAAGGTCCAGCACCCGCTGCAAACTGTCTTGCTCGGCATTCACCACCAAGCGCCCACTGGCGGGCACGGTGCGCACCAGATGGTGGAACTGCCGCTCAATCGCGGCCAAGTCGGGGAAGATGTCGGCGTGGTCGAACTCGAGGTTGTTGAGCACCGCCGTGCGGGGGCGGTAATGCACAAACTTGCTGCGTTTGTCGAAAAACGCGGTGTCGTATTCATCAGCTTCGATGACAAACAGGGGGCGGCTTTGACCCTTGGCCAAACGTCCCAAGCGGGCCGACACGCCAAAGTTCAAAGGCACGCCGCCGATCAAAAAACCTGGCTTCAGACCCGCGTGCTCCAGCACCCAGCTGAGCATGGCGGTGGTGGTGGTTTTGCCGTGGGTGCCGGCGATGGCCAGCACATGGCGACTGAGTCCTGGGGCATGAAGCACATGGTCGCTCAGCCACTGCGGGCCGCTGGTGTAGGGCAAACCAGCTTCCAAGATGGCTTCCATCAGCGGGTAGCGCGGTGTGCCGTCGGCCAAGCGGGCGCGAGAAACGACGTTGCCCACCACGAACATATCCGGCTTCAAGGCCAGTTGGTCGGCGCTGTAGCCCTCGATCAGCTCAATGCCCAAAGCGCGCAGTTGGTCGCTCATGGGGGGGTAGACGCCGCTGTCGCAGCCGGTGACGCGGTGGCCGGCTTCGCGGGCCAGGGCGGCCAAACCGCCCATGAAGGTGCCGCAGACACCTAATATATGGATGTGCATGGGCGCGGATTGTAGGAGCGGGGGCTTTGCAGCCCAGGCACAATCCGCCCCATGATGACGCGCTTGCAAGATGAAATTGCCGCTGCCGCCGCCCGCTGGGTGGTGGAGGAGGGCTTGGAGTACGGTCCCGCCAAGAGCCGCGCTGCGCGCGAGTTGGGTGCCGGGCGCCGCTCGGCCTGGCCTGACAACGACATGGTGGAGCAAGCGGTGCGGGAATACATCGCCGTGTTTTGTGCCGAAAGCCAAGCCCAGGAGTTGGCGGCTTTGCGCGCCCTGGCCTGCCAATGGATGGCGCGCTTGCAGGATTTCCGCCCCCATTTGGCCGGGGCGGTATGGCGTGGCACGGCGACCCGCTTGAATGACATTTACCTGCAATTGTTTTGCGATGACCCCAAATCAGCCGAATTGGCGCTGATTGACCAAGGCGTGCGGTTTCAGCCCAGTGCGGTCACCGGGTTTCAAGGCGAGGTGGTCGACGCCCTGAGTTTTTCATGCCTTTGCCCGGGCCTGGGCGAAGAGGTGGGCATCCATTTGATGGTGCACGACCACGATGATTTGCGCGGCGCCTTGCAACCCGACCGCCAAGGTCGACGAGCGCGCGGAGATTTGAAGGCATTGCTGGCTTTGTTCCAAGCCCCTGAGGGGGTTTCGCCATGACAACCCGTCATCCATCCGACGCCGATACACCGCCGCCCTCGCGGCGTGGCCTGCTATGGGGTGTGGCTGCCGCCGCCGCCCTGGCGGGTCTGGGTTTGGCCGCATGGCGCGGCGGGCTTTTTGCACGGTCTGCAGTGCCGCTGGCACCCGGCTGGTGGGACACGCAGTGGGAAAGCGCCCAAGGTGAGCAGTTGCTGCTGTCAAGCTTCAAAGGCAGACCCTTGGTGATCAACTTTTGGGCCACTTGGTGTGCCCCGTGTGTGGAGGAAATGCCTTTATTGGATGCCTTCTACCGCGAAAACAAGGGTAAAAATTGGCAAATGATCGGCATCGCGATTGACCAGCCTTCCTCGGTGCGGCGCTTTTTGACCCAGTACCCGGTGTCCTACCCCATCGCTTTGGGCGGCCTGCAGGGCACCGAATGGGGTAAGGCACTGGGCAATGCCCAGGGCGGCTTGCCCTTTACCGTGGTGTTGAATGCCAATGGCGACATGATCGGTCAATATTTGGGTAAATTAAAAGAAGATCAAATCAAATCGTGGGCTTCCTTGACCGCTTGAGGCAGGTTTTTGGGGATCATGCATGTTTTTGGTGTAAATTCGGCCCTCTTGCATTCAAGGGTGGGATTTGATTATGGATTTGAGAAAACTTAAGACCCTGATTGACTTGGTCTCCGAGTCCAATGTGTCTGAGTTGGAAATCACCGAGGCCGAGGGCACGGTGCGCATTGTCAAGGCGGTCAACAACCCGGTGGTGATGGCCCCCGTCGCGGCCCCTGTGGCCATGGTGGCCGCATCAGCCCCCGCCGCTGCAGCCCCTGTGGCACCCCCTGCGCCAGAGGCCCCGCCCGAAGTGTTGGGCCATGTGGCCAAGTCCCCCATGGTGGGCACTTTTTACCGTGCCTCCAGCCCTGGGGCCAAGTCGTTTGTCGAGGTCGGGTCGGTGGTCAAAGAGGGCGATGCCATTTGCATCATTGAAGCGATGAAGATCCTCAATGAGATCGAGGCCGATGCCAGCGGCACCATCACCCAAATTTTGGTGGACAACGGCCAGGCGGTGGAGTTTGGTCAGCCCATGTTTGTGATCGCCTAATCCCTAGCCCATGTTCAAGAAAATCCTCATCGCCAACCGGGGCGAGATTGCCCTGCGCATCCAACGCGCTTGCCGCGAAATGGGCATTCAAGCCGTGGTGGTGTATTCCGAAGCCGACCGCGAGGCCAAATACGTCAAACTGGCCGAAGAGGCGGTGTGCATCGGCCCGGCGGCATCGGCCCAAAGTTATTTGCACATGCCGGCCATCATCTCGGCCGCCGAAGTGACCGATGCCGAAGCGATTCACCCCGGCTATGGCTTTTTGAGCGAAAACGCCGACTTTGCCGAGCGGGTGGAGAAGAGCGGCTTTAAATTCATTGGACCCTCACCTGATTCGATTCGCATGATGGGCGACAAGGTGTCGGCCAAGCAGGCCATGATCAAGGCCGGTGTGCCTTGCGTGCCAGGATCAGAAGGCGAGTTGCCCGATGACCCGGTGCAAGTGCGCCGCATCGCCAAAAGCGTGGGCTACCCGGTCATCATCAAGGCCGCCGGCGGCGGCGGTGGCCGGGGTATGCGCGTGGTGCACACCGAAGCAGCGCTCATTCACGCGGTGCAAACCACCAAGGCCGAGGCCGGTGCCGCATTTGGCAACCCAGCGGTTTACATGGAGAAGTTTCTTCAAAACCCACGCCACATTGAAATCCAGGTGATGGCCGATCAGTTCAAGAATGCTGTTTACTTGGGCGAGCGCGATTGCTCGATGCAGCGTCGCCATCAGAAAATCATCGAAGAGGGACCTGCGCCTGGCATTCCGCGCAAGCTCATTGACAAAATTGGCGAGCGTTGTGCCGCTGCTTGCAAGCGCATGGGTTACCGGGGCGCTGGCACCTTTGAGTTTTTGTATGAAAACGGCGAGTTCTATTTCATCGAGATGAACACACGGGTGCAGGTGGAGCACCCCGTCACCGAGTTGATCACCGGGGTGGACATTGTGAAAACCCAAATCATGGTGGCTGCTGGGGAAAGGTTGCCGTTTACCCAGCGCCAAATCACGGTCAAAGGCCATGCCATTGAGTGCCGCATCAATGCCGAAGACCCATTTAATTTTGTGCCCTCACCGGGTCGCATCACCATGTGGCACGCACCAGGGGGCCCTGGCGTGCGGGTGGACTCGCATGTGTACACCAATTATTTTGTGCCACCGAACTACGACTCCATGGTGGGCAAAATCATTGTGTATGGCGACACCCGCGATCAGGCGATCGCACGCATGCGCACTGCACTGTCCGAGACCTTGGTTGAGGGCATCTCCACCAACATTCCCCTGCACCGAGAGTTGATGGTGGATGCCAAGTTCATGTCCGGTGGTACCAACATTCACTACTTGGAAGCGTGGATCGCTGCGCGCAAACGCTGATGCATGAACTGCGCTTGCTCGCGCCGCAAGACCGCGTGGAGTGGTTGAGCGAGGCTTTGGAAGCTTTGGATGCGCTCAGCGTGTCGGTGCAAGACGCCGATGCGCACAGCGACAGCGAGTCCCCCTTGTTTGGCGAGCCGGGTATGCCTCCACCCCAGCCGGGTTGGGACCGCTCACAGGTGACAGCCTTGTTTGCCGACCTCGAACAAGCCCAAGCGGCTGCCGACTTGTTGCGTTTGCAAACCCCATTTGATGCTTGCCAGGTGCTCGACATTGAAGCGGTGGCCGAACAAGACTGGGTGCGTTTGACCCAGTCGCAGTTTGCGCCGGTGGAAATCACCCCTGATTTTTGGATTGTGCCGACCTGGCATGAGCCCCCCGCCCAAGCGCAGCGGGTGTTGCGCTTGGACCCCGGCTTGGCCTTTGGCACCGGCACCCACCCCACCACGCGCATGTGCTTGCGCTGGTTGGCCCAACACGATGTGCGCGGCGCGTCGGTGCTGGACTACGGTTGTGGCTCGGGCATATTGGCCATGGGGGCGGCTTTGTATGGCGCTGCTCGGGTGGATGCGGTGGACATCGACCCCGATGCGGTGCAGGCCACCGTGCGCAATGCCCAAGCCAATGGGGTGGTGCTGCAAGCTGGCTTGCCAGACCAGGTGCAAGGCCCGTACCGATGTGTCTTGGCCAATATCCTGGCCTCGCCTTTGCAAGTGCTGGCGCCCTTGTTGTGTGGTTTGGTGCAAAGCGGCGGGCACTTGGTATTGGCTGGAATCTTGGAGCGTCAGGTGGCATTGTTGCAACAAGCTTATGCGCCGTGGTGTGCTTTGGCGGTGCATGACAGCGAAGACGGATGGGCCTTGATGACTGCTCGCTTCGATTGAGCAGGTGCTGAGCCCCTGCTGTTGCTGCACCTCGTGGCAGCACACAGCGCCACCTACAATGCGGCCATCATGACCTTGGCTGTGCAGTGCCCCCAATGCCTAACCGCTTTCAAGGTGGTGCAAGACCAACTCAAGCTGGCGCACGGTTGGGTCAGGTGCGGTCGATGCGAACAAATTTTTGATGCCCGCTCCCACTGGTTGACCTTGGGTGACAGCGACGCGGCCATGAACGCGGGCCCCGCGGAGCCTGTTGCAGCGGCACCACCCATTTCAGCCCAGCCTGTGCCCATTCGGGCTGACGTCAACCTGGACCCAACACCTCTTGCGGATGCCTCGCACAGCCACGCATCGCGGGACTCCATCGACCTCACGGAAGAGGTCTTGACCGCCCATGTGTTGCACCGCTCGCCGACGCGGCCGCGCCGGGTGTGGCATGTGTTGAATCTGACGCTGGGTTTGGCACT
>Ga0315903_10003271_pt1 | contig 22643 bp, 27 predicted proteins | sample LakEriMetagenome_7_FD_203524 | JGI IMG/M metagenome (GOLD analysis project Ga0315903, IMG submission 203524) | Freshwater fungal communities from buoy surface, Lake Erie, Ohio, United States - Buoy 2 MA119 | ecosystem: Environmental > Aquatic > Freshwater > Lake | place: USA: Lake Erie, Ohio... | reverse complement strand
GACCAGGCAGTGTATGACATGATCATAGACGGCGAAAAGAAAGGACTGTGGAGATTTAAAAAGACTGTACCACAATCTGAGCCTGTAGTAAAAGAGGAGAAGAAAGATGAGTTGGTTCAATCACAAACCTCACAGACACCCCAAAGAGACCCAGAGCCCGTGCCACCCGCGCCGATCGAGCCCGTCAAGCAAGAAAGCAATGGAGCAGGCCAAAAAGAGCAGTCCGAAAAAACACAACCACAATCAGGGGTAGTTCCTGTACAACCAGAACACATTGCAGTTGTAACAAAACAACCAGTTGAAACTAAAACTTCAACTACTGTTAGTACACCAGCGAAGTTATGGAGTGCAAGATATTTAAAAACAGATTCGTTTGTGTACAAAGAATCCAATGAAAACAGCCAACGTACTTGGTTGTTGAAAAAAGGAACAGAACTTAATATTATTTCCCCTGGTTCAGAGGGGTGGTATTATGTAGTAGACGCCGAGAAGCGTAAAGGGTATGTGCGAACTGACGTGCTTTCAGAACACAAACCATAATGAGTCAAGCATAGGAGAAAGTCTTTATTAAACTTAAAATTAGATGCATTAACAAACATAACTTGCATCTGGAGCGAACAAAATGAAAAAAAGAATCAAAGGCGGTGGCGGGTTGTCGAGAAAATTACTCGCAATACTAGTGGTATCTGGGACGATATCATCGGGTGCGTGGGCCAACGACGTTTATGTAGAACAAATTGGTGATAACACATCAGTTTCCATTACACAGACGGGTGCTGGTAACATGGTTAATGGTAACGTTGGTGGTACTGGCAACGTTGATGATGCCGCACTAATTAGAGGCGACCTTAATAGTGTAACAGTCAGTCAAATTGGTGCTGGGAATATTTTAAGTATGATTATTAATAACGAAAGCAATGGCACTGGCGCCACTGTGGTAGTTTCGGCAGACGGCAGTAATAATACCCAGAATATTGGATGTGGTACGGCAGTAAGTTCAGATTGTAATGCCAGTGTTATTAGATCTGAAATTACAGGCAATAACAACAACACTGTGCAGATGTTAAGCGGCGGTGCTGTACAAAGTAAAATTGCCATTAATGGAAACTATAACAACGTAACTCACACAGCATCAGGTGTGGGACAACACTCAGGAGAGATTACTGTTTCTGGCAGCGGCACTAATCAACTTGCCAACGCAGTAACATTAACACAGAGTGGAGCAATGACCAAAAATGCAGTTATCACTAGCAACGGTTCTAACAATAACGTTATTGTTACTCAGTCCGATTAATAGCCAGGCCGGTGTCGGCAAGGTTACTGAACAGACTGGACCTACAGAAATAACTAGGAATAAAAAAAGTATTCCTTCGAGCCTGAACACAGGAGTAGAGATGAACGACACAGTCAGTACTGCCAAGGCTCGGGCAGAACTGACATTCGAAGACAAGACCACAGTCAAACTCACAGAACACAGTAAAATGATCATAGATGATTTTGTCTATGATCCAAAGAAAGGATCAGGCAAGTTGGCCTTGAACATGGCTTTGGGCACAGCACGATATGCCTCAGGACAAATAGCCAAAAATAATCCTCAACAGGTAGCAATCAAAACACCCACTGCCAGCATTGCTGTGCGCGGCACAGACTTTTCTATGACTGTGGACGAACTAGGTCGTAGTCTTGTTATGTTGTTGCCTAGTTGCGATAACAAAGGCTGTGTAACAGGAGCCATTGAGGTTAGCAATCTAGCAGGTGTAGTATTACTAGATGTTCCTTATCAAGCCACACTGGTCAACAGTGCTTACACAATGCCAACAGAACCAACTGTGGTGAAACTGGATCAAGCAAACATTAATAACATGTTGATTATCAGCAAACCTAAAGAAGTTGCAGAAGCAGAGCAAGCAGGAACAGCCAAGAAAGAAAAAAGTATACTAGATTTTAATGAATTAGATGTTGACTTATTAAAATATTCAAAATTAGATGACAATGCTTTAGATAAGAAAACATCATTAGACAGAAATGATTTAGATGCAGACCTACTGGCATTTAATTCATTGAATGAATTAGATCGACAGAATGCATCGTTATTAAGTGATGAATTGGACATACCAGTGCTACCTGGATACGCGGCTAATAAGTCTTTAGGACTACTGTATTATTTCAACGATGATGCCAGCAAGGTCACATTGTACAAAGCAGGCACACACAATGCTACCGTAACATTTGACACATCAAAAAGTGCCACATATACTCTAATACAAGATGGGCAGACTATTATTCAAAACGTGAATAAAGGCTCAACTAGTACATTGATTATCACACAGAATTAACTGTTAGCATAATTATTCACTGATAATTTTTAAATACTAATAGCCCGGGAGCGAACCCAGGGGCAGGAGCGAACTATGAAAAAAAATATAATTGCCGCCACGGTTGCGGCTCTAATGTCCACCGGTGCCTTTGCACAATGGACAGAAACAAATATGGGCTTTGAAAGTGGCAACACTTCAGGATGGACTATTGGGGCCAACAATAACGGCACAATGACTACAACAATCAACGGCAACGGCACAGGTATAAGCCTTATCACAGGTACGCCAGGTACTGTTACTTTTAACGCTGGATCACATCCAGGAGCAGGCACCGCAGGCAGTGCTTATTATCAACCTCCAGTTAGTCCTGCTACGTGGACATTCAGTGCCTATGGTAATAATATGTTGGCACTACAACCTAATGCTCAAACTAATTGGTCAACAGTGGGAACAGAACTAGGTTTAACTTCTACACAGATTTCCAGTCTAAGTTCTTTGTTACAGACACAGGCACAGGCCAGTGGTTTTGGATCGGGTTCAATCACTAACTTGGCCTATACTTATAGAACAGTTACACTGACTGCTGGAACAACATACAATATGTCTTGGAACTACATTGGCACAGACTACGTGCCTTTCAACGATGGTTCTATTACTACGTTAGTTCCAGTAACAGGAACAACAGGAAATACTACTGTTAACAACTACGCACAAAACTATGCGCTACTAGGATTTACTAATCCGGGCACAGGTGACTACAGTGCTGGAACATTTGGATCAACAGGCTGGCAAGTTTCTACATACAGCGTAGATACTACTGGCACATATCAGTTAGGGTTTGCTGTGTTTAACTTGGACGACACAGCATTGAGTCCTGTGCTACTAGTCGACGAGCAACAAGGTACAACTTTACAGAATGGCACAACGTTTGGTGCTGTGGCTCCTAACCCAGGAACCAGTGCCCCTAGCAGTCCAGGCAGCACACCAAGTACTCCATCAGCACCAACAATAGTAAGCAGTGCCGCAGGTACACCAATTGTTACATCGAATTCAGTAAATGGTCCAACAACTACCGATCTAGCCATTGCCGCCGGAGTCACTGTTCTTGTAACTACTATCACAGATACACGAACAGGTGAAAGTAAAGTTCTAAGCATTAATAGAAATACCACTAATGTTTCTACAACACCAGTGACAACAACTGTTACCAGTACAACTCCTGTAACAACTACCACAACTACAACACCTACCACAGTTAATACCTACAGTGACAATACCACACAGACTGTGAATGGTACACCAACTACTACTGTAACCACTGCTAATCAAGTCACTGTGGCAACTAACACAGTAGATGATGTACAAACTGCTAGCCAGGATCAGGCATATTCAACACGCATTGATCAGTATGATTACATGACCAAGGCCAACACTAGAATTAATATGACACTAGACAGCAATGTGTTAGATCGTCACAGTGGTAATGATAGTGTACTAACTGCAAGAACTGGTCTAGCAGGCAATGAAGAAAAAGGCTGGACCTATATCACGGCTGAAGGACAGCGTAGTAATGCGTCAGACACTTATCGTATGAACACCACACGTTTTGGTGTTGGCCACGAAAAGAAAATTGAAAGCAATTGGATTGTAGGAGCACAGTACAACAATGTTATTGCTAATCTAGCAGGTGATCAAAGTGGTGGCCGCTTAGAAAAGAATCACGTTGGCTTATACAGTCTGTATAATAAGGACGGTTGGTTATTAAAGAGTGACTTAGGCGTTGCACAAAATAATTATTCTAACCAACACAGCATCAACGAACTGGGCATGAGCAACGCAGGCAAAACCAGTGGCACTGATGTGTGGTTGGCCAACAGAGTATATGCTCCTGACACAAAAGGATTCCGTCCTTATGCTGGAGTAAGAATACAAAACTCCAAAGTTGCTGGCTTAACAGAAACAGGTACACCACTGACAGCCATGACCTATGCTGGACAAAATCAAACTAACACTATAGGTGAAGCAGGCGTTCGTTACGATACTAAAGTTAATGACACAGTCAACTTGACCGCAGAAGTAGGACAGACTTCCAACAACATTACCACAGTCAAAGCGGGTGCGAGTTTTACTCCTGACAAGAATGTGCTAGGCGGAGTCAATGTTGTACAACAACGTCAAGGCGGTGTAGTCAACAACATAGTACAGGCAACTGTCAAGTGGTTGTTCTAACTGCTGTTGTTCCATTAGTGCTAATAGGTGCGCTGGGTCAAGAACCAAAGTGTATACGATGGACATGGCGAGGAGTGTGGCCTGATTATACAGTAATATGTTTAGAGTGGTCAAAACCAACCAAACGATAAACCCGCTTCGGCGGGTTTTTTAACGATAAATACTTCATATGAAAATTAAAAAAATCTTATTAATTCTATTGGTCTGTATGTCTAACGCAGCCACAGCACAATTTAGATATGATTATCCCTTGTTGTGTGACAGTACTGAAAAAATCATAAAAAGTCTTGGAGAAAATTATAAAGAAACATTAACCTGGAGTGGAAAACATTCCAGTGATAACAGCGCCTATAGTCTGTGGATCAATGAAAAAGAAGGATCTTGGACATTACTTAAAATGACTCCTGAAACTAGTTGTATACTAGGAGTAGGCACAGAATCTAAAATCAAACTAGGTACATCAATATAATGATTAAAAAAATACTTTTAAGCCCATGGACTGCTCTATTAACTCTAGCGTTGGTAGTGGGTATACGAATCGCAGATCCTTCATTTGTTGAAAGCGTAAGACTACGTTACTTTGACACACTGATCACTGCCAAAGCACCTACTGAAAATAATATCTATACAGTGAATATAGATGAAACCGCACTGGACAAATATGGACAGTGGCCATTACCGAGGGCAGAATATGCTAAAATTATTAAAGACTTGTACGATCGTGGCGCTGGCCTTGTTGTGCTCAATGTGCTTATGGCTGAGCCTGATCGTACTGGTGGTGATGCAGTTCTCGGATCTGCTCTTAAAAACTATTCTGTAATACTGGGATCTGTGCCTAGTGAGAAAACTAAAAATCAACCTCGAAAACCTGGCAGTGCTGTGATAGGAGCAGAATGGCAAGATCGAATTATACAATATCCGGGACTTATTGCCAACATACCACAGTTAGAAAATTCAGCCGCTGGCATCGGTATTGTGAGTACACTGCCTGAAGTAGACGGTGTCAATCGTCGTATGCCTTTAATTGTTGCAGTAGATGGCAAACTATATCCGGCACTAAGTTTAGAAACTCTACGAGTGGCCGCAGGCGACTCTACTTTTCAAATTAAATTAAATGAATACGGTGTTGAAAAAATGCGTATACCCAAGTTTGGACCTATCGCCACAGATCCGCTAGGTCGTGTATGGATTGATTGGAGTCAGCAAAACAAATCAGTTGGGCTGACCAACTTGCCAAAAGACTTTGGTGGTGCTATTGTTATCGTAGGACCAACTGCCGCAGGCGTCAGCAATCCCCTGCCTACCAGTAAAGGCGCTGTGTTCCCACATGATGTGCAGGCCAGTGTGATTGCCACCATGGCCAACAATGTTGTTATTCAACGCCCCGACTATGCTGACGGTGCTGAAATATTAACACTAGTGTTGGCAGGCGTATTATTATTATTTTTAACAAGGTGGACTTATGTTGGTATCATTTCAGGTGTTGTTATTATTGGGTCTAGTGTGTTCGCTGGGTCCTATGCTTATTCACAGTTTGCTTGGCTCTTTGACTCAACTGCTATCGTGGTCGGCCTTGTTCTGGTCATGCTTCACGCTTATGGTGTTAAGTTTGTAAGTGAGTTCCTACAGAAGCAAGCCATAAAGAAACAGTTTGCTGGCTACTGCTCTAAAGAAGTAGTAGAGATGCTACAAAAAGATCCAGACCTAATCAAACGTGGTGTACGAAAAGACGTAAGTGTAATGTTTAGTGACTTGCGTGGCTTTACTCCTATTGGCGAACACTATGGAGATGATGTTGGCGGCTTGGGCAAGTACATGAACGGCTACATGGATGCGATCTCAAAACCAATCATGGACAACAACGGCATGGTTATCAAGTATGTGGGCGATGCAAGTATGCACATACACGGTGCCCCAATTGATGATGACAATCATGCACATACTATCGTTAAGGTAGGACTTGAAATGCTGGATGCTGTTGATGAGTACACTAAACTAATGGAAGCACAAGGATTACCACCAGCGGCCATGGGTTGGGGTTGTAACTCAGGCATTGGCTTTATTGGTGAAATGGGAAGTACTGATAGACATAGTTACGACATATTAGGTGACATGGTTAGTACTGCGGCACGACTAGAAGCACGTTGTAAAGCCTACGGTGTGCTGGCCATTATCGGAGCCGAAACTTATAACAGAACCAAAGACGACTTCTTCTATCTATTGTTAGATAACTTACAGCCCAAAGGTAAGACTGTAGCAGATTTGATCTACACAGTACTACGCACACGTGGCGAAGATTATAGCAAAGACAAAGAGCAACATGATAAAATGCATGCCTTGTATCGAGCCAAAAAGTTTGACGATGCGGCAGATATGTGCAATAATATGAAAGGCTTGTTCGGAGGGCAAATGGACAAGTATTATAAAATCTGGATCGAACGTTGTGAGTTTATGAAACAACAGGATCTAGGTCCTAATTGGCAGGGTGAGTTTGTAGCACACGAAAAATAATTCTATGTTATCACTTTAATGAAACCAACTATTGCACTATTTTTGCATCATCCAATTTGTGCCGTAGATTGCACAAATGGCACAATTAAAGCACTACAATCCCATTATAATTTTAAAATATTCACTAAACACGAACTAGAAGATAATTTCTTTGACGATGTAGACATAGTGTCTTTTCCTGGCGGTCACGGAGACTCAGACAGTTTTGATTATCTCCTTAAAACAAATACAAGTCCTATAAAAAGATTTGTAAAAAATGGCGGAAAGTATTTGGGAATATGCATGGGCGCATATTGGGCGGGTAAGCACTATTTTAATTTGTTAAAAGAGGCAGATGTAGTGCAGTACATCAAACAGCCCAATACGGATACTCGCAGGCCTCATGCCAAAGCAATAGATGTTACTTGGAAAGGCATGCCTGATCGTATGTATTTCTATGATGGGTGCGCATTTACAGGTAACAGTTTTAAAACTATTGCTACCTATGCCAATGGTGACGCAATGGCCATTATCCAAGAAAATTTAGGTTTAATAGGATGTCATCTTGAAAGCGAAGATTCGTGGTATGATTGGCACTCTTGGATGAAACAACACAAACAAGGAACACGCCATCACGAATTGCTATTGGACTTTGTTTCGGATTTACTTAAATCTTAAGATTCGCCTGCTGCCGCAGTTTTAACATCGTCGGGATCCATGTCATCCCTTCTTTTGATACGTGGTTTTGAATCGTCTGGTTTCTTAACTTCGTTGATGGCTTTCTCTGCTTCAACACGCTCGTATTCGATAGTTTTACCGCGCAGGTGTAGCACAGTATTAACTTTTTGATTCAGACGAATCAAATCATTGTCCAACATACGGATACGATCTATTAGTGCAATCAACACTCCGTTGGCTTCGCTCAAAACCGGTCTAACTTCTTTAGTGCTCCATTCCCAAACGTATTTGATAATGAAGCCCATGCCCACTGCCATGACAATTGGAAATCCATATTTGTTTACTAATTCTACTACATCCATATATTACTCCTTCCAAAATCCCCAGGGATCGTGTATTTTCTTTTCTTGAACTTTAGGTTCACGATAATACCAAACTGCTACAGATACTAATACTAAAACCTCTAACATCCAAAATACTAGAAATGCTTCAAACAACATAGTTCGCTCCTATTTGTTGATTGATACTTAAAACGCTAAACCTAAAATTACTCCTTATCTTACCCAATACCAGATAACGCCAGGGTGGCCACCATCTTGTATTGTGGCCAACCACGGTGCTGGTTCCCAACCGCCTTGAGTGATCAATGTTCCCCACCAGCCGCCACGGAATCCATCTGTGGTCAACCAACCGTGATTGATACCAATACCCACCCACGGCATACGTGCCTCCATGGCATCGTAATGATAATCCCATGTGTTGCCATTGTAGCCAAAACGTGCTAGTTCTGTAATGTTCTTGCGCCAGCCTGGTGTGCCCAACCGTTCATCACCCATGTCAGCACTTTCGTTAGTTTGAGTAAATGAGTATGCTTCGTTGGCAGTCCACGCACCACCCAGTGATCCGTGTTCACGAGCAGTGATCATAAAATCAAATCCCGACTCTGCTTGTTTGATCTTGTCAGCCCAACTTAATATGCTGTAGTTTTGTTCAACTGCGCGATTGTTGTATGCGGCCAGTTGAGTAGGGCAAGTGGTAGCGTTGCGACTAAACACTTGTTCTTCTGTCCAGTTACTAATGGAATTTTGTACAATCAATGTCCAGCCACCACCTAATGTGGTCATGTCGCAGTAGACTTGGAACGGATCGCCATTGTTGATAGCATCATTCTGTATCCAGTATACACCATCTTCACTGTCTGGATAGTCTTGTTTGATCTGCCAAGCACTGGTGCTGTATTCTTCTACGGTCTTGCCAGTATGAACACCTAACGCAATGCTACGTGCTTTACGTTGTGCTCGTTCACGTGCTAGTACAGAAATTTCACTTGATTGTATTGCGGCAACTAATACCTTTCGATCGGTAGGATCAAGTGTTCCGTAATACTGTAATATAGTTTCTTGATTCACAATTTCTTCCTCTGTATTTCGATAATCTGGATCAGGCTTAATTATTAGATCACCATCTGGACCTGTAATCCAAATATGGCTTTCAGTAAACTCTTTACCGTTCCACACATAAAAGGCCATATTAATTCCTTAAAATAATGATCCGATCAACAAGCCAATAGCACAGCCTAGTAGCCCTGCTTTCCACATGTCTCTATCATGCCATACTGGTTGGCTTTTCAAATAAGTTTTAGTGTGCTCAGGCAAACTGTCATACCATGCTTGAAATTTACTCATTGTTATTCACCTTGTGTCCTTTAGCAAATTGCTCAACTGGATCTAACTTGACCAACATAGCACGGCCATCAACATTGATGACTTTGAAACAATCACCATGGCGCCATCCCAGTTTATCTATATTGAGTTCAGGGTCAAACTTAATGCCCCACGGTTCTAAATCCCACTCGTAATCAAAGTGCCGCATTAATCTCTCCTTGCATCGTTCTTGCCGTCTGCACGAGCAATACGGTCTGCATCTGGACGAAGCCCTAGTGCATTACTTACAATAGTGTCAATACGGATAACATCGTGATTCATAGTTTTAACGCGGTTGTCCAATGCTGTGATGATCCCAGCCATACCTTTGATACTGCCCAATACGCCTTGTAGTAACAGTTTGATAGTTAGGTATACAAAATACCCACCGGCAAAGGCCACTGCAATCGGAAAACCCAAATCACCAATTAGTTTGAAAATATCGCCCATTTTTATGCTCCTTTACTCAAAAGTATTTATTATCTACGCAGAAAATTATTGTTACGGTGCTTGACAATGTAAATACATGGCTATATAATAGTAGCATATTTAATTCAAAAGGATCATGACTCAATTACACCTACACAAGTTTGACTCGCTGATGTACCAATATTGTTCTGAACAGGCAGAACGTACATACAAACTAATCGAAGATGGCGATGTGGACAACGGCTTAACTTTTCTCGGGCACTTGGCAGATGTGTTGCAATTACTCAAAGAGCACAGATCTAGTCAAGAACTGCCAAACATAACAAGTTTTTGTTCCAGTGTATTAGAGTTTGATGAATTAGAAAGAGATGCGGTGTTTTCGCATCTACAGGAAAATGGTTATGGCCAATACATACCGGAGTGACAATGATTAAAAAAATCGAAGAGTTTAATGCTGAAGACAGAATAGATATTAAACTCTTAGAATCGTCTACGTATTACCTTTATGGAGAAATCGACGAAGGATCAGTAGCGGGTGTTGTCAAATGGATACTGTACGAAAATTTACATCATAAAGATGTTCGTACTTTGACACTGTATATTAACAGCACAGGCGGAAGTCTATATGATAGTTTTGGATTAATTGATATTATGCGAAACAGTCATCACATCATACGCACTGTGGGTGTTGGCAGTGTAATGAGTGCGGCATTTTTAATTTTTGCCAGCGGAGACAAGGGTCACCGATTTGCCGCAACACACACCAGTTTCATGTGTCATCAATTTTCAGAGACCATGGATAACAAATATCACGATCTTAAGGCCACTATGCGAGAGAACGATCTCTGCAACGACAGAATGATTTCAGTATTGAAAGATGCTTGTGGATTGGCTCCTAGTGTGATTAAGAAAAAACTTTTACCTGCCAGCGATGTTTATTTGACATCGCAGGAAGTCATTGATTTACAAATTGCGGATCATATATATTAATCATGAGAAATCACTACTGGACATGTTCAAAATTTGCCGACTGGGTCCGTGGTACTAAGAAACTTAGTATGGGCACCAGCGAAGAATGGGACCAGTGGACAACCACTGCCCAAATGCGTCATAACTTCCGTTACTGGTTGGCAGAAGAAGGATTAGACATCCTACAAAAAATTGTCTACTGGCCAACAGATACTCTATACTCTATAAAATACTATGTCAATAACCGTTTTATTACTCATACTCATCGTCTTACCGCTCATCCCCGGGATATTAAACCTGGCGAGTGGCGCGATGTGGGGAACCGCTTTCTGCCTTGCTTATTCAATGAGTTGGTTGATTTTGTTGAAGTGGAGTTAGCCTGGTGGCACCTTGCTTGGAGTCCTGAAGAAAGACCTAAGTACAACATGCCTTGGTGGGCAGTTGGTTGGTGGCGTGTACGTACATGGCGTTGCCCACAGGCCGGACTAGACAATCTAGAATGGCAACGTCAACTTCGTTGGAAGGAAGAAGAAGTTGGCGCAGACTTTAAAGGTCTCGGGGAACTTACTCCGCAGGCTGTTAAAGCACAAGAAATTTTAGACTTATACACTTGGTGGACCACTACATATCGTAATCGTCCAGATCCCTACGAAGCCAGTGGATGGAGTGCGGCCTGCGAAGCAAGTCGTCAAGCCAACGGTGGCAAGTTAAGTTGGAGTACTCCAAAAGACCCTGTACTGAAAAAAGCACAGGACAAAGCACATAAACTGCTTCAAAAACTTGAAGCAGACTATGAGAAGGAAGACGAAGCAATGATGATTCGTCTTATCAAAGTTCGTCATGGACTTTGGACATAACACATAAACAACTAACAAGGAGATAATTATGTCAAATAAATTTCAAGAATTTTCTAAACTGGTAGAAGCCATGGAAAGCGACTTTGAAAAGTTTTACGATAAGGAAGTAAATGCCGCAGGTACTCGTGTACGTAAACATTTACAAGAACTTGCAAAACTGTGTAAAGAAGGCCGAAACGACGTCACTGCTGTAAAGAATGCACGTAAAGAAGCCGCAGGTAAGTAATGGACAAAAAAGAACAAAAACGTGATGTAGCAACGTTTGCCAACATGCTGAAAGAGTTGATGCAAACCTCTGAAGGTGATAGTCTTACTACACTAGATCGAGACTTACAGCATTTCTTATACGGTCGCATTGCACTGTTGGTCAAGCACAATGACGGGCAACCTATTGGAAGTATTTCTGATATCAGTGCTATAGTAGGTGCGGCACTGGCTGACGTCACTAAGGAATTTGTCAAAGGCCGTAATATTGAAGTAGAACAACTGGATGATATTTTTACCCGCAGTGGAGAAAATATGCTTAGAGGATTCGGTGCCCGTAGACCTAAAGTAGATATCAAAGTTGAAAACTCTGAGCAGCCTGTGGAAGTTTCTGCAGAATAATTCCGCATGAGCATTACGTGTCCGTGGGCCGATCATCATATAACAGTAAGTTCATCGGGGAATATTAGTACCTGTTGCATGGCAGTACCTGTTATAGATTCTCGCTCCGGACAGCCTTACAATATTAAGACTCACACTATATCGGAATCTTATAACTCCGATGAGTTTAACGCTATTAGACAAAATCTACGTAATGGTGTACAAGATAAAAATTGCGATCATTGCTGGCAACAAGAAAATCGTGGAGAGCGCAGTCTTCGATTGGAATCTGTTGGCCATGACAAGTATCAACAAGTGTTTGAGTCGGGTAAGATGGTAGGACTGATTACTGTACAACTTGACTTGAGCAATCAGTGCAATCTCAAATGCCGAACATGTAATCCCAACGATAGTTCTATGTGGGTCAATGAATATTTTGATGTATACGAACAAGACAAGGGTATTAGTCTTATAGAATTTCAAAAAAGATATAACTTTACATTGCACAAGGAAGATGTATTTTTTGAAGATTTTAAAAAAAATGTACTTCCGACATTGGCTGTTATTAGATTTCAAGGCGGCGAACCATTCTTAATGAAACGTCAGTGGGCCATAGTTGATTCTATCATAGAGTCGGGACTATCCAAAGATATCTTAATAGGGTATCACACAAACGGTACTATATGGAATGACGCCATTGCAGATAAACTATCTAAATTTAAGGAAGTAAATCTCTGTTTAAGCATTGATGATGTCGGTGAGAGATTTGAATATATAAGACACCCTGGCAATTGGTCAGATGTTAAAAATAATTTAGAAAGCATAGTTGCTTGGAGTTCAGTGGATACTGACGCTAGAGACCTACTAATCAATTGTGTTGTTACTCCCTACAATTTACTTACGTTACATGAGTTAATAGACTGTTGTGTATCAAACAATATTCCTCTTAACTTACACGCTACCAATTTTCCTAAACATTTTTCAATATCAAATATACCAGAAAATTTGAAACATATTTTTATAGAAAAGTTAAGATCTAAGACTTATAGTACAGAGTACAACGATGAACTTGAAAATGTTATTTCAGTACTGCTGGGCGAGGGATCTGCTGAACAATGGGAACTGTTTTTAAAGACGTCTAGACTGCACGACAACTATAGAAATGAAAACTTTGAAAAAACTTTTCCTGAACTAACAGCAGTGCTAAAACACAATGTCCAGTAAATGGTGTTCATTTCCTTTTAAAGGAGTACTAACTGAAAACGATGGAACATTTAATACATGTTGCCACGGTAAGACAGCCATAGACTATGACACCGGCATACCGATGACTAGAGAAACACATTCTATAAAGGAAGTGTTTGACAGTGAGTACTTTGAAAAAATTAGACAAAATTTATTAAACGGTATAGAAGACTCAAACTGCGATTACTGCTGGGAACTGGAAAGACAAGGAGTGGAAAGTTTTAGACAAACCACCAACTCTTTGTTACAGCATGAAGAACGCGGAGATACAGAACCTAAAATAGAAATTTTAGATTTAAGTTTAGGAAATCAATGTAATTTAAAATGTCGTACTTGTGTGCCAGAAGACAGTAGTTTATGGGTCAACGAATATCACGACACTGATTACACTGGAGAACTGACTCTCAAAGATTATCAAAAGAAAATAATTTTCTTGGAGACAGAAGAATCCAAGTTTGTCAAAGATATTAAACACAGTCTCAATGACGTGAGGCTAATCAAGTTCTTTGGTGGTGAACCTTTTATGATGAAACGAACTTGGGACATCATCCGCGAAGCAGTGTCAATAGGCAGAGACAAATACATAGAATTGTATTTCAATACCAACGGAACATTCTGGGAAGAAAACAGAATAGCATTATTTGAAAACTTTGAAAAAGTAAACATAGCACTTAGCATTGACGGTGTAGGTGACAGATTTGAATATATGCGACATCCTGCCAAGTGGAATGTCGTAGAAGAAAATATCAAAAAGATATCAGCATGGTCTAAACAACAGCCCAACCGAGAATTGTTTTTAACTCATACAGTTAGTGCTTATAATATTTGGTATGTACACGAAGCAGTGCGGTTAGCCAGAACCCATGGACTTAAATTATACATAAATCCTTGTTTGTTAGAATCAGATAGTTTTGCAGTGCGATACATTCCTGTGGATGTGAAAGCAGTAATAGACAAACATTTAATGTCTTTTGATTACACCGACAACGAACTAGCAGAAATTAAGAAGTTAGTAGATTACACACCCGAAGGCAGTGATTGGGAACAATGGTTAGCAGAGTGTGCGAAACGAGATAAGTACAGAAACGAAAGTTTTAAAGATACGTTCCCTGAGTATTACCAAATACTTGTTAAAATGGAGAAAATAAATGATACCAGCATATAAAGAAGAAGTCAAGATAACAATAGTTGAAAAACCGCAGACAGGATTAAATTTAGAACAAAAAGTTCAACAATTAGAAGAACGTGTGCGTCAACTGCACGAAACTGTTCAATACATGGAACGAGAGCGTAGTCGATTAAAGGGTGAAATAGACACTCTCAAGCATCAAGTTAACAAGCACTAATTTGGCTATTAAATTTTATTATTCTGTTGACTTTTGTAAATAAATAAACTATACTGTTAGTTACTGCACAAGCAGTCAATGGTATAGTTTATTAATTTTAAGGAAATAGTAATAATGGTAACAGGAAAAGTAAAATGGTTTAACGACACCAAAGGTTTTGGGTTCATTACACCGGACGATGGTGGCGCAGACTTATTTGCTCACTTTTCACAGATTAATTCAAGTGGCTTCAAAAGCCTACAAGAAGGACAGAGTGTAAGGTTTGAAGTGACTATGGGCCAAAAAGGCCAGCAGGCTAGTAATATCCAGCCTGCTTAAAGAATTGTTGTAGTCCTTGAATGGACAAAGTTGTAAAGTAAGGCATTCTGGACGCGGGTTCGACTCCCGCCAGGTCCACCAAAAGAGGATATGTTATGCAAAAATGTAGAACATGTGACTTTATAGTAATAACACTACTAATATTTGTCATCATATTACATTTCTTTTTTTGATGGGCCTGCCATGGTTTCGACAGGGTGAGATAGGATAACGACTCAACACGTGGGGTCACGTAAAATACAAATAAAGTAAATGCAAAAGCAAATACATTTGAGTTTATGACAACAGATTTCAGCGTTGCTGAAGAAGTTGCATTCGTAGCCTAAGAAACTACAACTCCGGGGTAGGAAATACCTTGTAACCTAAACCACCAAAAAGGCTATTTCGGTAGCCTTTTTTCTTGACATTGAAATCTATACACTATATAATAACGCATGACTAGATTAGTCATATTTTAAAGGAATCAAAAATGAAAAAATTTGCAATCGCAACAATCTTGGCAGCAGCCGCAATGTCAGCATCCGCTTTGGAAATTGGTGTAACAGGTACACGTGACTATGCAGGCACTGACCGTAATGGTTATGGATTGACTGTTGGTGAATCATATGGCAAGGTCGGCGTTACTGCTGGCTTCGACCGTTTCACTTCAGGTGCTAATGATCAAGACCGTTACAGCATTGTTGCTGGATATGATGTCGCCAAACTTGGCATCGTTACTGTAACTCCAAAAGTTGGTGCGGCATACCTAGACAACCAAACTGGTTCTAATGGTTATGCAATGACTGTTGGTGTTGGCGCAAGTATGCCAGTTACAAAACAAGTCAGTCTTGGTCTTGACCTCGCACGTCAATACGGACAAGACCGTGTTCAATCGTTTGATGGTAATCGTGTTACCGCAGGTGTTCGTTACAAGTTCTAATTTGTAAAGACAGCAGGATCTTAGGATCCTGTCTAAAATGTTGTATTTTTACAACGTTTCAGATAGGTTCTTGACAAGTTGTATAAATAAAAGTACAATAGAATCAAGTTGTTAGCAAATCGTTATCTGCAAAGACCCTGAAGTTTAGTCGGAATTAAACACAGTGGTTGACATAGAGAACTAATTACTATACAATAAGAACAAGTTAGCAAGCAAGATGTTCCGAAGTGTTGTAAAAATACAACAAAAAAGAATTTCAAAAGTTGTTGACAGGAGTGTTGAAAGACACTATAATTAACACATAGACAGCAAGGTGCTGTTTAAGTAAACAAAGGTTTAGAGAGAAAACAAATGCAATCAAATTTTAGACATCAACTGTTTAATACGATGCCCAAACAGGCAGGCGTAATAGCCTGTTCTTGGTTATCGATTAATGGCGGAAGTCTATCATATGATCGTACACCAGAGATTTCAAGGGTCCGGAGGACTGTCGTGTAACACACAAGTTAACACAACAAACTTCAAGGACCCTAGGATTAAAAACCCTGGGGTTTTTTGTTTTTAGACTTTCAAGATAGTGTGAATAAGAGGAAACGAGGTCCTCGCCCCGCACTTTAAACATGGGGCAAACGGGCGGCCTACGGGATGAAACTCCTCTTCTGGAGCGAAAAAGCGTAGCGTATCGAAGTATTCTCAGGCCGGTAGAGGCAAGTGGGTTCATCCATGTAGAGTGCTTCGATACACACATTCTCTTTTGTTCCTTTGACGAACATCAAAACGCATAGCGGAGAGTGTGTTAACAAATTATATCCTGCTAGATTACTGGCTAGATCGTCACCCTTTCAAGGTGAAGGAACGGGATCGATACCCGTGCAGGATGCCAAATATGCCGTTGTAGTCCTCTGGGTAGGGCACCTGATTGTCTATCAGATTTAGGCGGGTTCGATTCCCGTCGACGGCGCCAAACAATTTGGGGGGCAGTAGTGGGCTACGGTGTTGCCTTGCAAGCATCATGACTAGAAGGATTCGATTTCCTCGGCCTCCACCAATTTTGTATCTCTAATGTAATGGCAGCATAGCAGTCTCCAAAACTGTTCGTCGGGGTTCAAGTCCCTGGAGGTACGCCAAACAATGTACGGGTGGCAGAGAGGCCCAATGCAGTGGATTGCAAATCCGCAAAGCCGTCGGTTCGAATCCGACTCCGTACTCCAGTTTTATTGCCGCTTTAGCAAATGTGGTCATTGCACCGGTTTGAAGCACCGAGGAACTAGGTTCGATCCCTAGGGGCGGCGCCATTTATTAAAAGAAAAGAAAAGAAAGGAAATGTTATGTCTTATTATGACTGGGATAACTCTGCTAAGATAGAAGACATGGTAGGTAAAGTGTTTACTTCTGTAAAGAATGTAGACGGTACCGAACTGGTGTTTGAAAACGACACAGAACGTTATGTATTTTTTCACTCACAAGATTGTTGCGAACATGTTCGCATTGAAGACATTGTAGGTGACTTGTCTGACCTAGAAGGAGTAGAACTCTTGAAGGCAGAAGAAACAAGCAACTTGTTTGACTTGTTGACAACTTCGGAACAAAAGTTTTCCGAATCAGGCACATGGACATTTTACAAGTTTGCAACTCGCAAGGGTTATGTGGACGTAAGATGGCTAGGTGAAAGCAATGGGTACTACAGCGAAAGCGTAGACCTAGGCTACGAGAAAGTTTAATTTAAAAAGGAGAACGACATGAAACGTGCTAAACGTTAGTGTCATCCTAGACCCCCGTATGGTCCTGGATGGCACGTAAAAGAAAATCAATTACGAATCCATCCATGCTAAACTTTGCTGGCGAAGTACCCGGCTCTTACCCGGATTAACTGAGTTCGATTCTCAGAGCATGGACCATATGGGGGTATAACTTAACGGCTAAAGTAGCGGGCTTTTAACCCGTAAATCAGAGTTCGATTCTCTGTGCCCCTACCATATAAAAACACATTTCAGCGGGCTAAACCGTGTTGGATAGTTTCTGTTTAGTACAGTATCCGAAGTGTGTTTCTATATGGTAATATAGCATAGTGGCTAATGCAGTTGCTTCATACGCAGCCTATCGTTGGTTCGAGTCCAACTATTACCACCAGATTGTTCCCGGATAGTTAAATGGTATAACAATCGGCTGATAACCGGTCATTACAAGTTCGATTCTTGTTCTGGGAACCAAATATATCTCTCTAAAGCGTTATCTGGTTGCGTACACGGTTTGGGGCCGTGTGGTCTAGGTTCGAATCCTAGTAGAGAGACCAAGATTTATTCCCGGGTTGTGTAATGGTAGCACAACAGACTTTGACTCTGTTAGCCTAGGTTCGATCCCTAGTCCGGGTGCCAATTTGCTCTTATAGTATAATGGCTAGTACACTGTCTTGGTATGACAGAGATCGTAGTTCAATTCTACGTTGGAGCACCAAACATCGGGCTTTGGTGAAATGGATATCATTCTGGTCTTCGAAACCAGCGGTGGGAGTTCGATCCTCTCAAGCCCGGCCAAACAAGGAGAACGACATGAAAGTAATTACTTTTCAAAATAAATTTAATGGGCAACGAGTAGTCTGTAATGACCTCAAGGCTGTGCAAGTGATTGACGGCATCGAGTACTTGCTGGTCAGTAAAACAATTCAAGATAGAAAATTTCTAATGCGTAAAGAAGCACTGGAAAAAGTTAAACAATAATTGCCTCCTTCGTTCAATGGATAGGATACCGTGCTACGAACGCGGGGATGGTGGTTCGATTCCATCAGGAGGCGCCAATGGTAATCTACTTAGGTGTGGCCATAACTTAATGGTAAAGTCGTGGATTGTGATTCCGCTTATCTGGGTTCGATCCCCAGTGGTCACCCCTAAGTAGATTTAGTTCCTTAGTTTAATGGTAGAACAGTGCGTTGACATCGCGCAGATAAAAGTTCAATTCTTTTAGGAACTACCATAGCCGAAATTATTTGACATACTGTACTAAAGAAGGTATAATACATACATAGCAAAACAAATGCGACTGTGGTGAAATAGGTAGACACAAGAGACTTAAAATCTCTCGCTGAATAGGCGTGCCGGTTCGATTCCGGCCAGTCGCACCAACTCTTTCTGGCGTTAGTATAATGGATAATGCAAGGGTCTTCTAAGCCCTTAATAGTGGTTCGATTCCACTACGCCGGACCATATAAGCAAACACACTAGTGAAAGAAAGGTTATAAACCTTAGGGCGATAGCATTGTGGTTCCCGACGCATTGTCGTATGGCGGTGGCTAGTGTGTTTACTTATGTGCCCAAGTAGCCCAATTGGTATGAGGCGTCTCTCTCAAAAGGAGAATCGTGTCGGTTCGAGTCCGACCTTGGGTACCAACAATTTATGGAAGTGTGGCAGAGTCCGGTTTATTGCAACAGTCTTGAAAACTGTCGATCCGAAAGGGTCCGTGAGTTCGAATCTCACCGCTTCCACCATAATGTTGTAGAGATACAACAAAAAGATTTTTAAAATATGTTGACAGTGGTGTTGAAAGACACTATAATAAACACATAGCAACAAACGATAGAGTTAGTTGTGACAAGTTCTTTAAAAATTTAGTTAGTTAATTTGGATGCGTAGGAAAATTGGTAACCCCAGTGGACTGTAAATCCGCCGCCCTCCGGGCACTGCTGGTTCAACTCCAGCCGCATCCACCATTAGTTGAGTCCTCTGCAAGCACAGAGGTTTGATCATACGTTATGTAACTTATTCAATAAACCGTAAACTCGAGTAAAGCGGTTGAGGGTAGGCATATAGTGTAGAGGATTCAACTAATGGAAGGTTGGCTGAGTGGCCGAAGGCAGCGGTTTGCTAAACCGTCGATCGTTTTAAAAGCGGTCCAAGGGTTCGAATCCCTTATCTTCCACCAATTTTTGGTCTCGTCATATAGTGGTTATTATACCGGCCTGTCTAGTCGGATATCGGGGTTCGATTCCCCGCGGGATCGCCAATTGTATTCATAAATAAATCACGCCCTATTAGTTTAATGGTAAAACAACGGTTTTGTAATCCGTGGCTGGGAGTTCGATTCTCTCATGGGGCACCATATTAAAACACATTTTGCTCAAACATAGTTTGAGTTGTAAGGACTGCACACCACCGCTGAGAAAAGTGCGAAGTGTGTTTCAATATAGTTTTTTGCCCCGGTGACGGAATTGGTATACGTGTTGGTCTTAGAAGCCAAATTTTAGGAGTTCGAGTCTCCTCTGGGGCACCAAGTTAGTGCGGGATTCGTAAAATGGCATTACCTTAGATTTCCAATCTAAAGTCAGGAGTTCGATTCTCCTATCCCGCTCCATACACTATCGGAGTGTAGCGCAGTCTGGTAGCGCACCTGGTTTGGGACCAGGGGGTCCAAGGTTCGAATCCTTGTACTCCGACCAAAGAACGTTCTGTCTAATCAACAGATACTGTGACCCGCAGGATGAGAAGTACTGTGATAGGTACGGGTGGTAGTCTTCGAACCGAAAGGCCGCTGGCAGTGCGAGAACGGAACCCGTCGGGGAGAGGGTGGAGGCCGTGCGTGATGGTATGTAGTGTAAAGACTACTACTTGATGCGGTATAATTACCTCCGGGGTTCGCAGAGCATCTAATTCAAAACTCTCCCTTACACACGGAGTATAATAGGATAAATTGTGTGTACCAAATTTTTGCCTGGTTAACTCAGTTGGTAGAGTTCCGCCTTTACACGGCGGCTGTCGGCGGTTCGAGCCCGTCACCAGGTACCAAATATTCCCCAGTAGCACAGCGGTAGTTGCACTTGACTGTTAATCAAGGTGTCCGTGGTTCGATCCCACGCTGGGGAGCCAATTTCGGGGGATTAGCACAGTTGGGAGTGCGCCTGCTTTGCAAGCAGGAGGTCGTCGGTTCGATCCCGTCATCCTCCACCAAATATGGAGCCATCGTCTATCGGTCAGGACACCAGGTTTTCATCCTGGGAAGCGGGGTTCGATTCCCCGTGGCTCTTCCATATATGCGGGATTAGTTTAATGGTCAAACGAAACCTTGCCAAGGTTTAGTTAGGAGTTCGATTCTCCTATCCCGCTCCAAGTTTGGATGTAATAGTTGGTACGAGTGGACATAAATTGCTTGTCCATGACATGTTTCGAGCATGAAAGTTGGTTCGATTCCAACAGCATCCACTAAGTTTTGTAAGTGTTAGCAAGAGAAAGTCACGCTGTCTAGGTTTCTTCGAAGGACCAAAACAGTAGAAGGTGATGGGTTCGACACCCACCCTGCGGGGAACTGCAGGGGTCCATTGAGGCGACTAAACTGGACCGGTATCCCAAGTAACTTACCGACTCCCGTCCGGACTAGTATAATCGGGTGAATGGTGCTGATAACGTGGTAGCACTACTTACAAATTCAATATGCCAGCGAGACTTGGTAGTCAGGGAGGTTTTATAAACCTTTTAGCGCCAGATTAGCGTTCTTGAGAGAGTTCGATCCTCTCCGCTGGTACCAAGTTAATCAAAAGTAGTTGACTACTTAGATGTTTTGTTATATAATAGATAAATTGCAAAGGAACACAAATATGAATATCTCTCTACGTAAGGCTTCAGCATTTCAAGCATCTATCAACGATGCACTGAAAAGCATCAGTTTTGAAACACAAGTTAAAATCAATGAGTTCCAAGATGCTGAGCAGGAAGTTGCTCGCACAAACAAAGAACTGGTTGAGAACATCCGTCGTCGTGATGCACTACAAACTGCACTCTACGAGATTCGTAAAAGCGTCAGCGGTGCCAACACACAGGTAGGAATCGACAATCGTCTTGCCGATGTTGCGCATCTGGAAAAAGAAATCCAGTTCTACAATGGACTGGCCAGTAACAAGCCTCGCGAAAGCGAAAAAGTTATTGCAGGTCGTTTGGAAAAATTGCGCAACGACAAGGGCGAACACCGTAGAGCCAGTATCTATGGTTACAGTGACACCGTGGACACCAGTGTGCTTGTCAAGGAAGACATTGACAGTTTCCGTAGAATGGTGGCCAAGGCCAAAAAGTCTAAGCAAAAGTTGCAGGACGATATCCTGGAACTCAACGTTCAAACTGTTATTCAGTTGAGCGAAAAGACTGTAGCAACACTACAGGCAGAAGGCTTGATCTAACATACCCCGTCTTACTTTTTCTACGTTAATGAAAAAGCGTCCCTGAAACGATAGAACAGGGGGTACACTAGGACTTGACCTTACAGTCCCTATATAAGGGATACTGAAAACAGCCTAGGGTGAGGTATAACACCGATGCCAGAAGAACAAATGTTATGGACAGAGTAACCGCTCAGTCTGGGGCTCATGTGGTGTGAGTAGCCAGACACTTTATAAATGCTTTCTGAAGTTTAACTACACTTGAGAACACTAGTAGGTACTAAGTCGACTAACTACTGAACGTGCAAGGAAGATACGGAGTTAGACAGTCGGGTTCGATTCCCGCAGAGAGCACCTATAAAGTTATCGCGGGAAGGGTCCGGTCACCAGCGAGGTCTCATAAGCCTTTGCCATCCTTGG
>Ga0315903_10003270_pt1 | contig 22644 bp, 21 predicted proteins | sample LakEriMetagenome_7_FD_203524 | JGI IMG/M metagenome (GOLD analysis project Ga0315903, IMG submission 203524) | Freshwater fungal communities from buoy surface, Lake Erie, Ohio, United States - Buoy 2 MA119 | ecosystem: Environmental > Aquatic > Freshwater > Lake | place: USA: Lake Erie, Ohio... | reverse complement strand
TAACGACCGTGAAGAGCAGAAATTCTGGCAAGGCGTGCGCCAATCGCCGGCCCGTACCACCCGCGACATTCGTTCTCGCTTTAGGGAAATCGACCATCGCTTGGCCGAAATGGAAACCTATTATGTCAGCAACAATAAGCAGCTGGCAGAGGAAATCGAAAACCTGCGGTAACTTAGGGCATTGGAAGGATCTATAATGAATCTTGGTGGACCAAATTTCGTCATTGCGATTGTTGCGCTGTTGACAGTGGGATGGCTGGTCAACAACTGGATCCGGGCCAGACATGGCTATCCGTTGGAAGATGAATGGGGCGGCAAGACGGCTCTAACAGACGGCGACTATCCCGAAGCCGAACGCAAAATCATGCTTTTAAGCCACGAGAATGAAGCGCTTAGCGGTAAGATCGGGCATTTGGAAGAACGCGTAGCCGTGCTGGAGCGCATCGTGACGGACAAAGCCGGGCGCTTGTCCGAAGAAATCGAACGACTTCGTTAAAACAGGAGGCATGATATGGACCCCAATATCTATATCATTATCGGCGCCTTTGCGGTGCTGTCCGTCGGCATAGTTTCTTCATTGGGGCTACGCGGATGGCGCGATTGGCTTGCACTGAAGCATGCTGAACTCGATATAGCGCGCCGCAGCGGTGATGCGCCAGTACCATCGGCGACATCGCGTATCGAAGTCGCTGACTTAAAAGAGCGCGTCAAAAAGCTTGAGGCTATTGCGGCAGGGATTGATATCTAAACCCTGCAGCCATATGCGGGTCGCCATGACAACACTCACTGACATTCAAGAAGAATATGAATTCCTCGAAGCCGATGACCGTTATCGTTTGTTGATCGATCTTGGCCGCGAATTGGCACCAATGCCCGACGCGCTAAAAACCGATGCTACATTGGTCCGCGGTTGCTCGGCAAATGTCTGGGTGTATCCGGTCACCAACAATGACCAACTTTCGTTTATGGCGGACAGCAATGCCGCGATTACAAAGGGCATTATCGCGCTTGTCCTCAAAACGGTGGACGGCAAAAACGCCGCCGAAATTTTGGATACCGATATCGAAAATGCCCTCGCCCCGTTTGATCTGAAGAACCAACTCAGTTCAAACCGGACGCAGGGCATTCCCAATATGATATCGCTTATCCGCGAAACTGCCGCGCGTTATGCCAGCTGAGCTGGCCTAACGCCCAGCCACATCGCGAAGGCCGGTAAGCGGGGCAACAGCAACCGGTCAAACAGCCATAAAGCCAGCAGCGAGATCGCAAGCAACGGCAACAATATGGCCATCACAGCAATGATCACCGCAACGCCGCGTATTTTCTGTGGTACAGCAGGGGCAATAGGCGCCCCCAGCGCATCAACCGGCTTACGCTGCCGCCACATCATAAAACCCGATATCACCAAAGTGATCAGGCCCAACGCAGTGAGCACACCAATAAGCTGATTAATCCAGCCAAAAAGCTGCCCCTCGTGCCATGCAATCCCATAATTCACGGCCTGATCAATGACATGCTTATCCGCAAAGCCCGTGCGCGAAATCTCCTTGCCCGTTGCAACATCAAAGCTGATGCTGCGGTTTAGTGGCCGGTTTTGCGCCTCCGACTTAATCGTCCAAGCCATGGGCGTCGGTGGACCAAAGCGCTCCGGCGCGCCCGGTGGCTTGACTAAAACTGGATGCGGTAGCTTTTCCAATTTCGCTTTGCCCACCATATCGGCTAGGCCAACAAGCGGTATCCCGGCAGCCTGCATTTTCATCATGGCATCATGATCATGCTCTGCATGAGGGGCATGACTGCCTGATTTCCAGTCTTGTGCGCCTTGCACAAGGCCGAGCTCTACCCTTGCTAGTCGAAAGGCATCGCCCCAGACACTCGCCCATGGCAGTCCTGTCGTCAGTAAAACAAGCGCGAGCCCAGAAACCCAGAAACCCGTCACCGCATGGAGGTCGCGCAGGAATATGCGCTTGCCCTTCGCCAATCTGGGCCAGAGTACGCCCCTAAGCCCCTGCCCCCGCGGCCACCACATATACAGCCCGGTCAGGATCATGACGATGGCCCAACAGGCGGCCAATTCAACAATCCAATCCCCCATTTTGCCAATCAAAAGAGAACCATGAATTCGCGAAACAGTTGCGGAAATGCGACTTTCGGGATCGACGCTTCCCAAAACCTTGCCCTGCGGCGACACATAGACGTCACGCATGGAACGGCCATCGGCTAGCCCGATATGAATCATTGCAGCGTCCCCGTCACGCGCGGGCAACCGATAACTGTGAAACTGCGCGCCTGGATTGGCGTCCATGACCGCCGCTAGTTGCTCATTGGGGGACACGGCCCCATGGGTCGAAAGATTGCTAAAAGCGCGCTCCTCCCAACGGTCCAATTGCGGCTTAAATAGATAGATTGCACCTGTTGTCGCGAGCACAAGAACAAGTGGCATGACGAACAGCGACGCATAAAAATGCCAACGCCAAATTGTGCGGTAGAATGATGTATTTTCCATGTCCTACCTCCTAAAACCGCGCGCGAATGCCGCCATAAACGGCTCGGCGTTCCACTGGGTAGTAAATGGCAGAAGTTGGCGTTGCCAATATTGCCGCTGACACATCGCCAATGGCTTTCACGCCTGCTAGGTTCCGCGCATCTACAAATATATCGACACCGTTTTTAACGCGCGCGCCTGCAGATACGCCCCACAATGTATAACCAGCATTACGGGTTGTGTTCCGATAATCTGCCCAAGCACCTTGGGACACCCATTCCACATTTGGCGAAATATGAAGGTCGTCGCCGCCCAGTCGAAGCTCGGACCGCAGGACGTGGACCGGAACTACAGGCAGTCGGCGGTTGCCATATTGGGCATCTTCCACGAATCTAAAATCCGAATATTGCCAGATTTGTCGAAAGCGTAGCCAATTGGTCGGCGCGGCGCTGAATGCCGCTTCAACGCCCTGATGACGTGTCTTGTCTGCGTTAAAGGTTGTTGCAGGAATGTCCGGCCCGACTGTAAACTGAAGCATCTCTCTTTTGAGATTGGCGCGATACAAAGCGACATCCCAACTTACCCATGCCAATGTCCCGCGCGTGCCAAGCTCCGCAGTCCATGCTGTTTGTGCCTGCACCGGAACAAAGGCTGCAATTTGCGCGAGTTCGACAAAAGTTGGGAATTCAGCTGACTTGCTGTAATTCGCAAAAAGCTGAATTGTGGCTGTTGGCTCCCAAAGCACACCAATTTTTGGCGACACCGCATCAAAGGACGCCTTGCCTGTGACGGCAGCGGGAACAATTTGCGATTGCTGACGATATCCGTCGGCGTAAATGCCGCCTGCGATCACGGTGAGCTTTTCGATTGGGCTGACCCTGATTTCACCATAAATATTGGTCGTGCGTGCCGTCTGATCGGCATCAAATGTCAACGCGCCACGTTTGCCGTTGAGGTTCACGAAACGCTTTGCATCAATGGTCCCCCAACGGGATTCACCGCCCAATGTCACACTCCACACATCACCTGCGCGGTCATAGCGTGCGAACACGCCGCGATCTGACGATACTTGATCGACCACTTGGAAAATCGGGTGGTACAATTCCTTGGAATTCAAAAAGGCCCCGACATCTAAATAGCTGTCGCCCCAGTCGAAGCGAGTCCGGTTCTGGATACGGATAGAATTGATATCGCGGGCCTGATCGCCAATGAAATTGCCGCTACGTGGCGCAGTCAATGCCGTGGCACGGGTCATCGCGCCCGGTAACTCCTGATCCAACGTCGTCATGCTGCCGTAAAATCGCGTGGATATAATGTCCGAAACGCGCAAGCCGACATTACCGTTGAACCGTATGGAGTCCCGCCGCGCATGTTGGCGATCCCCTTCATGGCTATCCGCACTGATCGCAGCCCAGGCGTTGGCGTCTTCGTCACCTAGGCCGAACGATGCCAAGCCCCGATAAAAATCAAAGCTGCCGACATCAGCGCGCAGGTATAGCCCCGCTGCATTATCCCCCGTTGGTGTGACACCGTTTACTGCGCCACCCAGCGTTCCGGAGCCAAAGCGTAAGGCGTTCGCGCCACGATATACCTCCAAATGGTCGAAAAATATCGGTTCAAGTTCTTGAAAGTCCCCATTGTCATCGGCAAGATTGATGGGAATGCCGTCCTGCAATAACGTCAACCCGCGCATGTGAAACCCGCGCGACAGGCCAGAACCGCGAATGGAAATGCGGATTTCCTGCCCAAAGCGTGGCTGGGTATATACGCCGGGGGAAAAGGCCAATGTATCGCGCAGAGAGACAACCGTCTTATCGGCATAATCCTCATGACTGACAATATCGGTACCGCCGGCTGTCTTCTGTGCAGTTACTTCGGCTTGGTCGGCCGCCGCGCGACCGATGACAATGATTGTGGAATCAGTAGCATCTTCAGCGGCTGCAGGGGTAATGATTGCACAAAAGCTGCACGCCACAGTGGCGCGCAAAATGGATGAAAATTTCATGATATTTTCCTAAATCTAAACGAAAAATGGGCCGCAAAGCAGCCGTTCGATTTAGATGTAAGAAGGCGGTCCAATGGCCGGAGGTGGCGGCGCGGCTAAACCAGCGCCAACCGATACTTCGCGCTTGGCAAAAGCGGGTATGGCCAGCGCAACCGGGGCCATGGCAATTTGCAAAGCGGCCGCAGGAAAATCCGCCGCAATGGCAGCACCAGCAAATGCACAAGGTTGGTGTTCAACCGATTTGCCTTTTGATGGATCTTCCTTGTGCAGCTTGCCTGATTTATTCATCCAGACGGTCTTGGTATCCATGCCCGCACAGATGGTGAGCGCAAAACCACGTTCCGATGACGGCATATAGCCGGACGGTATGATGACACGCATCGCCAGTGCCATCAGTATAAATACCGCGACAAAGTTCCGTAAAGGCGACGAAGAAAGACTCACCCGCGCCCTATACGACCGCAGATTCAGCTTCACAAGAGAGACTAGCCTTTCCACTCGCGGCGTTCTTCCGCGACGCGCAGGACGTCATAGGCCGCTTGGCCCGCCTGAAAGGCCTTGGCGGCATCGGCATTGCCAGGGTTCACATCCGGATGCGTTTCCTTGGCAATTTTGCGCCAGGCCTTTTTGGCATCTTCAAAAGTGGAATCGCTTTCGAGGCCTAAAATATCCAGCGCATGCATTTCATCACGACTACGGCTGCCATCACCAGAACCTGCCCAGCCATAATGCGCGGATTCCTTATAGCCAGAAAAATCCCGGCGCTCATTGGCCTCGCGCTCGTCGGCTTCTTCCTTGGTCAACCCTTCAAAATAGTCATAGCCGCGATTATACTCTCCTGCATGCTCTTCACAAAACATCCAACGATCGGGATTATTGGGAGATTTTGGCGCGGGACAGTCTCCAGCCTTGTTGCAGCCATATCGGTCACACAGGCGCACCTGCTGTGCCTCGCTGCTACTTCCGTAGCCACGCCAGCGGGGAAAACCCCAGTCATTTCGTCGCGTAGATCGCACCATGCCGCCGACTTAGCGACGGCATGGAAATTTTGCTAGGGGCGTAAACGCGATTATGCGCCGGATATCCCGCCGCCCATCATCGGATTGTCGAAAAATGTCGAATATAGCAGCGCCGCGACGATGCCAGACATGATGAGAGCAACAACCACATAAATGAGCACAATGACCGCCGTAAAGCCGGCAATCTTTTCCTTTGGCACGCCGAGCACGGGATTTAGCCCACGAAAAATCAGGTAAACCACATAAACAATTGCAGCAAAGCCAAGGACAGCACCCAAAAAGGGAATCCAGCTTAGCAACGCCACGACCCAACTTGGTGTGCTAGCGTAGGTCATCATCTTCATCGCCTGCACCTTGTCCGAAGTGCCGTTAAAGCTTGGCGATACGAGCTTAACAACCGTTCCCATTATAAACAGCGTAACTAGCGACACAATGAAGCTTAGTATTGCCATGCCCGATATGGCCATAAGGTCCAACGGCATGCCGCTGCCAAACCCCATCATGTCGGCAGCTGAAATACCCAAAAGACCTGTAAACAATATTGTGGAGACCACGGGTATCAGCGCCAAAGGCATTGCATAACCCGTGAACAGACCCCCGACCGTCGCGGGCTCCGACGCAATGACATTCCATTCATCCGTCGGCTTCAAAATGATATTCTTGGCACGTCCCACAATCGACATTGACTTAGCCCTCCAGAATTGGCTTGTTATGGAACAGAACATATTGGTGCCAATATGTAAATATTGACGTTCGCGTCAATTTGGGGGGAAGTATGATTATTGTATCCAGAATATTAGTCGCCATCATTGGCGTCATTGCGTTGCTCGGCGTTGGCCAGCATTGGTTCGACCTTGACGCCGTAGCTATAGAGCGCGGCATGCAAGCCGTTGGTGACATTGGCCGCGCGAACTTGCGCGCAGATGTTGGCGGGCTGTTCCTGGGCATCTCAGGCCTCACGCTGTTCGCTGCGGTGCGGCAGCATCAAGGCGCAATCCTCGCCGCTATAGTTTTGTTGGGTGCGACATTGATTGGGCGCTTTGTCAGCATCGCGATAGATGGTTATAGCGCGCCTGTCGCACCGCCGATGATTGTTGAAGCTGTCCTCATCGCCATATTGCTATTTGTTTATCGCGCATGGGGTAAAAAGCCAGAGGGTCTGTAAGCCGGGTTTTGTCCTCCGCTTCGGGAAACCGAAGCGGATGTGCGACCATTCATCTAGGCGACGCATTGCTGCGGCACTCATGCAACCAACCCGGGCGACTGGCAGGAGGATGCCATATGCCGCCCCTATTCGGTTTTGCTCCCGGTGGGGTTTGCCCTGCCGTTTCTGTTACCAGAAACGCGGTGCGCTCTTACCGCACCGTTTCGACCTGGCCGCATCGAAATGCGGTGGACTATTTTCTGTGGCACTTTCCCTAAAATTGCTTTCGCCGGACGTTATCCGGCACCGTTCCTCGCTGGAGCCCGGACTTTCCTCCCCTTAGCAGTTACCCACTAAGCGGCGGCCGCCCAACCCTCTGGCGATTGTCAGATAGCAGAACTGCCTTCAACCGCCAAGAGCAAGCTGTATAAGATAGCGCGAGATTCGCCGTCAATCACACCGTCAATGTTTGCGGGACGAAACCGTCGCTGAAATGCCACTGTCGTCGCGCGGCCATCTGCAATGCCATAGCCATAACGTTCCAGTGCCAAAAGAAATGCAGCATCAGACCAAAGGGGGTCAACGAGATTTTCAGTTGGCCGTTTTATGGCAAGCCCAAGCTTCGCCAACCGTTCCCAGTCAAACAGCTCGCCAGGATCTTCTTTACGAGTTGGAGCGACATCGCTGTGTCCCACAACATTGCGCGGTTCGATCCCATAAGTCCGGACTAATTCTGTGACCAATCGGGTCACGGTGTCCATTTGCGCCTCAGGAAATGGGCGATAACCAAATTCGTGACCGGGATTGACGATCTCAATGCCAATGCTGGCGCTGTTGCAATCGGTTACGCCCCGCCAATACGACAATCCGGCATGTTGGGCACGCTGTTCTTCGCGCACCATGTACACCAGCTGCCCATCTTCATCGACCACATAATGCGCGGAAACCTTGGACGCCGGGTTCGCCAGCCAGTCAATGGCCGCCGCTCCGGACTGCATGCCGGTATAGTGCAGCACGATCATATTGATGGGCAGGCTACGCTCGCCGAAATTGGGTGATGGGTTCCAGATCATAGTCATGCACGGACCATAGGTAAGTCGGGAGCGACGTGCAACATCAGGCCCGCACACTGTTTGCGCCGCGTTCCGTATCCGCAGCCAATTCTATCCTTAGTTGCGGATAAGCGCGCCGATTACCAAATGTTCGTCGTCGGGTTCAGCCAATTGCAAGATGCCACCATCTTGAACGGCGAGCTTATGCGCCATCCACGCCGCCGCGGTGCGCGTATCCACAGCTGCAGGGTCAAGCTGACCAGTCAGGGCCTCGCGAACAGCCGAATCCATGAGGATTTTGGGCCCGCTCGCTTGAATAACAATTTCCTGCTCGCCGGCGCGCGTTTCGGCACCCACGAACAATGTACCGCCACGCACCAACGTGTCATTGGCCAACAGAACGAGATTTAGTAATATTTTCACCGCGCGTTTCGGCATCATCTGCGCTGGAACGGCCCAATCAAGCGCTGTCCGTCCGCTTGATGTTACCATTGGCTCAATGACCAATTTTGCCTCGTTGGGATCTACTTCCGCGCCAAATCCGCCCGCCGCACCAAAGGCCAAGCGGAAAAACTTAAGCTTGTCGGCAGCGGCCTTTGCGCTCTCCGTCAGCAAATCCATGCACCGTTGGCGCATGTCGGGATCATGTTCATCCGCCAATAGCTCAATGCCATTATTCATCGCGCCGACGGGGCTTAGCAGGTCATGACAAAGACGTGAGCAAAGCAGGCTGGCAAAATCGATTTCGGTTTCGGACATTACGGAAAATTCCTGAAGGCATCTGGGGTGTTACCGCCGCTCATGGACCGAGTTAGCGGGTGTTTCAACCCTCGACTATTAATGTCACGGGGGTAAATCCGGTCACCTGCGTGCCCGCCACCACAGGTTGCCATGCGGTGATCGCACCAGCAGCAATAATCAGCCAAAACTGCCCGTCTGGCGCGGCTTGCGCGACGTCAGTTGCAGACGGCGCGGCGACGCCATTGGGGTGCGAGTGGAAATATCCCAACACAGGAATTCCGCCACTTCTCACGTCCTTGCCTGCTGAGAACAATGCGGCGGGATCGATTTCGAAATGCCTTGCAGGATCGGCTGCAACATTCAGCGCCAGCTCCACCGCGATGACCCGATCGCCAGCGCCCCGCAGTAAACCGCAGCATTCATGGTCCCCTGCACTTTCTGCCCAGTCCAGAAGTTGTCGCCAGTCGCTGCTTGATAAATGCAAAGCCATCACCCATGTCTAGGCGATGGTTGGGGAAATTACCACATTTACAGGCGTTTTGGGTGCCGGACGACTGGATAGCGCGCTCGCCGCTGCATTGCCGCAATATTCACGCGCGCGCATTCAGGCTTTGATCGCTGACGCCGCGCTGCGCATCAATGGTCAGGTCTTTACCGACGCCGGCAGCAAGAAAATGGCGGGCCAGAATTTTGAGCTTAATGTCCCTGCCCCAATCCCCGACAAAGCAATGGCGCAGAACATTGCGTTGGACGTGGTTTTTGAAGATGAACATTTGATCATCGTCAACAAGCCTGCCGGGCTCGTCGTGCATCCTGCAGCGGGTCATAGCGATGGCACCCTCGTCAACGCGCTGCTGCATCATTGCCAGGGCAAGCTATCGGGCATTGGCGGGGTCGAGCGCCCCGGCATCGTTCATCGCATTGACAAGGATACTTCGGGGCTTCTGGTCGTCGCCAAGAGCGATGCCGCGCATGAGGGCCTCGCGAAGCTTTTTGCCGCGCATGACATCGAACGCAAATATATCGCAATCGTAAACGGCATTCCCGCGCCCCCTGCTGGCACGGTGCGCACACAAATCGGCCGATCCACAACAAACCGAAAGAAAATGGCGGTGCTGCCCGAATCAAAGGGTCGGCACGCCGTCACGCATTACCGCATGGTGGAGGCCTTTGCCAAAACAGCGATGGTCGAATGCACGCTGGAAACGGGGCGGACGCATCAGGTTCGTGTGCACATGGCGCATATCGGCCATCCGCTCATCGGCGATAGCGTCTATTCTAATCGACAAAACCACTACAAAATTGGTCCAAATCAGGCCAAATTCGACCGTCAGGCATTGCACGCCGCCTCTTTGGGGTTTATTCATCCCATCACCGGCGGAACTTTACGGTTTGAATGCGGTATACCAGAAGACATGCAGCTTCTGTTAAGCAAGCTTCAGTTATAAAAGTTTCGAAGGGAACGCTTTACCATCGGGTGCTTGATGAGGCCCGGCGGAAGGCACAATGAAAGAGGAAAACATGTCTGTTAAAAAGAATGTTCCGGCTACGATACCTGCCCTTGGGGGGGACGCGAGCCTTAATCGGTACCTAAGCGAAATTCGGAAGTTTCCGATACTCAAGCCCGAGCAAGAATATATGCTTGCCAAGCGCTTGCAAGAACATGGCGACGCCAAAGCAGCTGAACAGCTGGTTACGTCGCATCTCCGTCTCGTGTCAAAAATCGCCATGGGGTATCGCGGCTACGGCCTACCGGTATCCGAGCTGATTTCTGAGGGGAATATCGGATTGATGCAGGGCGTAAAGAAATTTGACCCCGATCGTGGTTTCCGCCTCGCGACCTACGCGATGTGGTGGATCCGCGCCTCGATGCAAGAATTCATCCTGCGCAGCTGGAGCCTCGTCAAAATCGGCACAACCGCCGCGCAGAAGAAGCTTTTCTTCAACTTACGCCGTATGAAAAACAATCTTCAGGCTTTTGAAGACGGTGACTTGAACCAGGAAGCATTGCGCAAAATCGCAACCGACCTTGGTGTTTCCGAAGAAGAAGTGAACAACATGAACCGCCGCATGGCGATGGGCGGGGATACATCGCTCAACGTCCCCATGCGCGAAGATGGCGATGGCCAGTGGCAAGACTGGTTGGTCGATGACACGCCGTTGCAGGACGAACGCGTTGCCGACGCGCAAGAAGGCGACATGCGTCATGCCTTGTTGTCCGAAGCGATGGACAGTCTGAATGCGCGCGAGAAGCACATTCTGACACAGCGCCGCTTGATTGAAGAGCCGCAAACTTTGGAAGAGCTTAGCCAGACCTATAGCGTCAGTAGAGAGCGTGTACGCCAGATTGAAGTGCGCGCTTTTGAAAAGCTGCAAAAGGCGATGTTGCGTATTGCGGGCGAGAAACGGATGCTGCTCGCAATTTAACGAGGCTTATCCCTCAGTGTAAAAATAGATGACGGGCGGAAAGCACTGCGCTAGTTTTTGGTTATGACAAAAGCCAAGCGTTCGCTTTCCGCCCGTTTTTTGCGCTCCAGCTTTAAGGGCGCGGTCTATTTCATTGGCGGCACGGTCGCACTTACGGCCATATATGCCGTGGTCCCCGTGCCCACGACCCTAACGATGTTGTTCGACAGTAACGGGGCAAAGCGCGAGTGGACCCCCCTTTCCGATATTTCGCCCAACCTCGTACGGGCAGTCATCGCCGCCGAGGATGGTAAATTTTGCAGCCATGATGGCTTTGATCGCGAAGCTATCGAAAAGGCGCTGACCCGCAACATAAAGGGCGGCCGCATGCGTGGTGGGTCAACCATAAGTCAGCAGACCGCGAAAAATGTGTTCCTGTGGCAAGGATCGGGCTGGACGCGTTATTTGCGCAAAGTGCCTGAAGTGTATTTCACATTCTTGATCGAAAAAATCTGGGGCAAGCGCCGGATCATGGAAGTCTATCTGAACGTCGCGGAGACCGGCATTGGCACATATGGCGCAGAGGCCGGCGCACAGCGTTATTACAATAAATCGGCCAAGAACCTGACCCGCATAGAGGCCGCACGCTTGGCGGCCATCCTGCCCTTGCCCAAAAAGCGGGCGGTCAACGGCGTAGGCGGCTTCACCCGCCGCTATGGCAATAGCATCTCCGCGCGCATACGCATCGTCAAACGCGACGGCCTCGACGCTTGCATCTACACATAAAAAAAGGGCGGAGCCGAAGCCCCGCCCTTATATTTTACTTATCGCCTCGATTAGAAATCGTAGCTTACGCCGACTTTGATACGCCATACCGAAGAAGATGTGTTGATGAAGTTGTCAGCATCAAAATCACGAACACGTTCAGAGTTCAGGGTATTGGCCGAGAACCCAGTGATTATGTAACGACCTTGGGTATCAATTCCGCTGATCGAAGCAATATCCTGACGGCCGCCGAAATCCCGACGACGCTGGACATTCCATTTTGGATCCAACAAATTCAGGAAATTGTCGAAGCTCGCAAAAAGCTTCAGCTTGTCTTCGCGACCAAAAAGACGTCCTGGGCCTGGGATTTCTTGCGAGAACGAAAGGTCAAGATCATAATACCAATCGTTTGAGCATGTGTTACGCTCAATCGTCTTACCCACGAACTTGCGCGCGCACGACAGCGAATTGCCAAAATCGGCAAGCCCTTGGACCGCTGTCATATTAGACGTTGGTGCAACATTGGGGTCGGTAACGCCAGTCGGCAAATACACAAGTGCGTTTTCCGTGCCCGATACGCTATCACCAAAGACGCTGCCGCCGCTAAAGGTTAAGCTATATGGCCGTCCCGACCGCGCAACGAAGGTCACCCCAAAGCGCGTTGCGTAATCACCGAAAAACTCTTCCTTGAAGTTTGTGCTCAAGGTGAAGTTGTGACGGCTGTTATAAAAACCACGCGATGCCGCAGGATTTTGACGATCGGACGCCGCCGATATATCATAGTTCGAACCGGCGGTCGAACTATACATGTTACGACGATCTTGGCTGTCCGAGAAGGAATAGCCAACATTGAAGAAGGTCGAACCGCCTTCTGTGAAAACGCCACCTTCAAAATTCTTCGACAAAATAAACGAAGCGGTATGGCTTCGGAAGCTGCCTGCATTTGTGAGCATCAGTTCGTCATCGCGGCTGGTGTTAAAACATGCCGCGTTGATGCCGCTATATGCCGGGGCAGGCGAAATGCTGGTCAACCGAGCGGAACAACCCGTAGCGCTTGGATCAATCGAACGATAAATCGGCCGACCATCAATAGTGAAGCCGTTCAAGCCGATTGCAGCACCCCCCGTACCCGCAGCTGTCGCTGGCACGGCAGCCATATCGACTAGGTTGAAAGGATTACGGTATTTCGAATAGATATAATCGAGTGTTAGATCCCAACCGCTGAAAAAGCCGGTTTCGGCAAAGTTTACCTGAGACGAGAATCCTGCGTTGAAGCGCAAGACGGTCGGCTGCTTCAGGTTAGGGCTAATCGATTGGGTATCACCAAGACCGCGAGCCGCTTCAGTGCTGCCGGCTGCCTTAATACACGCTGGAACACCAGTAAACGTACCACCGGTTACGACGTCGATTTGTGCTGTTGTCGGTAAAGGGCAACCAAGCGAACGAGTTGTACCCTCACCTACGGTGCTTCCATCGTTCTGGAAAGCATTGCCAAACCAGACCAATGGATCGCCACCAGAGAAGATACCTAAACCTGCGCGGAGCTGTCCCCGAGAAAACACCGAAAAATCGCTCAAGTCATAAGTAAACGCCACACGCGGAAGGACAGCTACCGGCAATTTGCTGAAACCATTGCCATTGCTGAAGCCATAACGATTGATGAACAGCGGATTTGATTCCGGAGCGCCACCATCATACCACTCAGCTCGAACGCCACCTACGACGCTCAATGAATCAGTTACCTGCCAATCATCTTGCACAAAAATCGAGTAGATGCTGCGATTAAACTTAGCCGCAGCATCGTTAACGTCGCCCGTTGCAGAGAAGTTTCCAGCTGCACCAACAGCGATTCCACCAGCCAATTGTGCAGCAGTCGGATTGGTGTTTGAGCCGGTCGAGAGCAAGCCGGCTTCGAGATCAGCCGCATTGCGGAAGAACAAAGTCCCGGTCGCATTTTGTACAAAAAGATTGAACAGGTTAGCGCGGTTCATTTCTCCGCCAAACTTAATCTGATGATCGCCAGCGTCTAGTTTGCCAACTGCTCGATATTGCTCAATCTTAGTTTGAAGGTCATTGGCCGAACGCGAAAACCCTGGACCCGCGGATACACGGCCGAATGTACCGTCGGCGTTGGCAATGCCAACAACAATCGCCGGGATTGGCGTGCCCGATTGTGCTTCACCGCCACCCACAGGATCTTGCAGATCCTGAACTTGTGAACGAGAATAACGCAATTCGGTGGAGAATGCATCGGTCCACTGCGAATAGAGACGGCCTGAGTAATAGTTAGACTTCGTTCCACTGAGATAGAAGGTGTTAACACCAGTTACGCGCGGGTTTGTCGAAGAGTTGCTAAAATCGTCGGCACGCGTGGTCGATTCTTCGAGGCGCTGATAGGTTGCTTCAAAGCGATGATCGTCGTTAATTTGCCAGTCGGCACGTGCAAAATAGCGCTTATTGGTGAACGGGCGGCTGGTAACCAACTCGCCTGTATCGATTTTATAAACGCGGTTTAAAATTTCGCTTATGCGATTGAATTCAGCGACTGGTACACCGGTGATGCTGTTGGGATAGCCCGCGCCTGCTGGACCATCATCCTGCGACTGGCCAGCCTTCTGGTTTTCATAAGCACCGAAAACAAACAGCTTGTCCTTGATGATAGGGCCGCCCAAATAAGCACCCCAGCGCTTGTCTGGTTCAATCGGCGCTACGTTGCGGCTGCGACCCGAATATTTGTCGAAAACATTATCTGCGCGAAGATCGCTGCTCGAATATTCATAAAACGCGCCAAAGCTGTAATCGTTGCTACCCGATTTGGTAACCACGTTAATTGCGCAACCCGTGAACTGGCCATAGTCCACGTCGAAAGGCGCAAACTGAACCTGTGTTTCACGAATAGCGTCATATGGGAGCGGCGTGGAACTACGCGAAGAAAAACCAGTGTCATTCAGACCATACACGTCGCCTTGGCTAATACCGTCAACAGTGAAAGCATTTCCGCGGTCGTTGCCACCGAGGCAGGAAATACGATCCTGACCAGACCCAGTGTCGTCGCGGTCAAGGCTAACGCGCGGATCAATACGAATAATGTCGCGTACGTCACGGTTGAACGTTGGGGCATTTTCGATCACTTCGCTGGAGAAGCTTTGGCCAGGACCAACAGCCAATTGCGTAACGCGAACGCGTGTGCCGGTAACAACAATTTCACCGGTACCCGCGCTCAATGTGAATGCGAGGCTGGTGTTGCCTTGAATGCTCGTTTCCAAGTTTTCAATTGATTGACCTTCAAAGCCAGTAGCACTGATTGCTACAGTGTATGGCCCGCCAGTGGTTAGACCAGTTGCGTTAAAAGACCCAGTGGCCCCAGTTTTGAGGGTGCGTGTATTTCCAGTCCGCGTATCAGTAACTTCGACGGTTGCTCCAACCACCGGCGCGCCAGCGTCGTCTACGACCGTTCCTTCAATTCCTGAAGTAATTTGTTGCGCAAAAGCAGGCGTTGCGAAAACTGAAGCCACCGACAACGCGGCGGCGCTAGCGGCGAGATAAAAACGAACTTGCATGGATACACCCCTTCAAAGATTCTGGTTCTGACATTTCTGCATTCCCCGCACAAAAAATGCGAATCACGCGAACGAAATGGACCTTGCGTTCCCTTTGGGGCTGGTAAATGTCAGTAAAATGACAGTCAGACCCTCAGATGCGAGGCGATTAGCCGAGAGCGCGACCGAAGCATAGTTTCACCTTGCATCAAATTGTGCAAAGCAACATTTTCGTTTTTTTTTGTCGGCAAATGTGGCAAGTTTGCCACAGTTTATCGGGCGTGTTTAGGCGGCGTCTTCTTTGCTGGCTTTGGCCGATTTGGCATAGACCAAAACGGGGGTCTTGCGCCCTTCCACCACGTCTTTGTCGACCACAACTTCGTCCACACCATCATAGGTTGGCAGGTCGAACATGGTATCCAGCAAAATCGCCTCCAGAATGGACCGCAACCCACGCGCACCGGTTTTGCGTTCAATCGCCTTCTTGGCAACGGCTTCCAACGCATCATCGGTGAAGCTTAGGCCGACATCTTCCATTTCAAACAGCTTGCGATATTGCTTCACAAGCGCATTCTTTGGCTCCGACAGGATTTTGACCAAAGCTGAGATGTCGAGATCTTCCAGCGTGGCCGTTACCGGCAAGCGCCCAACGAATTCCGGAATAAGACCAAATTTCAAAAGATCTTCAGGCTCAATCTGCTTCAGGATTTCGCCTGTGCGACGCTCGTCGGGGTCGGCGACATGCGCGCCAAAACCAATCGATTTGCTCTCCAATCGGTTAGAAATAATCTTTTCAAGCCCGGCAAATGCCCCACCGCAGATGAACAATATGTTCGTCGTATCGACCTGCAGAAACTCTTGCTGTGGATGCTTGCGGCCGCCCTGTGGCGGGACGCTGGCTGTTGTCCCTTCCATGAGCTTGAGCAAAGCCTGCTGCACGCCCTCCCCGCTCACATCGCGGGTGATGGAAGGATTTTCGGCCTTGCGGCTGATCTTGTCGATTTCGTCGATATAGACAATGCCGCGCTGCGCCTTTTCGACATTATAGTCTGATGCTTGCAGCAGCTTGAGAATGATGTTCTCGACATCTTCACCGACATAGCCGGCCTCCGTCAACGTCGTCGCATCTGCCATGGTGAACGGCACGTCAAAGGTCTTGGCGAGTGTCTGCGCCAACAAGGTCTTACCGCAACCTGTAGGGCCGACCAGCAGAATGTTGGACTTTGCCAGCTCCACATCCGCGCCTTTTGCGCCATGATTCAAACGTTTGTAATGGTTATGGACGGCAACGGACAATACGCGCTTTGCCTGGGGCTGACCAATGACATAATCGTCCAATACTTCGCAGATTTCCTGCGGCGTGGGCACTTCGCCTTCTTTGCGGCCGTTCAACGCGCCCTTTGTTTCTTCGCGAATGATATCGTTGCACAATTCCACACATTCATCACAGATGAACACCGTGGGACCAGCGATCAGCTTGCGTACTTCGTGCTGCGATTTTCCGCAGAAGGAGCAATAAAGGGTGCTTTTTGTATCTGAGCCGCTCAACTTCGTCATAATATGTCCTGCTTGCACGCCAATTTTAAACGCACCTTATTGAACCAACATCCTAAAGATGCGTTCCGATTTGGCAATAGCCCAATATGGGCTGTGCCATCTCGGCAAATCTGCGAAAACTATCGAAGATGATGTCAGCCTGCGTCTGCTTCGCCATTGGCTGGGCGCTTGTCGAATACCTCGTCCACAAGGCCAAAGGCCTTTGCCTCTTCGGCTTCCAAGAAGGTATCGCGGTCCATCGCCTTTTCGATATCTTGCAATGGTTTACCGGTATATTTCGCATATAAATCATTCATGCGCTTACGAATTCGCAAGATTTCATTCGCCTGAATCTGGATATCCGACGCCATGCCGCGTGCGCCGCCCGAAGGCTGATGCACCATGATCCGGGAATTGGTCAAAGCAACGCGCATGCCGGGTTCGCCTGCGGCGAGTAGGAAGCTACCCATCGAAGCCGCCTGCCCTATGCATACCGTACCAACTTTCGGACGGATATATTGCATCGTGTCATGGATCGCCATGCCCGCAGTGACCACGCCGCCCGGCGAGTTGATATACATCCAAATGTCTTTCTTCGGATTATCCGATTCGAGAAACAACAGCTGCGCCGTAATCACGGAGGCCATATTGTCCTCCACTTCGCCCGTCACGAAAATGATCCGTTCGCGCAAAAGCCGCGAAAAAATGTCCCAGCTGCGCTCCCCACGGTTCGATTGCTCGATAACGACGGGGACCAATGCTTGGACGGGATCAAAAGGAACGTGCATGAAATACCTCTAAGAATTTATGTTTATGCGTCTTCGCCTACATCGGCGTGGCCAAGCAAAGTTTCAAGCACGAAAACAGTTTAGTTTGGGGATGAATTGGGGCGCGTGGTCGAGAGCCGCGAGCCCATCATTCACAAAATTGATTATTTCTTGTTTATTTGACGACTTAATCGAAATTCACTTGTGCAGAACGGTCCTGTTTTTGCATGGCATAACGCACCTTTACAACGCAATTGCTGTAGCCCTGCTTGGATGCCGCCGTTGTGCTGCCAAGCACGATCCTTTGCGCAGCTTCGCCAAATTCGGCAGCAGGCTCGGCAGCGACGACCTTAGTATTACCGACCGCGCCCCATGGCGCCAGATCAAACGCAATGACCGCCCAGCCTTCAATATAACGCCGCCGGAAATTTTCCGGATACACCAAAGTTGGCTGAGATTTCCACTCTACGGTCTGGGGGCAATCGCTGTCTTCGGGGCGATATGCGGCGATCTCTTTGCTTTCCGGCGCGGTCAGCGTGCCGCTGCGCCGCGTATAAGGATAGAGACACCCCTGCTTCGTACCTTTGGCAAAGCGCGATTGTGCCACGGCGTTTAACGAGGCTTTATCAAGCGCAACATTGCCCGTTGTCCTATATATTCGAAGACGCACGGGTTTTCCCGCATCGTTAATGTCAAACTGCACCATGCTCCAGTTGGACCGGCCAGGTGTCGCGGGGATTTTTTCAAAATCTGGAAACCCACGCAACAACACCGCTGACTGCCGCGTGCTGCAGTCTGATCCTGCGGGTGCAACGCGTTCAAACAGCTCTTTGGGTGGCCGAGATTGCGCATAAATCGAATAGTCTATCAGGGCGTGGATGTCGGCATCAGGGATACTACTACGCTTGGGTTGATAGACAATCGTGCACCCCTCTCGCATGGCATTGGGCGCAAATCGGCTCGCCGCAAGAGATGGCGTGAGGTCCGCCATCATGCCGTAGCCTACCGGGTCACGCGTGATGCCAAGTGGGCGACCATTTTCGTCAATGCGAAAGCGCAGTTCTACCGTCTGGTCCGCATTGCTGCTGGTGAACCAGACAAGGTCTGCCATTGGCGTTTGAACACGGGAAATATCGAGCGGATCATTGCCGCAACGGCCGGAGATAGGCACCATAACAAGCATGTCTTGACGCCGCGCGGATCGTTCATTGGGGCTGACTGTCGTCACAGCAGCCGGTGGCGATATCGTTGGAACTTGTACAACGGGGAGGGCCAAGGCGAAAATAATCATTATCATAAACAATAAGATGTCACCAATGAGCATCCACTGCAAGCCGCCTTGGCCTTGGTAGAAACAAAAAGGGGGGACGCATCGCTCCCCCCTTTTTACTTTATCCTATATCGCAGCGATTATTTCTTAGGCGCAGCCTTTTTAGCGGGCGCCTTCTTGGCTGGCGCAGCTTCAGCGTCCTTTTTAGGGGCAGCCTTCTTCGCAGCCGGCTTAGCATCCTTGGCAGGTGCCTCGTCCTTTGCGGCTGCCTTTTTGGCTGGCGCCTTTTTCTTGGCGGCAGGCTTTGCATCTGGTTCAGCTTCAATCGCTGCTTCGAGCACGTCCTTCGTCACGGTCTTGTCCGTCACGGTCGCCTTGTCAAACAGGAAGTCGACAACCTTGTCTTCAAACATCGGCGCACGCAATTGCGCCGCTGCCATTGGATTTTCCTGCAGATATTGCACGAAACGCTGACGATCTTCAGGGCGATATTGCTGTGCAGCTTGCTGCACGAGCATGTTCATTTCCTGCGCACTGACTTCAACGCCATTGGCTTGACCGATTTCTGACAGCAGCAAGCCCAAACGCACACGGCGGACGGCGATATCGCGATACTCTTCGCGCTCGGCTTCCATTTCCTTTTTCGCAGCTTCAGCATCTTCTTCGCGCGCAGCTTCCTGCTCCAATTGCGCCCAAATCTGTGCGAATTCCGCTTCAACCATCGAAGGCGGCACGTCGAAATCATGTCCGGCGGCCAACTGATCCAGCAATTGACGCTTCATATAGGTACGCGTTAGGCCGTTATGCTCTTGCTCAACTTGAACCTTCATCAGCTCGCGGAGCTTGTCGATGCCGTCCAGGCCGAACATCTTGGCAAGGTTGTCATCTGCCTTGGCTGCGACGGGCTTGCGCACTTCGTTGACGACGATGTCAAAAGTTGCCGCCTTGCCCTTTAGGTTTTCAGCATTGTAATCGTCTGGGAAGGTTACGTTCAGAACCTTTTCGTCATTGGCTTTTACGCCAACCAACTGGTCTTCGAAACCGGGAATCAACTGGCCTGAGCCAAGCTCAACGGCCATGCCTTCGCCCTTACCGCCTTCGAAAGGCACGCCGTCGACCTTGCCTTCAAAATCGATAACGACGCTGTCGCCCATTTTGGCGGCATATTTTTTGTCAGCTGCTTCAAAGCTCTTTTGGCCTTCGGCAAGCTTCAGGATTGATTCGTCCACTTGCGCGTCGCTGACTTCAACCGTCAGGCGCTCAAGCGTGATACCGTCGATAGAAGGCGCGGCAATCGCAGGCAGCACTTCCAGATGGAAATCTACAACCGCGTCTTTGCCCGGCGCATAATCATCACCCAAATGCACATGCGGCTGAGTCGCTGGACGCAATTTATTGTCGGAAATTGCCTTTTGGACGCCTTCTTGGATCGAGCTGTTCAGCGCGTCCTGAAGAAGCGAATCCTTATGCATTTTCTTGACCAGATTGGCGGGAACCTTGCCGGGACGGAAACCGGGCATACGCACTTGAGGGGCAATTTTCTTCACCTCTGCATCGATGCGGGATTCAACGTCCTTGGCGGTAATCGTCATGCGATAAGCGCGCTTCAGGCCTTCATTCTGTGTCTCGACGGTCTGCATGTTTTCTTCTCTATCTACGACAGGCCCGCTGGCCTGCCAAAAACTGTTAAATGGCTTTCGGGTTCAACGACAGCCCGGGATATCCCTTTTTTCGTGGTGCGGGCGAAGGGACTCGAACCCCCACACCTTGCGATGCCAGAACCTAAATCTGGTGCGTCTACCAATTCCGCCACGCCCGCTTACGAAAAGCTGTCGTTTAACAAACGACGGGAGCCTCTAACGGGAAAGCCGCTGCGGGGCAAGGGGAGAAGCGGCTAAACCCCCGCACCCCCTGCACTGCCTATTTAGCCCAAAGCCTTTTTCAGCAAATCATTGATGATTTGCGGATTGGCCTTGCCCTGCATCGCCTTCATCGTCTGGCCCACGAAGAAGCCAAACAATTTGTCCTTGCCGGATCGATATTCGGCAACCTTGTCCTCATTCGCGGCCATGATTTTGGCGATTTCTGCCTCAATCGCGCCCGTGTCGTTGGTTTGCTTCAGGCCCTTTTCTTCGACAATGGCGGATGCACCCTGCCCCGTCTCCAGCATGATTTCGAAGACTTGCTTGGCGATGCTGCCGCTGATTGTGCCGTCAGCAACGAGGCCGAGCAATTCGGCGGCTTGCTTGGGATTGACCGGACTTTCGTCCAAAGTTTTGCCCATCTTGTTCAGCGCACCGAACAATTCGGACATCAGCCAGTTGGAACCTTGCTTGGCATCCACGCCTTGCGCCAACAAATCCTCAAACCAAAACGCCGTTTCGGCCTCTGCTGTCAGAACGGCGGCGTTATAGGCCGTCAGGCCCATCGCCTCATACCGCGCGCGCTTGGCATCGGGAAGCTCGGGCAAGGATGCACGGCATTCCTCCAGAAACGCATCGTCGAGTTTCACCGGCAACAAATCGGGGTCGGGGAAATAGCGATAATCATGCGCGTCTTCTTTTGACCGCATCGAGCGCGTTTCCATCTTGTTCGGGTCGAACAGACGCGTTTCCTGCACAACTGCGCCGCCGCTTTCGATCAGGTCCACCTGCCGCTGCGCCTCATACTCAATCGCCTGCATCATGAAGCGGATTGAGTTGACGTTCTTTGTTTCGGTGCGCGTACCCAGTTCACCACCGGGCTTTCGCACCGACACATTGACGTCGGCGCGCATCGAGCCTTGTTCCATATTGCCATCGCATGAACCAACATAGCGCAGAATCGAACGCAGTTTCTTGAGATATGCGCCGGCTTCTTGCGGGCTACTGATATCAGGACGCGATACGATTTCCATCAAGGCCACGCCTGAACGGTTAAGGTCAACAAACGACATGGTTGGATGCTGGTCATGCATCAACTTGCCTGCGTCTTGTTCAACATGGATGCGCTCAATACCAATTTTCTTGGTCGGACTATCCGGGTCTTTTTCGTTGAGCGTTACTTCGATTTCGCCCTCACCTACGATCGGGTGATAGAGCTGCGAAATTTGGTAGCCCTGCGGCAAATCGGCGTAGAAATAATTTTTACGGTCAAAACGCGACCAACGGTTAATCTGTGCATTGATCGCCATACCCGTACGGACGGCCTGACGCAGGCATTCGCGGTTCGGTACGGGCAACATGCCCGGCATGGCCGCGTCAACGAGGCTCACATGGCTGTTCGGTTCAGCGCCAAAGCCCGTCGAAGAGCCCGAAAACAGCTTGGACTCGCTGGTAATTTGCGCATGGACCTCAAGGCCAATTACGACCTCCCATGCGCCGGTGTTTCCCTGGATGCGGTATTCACTCATATTACCACCACTCTCCGGCTTCCGCCGTAAATCCTGAACGCTGTTCAATCGCGAGGCCTGCGTTGAGCACCGCCTGTTCATCGAGCGCTTTGCCGATAATCTGCAGCCCCAAAGGCAGGCCTTGCTTGTCGAGGCCACCCGGAACCGACATTGCAGGCAGACCAGCCAATGAGGCCGGCACCGCGAACACGTCGTTCAGATACATCGACAAGGGATCGGCGTTCTTTTCGCCCAATCCAAATGCCGCGCTTGGTGCGGTTGGCGCGAGGATGAGGTCACAGCTTGCCCACGCATTGTCGAAATCGCGTGCAATCAAGGCGCGGACCTTCTGCGCTTGCGTGTAATAGGCGTCGTAGAAACCGGCGCTCAACACATACGTGCCGATCATGATACGGCGGCGGACTTCCTCGCCAAAGCCAGCGGCGCGGGTCGCGGCATACATGTCTTGCAAGCCAGCGCCCTCCGGCAAATCGCGCAGACCGAAGCGCACGCCGTCATAACGCGCAAGGTTCGATGACGCTTCA
>Ga0315903_10003269_pt1 | contig 22646 bp, 25 predicted proteins | sample LakEriMetagenome_7_FD_203524 | JGI IMG/M metagenome (GOLD analysis project Ga0315903, IMG submission 203524) | Freshwater fungal communities from buoy surface, Lake Erie, Ohio, United States - Buoy 2 MA119 | ecosystem: Environmental > Aquatic > Freshwater > Lake | place: USA: Lake Erie, Ohio... | reverse complement strand
TTACACAATCTTCAAAAGTTTGACCTTACTTACCGCGATCCCGCTAAAGCGGATGAAACCGACCCCATCACCGGCGAGTCAACTGAAGAGAAAATAACAACAGGTGATAAAATCCTGAGTCATGTGATCATTGGAACGGAAGTGTTGCTCTCCAAGAATTTTCACGTAAGAGCTGGTTATAATTTTCAGCGAAGAAGGGAGCTCGGAATAGAATCAAGAATGTCAACAGTAGGCCTGAGCTGGGGGTTTGGATTCAGAATTTCCAAGTTCCACATCAGTTACGGCCGGGCTACGTATCATCTTGCCGGTGCCTCCAATCATTTTTCGATATCTACCAATTTTAGTGATTTCATCCGTAAATCAGCGGATTAATTCAACGGTCGCTTCAAAAACAGCGCTGCAATTGGTATTTTTGCAGCTATGAAGCCCAAGGCCGGACCCCAACATGTTGTGATTGCCATCGACGGCTATTCATCTTGCGGCAAGAGTACCGTTGCAAAAGCACTGGCCAAATTATTAGGTATCCGTTATATTGACTCCGGTGCCATGTACCGGGCAGTGACGCTCTATTTCATAAGAAACGGGATTTCGTTTTCACTTTCAGGCGAAAGTACCGGAGTAGATTACAACCCTGTTCTGGATCAGATTCACATCACTTTTAAGGTTAATCCTCAAGATGGTTTAAGTGAAATTTATCTTAACGGCAACAGAGTGGAGCAGGAGATACGTTCTATGGAAGTTTCCGAGAATGTAAGTCATGTAAGCGCTATTCCGGTAGTCAGAAAAAGAATGGTTGAAATGCAACAGGCCATGAAAGGAGATGGTGGTCTGGTAATGGACGGCCGGGATATCGGTACCACCGTATTTCCGCAAGCTGACCTTAAAATATTTATGACGGCGGATCCTGAGGTCAGGTCAATGCGTCGTTTCCGTGAACTGAATTCAAAGGGGATCGCTGTTTCCCTTGATGAGGTAAGAAACAATATCAACAGTCGTGATTATGAGGACACCCACCGCTCAGAAAGTCCTTTGAGACAAGCAGATGATGCAGTGGTTCTTGACAATACCCATCTCGATTTCGAGGAACAAGTGAATTTTGTGATTGATAAATTAAGAAATTTGCAGTCTGTTAACTGATATTACCCCATAAGGCTGAACAATACAGACTTTTGATTTGTTAAAACACCATATCATGAAAATTACCATCGACTCAGAATCAGGATTTTGCTTTGGAGTGGTTTTTGCCATTCAAATGGCTGAGGCTGAGCTTGATGAATCAGGTAGTTTGTATTGTTTGGGAGATATCGTCCACAACAATATGGAAGTTGACCGGCTTACAAAAAAGGGATTGAAGATTATCAATCATGATCAGTTAAAAGATCTACATGATTGTAAAGTACTCATCAGAGCACACGGAGAGCCACCTGAAACTTATCAAACCGCCATCCGCAACAATATTGAGCTGATTGATGCCAGTTGTCCGGTAGTTTTGAAGCTCCAGAACAGGGTCAGAACCAGTTTTGACGAGGTTAAAAAGCACAATGGTCAGGTGGTTATTTATGGAGAAACCGGTCACGCGGAAGTCAATGGACTGGTTGGGCAGACCAACGGAGAAGCCATTATTTTAACAGGTGAGCACGATCTCCATAAAATCGATTTTTCACGTCCCGTTTACCTTTTTTCTCAAACCACTAAGAGTACTGAAGGCTTTCAGCATATGCGTAAGCTGATCGAAGAGAAAGTGAGAGAAAGCAAAGGGGTGCTTGAAACCGAGGACTTTATAGCCAATGACACAATTTGCCGACAGGTTTCTAACCGTGAGCCTCAACTTGAAAAGTTTGCTGCTGCCCACGATGTGATCATTTTTGTCAGCGGCAAGAAAAGCTCCAATGGCAAAGCACTTTACGGTGTTTGTAAAAATATCAATCCCAGAACTCATTTTATCTCAGAAGTATCTGAAGTTCAGCTAGATTGGTTCAACGGGGCGGAAACTGTCGGTATCTGCGGTGCCACTTCTACTCCCATGTGGCTGATGGAGGATGTGGCTGCTTATCTGGAACTGACTGCGGCCCCCAGCAAAGTTTGATTCCCGAACAACGTTTTGTTGTTTAAAATCCTGAATTCCTTGTTTTTGTAAAAGACTTTTCACTACATTTGCGCTCCCTTTTCGCGAGGACGGCGTTAAGGTTTATTACTAACCAAATTTAATAGTGAAAAAGTAAAAGTTAACATGGATCAGAAGTCTTTCCAACCTGTAAAAATCCAAAGAGCCGAACCCCAGTTGAATGAGTTTGATTGGGAAAATGTAGGCAAGAGTTCAGACACATACAAATCGGATGATCGTAACAGGTACGAAGAGATGTACGGCAACACGCTTTCGGCTGTAACCGAGCATGAAGTGCTGCAAGGCAAAATCATCGGAATGACCAGCAAAGAAGCGGTTGTTAATATCGGCTTCAAGTCGGACGGACTTATTCCTCTTTCGGAGTTCCGTCATATGCCCGATCTTAAAATCGGCGATGAAGTAGAAGTTTATGTAGAAACTCAAGAAGACAAAAACGGTCAGTTGATTCTTTCCCACAAGAAAGCACGTGCCATGAAATCATGGGAGCGTGTGAATTCAGCACTGGAGAAAGATGAGATCATTCAGGGTTATGTGAAATGCAGAACCAAAGGTGGTCTGATCGTTGATGTATTTGGTATAGAAGCGTTTCTTCCCGGATCACAGATTGACGTGAAGCCAATCCGTGATTACGATGTGTTCGTTGGAAAAACCATGGAATTCAAAGTGGTGAAGATTAACAACGAATTCAAGAACGTCGTAGTATCTCACAAGGTACTGATCGAGGAAGAACTCGAAACTCAAAAAGCAGAGATTATCTCCAAACTTGAAAAAGGTCAGGTACTTGAAGGAACCGTTAAGAACATCACTTCATACGGAGTGTTCATGGATCTCGGTGGCGTTGACGGACTGCTCCACATTACTGATATTTCATGGGGAAGAATCAATCACCCTGAAGAAGTTCTGCAACTTGATCAGAAGATTAATGTGGTTATTCTTGACTTTGATGATGAAAAGAAGAGAATTGCTCTCGGTCTCAAGCAGCTTACAGCGCAACCATGGGATTCACTTGATGCCAACCTCAAAGTGGGCGATAAGGTGAAAGGTAAAGTGGTGGTGATTGCTGATTACGGTGCTTTTGTTGAAGTCATTCCGGGAGTAGAAGGCTTGATTCACGTTTCCGAAATGTCATGGTCACAGCACTTACGCAGCCCTCAGGATTTCCTCAAAGTGGGAGATGAGATTGAGGCTGTAGTACTCACACTCGATCGTGATGAGCGTAAAATGTCCCTCGGTCTTAAGCAGCTGATGCCTGATCCATGGGGAGAAATTACCACCAAATATCCGGTTGGTTCACGTCACAAAGCCAAGGTTCGCAACTTCACCAACTTCGGTGTTTTCGTTGAGCTGGAAGAAGGCATTGATGGTTTGATTCACATCTCTGATCTTTCCTGGTCCAAGAAAATAAAGCACCCATCTGAATTCACCAAGATTGGTGATGAGATTGAAGTGGTGGTGCTTGAGGTAGACGCTGAAAACCGTCGTCTGAGCTTAGGACACAAGCAACTGGAAGACAATCCATGGGAGACTTATGAAACCATTTATACCCTTGATTCAGTTCACGAAGGCATAGTAGGTAAGGTTACCGACAAAGGTGCCGTAGTGACTTTGATGCCTTATGGTGTAGAGGCATTCGCTCCTTTCCGTCATCTTCAGAAAGAAGGCGGTGCTACTGCGAAAACCGATGAAAAGCTTGATTTTAAAGTGATTGAGTTTTCAAAGGAAAATAGAAAAGTGATCGTATCTCATTCCCGCATGCACGAGGAGGCTAAAGGAATTGCCAAGTCTGAAGGCGGTGAGAAAACCGAAGATTCAACAGCCAAATCCATTAAGAAGGTGAAAGACAGTGTTGAGAAGTCAACTCTGGGTGATTTCGGTGTTCTTTCAGCCTTGAAAACTGAAATGGAAGCTTCGGAAGATAAACCTAAAAAATCCGGTAAGTCGAAAGAAGCCGGAACTGAGGAATCTGAAGAGAATTAATCAATAAAAAAATCCCCCGATTACCGGGGGATTTTTTTTGACCCTATAATTCAATATTTTTGCAGCACAACAGCGGCATGTCATCACGGCTTATACTCGACGAAAAGCACTTCAACATTACCATCAACAGGCTGTGCTACGAGCTTATTGAGAACCATAATGATTTTTCTGAAACCGCTATTATTGGTCTGCAGCCCCGTGGCGTTTTTTTAGCCGACCGGATCACCAGTCATCTCAGGAAACTGTTACCCAATCGGCAAATCACCAATGGCAGCCTGGATATTACCTTTTTCAGGGATGACTTCCGCCATCGAGAAAGCGTGCTTGTTCCCAGTTCCACGAAAATCGACTTCATCGTTGAAAATAAAAAAGTGGTTCTGGTGGATGATGTCCTCTATACAGGAAGAACCATAAGGGCCGCACTGGATGCTCTGCTGGCATTCGGCCGTCCCGCCAAGGTTGAATTACTCACCTTTATAGACCGAAAGTTCAGCCGGGATGTACCAATCGCCCCAACATATACAGGAAAGGCAATTGATACCATCATGTCGGATAAAGTAAAGGTTTCATGGAAAGAAACAGAAGGTAAAGATGAGGTATGGCTGGTAACCAAAGAGTAGGAAAGCAATGACTAAAACACTGAGTGTTAAACACCTTCTTGGGATTAAAGACCTTCAAGCCGAAGACATCAATCTTATTTTTGATACCGCGGCCAATTTTAAAGATGTCATCAATCGTCCCATTAAAAAGGTTCCATCGCTTCGTGATACTACAGTAGCCAATTTGTTTTTCGAAAACTCCACGCGCACCCGCCTTTCTTTTGAACTGGCAGAAAAACGACTTTCAGCAGATATACTCAATTTTTCAGCTTCTTCCTCATCAGTCAGCAAGGGTGAAACCCTGATTGACACCGTGAACAATATTCTGGCGATGAAAGTTGACATGGTGGTGATGAGGCATCCCAAACCCGGAGCGGCTCTGTTTTTATCGAAGCATATCAACGCCAAGATCATCAATGCCGGCGACGGCACTCACGAACATCCCACCCAGGCCCTGCTTGACGCCTTTTCGATACGTGAGAAGCTGGGTTATATCAAAGGGGCCAAGGTGGTGATCATCGGTGATATTATGCATTCCAGGGTGGCCCTTTCCAATATTTTCTGTTTGCAGAAACTGGGGGCTGAGGTAATGGTTTGTGGTCCTGCGACATTGATTCCCAAACACATACATGAACTTGGGGTGAAAGTAGAGTACAAGCTGCAGAATGCTTTAAAATGGTGCGATGTGGCCAACGTACTTCGAATTCAGCTTGAACGCCAGGACATTCGGTATTTCCCATCCCTTCGGGAATATGTGATGCTTTACGGGATTAACAGGCAGATTCTTGATAACCTGGGAAAGGATATCGTGGTGATGCATCCAGGACCAATCAATCGTGGCGTGGAGCTTACGAGTGACGCAGCCGACTCACGTCAATCTATTATTTTACAGCAGGTTGAGAACGGAGTTGCCATCCGCATGGCGGTTTTGTATTTGCTTGCCGGACAGCCGGGCTGATCGACCAAATTTTATTTTTCATTATTGCATTTGAATTTGTTTAAATTTGCTCATACCAATTTACTGCCTATGCAATATTCTCTGGACAAAAACGACAAGTATGCCCTGATCAAACTGCATGAGCAGAAATTGAATACTCTCATTTCGGCAGAACTGAAATCTGAACTGCTGATCATTAACAGTCAGGGTTACGCCAACATCATTTTGGATTTGTCCGACACACAATATTGTGACTCCTCAGGTCTGAGTGCCGTTCTTGTTGGTAACAGGGTTTGCAGAAACGCCAACGGAGCTTTCATCCTGACCGGTCTGAGTGATGCCATTCAAAAGTTAATTACGATATCTCAATTGGATCAGGTGCTCACCATTACTCCATCACTGGAGCAGGCGGTGTCATTGATTTTAGTTGATGAAGCCGACAAAAAATAATAGACTAAATATTAACACCAGCAAATCACAATCCCATGATTAAACGATTACTCATTGCTACAGCCATTATCACTGCTGCATCTTCCGGAATGACGAATGCTCAGTGCGTACCTGATCCAACCATTACTGTTCCCGGAATTTATCCTGACAGCGCCACCGGGCTTGTCAGTGGGGTTGTAGGTGTTCCTTACAATGAAGTTATTCAGGCAAAAGTTCTTACTGATACTTCTCTCAACGGATTGCCTGTAATTATTTCGAACATCACCTTATCAGGCGTTTCCGGACTTCCTCCGGGACTTACCTACTCCTGTACTCCTTCATCATGTGTGTTTCCCGGAGGTTCAAACGGCTGTCTGCTGATTTCAGGTACACCCACCACTGCGGGAACATTCCCAATTGTAGTGGAGCTGACTGCCAATGGAACGATTTTCGGAATTCCTGCGCCTCCTCAAACCACCACCCTGGATTATTATTTCATCACCATTGATGTCAACAGCGGAATTTCCGTTAATAATTCCGCAGTTAATTTTTCAATTGCTGGCAATAATCCGAATCCTGCATCCGGTTATACCGATGTGAACTTCACTACTCCGATCGCCGGCGATTTCACCATCCGGTTATTCAACATGATTGGAAAAGAGGTGCTCAAGGAAAATATTCGCGGCATGGCAGGAATGAATACCACCCGCATCAATCTCGAAGATGTAACTCCGGGTGTGTATATGATTTCAGTTGAGAACGGAACCTCGGTTGTAACCCGAAGAATGATTGTTTCCAAAAAATAATGCCGTTTGAGTTAACCATTCTCGGAAGCAGTTCCGCAACACCCACTCTTAATCGACATCCAACCGCTCAGGTATTGAATATACGTGAGCGGTTTTTTTTGATTGATTGCGGTGAAGGCACACAGACGCAGTTGACCAGATTCAAGATACGGCATAACAGGATCAGTCACATCTTCATCAGTCATCTTCACGGCGACCATTACCTCGGTCTGATGGGATTGCTATCCACGATGCACCTGCAGGGAAGGACCAATGAAATCCATCTTTTCGGACAACCGGAGCTGATGGATATCATCGAATTGCAGTTAAGGTTATCGCAAACAGTTTTGAGATTCAATCTGATTTTTCATCCGGTAAAAAATTATACCGGAGCAGTGATTCACGAAGACGAAGATTTAGTGGTAAGGACAATAGTGTTAAAGCACCGCATACCTTGTACCGGATTTTTATTCAGGGAGAAGCCCAAACCGCGCAAATTGCTCATCAATAAAATGAGGCAGTATAACATTCCTTTTCGTTTGTTTGCCGGTATCAAGAATGGCAAAGATTATATCGATGATTTTGGCAATGTGGTTCCCAACCATGAACTGACTATCAGTGCCGGTTTGCCAAGGTCATATGCTTTTTGTTCCGACACTATTTATGATGAACAGATGGCAGATGAGGTATACGGCGTTGACCTGCTGTACCATGAGGCAACTTTCATGCATGACATGGCTGATCGCGCCAAGGCCACATATCATTCTACCTGTATTGAAGCAGCAACTGTTGCCAGGGATGCCAATGTGGGAAAATTACTGATTGGCCATTTTTCAGCCCGTTATAAGGATCTAACCCCCTTGCTTACGGAAGCCCGATCTGTTTTTCCACAAACCGAACTGGCAGCGGAGGGACGAAAGTTTTCAGTGCTGGAGCGAAAAGAGCCCGTTGGCAAAAAATAGCATCAGCCTATCAGCCGGTGGATCCGATGCTGTTCATCGGGAGCAATCCAAACCATATCCTCATATTTTCGAAACCATGTCAGCTGTCTCTTGGCGTAATTTCTGGTATGTTGTGCTATGAGCTCCTGTGCTGTTTCGATTGAGTATTTACCTTCAATATGGTCGAACATTTCGCGATACCCGACCGTTTGCAACGCAGGAAGACTTTTGTAATCATAAACTGAGATAGCTTCGTCTTTTAATCCTGAAAATATCATTTCAGCGGTACGGAGATTAATTCTTTCGTAGAGTGTGTCACGACTGTGAAGCACTCCTGTTCTGATGATGTTCCAGGGACAATCAGGTAAAGATTTTCTGATCAGCTGCGAATAGGGTTTTCCAACGGTTAATATAACTTCAAGTGCTCTGATCACTCTTCTGGGATTCATTAAATCAATGCGGGAGTGCGTAACAGGGTCCTTGACTTTAAGTAAGTCCTGAAGTGCTGTGAGTCCTTCCTTGTTCAGTAAATCATTCAGAAAGTTTCTGTGTTGTTCTGATGCGGCAGGCAGTTCATCAATCATCCCGGTAACGGCATCAATAAAAAGACCGGATCCCCCTGCCAAAACCACCAGATCGTGTTTTTTGAAAAGCTGTTGCAACAGCTCACGGGCCATCATGCCGTAATCGGCGGCATTTACGTGATCGGTGACTGAATGGGAATTGATGAAATGATGCGGAACCGAATGAAGTTCTTTTTCAGATGGCTTGGCGGTTCCAATAGAAATTTCGCGATAAAATTGTCTGGCATCAGCAGAAACGATTTCCGTTCCATAGAAGGTTGCCAGATCGATGGCCAGAGCGGTTTTGCCGGAAGCCGTAGGGCCACCAACGATAAGCAGTGTTTTATTCAAAGCAGAAATTGCCGTTACTGCCGTTCAGAAACCTACTCTCTTTCGGTTTCTTCATCGGAAGATTCCTCAATGTTATCATACTCATCCTCATCCACAGCCTCACCAAAGGAAGCTTCATCTTCCTGTGTACTTGATTCAGACCCTTCTTCAAGAGGGTCTTCCTCATCCACCAGCAAATCACTGAACAGGTCCTCATCCATAAACTCTGGATCAGGAACGCCTTTAGGAGCCTCAACTTTGATATACTGTTTGGGAGCATCGCCATGCGACTTCACGCAGACAGGATAACTTTTACCGGCATCTCCATCGGGAAGAATCTTAAAAAGTTCGATAAAAAAAGTCCATTGCGAAGGCTGATCAAAGGCGTAATATATTTTCTGATGGGGGTCGGCTATGTAATCCGATAAACGGGCGTCTTTCATCAGCAATTTTCCGTCAGGCTGGGTTTTGGCAGGATCAAAGTAAAATTCCTGACCTTTTTTCCAATTATCGTTGCTCATATAAAATGAGGCGGATTTTGACGCGTCAAATCCGATCGACTCCTGAATGGCCTTATGAAACTGCTCAAAATTCTGGTTAGAGCGTATCTCTATGTCGCGGTGGATATCATCGAATTCTTCGAATGAAACCCTAAACCTGTATACTGCCATAGTTAATGATATTGTGTGGTTCCAACTACAAAAGTAAAAATAACGAATAAAAATAATCGGATGAAATCACGTGTTAAGAAATATTAATCCGGACTGACTCCCGGCACGGGTTTCAGCCCGAGTTTTTCTCCCTCGCGCAACATCAGGGCCCAGGCTTCCTCCAGGTTATTGCTGATGATTCCATCGAGGATGGCTTCCCGTATCGCATTTTTAATCAATCCAATTTCTTTACCCGGGCCTAGGTTGAATGCCTTCATGATCAATTCACCGGTCACGGGAGGCTGCCAGTTCCTCACCTTATCTTTTGATTCCACCTCAATCAGTTTTTGCCTGACCAATTCAAAGTTACTGATGTATTTGCGGACTTTTGCTTCATTTTTGGAAGTGATGTCAGCCTGGCATAGGGTCATGAGATCATCAATATCATCTCCCGCTTCAAACAACAGGCGCCGTACGGCCGAATCGGTTACAACACTTTGAGCCAGCACAATAGGCCTTAGATGTAACAATACGAGTTTTTGAACATATTTCATTTTCTCGTTCAGGGGTAATTTCAGCTGATTGAAAATACCCGGAACCATTCTGGCCCCTCTGTCCTCGTGTCCGTGAAACGTCCACCCCGTTCCTTCTTCGAATCTTTTGGTGGCAGGTTTCGCGATATCATGAAGCAGGGCCGCCCATCTCAGCCAGAGATTGTCGGTCATGACACTGATGTTGTCCAGTACCTGAAGGGTGTGATAAAAATTATCCTTATGGCCTTTTCCTTTGACGAATTCCACTCCGTGCAAGGCAACCAGCTGCGGAAAGATCAAGTGCAGTAAACCCGTATCAAATAAAAGTTTAAAGCCTACGGAAGGAACTCCTGACATCAAAATCTTATTGAGCTCATCAGAAATTCTTTCTTTCGATACAATTTTGATTCGGTCTTTGTTCGTGCTGATGGCCAGAAAAGACTTTTCTTCAATGGTAAAACCCAATTGAGATGCGAATCGCACAGCTCGCATCATGCGCAAAGGATCATCGGAATAGGTGATGTCAGGATCCAGCGGTGTACGAAGAATACCGGCATTCAGATCTTGAATGCCGCTAAAAGGATCCAGTAAGTTGCCTTCATCATTTCCATTGAGGCCGATAGCTAGTGCATTGACCGTAAAATCGCGCCGTTTTTGATCATCTTCCAGTGTGCCTGATTCTACAAATGGTTTTCGTGAATCGGAACTGTAAGATTCTTTTCTCGCACCTACAAATTCAATATTCCATTCACCATAGGTCAGCATGGCAGTTCCGAAATTCTTGAATACCGATACATGAATGTTGTCACCCAGTCTGGCTGCAGCCATCCGGGCAATGTCAATTCCGTTTCCCGTCACTACAATGTCGATGTCCTTGCAGGGTCGCTGTAAGAGACAATCGCGCACGTAACCCCCAATCACGTATGCGCTGACTCCAGCCTCATCGCATGCAGCTGCAATTACTTTAAAAAACGGTTGTGATATGAATTGGTGCAAAAGCAAGAAGTTGTTTTATTTTTTGATGATGAGAAAGCTCCCGTTCTCAGCGAATTTCAAAACAGTAAGATTGTCAGTGGTGTTATTATGACCGGACCGCAAATTTACCACATAGAGGGGATAATCAAACATGGTTTCATGCTTGACCGGGTGATCCTGATTTTTAAGGATCACCGTAAAAATGGGTTTTCCGAAACCTCCTGTCAAAGTATTGAGGAAATCATCTCCGGCAAAGGTAAATGCTGTTGATCCCGGATTGATTCCGTCAGGCAGATTGATGGCAGCATCGATGATCAGGTGCAGCGGTCGCGTGGAATATTCCACCAGCTGGAACATAGATTCGGGAATTTCTCTTACATATTTCTGCAGTTTACCGGCATCACTGAGCAAAATGGCAGGAAAAAAACCGATATTCGAATGGAGCAACTTTTTTATGGCGTCAGTATTGTTTGAATCGCAACCAATGGTCCATCCGGCAGTGGTCGGGAAAATAATGATCCCCCCTTTTCGCAGACATAACAGACAGCCTGAAATTTCCTTTTTGATATCTGCGTTCATCATGTCAGTTGAACCTGATGTCCGTTAAATCTATTTCTGTGCCGCAACGGAAATGTTTCTCCGGACATTCTTTCTTACCATGAAGCCCACAAGGCCTGCACGTTAATGGCTGCTTGGTTTCGATTATACTGGATTTTTCCGACAGCGGACCGAATCCGAATGCCGGAACGGTACTGCAGAAAAATGCTGTCACCGGAGCATTCATTGCTGATGCCAGATGCAGTGGTCCTGAATCATTAACAAAATTCATCTGTGCATTTTCCATGAGTGAAGCAGTCTGAAGAATGGAAAACTCTCCGGCAAGATTCAGGATATTATTTCTGCCTGAGCCGGAAAGTATTTTGTCGCACAGTTGCTTATCGGAAGGTGCTCCTATCAGATACACCTTGATATGGTCAGGCACACGACCGCACAGTTCAATCCATTTTTGAACGGGTAACTGTTTAGTGAACCAAACAGAAGCCGGTGCCATGGTTACATAGGGCTGGTCTTTGAATGCCGAAGTTTTGGTCTTGTCCTTTTCGGAGGGATAAAGTTTGGGCTTCAGGCAACTTACATCAATAATGCCTTTGAGCAATGAAATATTTCTTTCTGTTTCGTGTCTGCCATCTCCGATCACATGAACGGTTTTATGGGAAAACAAAAATGATAATGGATTTTTGCTGAAGCCGGATCTGACGGGAGAGCCTGACACAGCTGTAATCAGCCCTGAAGAAAAAAAACGCTGCAGATTGATTACTGCATCAAAACGAATTTTTCTGATTTCGTTGATTACATGCAGCAGACTCTTGATTTTGCCGGAGTTCTTTTTCCAGACAATAACATGTTCCAGATATGGATGATCCTTCAAAAGATGCTGATTTCCGTCACGAACCAGCATGCTGATCTTTATATCAGGTGCCGTTGCATGAATGGATTCAATCATGGAGGTGGCAAGAACCACATCACCAAGAAAGGCTGTTTGAATGATCAGGTAACGTTTCATCTGAATCAAACAGCTACATCGTAATCGCGCAAAGCATTGTTGAGTGACGTTTTCAGGTCGGTAGATTCTTTTCGTTGACCGATAATAAGGGCACATGGTACCTGGAAGCTGCCGGCGGCGAACTGTTTGGTATAGGAGCCCGGAATCACGACCGAACGGGAAGGCACGACTCCTTTGTATTCAACTGGTGAATTTCCGGTAACATCTATGATCTTGGTCGACATGGTCAGCACTACGTTGGCTCCCAGAACGGCCTCTTTTTCCACCCTGACACCTTCCACCACAATGCATCTCGACCCAATGAAACAATTGTCTTCAATGATCACCGGAGAAGCCTGAACAGGTTCCAGTACTCCACCTATGCCCACACCTCCGCTCAGGTGAACATTTTTTCCGATCTGTGCACAAGATCCTACGGTAGCCCAGGTATCCACCATTGTGCCCGAATCAACATAAGCGCCGATATTGACATAGGAGGGCATCAGGATAGCACCGGAAGCCACAAATGACCCGTATCGGGCAATTGCATGAGGGACTACCCGTACACCTGCTGCGGCGAAGTTTCTCTTGAGCGGAATTTTATCGTAAAATTCGAAAGGTCCCACTTCAATGGTTTCCATGGTGCTGATGGGGAAAAACAGGATCACTGCCTTTTTCACCCAGTCGTTCACTATCCAGTTTCCGTCCTGCTGTTGCGCAACACGCAGGCTTCCTTCATTCAGCTGGCCAATTACCTGACGAATGGCGATCTGTGTTTCTTCCTGCTTGAGAAGATTGCGGTCATTCCAGGCATTTTCGATGATTTCCCTAAGCATCTTGAATTTATTTTGATCGTGTAAAATTACTGTTTCTCTCTGATTTTCACTCTAAAAACTGCTTCATTTGGCCTTTTTGTTAGTTTTGCACTCAATGGGTAAAGTTTTGGCAATTGATTATGGTCTCAAACGCACCGGTCTCGCCATCAGCGATGATACCAAAACTTTTGCTTTCGGACTGACCACTGTACCCACCCAAACGCTTCACCAGTTTATTACGGACTACTGTGCCATTCACCCGATTGATGGCTTTGTAGTCGGTATTCCCCGAAGATTGAACAATTTGCCCTCCCAGTCAACACCTCATGTGGAAGGTTTTATCAGGCGGTTGATCAAACTTTTTCCTGAAAAGCAAGTTTACCGGGTGGATGAACGGTTTACTTCCTCTATGGCCACGCAATCGATTATTGACAGCGGGGTGAAGAAGAAAGGCAGGCAGGACAAGAATCTGGTGGATATGGTCAGTGCCATCATCATCCTTCAGTCATGGATAGAAAGCCGTGATATTACCCGAGACAGGGAAAATGAATTCGGATAAAAGCAAGGCATTTGAATCCCTTACTTTGTTTCGGGAGGGAGCCTCTTCACCTTTAACATTGGAATATTTTTCAAATATTTGCACTTTACTTTAATTCAATGATTTATCCAATAGTAGCATACGGTCATCCTGTGCTAAAGAAAAAAGCTGCAGAAATTGGCCCCGACTACCAGGGCCTGAAGGAGTTGATAGACTCCATGTTTGAGACCATGTATGCCAGTGCGGGAGTGGGTCTGGCTGCTCCTCAAATCAATTTGTCCATCCGGTTGTTTGTTGTTGACGGTTCTCCTTTTGAAGATGAAGAGCCTGCCCTGAAAGAATTCAAAAAGGTCTTTATTAATCCGGTTATTCTGGATGAGGCCGGAGCCAAGTGGAAATTCAATGAAGGATGCCTCAGTATCCCCGGTGTCAGAGATGATGTTGACCGCCACCCTGATATTTATTTGCAGTATCTGGATGAAAATTTCGTTGAACATAAAGAGCAATTTTCAGGTATCGCCGCAAGGATCATACAACATGAATACGATCATATCGAAGGTGTGTTGTTTACCGACCGTCTCAGTCCACTCAAAAAGCAATTGCTGAAAGGACGATTGAATGATATTTCGAAGGGCAGGGTAAGTGTTGACTATAAAATGAAATTTTACAACAGATAATATAAGAACTACAGTGTCGTTTTTACTACCCGGTTACTTTCAAGTAAGATGAAAATATTTCTGACAGGATACATGGGTTCCGGAAAATCCACTGCCGGGAAAAAGCTGGCTTCGCTGCTCGATTATACATTTATCGATCTCGACAAGATGATTGAAAATGAAACCGATCGTACAGTGCCGGAGTGGTTCGGTATTGGTGAGGATAAGTTCAGGGAGGTTGAATCACTGGTGCTGAGACAAACTGCTGATTTCAAAAAGTCGGTCATTGCAACCGGAGGAGGAACACCGTGTTTTCATGATAATATGCAATGGATGAATGAAAACGGAATCTCAGTTTATATTAAGATGAGCCCCGGAGGGCTTTTTCACCGACTCATCTATTCAAAAGGAAACAGGCCGTTGCTTGCAAATAAATCTGATGTTGAGTTAATGGAGTTTATTTCCGATTCACTCAAGGAAAGGGAGTATTTTTATTCTCAGGCTCATTATACTTTTAAGGGCGAAAATCTGGATGTGAAAGAACTGATGGAGAGACTTCGTCAGGCAGAGGAAGATTTGAAGCTGAAAGCCTAAGGCTGTTACGGTACATTTTCAGTAACCCAAACAGTCCTGCATCCCGTTTCATCAACAACTGAACGAACAGTCTTATTTTGATCGTGCAGTGAAAATGAACATCAGACCATTTACGAATGATGACAGTTTAATTAATGGATTCTGTTCGATCCTTAAAGAAATTCAAACTGACAATTAGTGAACGGGAAAATCAACTGAGATATACTCCTTCGTTTTCTCCGAACTCCACACTCACATGTTCCTGAAAAGTTGTGGAAAGGGTAATGCCTACAAAATCACCCAGTACAGGATACCTTCGGTGATCGCGGTCGACCAGTAACGCGGTTCGTATTTTCTTAGTGTCAGTCCGCAACAGCGTTTTCATGGCATAGATGAGCGTTTTACCTGAATTCAGAACGTCATCGGCAAGAATGATGGATTTTCCCGACAATTCACTCAGGTCGCACGACAGGGTCACATCATTGCTGACCTGATCATGCTTGTTGATTTTAAGCCCGATGATTCTGGTTTGCAGGTCGCAGGTTCTGGTAATGGCTTCACGGACTCTCTCAGCGAAAAGGAATCCATTTTCTCTGATACCTACAATGACCACTTCACTTTCATCAGCATTGTCTTCGTAAATCTGGTAGGCAATCCGGTCGATACGCTGACTGATTTGCTGAGGAGATAAAAGCAATGTGCGCGTCTTGTTCATCCTTTGTCAGTTGGTGTGAAATTCTACTCTTCCGCCTTTTACAAAGTGCTTTTTGTAGTAAGGATGCGTCAGATCAGATATGATCACTCCTTTTGATCTGCTGGCGTGCGCAAATTTGTTGTCACCCAGATAAACACCAACATGAGAAATGTTTTTGCTTCTGTTAATGCGGAAAAACACAAGATCGCCTTCAGTCAATTCCTCCTTTTTGATATGCTTTACTTTCTGGTACATATTGGCGGAGTTGCCTCCGATGAAAAAGCAGTAAGCCGATTCGTAAATTTTATTAACGAATGAAGAGCAGTCAATTCCGTTGATGGTTTTACCCGCATATCGATAAGGTGTACCAAGCCACTTTTCGATGGAAGCATACAGGTTCAGATCAAAAATGGTTGAAATATTGATCCCAAATACCTGACTGTAATAGCCTTTCAGATAATCTTCCAGGGCTGCTGACTGAGCAGCTTCAGGTTCGGGCAGGGCCATCTGTTTTGCCTGTTCCTGGGCAGAGGTGAAACCCAGGTTGCAAAACAACATGCTGAAAATCAGAATAATATGAAAGAGTACTTTTTTCATTTGCCGCAAAATTAGTGATAATTGCCATTTTGGTGAGTCGTTCACCGGCTGTTAAGTCACAAAGTTTTGAACAGCAAAGGATTGCTAAAGTTTCTCCAGAATCATAAATAATTCTGTTCCCTTGCGGGGATGGATGGAGTTTCTGCTGGTTTCGAATACTTTGAACCGGAAGTGCTTTTCAAAATACCCCCGGTATTCGTCCGCACAACCGCCAAATGGAGGACCGCCATCAAATTCTCTGTCGAACAGCAGTCCGACCAGTTTGCCGTTCTGACGAAGCATAGAGGCCATTTTTTCTGCATACTGTTGCCGGAGTGAAGGCTCCAGGGCACAGAAAAAGGTCTGTTCGATAATCAGATCATATAGCCCCTGATGTTCAAAAAAATCGCCGAGTATCAAATGTTCTTTCGGAAATTCAGGACATCTGTTCATGATGTTTTCCAGTGGAGCTTTGGCAATATCTATCACAAACACATTCGTAAATCCTTTCTGATGCAGATACTCTGCTTCATAAGCGTTTCCTGCGCCGGGGATTAAAATTTGAGTTTGCTTGTTATCCAGCTGGTCAAAATATTCCCGAAGCGGCGTGGTGATCTCTCCGACATCCCATCCGGTGAGATTTTTTTCATAACGGTCTTGCCAGTAGGAGGAGTTTAGTTGGGACATTGTTGAAAGGTGTTAGGTGACAGGTGATAGGTGATGCACTAAGTTTGCCGAAGTGTGACAGGTGACAGGCGATGCACTGAGCTTGCCGAAGTGTGACAGGTGACAGGCGATGCACTGAGCTTGCCGAAGTGTGACAGGTGACAGGCGATGCACTGAGCTAGCCGAAGTGTGACAGGTATTAGTTTTCTAATGACTCTTCGATGCGGTTTTGATTCGCTCAATCATTCATCGAAGCCTTACTCAGGGCCTCGCCAATGACTAATGACTAATGACTGTTGACTAGTGACTGTAGTCTATTTCCTCTCCAGCAGCACCACATTTTCAACATGCGAGGTATGAGGAAACATATCAACGGGTTGGATTTTTACTACTGAGTAATCATTTGCCATCATCAGAAGATCACGGCCTTGTGTGGCCGGGTTGCAGCTGACATAGACGATGCGCTTTGCACCTGACTCCAGTATTCTTTTCACGACATCTTCATGCATTCCAGCTCTGGGGGGGTCGGTGATGATGACATCAGGTTTGCCATGCGTCTGAAAAAAGTCTTTGGTGAGAACATCTTTCATGTCGCCGGCAAAAAAAATCATGTTGCTGATTTGATTCAGTCCGGCATTGACCACTGCATCATCAATGGCTTCCTGTACATATTCCACTCCTACTACTTTATTCGCTTTAGCGGATACAAAAGCTGCTATGGAACCTGTTCCGGTATAAAGGTCATACACAGTTTCATTTCCGGTTAACGCTGCGAATTCTCGGGTGATCCGGTACAGTTCCAGCCCTTGTCTGGTATTGGTTTGGAAAAACGATTTCGGGCTGATTCTGAATCTGAGGTTTTCAAGCTGCTCAGTGATGTATGATTCACCGTGATAAATTATCGGCAGCTGATCATGCAACGAGTCGTTTCGCTTGGCATTGATGATGTACTGAATGGAATTGATAAACGGGAAGTTGGTTTTGACAGCATTCAGAAGCGCTTCTCTTTCCTTTTTAAGGTCTTCCTTAAAAACTACTACCACCATCCATTCATCAAGCGTGGTGTTTCGGATGATCAGGTTTCTGAGCAGACCTTCCTGAGTTTTCAGGTCAAAGAAAGTGAGATGGTTGTCAAGCGCAAACTGTCTTACAAAACGACGGATTTCACCTGATCGCTGATCCTGCAGGTGACAATCGTTTATATCGAGTACCTTATTGAATTTTCCCGGAATGTGAAAACCAAGACCGTTCATTTGATGAACACCTGAATCGTTCATCTCCTCTTTGAGCAGATAGCGTTTATTGGTGAATGTAAATTCCAGTTTGTTACGGTACTCATAAATTGCTTCACTGCCCTTTATGGGATTGATTACCGGTGACTCCAGTTTGGCGATTCTTTCCATGGCGTCGCGGACATTTTTTTCTTTGAACTGAAGCTGGGACTGATATTCGAGGTTTTGCCATTTACAGCCTCCGCACAATCCAAAGTGTTCGCACACTGGGGTGGTTCTCCAGGGAGATGGAGTGACCAGATTCACCACTCTGGCTTCATCAAATGATTTTGATCGTTTGTAGATTTCAATGTCTACCACATCACCCGGTACAGCTCCCTCAATAAAAACAGCCTTTTCATCTACCTTGCCGACTGTTTTGCCTTTATCGGCAAGATCAATCACAGTCACGTTACCGACAAAATTGTTTTTCATCATCAGGCAAAGTTACGGATCGGCTAACATTCCGGCTCTTGCAACTGTTTACTATTTTGGCTTAAACAGAAATCCGCTTGAAATCAAGGCTCAGATTGGTTATCTTTGCAAGATTAAAGCCCTTCTCAAATGATCGCTCAACTCACTGCTTCACAAGCTATTGAACTGGAAGACAAGTACGGTGCGCACAATTACCATCCGTTACCTGTTGTGCTGACCAGAGGTGAAGGAGTGTTTGTCTGGGATGTGGAGGGAAGGCGCTATTTCGATTTTTTATCTGCTTATTCCGCAGTGAACCAGGGCCATTGTCATCCGAGAATCATTGCAGCGCTGGTTGATCAGGCATCAAGACTTACCTTGACTTCCCGTGCATTTCACAACAATCTGCTCGGAGAGTACGAAGAGTATATGCATCATTTGTTCGGTTACGACAAACTGCTTCCAATGAATACCGGTGTGGAGGCCGTTGAAACGGGACTCAAGCTTTGCCGCAGATGGGCGTATGATGTAAAAGAAATTCCTGCTGACCAGGCAAAAGTGATTGTATGTGAAGGAAATTTTCACGGACGAACCATGGCGGCCATTTCCGCTTCCGGCGACCCTGATTCAAAAGCCAATTACGGTCCTTATTTACCCGGCTTCATCACCATTCCCTACAATGATCTGTCGGCACTGGAGGAGGCTTTGAAGGATCCGCTTGTTGCGGGATTTCTGGTCGAGCCCATTCAGGGAGAAGCCGGGGTAGTCGTTCCGGATGAAGGGTATCTCGCGAAAGCGAAACAATTATGCGAAAAGGCCAGGGTGCTTTTTATTGCAGATGAAATTCAAACCGGTATTGCCCGTACGGGAAAAATGCTGGCGTGTGATCACGAAAATGTTCGCCCCGACATTTTGTTGCTTGGCAAAGCCCTCTCAGGCGGTACCATGCCTGTTTCCGCGGTACTGGCCGACGATGAGATCATGATGACCATCAAGCCCGGACAACACGGATCAACCTATGGTGGCAACCCATTGGCCTGCGCTGTGGCCATGGCCTCCATGGAAGTGGTGAAAGATGAAAATCTGGCAGAAAATGCTCATCGGTTGGGTGAAATACTTCGCAGGGAACTGAAAGCGATCGATTCAGAAATGCTCACCGTTGTCAGAGGCAAAGGCTTGCTGAATGCCATCGTGATCAAGCCTGTCGGCGGAAAGAATGCCTGGGATGTTTGTCTGAAACTGGCTGAAAACGGTTTGCTTGCCAAGCCTACTCACGGCGATATCATCCGGTTCGCGCCTCCATTGATCATCACTGAAGATCAGATGATGGAATGTGTGGCAATCATCAGAAAAACCATCAGCAGCTTTTAACTGACCACCCGGAGTCAGCATTCACTGCAGTAGACGGCAATTCTTTTATCCATTAAGGATTAAAAACTTTCTGAGGGATCTTCCTTTTTCAGGATGGCGGAGCAAATCAGGGAGATGACTGCACCTAAAAGCACTCCACCAATTATGATGAACAAACTCATCATCCCCGGAGAGGACCAGGTATCCATTTGCGAAGCCATCGCTTCTACCTGACTGTCTGTAAGTCCTCTTTTCAGCATTTCCTCCTCCTGCTTCAGTTTGATATAATCAATCATTCCCGGATTCAGAATTGTGAAATACAAATAAGTATAAACTGTGATGATAGCATTTCCGATTACAGAGATGATGAAGCCGGTACTGAATGCCTTTCCAAAGTTGATGTAACCGTTTCCAAATTCATCCCGCTGAGCGCGAATACCAAAGAAGACCACCGCCGCAGGAAGGGCAATATTAATCCAGCGGCTGGCAGTTTGAACGGATTCATCTTTTTCAACTCCTAAACCAAAAGTCAAAAGCGAAAGTCCAACGCTGATACCGGCATAGATAAGACCAAATTTTACAGAGGGTTTCATAAGAATGATTGTTGGGTGAGATCCACGAAATTAATTGAATTTATGATATCTCATACCAGTTGTCACCAATCACTTTTGTTGCAGCTTGGGACCCGAAACATTTTGAAAATCAATGGTTAGTTGCCCATTCCGACTCTTTTGCTAATTTTGCGCCTCATCACTAATCTTACGTTTATGACCCGAGGTCCTGTTTCCCAGTTTATTGAACACCATTACCGTCATTTTAATGCAGCCGCTTTGATGGATGCCGCCAAAGGATATGAAACTCATTTGCTCGAAGGGGGCAAGATGATGATTACTCTTGCAGGTGCCATGAGCACGGCTGAATTAGGTATTTCGCTTGCTGAAATGATCCGTCAGGGAAAAGTTGATATCATTTCCTGCACGGGAGCCAATCTTGAAGAAGACATCATGAACCTGGTTGCTCATACACATTACAAACGGGTTCCCAACTATCGCGACCTCAGTCCGCAGGAGGAATGGGATTTGCTGGAAAACGGATTCAATCGTGTTACCGACACCTGCATTCCGGAGGAAGAGGCTTTCAGAAGAATACAAAAGCACATTTACAAGATCTGGAAAGATGCCAATGAAAAGGGAGAGCGCTATTTCCCTCATGAATATATGTACAAGCTGCTGCTTTCAGGAGCCATGAAGGAACATTACGAGATTGATATTAAAAATTCATGGATGATGGCTGCCGCAGAAAAAAATCTGCCCATTATTGTTCCGGGATGGGAAGACAGCACCATGGGGAATATCTTCGCTTCCTATTGCATCAAAGGCGATCTGAAGCCATCTACGATGAAGTCGGGCATTGAGTACATGACCTGGCTGGCTGACTGGTATATTAAAAATTCTGCAGGGAAAGGCGTTGGTTTCTTTCAGATTGGCGGAGGCATTGCAGGTGATTTTCCGATTTGTGTAGTACCAATGCTTTATCAGGATATGGAGATGCATGACATTCCGTTCTGGAGTTATTTCTGTCAGATTTCAGATTCCACTACCAGCTACGGTTCCTATTCTGGTGCAGTGCCCAATGAGAAAATTACCTGGGGTAAACTGGATATTACCACGCCCAAGTTTATCGTTGAATCAGATGCAACCATCGTAGCACCACTCATCTTTGCCTGGCTGCTGAAATGGTAAATTGTGAGCTGTGAATTTTGAACTGTTAACCTCTCACTAAATACTCTAAACTCTAAACTCTGAACTCATTAGTCATCATACCGACCTACAATGAATGCGAGAACATCGAAGCGATCACGCGTGCGGTGTTAACGCTGGAGCATCCATTCCATATTCTGGTGGTTGATGATAATTCAGCTGATGGTACCGCAGAAATAGTGAAGAAACTGATTCACGAGTTTCCAGGAAGGTTGCATCTCGAGCAGCGCCAAGGCAAACTCGGACTGGGTACGGCGTACATACATGGTTTCAAGTGGGCACTTGCCAGAGGATATGATTTCATTTATGAGATGGATGCCGATTTTTCTCACAATCCTGCTGATCTGGTCAGGCTATACAAAGCCTGTTCTGAGGACGGAGCAGACCTTGCCATTGGTTCACGTTATATCAAAGGGGTCAATGTGGTTAACTGGCCGATAGGAAGAGTGATCATGTCATACTACGCTTCGGTATACGTTCGCATCATCACCGGAATGCCTATCAAGGACGCCACTGCCGGCTTCAAATGCTATAAAAGAGAAGTGCTTGAAACCATGAATCTTGATCAGATCAAATTCATGGGATATGCTTTTCAGATCGAGATGAAATTCACCGCCTGGAAATTCGGTTTTAAAATAGTAGAAGTCCCCATCATCTTCACCGATCGTCAACAGGGTCATTCGAAAATGAGTACGAGAATTTTCCGCGAAGCCTTTTTTGGGGTGATACAAATGAAAGTGAAGAGCTGGTTCCGGGATTACAGAAGGGGATAGTGGGATAGTAGGATAGTAGGATAGTAGGATAGTAGGATAGTAAGATATATACATTTTCTCCCCACTCAACCACTCAACCACTCTCCACTCAACCCTTCGATACGCGCCTGAATCGCCTCCCGGCTCTACATTCGCTACTCAGGGCAAGCCACTCTCCACTTCTCACCACTTCA
>Ga0315903_10003267_pt1 | contig 22651 bp, 13 predicted proteins | sample LakEriMetagenome_7_FD_203524 | JGI IMG/M metagenome (GOLD analysis project Ga0315903, IMG submission 203524) | Freshwater fungal communities from buoy surface, Lake Erie, Ohio, United States - Buoy 2 MA119 | ecosystem: Environmental > Aquatic > Freshwater > Lake | place: USA: Lake Erie, Ohio... | reverse complement strand
ACCGGCAGCGGTTGATGCCGACGACGGTCGGCCTGCTGCTGGATGGCAGCGGCAGCATGCGGGGATTGGCGGAGCAGTTGGCGTTGCGGTTGGGAGTGATACTGTGCGAGTCGTTTCAGGAGTCGCGAAATGTCGAGGTCCGGATTTTCTCGCATGTGGGAGCAGAGACTCATTGCGAGTTGCGGGACTACGGCGACAAACAGACAGCGGCTCGCCGGCTGGGGGGATTCCGGGCGGAGCAGATGGCCAACTACGACGACCTGGCGATGGGGCGCGTGGCGGAGTTACTGGAGCAGCGCCCGACTGGTCGGCGGGTTTTGTTTGTGCTGAGCGACGCGCGGCCGACCCATCGTTTTACGGCGCGGAGTCAGGAGCGATATGCGATGAGTCTGACGCGGGCCGAGGTCATGCGGTTGCGGGGGCGGGGTTGGCGGGTGATTGGCTTGACGGTCGGCAGCGGGGCGGGCGACTTCATCTACGGCCGCGATCGGGTCCACCTTTCCCACCCGGGCGACATCCCCACCAAATTCGCCCCGCTGCTCAAAGGGCTGTTTGGGGTGTGAAGCGGGAAAATTCTCGGTTTTTCGAGGATTTCTCAAGCAAATTCTGGGATTTGGCGGACACCTCTTTCGCTGGAGTCAGGCAGTAGGGGCGTTCCTCGTCTGCCTCTGTCTCCAAATGCGCGTTTCCAGATTTCAAAGGTTGTCGGAATGTTGCAGAGAATTTTCACTCGCTCCATGCAAAAACCAGGCGCCGGTTCAAAACTTGGGTTCCGGCCAATCGTGTGCGGAGTTGCCTTCGCTTTGCTGGCAATCAGTGTTGCCGGCCCGCGTTCCACCGCTCAGGAGCAAGACTCCGCCCAGCTGCGGACGTGGACCGATCGGAGCGGAAAGTTCTCGACCCGCGCGGAACTTGTACGCCAGGACGGGGACATGATCGAGCTCCGCAAGGACGATGGCACATTGGTAAAACTGTCACTCGATCGGCTAAGCGACGCCGACCAAACCTTCCTGCGGGAGCAGGCTGCCGCACTATCGGCTGAGAGCCCCGCAGCCAGCCAGTCGGCCAATAACAAGCCTCTCTCCCTTGGCCGGATTCGCGCAAGCGAGCAGAAGCTACTTTACGCGAGGAAGATTGCCGAAGCCTACCGCAGCCTGCTGGCTAAACCGGAGATCACCGACTCGGATCGGATCGCGGCCGAGCGGAGACTTGCCGAACTCGAGCCCGAGGCCGCACGCGATGCGCTGCTGATCGGCAAGGAGTTCAAGCTGCTGGATGAGGTTATGGCACTGAAGAAGGAATCGGACCAGGCGATCGATGAATTGGTCAATGGTCCGCCGGGGAAAGACGGCCAGGAAGTGCTCAAGCTGCTAAAGAGCCTTTCGCGGAAGGATCCTGTCTCTTGCCGAGCAAATTTTCTGTTGGGGATGGGGTTTGCAATCACCGCCCGGAATTTTGAATTGGCGATGGACGAGTTCCAGGAATGCATCCGCCGGCTGGAGGACTTCGGCCCCTTGGCTGCGTCCGCGCCGGACTTGGCCTTGCCAGCGATGTACAACAATCTCGCCCTGATTCAGATTCGGCGCGGTTACCTCGACGCGGCGCTCAAGCTCTGGGAGTCAGCCGCAGGGGATTCGAATGCGCTGCCAGCTCCGCTGCTGGAGAACTTCACTCACCAGGTGGTCTTCATTAACGGCGCGGTGGCATCGGACGGCAAGAACTTTTTCAATTCGCCCGAAGCAACGCTGCTCACGCGATATCGCAAATTCGCCGAACGAATCAGCGTTTCCGAGTCAAAAATCCGCTCTCATACCGGGCATGGCTGGCAGTACCTGAATCTGCAATTGAGCGAGAAGGATGAGGACCTCGGCAAAATGCGGATCACGATGGTTGATGAGGCCTGTCTGAACTGCAATGGGAGCTCGGTGGTGAAGTGCAGAAATTGCAAAGGTTCTGGCGTGGTGATGGCAAAATTGTACGAGCCACAGAAGCTTCCCACGGGTCACATCATGATGCATGAGACTTCCGTCAAGAAGGCCTGCGACTTTTGTGACGGTGGCACTTTTCCCTGTCGCGCCTGCGATGACGGGGTCGAACGCTTGCCGCGCTGATTAGTCTTCGGCCATCAAGTGGAAAATTCAGGCGACAAGGCAGGCGACCTTAAGTCACTTGACCGCCTTGTATCTCCCCCCGGAATCCTTGGCGATCCGCTTTAAAGTCAGCGAGTCTGAACCGAGGCAAACCGTGCAGATCACGATATGCTGCGAATTCTGTCGCCGGATCCAGTCGACGGCGCTGGCGTCGAATTCGCCATCTGAGAGCAGGAAAATCACATCGTAATCATCCTGCAGGACCGTCCCCATCGCGCCGGTCGGTTCCGTTCCACCCAGCGGAAAAATGTTGGTCAAGACATTTTCCAAATCCTGTATTTTCTCCGGGGTTGGTTTGACCCGATGAAAGCTCGGATTCAGAAGCGGCATATCGCTGAACATCACCACAGTGAACAGCTGCTTCTTCGACAGTCCTTTGACGGACCGCATCAACTCTTCCTTCAGCCGTTCAAACTTGGTGCGCAGCACTTCCGGTGTGGGCCCGAGCATGCTGGAGGAGGCATCCACAACGAAGGCAATCTTCTCCGCCTCGACGTTGACCCCAAAGAAACTTGCCTCCGGCTTGCTGAACAAACCGATCTCGGGACCTTTCGCCTTTGGTGCGTTAACGGTCTCGGCCTCCTCCGGATTCTCCGTGGGCTCGACGGGCGAAGGCTTCTCCGTTTCGGGTTCGGCAAAGCTGATCGTATTCTTTTTGTTCGGAGCGCTGCTGGTCCCGGCTGCTTGGTCGCCAGTCCCCTGCCCTGTTACCTCGGCCGGCTCGGCGAGCGGTGCAGCATCAGCTGACGCCGCAGCTGCCTCGCTACCAATGGCCGTTTCAGCCGCTGCAGCTTCCGACGCTGATTGGGCTGCACTGGTTGCGGGTTCGTTTTGATCGGCCTCGTTCCCAGCCTCCTCCGGAGAAACCTTGGCCGGCTCGTCAGTACTTCCCGTCTCGCCCGAGTCATCGGCGGAGCCGCTGCCCGCCGTTTTCGAGTCCTCTGAACCGGCTCCCTTGGCGTCGGCGACCTGCCCTGCCCCGGCTCCCGCTCCGGCGCCGTTCCCGCCCACCCCCTGCACGAGAGTGAGCAGCAGAAACATCAGCAGTAAACCAACCAGACAGAGGCTGACCAGCGTCACGGTCCAAAAGTAGTTGGAGACACGCTCGTCTTCATCCCGGCTGGGACGGCGGCCAGCGGCCGGTGGCAAAGGAGGTGGTCGGGTCATGCTGGGCTTACTCGGAATTGTTTACTGGACCTTGGCCCGATCACTACTTGTTGTCTCAAATACCCGCGGCTCGGCGACCGGCATGATCCGGTGCTCATAACCGAGCTCAACCAGAACGTCCTTGAAGCCTCGGAAGGTCTCGAATGACTCCCGATCGCAAATAATGGTGAGGTAAAAATCAGTGGCTGGCAACTTCGCCAAGTTTCGCTGAATCACGCTCCGCTCAATCGCCACCCCCGCCGCCGGCTTGACCCGATACGCCTCCCCGGAAGAGAGCACCAGGTTGGCAGCCGTCTCTTCGCAAGACTCAAACTGGTCGAGATTGATTTGAAATCCGGCGCGGCCAGTTCCGCGATCGGGAAAGTAGAGTTTGCCCTTGAGCAGAAACACGGCGGTCAGCGCCTTGTTGGTGTATTGCTCACGGGGCAAATCCATCGTTCGCGTTCGCAGGGCCAGTTCATTCTTCAAGTCCAGTTCGGCCGAGGCGAGGGCCGCTTGCAGCCCGACGGCGTCCTGCTGCCCGGCCAACTTGTCGCTCTCCAGTTTAGCCGCCTGCGATTTGAGCGCTGCGGCGGCGGACTCGAGTTGCTGCTTCTGTTCCTGCAGGGCATTAACTTCGCCCAGTAACTTGCCCAGTTCCTCGGCCAGCTGCTGCTTGCCCGGTTCGGCGAAATTCGCCTCCAAGTCCTGCAGCATCTGCGTGGACTGCCGAAGCGTCTCACGCCGCTCCTGCAAGCGCTCCATTTCAACCTGCAACTTCTGCTGCTCGGCGACCGTAACCCGCTCTTCGTCGGCAACATCCGCTTGCTGAGCGGTGGTGTTGCGAATCAGCAACACCAGCAGCAACGCCACCAGCAGGATCCCGCCAAAGGTGTTGGTGATCGTGTCCAGCAGCATGTCCAGACTGTCGTTGTTCATTGAGTTGCGGCGACGTCGGCTCATTTTCCGGCAGCCCCCGTTTCGGGGTCGACAACGACCTGCTGTTCTCCGATCAATTCGACACCGATGTCGATATCCTCCTTGTCACAAAGCTCCTTGATCCGATCAAATGCGACCAACCCTGAAGGGCGGACGACCAACACGAGGTACTGTTCGTTACTTGGCAGACTGCGGGCGAACTTCAGCAAGTCGTCGGGCCCGCGAAAGACTTGGGCCTTGGCCCGCTCATTGGCCCGACACGCCAGAATCTCACTCCCGGCTACCTGAACAATCCAGGCCGTCCGGGTGCCGGTCCGGAAGTTGTAGAAAACCCGCGAACCAGAGCGAAGTGCGTCAAGTTCCTTTTGGGCTTCGGCCAGTTTTTCTTTCAGTTCCTTGACTTGGGCATTCGTCGCCTGCACCTCCGGGTCGGCAATGAATTGCTTGACCACCTCGTCGCTCAGGTCGACTTCCTGTTTCAATTGATTGATCTCATCGCGGTTGATCCGCACCGCTTCCTGATAACTCGCCTGCTGTTGTTGCAGCTCTTCCTTGGTCGCACCAAGCCAACTATTGATCGCCGCCTGGTTCGACTTCATGCGGCTCTCCAGCGAGCGGACTTCGAGCTCTAGTCGGGCTTTGGCTGCCTGCAATTCGCGGGCATCAACTGTCTCCATCTGCCCGGCCGGAGTCGCGCCTTGGGTAATCACCGAAATCGCCAGCATGATCGCCAGCAGGATCAGGATCCCGGTCACCGAGGTGACAATATCCTGAAAGGAAAACAGCGAGATCGGGTTCTCCTGGCGATTGCGACGCGACATTCAGTTCAGTCCTATCCTTTCGTTTTCGCGAACCCCGGTTAGAGCAGTTATTGCCCACCCGGTAACGATTGCGACCAAACAACTATTGCAACCAAGCATCGAGGCCTGACTTCCGCTACCGAACCGGGGGCTGGCGCGAAGCCCGGCTGAGTTTTCAAACCAAACAACAGCTAGGCCTCGTTCTCAAAAGGCATGATTCGCAGCTTGCTCACCAACTCCCGCTGACAATACTCAGCACAGTCATCGAGAAATTCTTCTTCGTTCTTGTGCAGGAACGTCACCACCAGCTGCAGCCCCAAGGCAAACAGCAGAGCCAACAACGTGGTCTCGAAAGCCGTGCTCAAGCCGGCTGTTACCAGCCGCAGCGACTGGGCCAAGGCCTGCGGGTCGGCAGTCTCGGCAAGTACCGAGCCAAAGCCTCCAACCGCTTCCGAGAGCCCCATCACGGTCCCGATAAAGCCGAGTACCGGGATCGCCCAGATGAAGCCGCGGATCAGCGAGTAGCTGGTGTCCATGCTCGACTCGTCCAATTCTCCTTGGGTCCGCAGCATCTCGTCGACGTCGGTCACGCGCCCGAGATTGCGCAGATTGGAGAGCGCCACCTGCACCCGATTGAAGAGCACAAACTTGCGGGGATCGTCCACCTGCCGCCGCATCTCCCCGAAGACCTGGTCCACAGTCGCCACCGAGAGCACGAAGTTGTTGTCGGTCGGCGCAATCTTTGCCTTCAGCGCTCGTTTCTGGAACCTGAGCTTGAGCCACTTCAGGAGAATGATCACCAGGGACCAACTGAACAGGAACGTCATTACGTACGGCGTGAACCCCCGGTCGAGAAACATTTTGCCGACCATGGTGTCGCGGACGAGAAAAATCATCACCCCGTAAATCGCCAGCGTCAAAACGACGGCCAGCAGGCAGGAGAAGACCGAGTTGACGCGAGTAAACCTCCCGCCCTGAAAGCCAAACCGTTGTTCCACATCCTGCTGATGCCAGGCGAGTTGAGCTTGCTGAGCCGATTTGAGCATGACATGCCTGTAATGGAAAACAAGGAAACGATTAAATCTGCCGCGAACCGCGCCCGCGATCCGCGCGGGCTAAACATGTATTGGCCTATCAGGCGTTGGTGGAGTAGCGTTCATTCCCGCCGAACCAGTCAACCTCAGCCAGGCGTCGCGCCGCGCTCCGTTTTAATACGGTGTATAACGCGACAAATCAGCACCGATCGCGATGGCGTAGACAATCGAGATCAGCGTCATCGCGAGGACAAAGATCACGAAAATTCCCAGAAACAACCAGAGCCGGGACAGCCACCGCAGCCCCTGGTTGAGGTCATCCGGATCGGTAGTCGTACAGAATCTGGCCGAGTGCGAAGCGTAACGGTTGAAAAACACGGCAGCGGTCACGACAATTCCGCCAAACAGGAGATTGACGATCCCCTGGGCAATGACGACGCCCTGCTGGTTCCGCGCCCCGACCACGATTCCGGCAATCGAGACGAAGAAGATCAGCCCGGCAAACAGATAGGCGGCGATGGTCAGGAAAAAGGCCCAGCCACTCCCCGCGCGAATCACGCTTTTGGTCTCTTGCAAATCGGCGCCGCCCTGCCGGCTCTCCTCCTCGCGCTCGCGGCGGATGCGTCGCTCCCGTTTCCGCTCCTGATTCCCACGCTGGGGCAGGCTGGAGGCCAGTTCCGGCACCGCCGAAACCGGCTGCCAATCGGACATTCCCTCTTTCCAGACAAGTTCGCCGGGAGCCAGGGTGCCGTTCGCCACCAAGCCCCGAATCTGCCCAAAGGTCACCGGTCCATGTTGTTCGGGGCCGATCGCATAATGCCACTCGGCCTTGGCCTGGCTGCTCACATCGTTGGCCGACGCCGGAGCCGTCGCCGGTTCCACGGTCGCCGCGGCCGCCGAACGGGGCTGGAAACTCGCGCCCTCGAAGAAGGCGGGAAACTCGCCAGCCTTGACCCACTCCTCGCCATCGTTGGAAATCAGGTTGATGCGGCTGAGCTGGCCCTGCTGGGCCATTTGCCGCAGGCGGTCCGGAGTAAAAGGCCCCAGCGTCCGTCCCCGAATCTTGACGTAATAATTGGTCGCCCCGTCACTCATGGTTGCTCGCTTTCCCGCTGGGCCGCGCTTTGTTTGATAAAGACCGGACGGCCCGATTGGTACAGCCGCTCGTTTTGCGTATTGTTCAGCACTCCATTGGCGTAGACCCCGGCCGGCAGGAACTCGGCTCCATTCGCCATTCCGGTTGGGAGCAGCACAAACAACTCCTGCCCGTTCTCCAGCGGAGAGATGCTCAGCACTTCGCGCGTCCCTTCGCTGTTCCGCAGCCAGCCCGCCCAGCGGTAGCCTTGCAGCTGCGACCAGTCCGCCGCCAAGGCTGCCTGATTGCGCCACGCCTTGACCCGTTCGGGCAGGTCCTTGAAGCTGGCCCGCAACCGCTTCAGCGTCCCCTCCGCTTCCGTCCGCTTGGCCAGTGTCTGCGGATTGTCCCCTTCAAACCAATCGATCGAATTGAACTTCGCGACGGTCAATTCATTCCACTCCGCACGGACCAAATCGGCCAGCGCGGGCGAACCGTCGACGGAAAGTTGCAGGACCGCCTGAGCCATGTTCGCCTGGACGATCGGATCTGGCGCCGTGCGGGGCTGGTCGGCAACCGCCGGATCGTCCGCCGGATAATCGGCCACCACCGCCAGCAGCAAGTCGACCAGCACTTCTTCGGTCGACCGTTCACTTGCCAAGCCGGCGATCCGCAATAGCTCGGTCGCGACCGTGCATTGCCCGGCGAGCCCAACTTGGGCGATGTCACCGACGGCCAGCGAGTTGCCAACCTTGACCTGCTTGTCCTGGCGGAAGATGTTGCGGAAGTAGTCGTAGTTAAAGTTCTTGCGGTTGGCATCGGCCCGCGCCGCTCCCCGCAGATAGCGCCAGCGGTCGGGCGGGCGTTCGGATTTCTCGACCAGCACGTATTGCTGTCGGTAATCCTCCTTGGCGTAGGTGTCGTTGAGCTTCTTGACGATCTCTTCCTTGGAAATCAGCCGCCCCTTGACGATCTGATTGAGGGTCAATTTGACCTTGGCTACGCGATCGGCAAGTTCGGCCAGCACCATTTCCTTTTCGGCCCCTTCCACTTCCGCCAGCAGGGCTGCGGCTTCATCTTTGCTTAAGTCGGCCAAGCGGGCCCACTCCGGCCGCTGGGCCAGTCGCTGCCATTTCCCCAGCCGGCTCCACCAGTCGAGTTCGGTCGCCGACTTGCGGAAGTCACCCGCCCAAGGGCTGCCCGGAAAATCGTTGGCAAAGTCCGTCAGCGCCTTGGCGAACTGGTTGGGATCACTGCCGGCCGCGACCAGCACTCCGACGCGCTCGAGCGAGCGTTGGTATTCCGCCACCGCCTTCAGTCGCCCTTCAATCCGCTGGAGCAGGACGTTGACCTGATCGAGCGCCGCATTCTCCACCGCCGGGCGGCGATCGACCTGCGTCAAGTGCCGGGTGCGAAAATCGCCGAGGGCGAGCTTGAGGCTGTCGAGCTGGGTCCGGGGATCGGCCGTCAGCGGCACGCGTTCGGCCTCCTTCAATTGCTGGGCCAGATCGCCCAGCTCCGCGGTGAACTTCGCGGTTCGTTCCCGCAGTCGCCGCTCCCGCTCGGCCTCGACTTGCAGCCGCAGATTCTCGACTTGGGCCTGTTCGGCGGCCGGGTCGGCTTTGCGTTTGACCAGTTCCTCGGTCAAGGCCGCGGCCTGGCTGACCACGGCGTCGACCGCTTCATCCAGTCGCCCCTGCAGGTCAACTCCATTGACGGCGGTCGCAATCTCGCCACGGATCCGCTCAATCTCGGCCACATTGTCACGCAGCTGCTGGATGGTGCTGAGCACCTCCCCATCCTTTTGGACGTAGGGCGGGGCATCGCCGAGCCACTTGTCGGCGGCAGTCAGGTTATTGGTATCGCGAAAGCCGAGCGCCTGGGTCCGGGCTTCGGCGAGTGCCCGCTGGCGGCCCTGGTTGAACAGGTACCAGCCAAACAGTGCCCCGACGACGAGGATCCCGGCGGCCACAGCGGCGACCCGCAGCGTCCCGCGGCGACGGCGCGCGCCGAGAATGCGATCGCGATACTCGTGATAGCGCTGGTCCAGGGCGAGGGGGATATCCCGGTTCATCCGCTGGACGGCGTACCAGCGCTGTTCGACCTGCTCCAGCTCAAACTCGTCGTCGAGCGCCCGCTCGAGCTTGGCGAGCGACTCTTCGTAGGCCACGTCGTCGGCGTCCTGGGTGTCGACTTCCTCCAGCCAGCGGAGCGCTTCGGCGGCGCGGTCGTGCAGCGTATCGCCCGGGCCGATCTGGGCGATTGCGTTGACTGCCGTCCACTCCTCGCGCGCGGCCCGCCCGCCGTTGGCGTCAAAAGCGGAAAGGGCGTCGTTGAGCCGGTCGACCAGCGGCTTGAGTTGTTCGATCGCCGCGCGGCGGGAGAGGTCGCCGCTGCTGCCGGCGACGAAGTTGCGGAGGTCGGCCGGGACCTTGATCGACCACGGGCCGTTCAGCTCCTCGGTGAGGGCAGCCAGTTTGGCGACATCGGCCGACTTCCTGGCGGCGGTTGCCTCCTGGCGGATTTGTTCGACGCGGGCATGTTCGAATTTTTCGATATCACCTGCCCAGATCGGGTTGGTCGGATCGGCCTTCTCGAGCCGGCGGAGAATCTGCAACCGGGCCTGGAGCGGCGCCCGCGACAGGGCCAGCAAGCGGTGCTTCCGCATCAGCGGCTCCAGTTGCCTTTGTTGCTCATACGCCTCCTCAATCACCGCAGCAGCGTCGTGGTTGATTGTTGGAGGGGGATCGATGCCACGGGAGAGGAGGAACTGAACCCACTCGCCTCGACGCGGAAAATCAAGCTTCGCTGCAAGGCCTAAAACATTCGGCTCAATCTCAGCAAGCCCGATCGCCTCATCTCTAAGACCATCGGATAACAAACCAACTATCTCGCGAACCCTAGCATTCAAAGATTCGACCGCACCGGAATATTCACCGCCGAGTTCTTCTAGTAGTTCCTCGGGCACAGAGGAATCCAACAGCTCATTCAATTCCTGAATAAATTTTAACGACATTGCAAACCCATGTTACAAAAGCCCAGAAATCTACTTCCTACTGAACCACTCCCAATACAACCCCTTCTTCAAAAAGGCAGGAAATCGCGAAAACTCGAACCCCTCTCGACCATCAGCACTTACAAATACATGCCCCACCGAGCCATCTTCAAACTCGACCCGGAGTGGCACCACAGCTCTGCTGAGATACTTGTTAACCAAAGAATATTGACTCGAAATCGACATCATCTGCGAACGTTCAAACTGGTTCTCAGTCTTCTTTTTTTGCAATTGTTCATAACTCGGGAGCATCTGTCGTCCGTTATCTCGTTCATCTACCGCCAACAGAAACTCACATATCGAGCCCTGCTCGGCCAATGCGCTCTCTGCGAGGTTCAACATTTTCCTGTTAAATGTGTACCAAGTAAATCGTTCCTTAAGCCTATCTTCGTACGAGTCTCTAGAATCAACGTCTTTCTGAAGAGTACGATCAACGATCGCAGCCCACCTTTCTTTGACTGGGATGTAAATCCGTTCGTTTTGATCAATAAATTTTTTAAGCACGTTTTTTCTTCTGAATTCCAACGCCAATTGCAAGTCCGAAAAATCCAGTTCCTGCGGGTCTGCTTCAAGCTTCCACTCAAATTTATTGACTTCAGAGTCGGCCTTCTTCTGAACACTGAGCTCCATACCTCGAATAAACTCCCATTGCCCCTGCGTAATCTTGAGAATCAATCCGAGCGAGCCGCCACTTCGCTTCTTGTAATCCAGGCCAATTTCAAAACCATGCAAAAGACCTGGCTCTTGTGGCAGAGCAAAGTCACCAATTATTTCGTGGTTAATTTCGACAGATGTAACTTTTTTTTCAAAATCGTCGAGGACTTTGGGAACAACGGCTCCAGTATAGCCTTCTGAAAACAAATCAACCTTCAGGAAGTTAAGCATGCCGAGTACAGCCGCTGAATTTGACTGTTCTGGAAAGGGAATTTTTACAATTCTAACCTGAAGCGGATGTATCTGTACGGTACCAAGCGATAAAGCCTTACCTTCAAGTGTACGCAACACATCCGCTTGTAATGCAGGTGACAACGATGCAGAGAGCCTGAATATGACCCCTCTTTCCTCCTTACACTGTTCGCTCATTGAAGTAAGCAATACATCACAGACTTCGAGATCCGCTCGCTTTATCTTCCATATTTTTGGATTTGATGAAATCTCTTGAACTTCGAACCCTGCAAGTCTTGAATCGAGTTGAAGTCTTATGCTTTCATCCGCAATTTCTTGTGGCCAGCCGTGAATTGGATACACAGCATCGCCCCTCGCGTTAAATATTGAAGCGAGCTTATCTATTGACAAAACATCTACCCATGTGGCCTTTACTGCTTCCAGCAGTCTTGTGATCTCGGATAATTGAGATGACGCTGCTGCCAATCCCGCGGCAAACTGCGTAGTCTGATATTTGACGCCCCCCGCGATCGCGTGACATGACGTTTCAGTCACTCCGGAGAAAGAAGTCACCACTTGAGATGTTGCGGCTTTTAGCAGTGTGTTTGGTTTTGAGTCTACGGCCGTCGCGACAACTTGAGGAACGCCTACATCGTGATTCGCTGCTCCCGCTTTTTCTGCAAGTCCGTTTTTAACTCGACCTTGAGCCTGATCTATTGTCGTCGCTGCCGGTTGCTCATTTCCATTCGGTATCTCAAGCGGTGAAATCGCCGAAGAGGGAAAGTTAGGCGCGAAGTAGAGAAGCATCGCCCCTAACCCTCCAAGCGTCATCAAGATCCCCACCACCAGCATCACGATGCCCCAAGTGTTGATTTGATTGGGACGATCGCTTGCCGAGTCATTGCGTCGCGAGGAGCGACGAGACGACTGGCCGGTACCAAACCGCGCTGGACCGCGAGGGGGCGGGGCGAGCTCGGGGGGCGCTGAGGCGGCGGGCTCGCCTGCCATCCGATAGGGAGCCGGAGGAGGCGCGGACTTGGCACTCTCTTCGCCGCTCAGGCTTGGAGACAATTCATGGGCATCCCCGTCGGCCAGCTCCAGCGGCGCGTCGGCCACGGGCTTGCCGGGAACTGGCGGCGCGATGGAGACTTTGGGCGCATAACGCCGCCCCTGCCGCGCTTCGTCTGCTGCGGGCGAAGGACAAACTCCCAACTTCGCGGTGCAGTCGATCACCAGGTTCTGCGGATTCCGCTTCGCCGCCGCCGCCTCGGGGGAATCGGCCAGCACAAACCGCCACAAACACTGCACGTTCGCCGGAAGGTTGGTGTAGAAGGTACTGAACGTCACCTGCTCCTGCACGTTCTCCGGCAACAGGGCCAAGGCTTCCAAGACCAACTCCAAGCTCGGCGCGCCGGGCCCGACAATCACTACGGCAGGCCGCTTCTTGTGCCCGGCTTCGGCCAGCGCTCCGCCCCAGCCAGCGTCTCCGGTGACCCGCTCCCAAGTCGCGCAGATGCCGGGGGCCACACTTCCGCCGGCGAGCTTTCGCGGCGGCAGCCGCTCCGCCTCGCGATCCCAGCGGGTCTCGAACGGCTGGCTCCGCAGCAGCGCGGCCGGGCCACCCGGTGGCAATTCGCTGGAGTCGCAGGCGATGTGATGGGCCAGCTTGTTCGAGCGTCCGGAATAGTCCAGCCCCGCGTCGGCCACGCGCGAGAAGATGTGCAGGTCCTTGCCGCCGACGCGGGAGATCAGATGCGAGAAGTTGACCGGATTGGCGGCGGCCTCCGGAGTCCCCGGCGGGAAGAGATGCCGATAGCCGGAGAGGCTCTCCAACAGCCGGGCCACATTCTCGGCCATCCCCGCGGTCGAGGCGACCGTGCAAAAGCCGCTCTTGCCCAGCTGCAAGCCCCGCCGCGCGGAAGTAAAGATCAGTTCCTGAATCATCTCGGCCTCAACTTCCCAGGCATCGGTCGACCATCACGCCGCACTTCACTTGACCTGCCCCGCCACCAGCAGCGAAGGGGCCCGCAGTGCCAGCGCCAACAGCATCGGCACCTCGCACCAGAGCGGCTGGAGCATGTCGGTCCGCATCATGTACTTGCCGGTTTCGGGGTCTTTCACCGGAGCTGTCCCGGTCGCGCTGACCGGAACGAAGTAGACATTGCTGGAAATCGAGCGCGAGACCGCCACGACTTCGGGACAGATCTTTTCAAACAGGGTCCGCACCGCTTCGGAAACCTTTTGCACATAAGTCAGATTGAGCGCGCTGTGAGCCAAACTGCTGGTCCGCGACCACGGCCCTTTCAGGTCGATGCCTGACAGCAGGCCGCTCCAGGCATCGAACTTGGTGCAGACGACGATCAGCGGCTTGTCGGTCTTCTCCTTCAGCCCGAGGTTGCTGTGCCGGCGAATCCGGTTGACCATCTCGTTCAGGACCGTGTCCTGGCGGGCGGTGACCAGTTTTTCGGTGACTTGGACGTCGCCGGATTTGCCATCGAGCGCGGCGCGGGCCCGCGGGTCCTGGGTCGGGTCGAAGCAGTAGAGCCAGGCCTCGGCGAGTCCGAGGTGGCGGGTCACGGGCGCGTTGACCGTGTCGGAGCCGGGCAGGAACGATTCGCCGGCATTGTCGTAGAGGCAGACCATCCGGGAGACCTGCTTCCGCTTTTCCTCGCGGAAGTGCCCTTCGAGCGGAACGGCATCGAAGTAGAACGGCTTGGGATAGGTAACTGACTGGTTTTCGTAGTGCACGGTCGAGTACCAATCACCGACGACGTCGGTCTTGGCGAGCTTGACCAGCCGCCCGGCCTCGGGGCTGAAGAACAGTTGCTCCTCATAGTCATTGAGGATTTTGTTGCACTCGCCGTCCGAGTCGGAAAAAGTCACGAGGAACTCGCGCGGGAGGAGCTTGCGGAGTTGCCACGACATCGAGGCGAGGAAAAACGACTTGCCGCAGGACGGCGTACCGGCGATCGAGACGAAGAACGGCCGGTAGTAGAGGGTCGAGCGGGGGATCCGCAGATGGCAGGCTGGGCAGGCGATGTCCTGACAGCTCATGCCGCGGATATCGAGGGCGTTGCCGGCGAGGTCGAAGTGAGTCGGGAGAAACCGCTGGGCCGCATCGGGCCCCAGCCGCGGGTCACCGATGATGCTGTCGTGGGCCGCAACCCAATTCACATCCTCGACATTGAACGACGCCCAGCAATTGGGGCAGGTCGCCTGGGTCTGGAGTTCGGTGGAAATCGAGTCAATCGTCATCGTTACGGCTATGGAGGTTGAAGTTGGAAGCGATGCAACGAGCGGGGTCAGCCCGGCCCCCTGACCGGCCGGATGGTTATGGCGCCAGGCTGGGCGACGCTCGCAGTTCCCGGCGGGACAAGTTGGGACCAGCCCGACGGGCCATTTTTTCGGGGCTGCGGTGACGGCGAGTCGCCTGCGAAAAACAGCGGATAGGCTGGAGTGGGCGTGTCAGAAAAAGAGGAAACTTTTCCGGCCGCGAGGTGAACAAACGAGCAGGCCCTGATTCTACCCCCCGGACCAGCCCCTCCGGAATCCTCCTCCCCAACTGTTTGTCTGGTTTTCTGCCGATTCCTGAAGTTCTGCGCGCCGTGAGAACTTTTTTTGAAACGGACTGCAAGCCTGATTTCGCCGGATGGTAAAGGCAAGCGGGACTGGCCAGCAACTTGGGCAGTTCCTCAAAAGTCTCAGGTCTTCGAAAGCTTGGAGGCGCGGTACCGGAGTTACCGCCCCGGTACCCCGAAATTGGTGATTCATGGCGCGCAGCGAGAAATGGTTGGTCTATCTCAAGACCGGAATATCCGGCCCGCACGACCAAGCCGGCTTGTCGGATCTGTACCGGCGCGGCGAGCTGACCGCAGCGACGCGGATCAAGCCGGAGAACAGCCAACGCTGGCTGATCATTTCCCAAGTCCCCGAGGTTTGGCAGCCGCTGAAGTCCCCCGGGGCGGCGCCACCGCAAGTCTCAACTCCGTTGAAGCAATACGTGGTTGGCAACCAGGCGGCCGCTGCGCCCCGCGCGACTCGGCTCGCCGATTCAGACGAGCCTTTTTCGTTCGATGACCCTCTGGAGGAATTGATCGCTGAGAATCCGCAGCGGGGCAATGTCCGCGCTTCCCGGAGTGAGCGCCGGGGAAATGCCGGGCCTCCGCTCGCGCGGAACGAGGGGCACGGCAGCTTGCCGCCGGGGAGCCTGACCGATCCGTTGTCGCCTTCGCCACCGGTTTTGGATCCGCTGCGCAGTACCTTTGCCACGCCAGGTCCGGGCGATTACCTGAACCTCGTTGAGGAGCCGGAGGTGGCCCAGCCAGTTCGGCTGGGAGGTTCGGGCCGTAGCCGAGCAGAGCGTGGCTTCTTCGACATCCCTGCCGAGCCATCTCAGCGATTGATCCTGATCCTGCTGATCATTCTGCTCGGTCCCTTCCTGCTGTTGGGTGTCCTGATGCTCTTGCTGGCGGCCTTGAACGGACTGCTTGAGTTACTCGAACCATCCGAAGTGGCGCTACATCGCGGGGCCCGTGGCTTGGAGGTCGCTACCCTGCTTGCAACCGACTGCAACGGGCTCAGCAACTTGCCAGATGTTGGCTGATGTGATCCGGAGCCGGCCTCACTGAAATAAATAATCAACCTTTCCTTTAATCTGGGAGTACCCGATGTTTCAACAAGTTAATCTGCTCGAGCTCGCCGGACTGCAACTCAGCTGGGTGATAGGTGTCACCGAGATCATGTGGATGCTCATGGCGCTGTTCCAGGTGTTGATAGTCATGGCGATTGCCTTTCGGTTGTCGCTGGCGATGTCTCCGACAGTGGTGTTCCAGAAGCTGCAATTAAGCCGGGGAATGCGCCGGAAGGCCTCCCCTGCTGTCGAAATTACCGGGCGAAGGGAAGGCCTGTTTGCGTTTCTGTTGGGGCTGGTTGGCTTGAGTCCGGTCTTTAACTTCACAGTTACCGGGTTGGAGGCTCGCGTAGAAATGACCAGTTTACTTGGCCAGCAAATTGACATCATTCCGCTGCGAAATGTGTCAACGGTGGCTGCCGGGACTCGCAAGCCGATTGACGCTTTGCTGATTGGAGCCGTGCTTGTAGCAATCACACTGTTTGCCGTGTTGGGACTGGCCTTGGCGGGCGAATTCGCCTCGATGTTCCTTTTCCTGGTACTGGGTGGCGTCATTTCGGGTGCATTGATTCTGTATTACTACTGGGGCAAGCGGTTTTTCCTGAGGATTGTCAGTCACTCGGGGTCGACCATCCATCTGTCGTTTAAGCCAAACGTCCTCGAAGGTGTTGAGTTGGATTTGAAGCGGGTAGAAACTCTCGTAGCGGTGGTCCGTGATCTGGTCTTGGATGCGGTTGGCTCGTCTACTTTGAGCAGTGGCGGTGACAGTTTCGGAGGGCCACCGCAGTTACCGGGCGGAAAGGCGGGAACAGCCTGGGAGGACGTCAATGGATTTGAAGAGGTAGAGCCGTTTACCGAATTGCCGAAGATGATCGATCCGGACGAGCAGGCGAAAAAGATGCTGGCCAATGCCAAGGCGTTGTCGCAATCGGGTCAGAGGGAACAGGCAGTCCAAATGATGCGGGACGTGATCGAAACCTATCCCCGCACGGCTGCCGCCGACCAAGCCCGCGCTAGCCTGAAAAAGCATGGTTACTTGTAGGCAACTAACGATTCCGCGACAGTCGGCTTCCTCTCAACTCGTACAATCTAGACTTCATTCCATGAACGAGGTCTCACTATGTCAGATGGCCAATTCCTCACCGAAGATGAATTCGATTCACGCTTCACCCCCATTCCCAACCACTTGAATCCGGACGCGACTTGGAGTTTCAACGACGGGCCCGGGTGCTTGTTTGATGTCGTTGGCGAGGAGTTTGCGTTCGTTCAACAGCAGGATCCGGCCAAGATTTGGACTCTGGTCGATGGACTCGACGACGAGATGTACGTTTTAAGTGGCTTGCACTTTGTGAATCAAGTCGGCTATCTGGTTACGGTCGAATCGGTGCCCGAAGGAGAGTGCATCGAGGTGCTCTTGCCGATGTCCGACCAGTAGAGCTATCGCTGACGATTCTAACCAAACCGCCTATTACTTATCCTGCCTTGGCCTTTCGCTACATCGCAACTTGCCGTGCCATGGTTCTCAACAAACGGGTGGGAACTGGAACCGCAAGCTTCCAAACGATGCTCATCGGTTTATTTCCAGAGTGGCTGACATACGAGCAGGGGCCAAGGAAGTAGTAAGGAGCTGAAATCCCCGAGAGCAGCGACTTGCTTTCGCGAACAAAAAGCAATGGCGTGTATCCCTGCTGAGCATGTCTGACGTACCTTTGACCGGTCGGCGATTGCTCAGAAGTGTTACTTTGAGTCTGCCAATGAAACAACTCAGGTGAGATCAAGTAATCCTCGTACATTGTTGTCGGTGAATACTCATCTTCACTCTTCTGTAGCGTGACAAATAGGACATCCAATTTTGCCTCTCTCAGATGCAGAACGCCTTCTCTGTGATCAGGCCGGCGATCGAATGTCCAATGTCCCAATCCCGTCAAGATTTCGTCTCTTGTATAGGCACCATGGATTGCCAGTGGCTCGAAAGACCTAAATTGATTCGTCGGGACTGCTAAAGTCGTTGCCTGACTTGTGCGATACTCGAGCACCGCCCGTAAGTCCCCGACCGCCCATCGATTGTTTCGCAACCGCTGATCGGCTTCAGCCAACGTCATTTCTTTGTAACGTTGCCCCCAGAGACTCACATGGGCCATTTCGACCATCCGCAAGTCAGCGCCCGTTGGCAAGAAATTAGAATCCAAGTACTCGAGCAGTCGAGCAATCTGCTGAGGGGCGTTAATGTGGCTAATCCTTACGAGCCCCTTTTCAAGTTGCTCCTCATCCGGGCAATCGTCAATTTGAACGACGCCTGCATCAGCCAGCAATCTTGACCAAAGCCCACGCTTCAGAAATTCATCCAAGCGAGTATCGAAATACTCCAGCGCCTCGGCAAGCGTGGGGACTCTTCCCAAGTAACGGTGCAAATCTTTGAGAGCGGAAACCAATCGCGGCCGAGACAGCTGAATCGCTTCCCGAACGTTTGCTAGGACACGTTGCTGGGCTACCCGCTCCAACTTGATGACACACCCGCTAGGCAAATGCGGGAAACCGGATTCGATCTCCTGCTCAAGCCTGACTGTCGGCTTGGCACTCAACGCTTGGAATCGACTCGCAAAGCGAAACTCTTTTCGTTGCGCACCGATGAAGTCCAGCACTGTCAGGCATTCTTTATCCGGATGGAGACGGAGCCCGCGTCCCAACTGTTGCAAAAACACCGTCAGACTTTCTGTCGGTCTCAGGAATAAGATCGTATCGATTTCGGGGATATCAACCCCCTCGTTGTACAGGTCAACGACAAAAATCACGTTGATGGAACGCTCCCGTAATCGCTGCTGAGCTCCATTGCGCTCGTCGGATGATGACTGGCCCGATAACGCCATCGCAGGAATCCCCTGCTCCTGGAAAAATCGTGCCATGAACTCCGCGTGAGCAACGCTGCAGCAAAAGCCAACCGCCCGAACCTCTCGAGGATTAAGCACGGTACTGCAAAACTTCTCAAAGACGAGTTTCGCTCGGATATCGTTTCCCGTGTAAAGCCGGTCCAAGTCATCAACTCGATAGCCGCCTCGCTGCCAAACCAGTCCGTCAAGATCGACGGAGTCGGCAACTCCAAAATACTGAAAGGGACAAAGTAATCGTCTTGCGATTGCGTCAGGCAACCTTATTTCGGCGCTCGTTCGTCCTCCAAACCAAGTCAAAACATCCAACTGATCGGAACGTTCGGGTGTTGCCGTTAGGCCAAGAAGAATCCGGGGCTGCAGCTGTGTCAGCAATTTGCGGTAGCTTGGAGCCGCAGCATGGTGAAACTCATCGACCACAACATACTCAAAGCGGTCTGCTGGGATCGCATCAGACAGTCGAGAGTTGTAACTCTGAATTGAGCAAAAAAGATGGTCTAACTGCTCGGGCTCGTGTCCATCGACTAATAAGTCACCAAAATTCTGATCGCGAAGAACGTGACGGAACGAGGCTAGCGCTTGGCCTAGGATCTCTTTGCGATGCGCGATGAAGAGCAGATTTGGTTTTCTTCCTTGCTGCCTGACCACGCGGGAATAGTCAAAGGCGGCGATCATCGTTTTGCCGGTCCCCGTGGCCGCAACAACCAGATGCCGATGCCGCCCTTGGACTTCCCGCTCGGCCGCAATCACGTCCAAGATCTCTTCTTGAAAGGGAAAAGGCCGAAGATCCAGCGAAAGAAACGCACCACCATCCCTCCCAACTTGGCGCTCGCATTCAATTGCGGCACGGAGCCGAGGGATCGCCTGTTCATCGTAGGTCTGAAATTCCTCGTCCTGCCAATACGTGTCGAACGTCCCCGTGATCTTGTCCCAAAGATAGGGTAGCTCGTATTGGCTGAACTTAGTTGTCCACTCCAGTCCTTCACTCAAGGCGGCATTGGAAAGGTTCGCTGACCCGACGTAGGCGCTACTGAATCCTGACTTCCGATGAAACAAGTATGCTTTCGCATGAAGTCGCGTTCGCTTCGTGTCATAACTCACACGAATCGAGACGCCGGGGATTTCGCGAAGAATCTCAATCGCCTTGGGATCGGTCGCGCCCATGTAACTGGTGGTAATGATTCGCACAGTCGGCGTATGCTCAGGTGCCTGTGCTCCTAACCACTGTAACTCATCTAATATGACGCGCAGTCCACTCCATTTGATAAACGAGCAGAGTATGTCGACGCGGTCACAGCTGGCAAGTTCCTTCCGCAATTGGCTGCCTAAGCTGGCATCAAGCCGAGTTCCGGTCAAAAGAGACGAACGTGACAAAGGACTGTCGGGGCGACCAAGTTGTTTGCGATCTATTGATTTGTGAATCGCTAATAGCCGCTGAAGCGGATTGGCTATCGAAAAGGTTTGGGCCTCAGAATTTGGAAGTGAATCAGTAAGAACACTCAGAACTCGCTCAGCTAATTCTCGTTGGCGCTTCGCAGCATCGGCTCCCCGAAATAGTGCCAGTCCCGATGCGATCAGCCTTTCCAGATACTGGGCAATGATCGCGTGGGATTCCTCAGAATCAACCGAGGCTAGTTCGGCCAGCCGAGGATCGCCAAGCTTGGCGATCTCCTGTTCAATCGCAGCTGTCAAAAGCTGTTCATAAAGTCCAGGTTCCATTGTTCGGCTCACTTAATCTCAGTTAATCAGCGACGCTCCGATTTTTGCGGCAAAACGCACGGCGTACACTCTGCTACAAACACTCCCCAATTGCTTCCCTCAGGCGTTGGATCTCGAACTTCTGGTTTTGGTACCAGTCGGTGGACCAGATGCGGTGGATGCGCCAGCCGCGGCTTTCGATGATCTCCTGGCGAAGGCGGTCGCGATCGCGGGCGGACTTGGAGGAGTGGTAACTCGCCCCGTCACACTCGATCCCGAGCAGAAAGTCGGTCTCCGACTGCGGAGCCAGGACGCCGATGTCGATGAAGAAGCCGGCCACGCCAACCTGCGGGACATAGCGCAGGCCAAACTCCGAAATCACCCGGCCCACCGCCACCTCGAACTCCGACCCCGGCGGACGACCCGAGTCGATCTGCCGGTCCGGCACCTGCCGCGTCTGACAAAACTCCAGAAAGTCCCGCATCGCATTCACCCCGCGACTGGACCCGGGACCGCCTCCCACATCCAGCGGCGTCATCGAACTGAACACCTCCAACCGCCGCCGCGCCCGCGTGATCAAGACGTTGAACCGCCGCCAACCGACCTCCTGATTCATCGGTCCAAACCGCTTGAACACCTTGCCGCTCGCCGGGTCCTTGCCATACGTGAACGAAATGAAAATCACGTCCCGCTCATCACCCTGCAAATTCTCCAGATTCTTGATGAACAGCGGTTCGTGCTCCCGCTGCTGGTCAAACTGCTCCAGCGCCGCCCGCGCCACCGGGTCCCGCTCACACCGGGCATCGAGCAGGTCGCTGATCAGCCGCGCCTGGTTCATGTTCAGCGTGCCGACGCCGAGCGACTCCTGCGGCCGATTGATCACGTGCTCGATAATCGCCTCGACCACCCGCTCGGCCTCTTCCTGATTCTGCCGATTCCGCAAAAATCCGTTCTCAATCTGGTGCAGGAACACGCCCAGCCGCCCCCGTTCAGTCCCCGGCGAAGGAAAGACAATCAAGTCGCCATCGTAAAACCGCTCATTGGAAAACTGAATCAAATGCTCGTGCTTGCTGCGGTAATGCCAACGCAACCGCCGCAGCGGCTGGAACGTCTTGCTGGCGACTTCGAGAATCGACTCGGTATTGTCCATCTGAGTCGCCTCCTCATCGTCAATCTCCTCGTCGTGCCGGTCGAAGAAGCTGGTGGGCGGCATCTGCTTGGGGTCGCCGACGACAATCAGCTGCCGGGCCCTTAAAACGGTGCCGAGCGCATCCTCCGGCTTGATCTGCGAGGCCTCGTCCATGATCACCAGGTCAAACTGCAGCCCCTCGGGCGGCAGGTACTGGGCCACCGACAACGGGCTCATCATGAAGCAGGGCTTGAGCGTCTGCACCGACTGCCCGGCCCGCTGGAGCAGATCGCGAATCCGGCAGTGCCGCATCTGCTTTTGAATCTCGTGCCGGATCAGGCCCATCTCGGTGTACTCGGCCACCCTCCCCCGCGCCGAACCGGCAGGAGGCTCGCGGCGGGCCACCTCGTGGGCGACCAGCTGGCGATTGAGCCGAATCAGCTGGCGGTCGATCTGCTGGAACGACTTCCGGACCTCTTCATGCTTCTGCCGGGAAAAGTCCCGCAGCGCTGGCTGGGCCAGCACGAACTTGCCGATCGCATTCTCGTAAACCACGCGATCGTAGGCCGCGGCGACCTGCTCCGCCGGAATCGCGCCCTGCATCGCCCGCTCGAGAAAGGGACCGAGGCGATTCCGCGTGCAGGCGGCGAGCGCGCGGCTGAAGGTACACCAACGGGGCAAATCCTCGGCGGCGGCGAGCACGCGGGCGATCTGCTGCTGGCAACCGGGATCGCTCTCCAGCCGCTGGTCGAGCGAGAGCCAATCCGGCGCCAACTGCCCCCATGACTCGAGCCGCTGCCGCAGCTGCTGCCACTGTTGCTTGTCGGCAGTGAGGTTGCGCAGCGCACCGCTCAGCAGCCGGGCGATCCCCAGCGGCGAGCGGCCTTCGCCCAGCGCCGTTTCCAGTCCGGCCGGAATTTCCGCGCTCTGCAACCGCTCGAGCAACTGCAGCGCGCGCTGCAGCCCGGCCACATTCGTCTCGGCCCCGCGAAACCACGGACCCAGCGGCTGCCAGCGCTCGGCCTGGGCCAGCTCCTGCCGCGCCATTTCCCAAGTGCGCACCGTGCGGAGCTGTTCGATCAATTCCCGCAGCGGCAGGGTTTCGCTGGCCCGGAGCGAGGTCAGCAGCCCCTCCAACTCCCCCAGCGATCGGGCGAGTTTGCCTGCCCGTTGAAGCGCCTCGGAAAACGAAACTGTTTCCGCACCATCGGGCCCCAGCCCGAGC
>Ga0315903_10003264_pt1 | contig 22662 bp, 23 predicted proteins | sample LakEriMetagenome_7_FD_203524 | JGI IMG/M metagenome (GOLD analysis project Ga0315903, IMG submission 203524) | Freshwater fungal communities from buoy surface, Lake Erie, Ohio, United States - Buoy 2 MA119 | ecosystem: Environmental > Aquatic > Freshwater > Lake | place: USA: Lake Erie, Ohio... | reverse complement strand
TGTCTTATAATAAGAATTTAAACTAAAGTTTGATAGAGTACCCAACCTATTATAGAAATAATTAAAATTGGGATCGAGAATATTAGAGTTGTAATCATATTATTAGCAATTTTTCTCGTATTGAAAAGAGAAAATCCGAAAATGATTAAATAACTGTACTTATCAACTTTTCTAATTTCATATATATCGAACAATTCCATCAATCCCTTGGATATCAAAAAATTGGAAATATTTCTACGATATTCGGTCACATAATTCCTAGCGATCGTATCAATGTCCGATTTTCTGATATTATATGGCTCCTCAAAGATTTCTTCTGGTATATTCAACACAGAATATATTCGGAAGATGTTATCTACTCGACAATTATATTCGATCTCCAACTCCCTACTGATAGATTTTAGAATTGTTCTAAAAGTCAAGAAGAGAGAGATTTTTTTGAAAATGTTCATCACTATTATATTTAGAATTCAAATCAATGTTTATAATGTCTCAATGAAGTTGAAGTCGTTCTATTTTCATTGACCCAAGTCGATATATTTGATAAGGCGGAAATCATGATAGTCATTTTATCATCTAGACTTGACATAATTTCTACTAATTTATCTTCACTCTTCGATTTATTTTCAGTTTGATTTGGTATACTGAAATTAATCATAGAATTTGTAGTGACCTTTTCCGTGCTGTTTTGTTTAAAGTTTTCTGAAATTACTTTTGAATTCTGTTCTAAAGTATCCATTAGTGAATTGAATTGCTTTGAATCCATAGTTGACATCATAACTGATGGTATCGAAGACCTATTTATGGATGATAATTTCGAAAGGTCTACGTTCGATACCAATTCTTTAGAATTCTCTTCATTCTTAATTGACTTGAGAGTGATTTGTTCAAAGGGGTTATTAAGTTCGAAATCATTCAAATTATCAAGCTTATTGATAAATGTATCTAAAAAATTCGATACATTATTTATGGTTTCGTTAAACCCATCTTTTACTACATATTCTTCTTTTTTGTTTATTTGGTTGACTGTGTTGGTAGTTTCAAAATCCATTTTTAACCTATTTTGAAATTCCAAAATTGATTTCGGAATTGCTACTGAAGATGATTGTGTCTTTTGAGATGTAGTGTCTATTAGAATATTTTTTGAGTCTGATAGTAAGTTGTCTAGGTTTTGAAAATTAAGTTTTTGTGTTTCGAAATTAACTTTAAGTTTTTTCTCATAATTTTCATTTGATGGGATATCAAATTTTTCACCCAACTGTTCTAGTATTACAGGTATTGTCATTCTTTGCAAACTTGGTAAATCAAGTTTTGTAGATATATCATAACCTAATGGTATTCTTGAATTAATAATTTCGGGTAATTTGGTATAGGGATTTATGTATTCAGTGTCAACATTTATTTTGGTTGTCAATTGTTCAATGGGGTCGATAAGGTTTGGATATTCATATCCGATTCTTTTGACTGTATTTTCCAATATATTTCTCGATTCTATATAATCTATTTTCTGTATAAGATTCGAAAAATCCTTACGATTCAGCATATTGACAAAATCGACTTCAGTATTTATTGGTATATTTATTGCATCATATTTTGGCAAGTCAAATTTTGGTGATGTTATTTGTAGATTTCCAATTGTTGGTAATGTATTCATAAAATTATAAAACACATCCATTTCAAAAGATTTTGGTAAATTAAATCTTGGGAAATCATAATTAATTGGTATCTTAATTATTTTGTCTTCAAACATTTTCAATAGATTGGTTTCCTTCAAATCAAAACCAACTTTAATATCATCAATTTCAATCTTCGGTAAATTATCTACATCGATTTTGAACTTTAACTTGTCAAGTTCAGGTAAATCAATAGTTTGAATTGGTAAATTTGTTTGGATGAGATTATTAGTCGACAACTTTTGTTCTTTCTCTGTAAAATCCTTTTTATACTCATTAAGCTGTGGTGTAGGTATGTTTTCGAAATTTGTTAATATATCGGGTAAAATTATGGTATTTTGGCTTTGTGAAAGTTTTAGTGACTGTTTTTGTTCTCTGACCAAATCATTTCCTATATCTAATTTTTCGACAATAGATTTCTGCAAATCTATTATTTTCTTACCAATATCGTTTTTCGATTTATTGAATTTTTTTGGAAAAATATCCGATTCATCCTCAACCGGTGGTGGAGGTATCAATAGTGGTGATATGTCAGTGAAAGGCAAATCATTTGACGTAGATAAATTTTTATCAAAACCCTCGGAAATATCTTCTAAACTCTTTGAAAAATTGTTCAAACTTGGTAATATATTTATCATCCAAAAAAACTTAATTTGTAGGTTATATATAAATTTGAATCCAAACCCCAAATATATACTGTATAATGGTATCTATGACAATGTCAAAAAAACTTGAGGTAACTTTTACAGCAAAAGATGCACCCAAAATTTATGAACTCAATCAAATTTTGGATAAAATATCTTTGCATGATAAATTATCAGATAGAGAGGTCAATTTTCTAGATAAATTTGACAATATCAACGATGATGAGATTAAGGATTATAATTACCTTTCCTTGTTAGATTTATTCTATATAATGTCGAAAATTGATAAACAAATATTTTGTGATATCAAAGACAAACAGGGTAAAATAAATGACCTCATAATTTCAATGGAATACAATCATGATGACTGTACACTGAAACTTGGACTCAAACACGGTAATATTGTATTGAAAGATAGTTGTCTTTATAAATTGGTCTATGAATTCAAACATGACAATTATTCTTTGGATATTGAATCAGAGTACTATGAAAAAATTAATTCAAATAATGATTAAAAATTGGAAAAATTTCAAAGAATCCATAAGTGGGTGGGAATTAGTCGGAAAAGATATGGGTCCAAATTATCCAAAGACTGATTTACCAAATACTTTATCTACAAAAGATACAAATATCTTACTTGGTTCCGATGATAATTTTTACACAGAATCCGATTTCATGAATTTATTTGATGATTTATCAAAATTTCAAAAATTAGATTTTGATTTGAAGAATTTTACTCAATCAAATCTAGATAAACTTCTTCAAATAAAAAATCAAAAATACTAACTACATTTAGAAATAAAAAAACCCCTCCAAAGAGGGGTTTTTAGTTTTGATTAAATTTCATTATGATTGGATAAATCCACCAGCTTGGATTGCTCCAGTACGTAGTATAGTTATGTTATTTACAATGATTCCCATACCCTTAATCGGTTCAACGTATGTGTCGAGTACACCGATTTGATTATCGATGATTTCTGGTGTGTTGTTCTCTTCATCACACTTGTTGAAGTAGTTGTATAGACCATTTCTATTAACATATTTTTCACAAATACTATCAGCTCTTAATTTGATTTCAGCTCTAACATCAGCGGTATTGAATCTCCACTGGAATTCCAACAACATTGCAGATAATTCTCTTTCAAGTTCAATAAGAACTTCTCTAACGTGTAGGTAAGAAAGAGCTGATTTGTAAAGGGTTTGACCAGTATTTTCAGTCTCGATAACAAAACCTCTGTTTCTCTTAAATACAATCGGATTGATTTGAGCTCCATTGAGGTTTTCTATATCTGTTGGAGAGAAATTAACCTCAACTCCAGCAATATTAGTTACTCTACCGTTAGTGACACCAGCGGCAATTGTCCAAGGTGTAATCGTAGTAAGTGCAGAATTTTGTTTTCTTAAGTAAGTTGTCGCTACATAAGCAGCTGGTGGAACATTAACTGGTCTACCATTATCATTTACTGTCACATATGGATAGAAATATCCGACACAACTTGCACCTTTACCGTCACCGAATGAATAAAGGAATGCTGGATTTGATTCTGGATCTCCACCTTGTGCAATGAAAGATGTTTGTACAACTCCCTCGTCATCTGTGAAGGTTACAGCGGTTGAATCTCTGAACATTTTGTTTGATGGCATATTAAGTATACCCATAGCATCTAATCTTTCTCCACAAATGTCAACCAATTGTTGTTTGGACCTTTCTGTCAGTCCGAGACCAAAAGAATCTACTAGATATCTGAAGTCAAATGCTTCTTTGTTCACTAATGCTCCGTAAAGTGAAGTTCCTTGAGCGACTAAATTTAGTATTGCGTTTTGTCTCTCTTCTGTACCATCAGGCATTGAGTCTTCTCTTACTCTAAAACCTTTCATTGAAATACCTTTATAAGTGGAAGCAAAATCTGTAATAGGAACATATCTCAATGTTTGTAGATCGCCTCTTCTTGAAACCTTATTTATGGACACATCACAACTAATTTCAACTAAAGTTGGGTCTGGAGCATAAGCTCTTTTTCTTTGGATCCTTGCTAATTTTTTAGGCATTTGTCCATTTTCCAATATAGTCTCATCGACAGCTGCTTGTAGATAATCACCAACTTTTAGTTCGGTATATCTAGCGGCGTTTATTAGAATTTTATTAGCTACCGGTGTATAACCTGCAGGAACTTCGATTTCGATTGTTTGTTTATAATTAGACTTATCGGAACGAACTCTCAACCTACCATCTTTATTATCCAATCCATCATTTGTTATACGAATATCATTTGGAGAGTCTAATGTATAATCGGTGAATCTTAAATCCATATCACCACTAGGACTAAATTGCATATCGAGATAAACCTTTTCTGACGTATCTTCTATCCTAGAAACATCATATAGTGTTTCTGGTGTTACCAAGTCACTGTTGATAGTGAAAGCCTCACCCGAAACGAAGTATGTTCCAGTTATAGGATCTGTTATCATTGTGGATGTTGTGGATCCGGATATTTCGAATATTCCAGAATTATAGATAGAACTCGGTATTCTAAATGTTTTTTCTGCTGAAACACCACCGAAGATGTTATTTGTGTTAGGTGAGAAAACTATAATATCATATCCAGATTCTCTTGTAAATGTAATTTTAGTAACCGGTAGTGTACAAGCGTTTTGATAGAACCAATCGCCAGTGTTTATTTGACCATTTTGATAAGCTAAATAAGTATCTGAATATTTTCCTATAGATCCTGTATTACCGAATCCTTCAGCAACCCCACCCTGTGCTCCATATTCACCCAATGTGAATTCATTATCTTTTTTATACAAAGTAAAATTACCGGCAAGAATGTCTTGTGGTACTGATGATGTCCCCAAATTTATTACAAGACTCTTATTAGATGATGTGGTATTGACTACAGATGAAATAGTTATGTTTTCACCTGAATACTTTTCACCTGTTGCATAGTTCACTATCATCGTAGACTGCTCTGAATCAGAAGAATCCAAAATACTGAGTATCTTATTAAAGATGTCAATCTTTCTGTGTCTATCATAATTGCCCAAACTACCACCATTCAAATTAGCTTGACTCGTTTCGTTGAATTCAAGTTTAAAAGAACCAGCTGGTAAACCAGTAGTTGTTATGGTATAATCATTTGTACTGTAAGTACCAAGTGTAAATTCTTTAGGGTCCCCAGAGGTACCAAATATACCAACACTAGTCCAAGAATATTGATTAGCAACAAGATATCCATTACTTACGGTGAAACTCAAATATCCCAAAACCAAATCGTTGATTCCGATTTGTGGTTGGGTGTTAGGTGAACCTGCGGTCGAATTCTTGACCGCAATATTTCCAGTACTTGCATCTACATACGCGACTGAAATATGACCCGCGGTTCCGGTAACTGTTTCGTAATTGGTCCTTGGAATCGAATAAGTAAAAGTTGATGCGGAACCACTATTGATGAATTTTTGTTCACCACCTATTACACAATAAGGTCCCCAAGTAGATGGAGAACCATCCTTTGAACTTGGAGCGATAGTAGTAAATCCAATTGTAAAAGAAGAAGTGCTACCAAAGTCCGATATACCAGGTGTATAGGATACACCATTTATAAATCCTTCTCTCAAAAGTGCGGTTCTATTAGGACTTCCCAATCCACCCCAAGCAGCACCATTGAATGTAGAAATAGTAGGACCGAAAGCAATAACTTGTTGGCCTATTGTACCTCCAGCAGCATCTAATTGAGTATGTGATAGAACGTTTGTTTCAGCGATGGTTTCCTCATAAGATAAGAACTTGATTGTTTCTTGTTCTGTATCAACAAGTGAGTTATTCACGACAAGGTTATTTCCAATGATATCAACCATACCATTTGGAAAATCTCCTTCGAATTTATCTACATCAAAAGTACAAAATACCCCAGTAGAATCTGTATCATCATTTATGACGTTTTCGATAAAGATATTTCTACCATTAGCATCTTTGAAATATGGAATGAGAGAAATCCCCTCATAGAAATTCAGTAGTGTGATATTTCTGTCATTAGCAAAATCACGAACTTTATTTTTTCTCAAACCTTCCGGTGTGAAATATTGAGCCCATTTAGTGTCGACAGCTAATTCACCGTAATTAGTCCAATCACCAGTAACAATTAAAACATCGACTAAATAATCAGAAGCATAATCTAAAGGATTTAGGTACAAAGGTACCTTTTCAGCAGTACCATACGCTTCCAATAAGCTTCTATCGAAACCAAATGTATTAGCGGCTTTGAAAATAAACATTGTGACATATCTATCGGATAGGTTAGTGAATGCTAAAAGTCTACCAGAAGCTCCTGGATCGTCTTTTACAAGGTTATTGAATGTTTCGGTATCACGTTTCCAGAAACCAGTTGTGTTGAAAAACCTTCTGTATGGTCCTAATCTTTTCACATCATTAGATGCATCAGATCTTGTAGATACAGATTGATACTCAATTTGATCCAAAGTGTCGGATGTAAGCATAAGATTTATTGCATATACTGGACTAGATTCCAATAATTTTGAAATAGTTCTATGAAAGAAAGAACCTTTTCTTTCGAGGTTTCTATCGAGTGTTCCGAAGATATTTTCCAAGTCTCTTACATTTTGTAAAAGCACTGGTGTATTGACAGGTCCCTTTTTGGAAAAACCCATAACTAAAGATACTAATCCACCAGTGATTGCGGGTGAGGTTATTACCGATGCATCGAATTCTTCTACAAAGATACCAGGTCTTTTGTATTTACCGATTTGAATTGCCATAATAGTTCGATATTTTTTATTTGTAAGTATATATTAAAAGAAAAAATTATATTTTTCTCAATTTCACTACTTATTTAATGTTACTTCTTTTTTTAAGTTTAGGATTTTATTTTCGAAATCTTTTAAAACTTTATTTTTACTTTCCTCTTTTTGTAGAAGTTGTTGTTTCAAATCTACAAGTTCCGACTTTGCAGAATCTTGATTTTGTTTGATACTCGACATAGCTTGTTGATTCATTCCTTTCGAATCTTTATCCAGTGGTGTCACATTACCTCTTTCTGCCTCAAGATCCTTGGATAGATTGGTAAGTTTCAATTCTTTTTGTCTGATTTTTCTTGATAAATTACAAATATCAGCTTCCAATTGTGAGAATTCATTCTCAAAAACAAATTTATTTACGTCTTTATCTTTGAGATAATCTTTTAACAGATTTGGAATTTCTGAATCATTAATTTTATCATTCTGAAATACACTTCGTATTTTTACAATTTGTGATTCAAATTCTTTAATTTTATTTTGCATATCTTTTATATTATACTGTTTACTAACAGCCATCACATCTTGTGTGTTTTGTTCAATCACAAAACTTTTGTACTCTAAAATATATTTCATAATTACCAACCAAAATTATCTTTACCCTTTTTAATCAACTCATCATATAAATTACCACTAGACGCTTTCAATTCTTTCAATTTGGAATCTAAATGTTCATTTACTAATGAGGTATTTTTTGGTATAAAAACATCCTCTTTCTTTTTATCATCATTAAAGTAAATCAATCTAGCATTGTATAATTGTTGGGTCTTACCATTATTGAGTCTAATTTTTTGTTTTTGAAATCCGAAATTGACTCCCCCCTTTACTTTTGGTTCACCATATATGGGATCACCTTTGAATGAAGCACTAACACTGTTGTTGATATTGACATATGAAATTTGCAAACCATTTCTGAAATCGTTTTTCATAATTCCATAATAGATATTGTTAGATTTAGTTTTTCCGTCACAGGACCAATCAACTTTTCCAGAATCTTTTTTGGAATTTTGAACGTTGAGTCCCTCTCCTTGATGGTCATATGTGAATTTTATTTGTACCTTATCTCCATCAATTTCTATTGGTCTTACAAATATTATATCATGTTTTTTAGAGATATTACCAGCCCTAAAATCTTCAACAGCGAAAGCAAAATACTGATTAATGTTATTTCTAGTGAATGAAGTTTGTCTCAATGGCTCCCAAACAAATGTATTTGGATCAATGTCCTTTTCATCCATTGGTAAATCATCCCTTTTGAGATTGGGATTACCTTTTAATTTTTCTGGTTTGATATCTACATTAAAATATTTCTTCAAAGCTGCGGCAGCATAGACATCAAATTCACCTTGATTTTTGATTTTTAATAAATCTAAAAACAACTCACCGAGTGAATCACTATTTTTCAGAGTATCCTGTTCAAAAATTTTATCGAATCCAATAAAATCCCTATCAAATTTTTCAACCAAATTTTTGACGTTTTTGAACACATCTTTAAATTCTGGTTTACCCATAATTTCAATTACCCCCCTCTTCCATTGTTTGAATAAAGCATTGTGTATCCAAGGACCAACACCTGGACTACTCGGTCCACCAGGAGAACCCGCACCAGCGTATGTGTATCTTCTATAGGTTACAGGCCATACTTGTCCATTTGTTCTGCCTGATGGTATAACTTGTGTCATATATACAGAATTTGCTGTTTCGAATAGTTTGATGATCTTTATTAAAGGATCTGGTTTTTTCATAATGGATTCAGCTAAATCGATATCCGCAGCGGTGAAAGATTTAAGTTTATTCACGTCATCTTGTGTCATTTTAGCAGGGAAAACCTTTTCTACTTCTTCGAAGAATTGATTCCATATAGTTTCAACATTTTTTGTCTGAGTAGAGGTACTCGGAGTTGAAGGTGGTGTCGGTGGTGTGCTTGAAGTCAAAGGTGGTGCTGGTGGTGTACCTACTTGCTCCAATACCAATTGTATGTAATTTGTATATTTCGAATTTTCTGCTAGAGGTTGAATAGGATTTGGCGCTCCTTCTTTTTCCTTATCATCATCTTCCATCTCGATTTCCTTTTCGGACTTTGGTTTCTCGACTTGAGTCTTTTGATCCGAAGTGGTTGTTGGCTTGGAAAATGTAGGTACCGCAGTTGTGGTTTGATTGGAATTTTTATTTGGCACTGACGGACTTACTTCTTGTTTTGTGCTTGATGGTTGTTCTTTCTGAACGGGGACTTCGGTATGTTTATCAACTTGTTTTGTTCCGGTCGTCTGTGATATCGGAGTTTCAATTTTTTTCTGATCTTCGGTCGGTGGTAATTTTTCAATTTCTTTCTCTGATGACCCCTTTTCTGTTTTGGAAATGTCAATCACATTTTGTAAATCATTTATAATTTCTTTACTTTTCAATACGCTAATTTCCTCAGAATCTAAAGATTTTAGTACTTCAATTAGTTCATTATATTCACCACTAGATTTAACATCCAAATCAGAATCACTTTCTATGATATCAATAAGTTTTTTTGCGACATCCTGTAATTTTGATAGATTTTCGAATTTTGTTTCAACTTGTTGTTCATTTATGAATTGATTATATCGTAGAAATTTAGCATAAGATGAATTCTCAGGTACTAAATTTGCGTTTACTATCTTCTTTAGGATTTCCAATAAATTCAAATTGAAACCCATGGGTTTTGAACTGCTTGGTGTAGATACCGTTGGATGCCTCATTTCATATGCATATTTTCTCAATTCATCCATAAAGTCGGATAAGGTGTCAAGAAACGATTTTATGAGTTCTTTACTGATCGCTTTTTCCAACCTTTCTCGCATCACCTTTTCATCGATTTTGTCATAAGCAGATTGTACAAGTGAATTTGTCAATATTTTTCTACCCTCGTAGTAACTAGGAATATCTTTTATTGGGAAATTTGGGTCATATGGATCAAAAGTACCATCCCAACCTATGAGAATTTCTAACTTTTCTTCATCGGTCAAAGTGCTTGTACAACAAACTTTAATCTCCTCTAAAGTAGCTTTCAAAAATAATGTTGGGAACTGTTTGGTAATTTGTTCGAATTTGATTCTATCTACCATTAGTTGTATTTGATTTTCCAAATCACCCAAGATAAATGGTATTCTCGCTGTCTTATAAGCAGTTTTTAACATCTGTATAGAAGAGTTTATCATTCTACCGAAATAACTATCACCGAATCTAATATCATTCTCCAAAAACTCATTGACTAGAGTTGATGTTTGCATTAAATGATTTAGTTCTGATTTATTTTCAATAAAGTCATTTCTATATTTCAAAAACTTCATAGTATTTGTTCAATTTTTTTTATATATTAAAATAAATGATGGGATAAAAAAAAATGAGACCCTTATTTTTTTGAAAATAAATACATGTCATTAAATATCTTTGTGTTTTTATGAATATATAACTTTGATTTTGAATTATGAGATTCAATAGACTTATTATAGGTGATGAACAAATCACCAATCCGAAAAAAATTATTGCAATCCTTGAGGATAAGGGGTTTGATTGGCTAATTGACTCTGAATTCGAAAATGCGATAATCGAGATTAAAAAAGAAACTTTGATTTGGCATAGTGGTGATTACTACACTGGTAATTGGTACTATGGTATTTTTAAGTCTGGAAACTTTTACGGAACATTTGTCAATGGAATTTTTGAGGATGGAAATTTCAAAGGCACATTTTTGAGTGGTATCAAAGTGTAAAGGTTATAAAAAATAATTTTTTGTTATGGGAAAAAGAAAATTCACCAAAACAAATGAAGTCGACTTTCTCAATAGAAATGACTCCGTTGGTATAAGTGAGGGTGCTGGTAATTGCTTATTTTTCGAAATTAATGACATTTGTACGACAGATATTTGTGAAGCCGTTTCGATTATGATGAGGCTAAATATTACAGATTCCAAGATATGGAGTAAGGACATAACAAAAAATTTAGATTTGGATTTGATTGATACAAAGAAATGTCTATATTGGTTATCGGGTGGGGACGAAGAGTGGAAAAGAAGAAATTTTTATAAAAGACCTTGGAATGAATGTGACCTACTATTCCAAGAAGAATTCGGAGTAACTGTTTCGGTTATATTCAAAAAGTCTAGAAAATTATCTGACATCAAATCTGGTTTTTTGAAATTCTTAAATCTACCTGTATTTTATGAATTTGGATTGAGTAAGGATTTGATTTGATTGACTAATTATTAGCCAAGTAGTTTAATATATACTATTATGTCAAATATTGCCCATTTTTTTGATTTGAGTTGTTTAGTTAATATACCCCAAAATGCTTGGGTTGTAAGTAAATCAAATCCAAATCAACCACTTTATAAGATATCTCCTTCTGAGTTTCTCTTAATAAAGAGTGGGATCTATAAAAATAGAGGTAATAAAATAGATTTCAATGGTGTTGTCTATTACTTACCAGATGAGTTGTGGAATAAATTAAAAGTTATATCCACAAAGAACAGAATAGATTTTTCTAGTTTTGTAATTAGTTTACAAGAATTCCTTAATAAGGATTTGATTGAGGCACTCGATTATGAGGTAAAACTTGATCAAATCATGAATTTAAAAAACAAAGTTGAGGATATTTACGTAATTTGTTCAAAAGAAACCAAAGGTTTATATGAAAAGATTATTAATGAGATAGTAGAGACACTGCGGACGAATGGTATGATCGTAAAAAATTTTTATTATTTGAATGAAAATTTTTTGAATCAAAATACTGATGAGGTCAATTACAAAAAAATGAGACTCCTATTACAACACTCTATAGGATATCGTAGCGATATGAATAAATTTATCGATGATGAAATTACAAAGTATGACCAAATAAACTTTTATGATAAATCAATTCCATTCAAAACAGTTTCAATCACTGTTGATCAAATATTCAAATCCATGATGAAAAACACAGATAAAGGATTGATGGATGTAATAAAAGATGATCTAAAAACTCATACTCCAATAATTCAGATAAATAAAATAGAAGATAATCAATTCAACCCAATACGAACAACTAAAATCGAATTGAGTCTCAAACACTTGATAACTAAATTTGAATCTTTTACGATTTACCCTTGATAACTTTATCAATCATTTCATTCAGACTTCTAGAATCAACAATTTTGCCAGTATCCAACTCTTCGTCTATGTTGGATTGATTTTTTTGTTCCATCGATTCCGATAGTTCATTTAGACCAAGATCTTTTCTCATATCTTTCCAAAATTTTTCAAATTCTGTTCTTTGAGTTTGGGAAAATTTTATATTATCTCGTATCTGTGATACAGATTGATTCACAACTTCATGCATTCTCGCTGAATTATCACCGTTGTCAACTTGTTTTAATTGAGTCAAAAAATTACGTTTCGTCATCTTTTGTAAAAATAAAGTATCAGCATAGACTTTAGCATCCTCTTTCATTTTTTGTTGAACATATTTATGTTTGACTAAATCTGGATAATCCCCAAGATATAAATCGACCATCGATTCCAATACTTCACCCGCTTGGTCTTTTGACTCATCTATATCTTTGTCATAATCGTAAATCTGTATTGTGCCCAAATCTGGTAAATGGTCCTCTCGTTTTGCTAAATATTTTGAAACATCTAGATCTTTGTTGTTTTCTTGAATTCTAGAAAACTCATCTTGTAAATTCTGTATTTTTTCTTCTTTTTTAGACATTGGACTCCAAGAATTTGGTATATATATCCTAAATTATAAATTCCTCATGGCTCAACAAAAACAAAAGGAAGACGAGAGGAAATTCATTTTTACAACCAAACTCGTCGAAGAAGTCACTTCAAAAATAAACGATGGTGTTGTAATAAAAAGGTTTCAAAATCCTTGGTTTTCTAGTGAAGTAGGTTTACGTAAATCAGGCATCACCTTTAAGATGACTGAAGATGAGATACAAGAGTACATCAAGTGTAAACTAGATATCCATTATTTTGCTGAAAAATATTGCCGAATCAAAACCGAAGATGGTTCTATCCAAAACATCAGATTGAGAGAATATCAAAAGGAAATATTAGATCTTTATAGTAATAATAGATTCAGTATCCTGATGGGTTCTAGACAAATAGGTAAGACTATCAATTCGGCAATTACAATGTTACATTATGTTACTTTTAATAATGACAAGAATATAATGATTGTAGCTAATATCGCTGGTACCACAATAGAAATTATTGATAAGATTAAATCCATATATCAACAACTTCCGTTTTTCTTAAAAGTTGGATTGAAAAACTGGAACCAACGAACAATAATTTTTGAAAATGGGTGTAGGATAAAATCAGCCGCGAGGAGCAAAACACCAGCTATTGGTTTTACTATTGATTTTTTGTACTTGGACGAATTTGCTCACATACCCTCGAACATCATAGAACCTTACTATACAGCCGTATTTCCCGTGGTATCAGCGGTAGAAAATTCGAAAATTGTCATAACCTCTACCCCAAATGGAATGAATTTGTTTTATAAACTTTTGACAGATGCAGAAAGACCTGATGGAGATCCATTGAAAAACAATTACAAAGCTAAAAGGGTTTACTGGTACCAGGTTCCCGGTAGATTTGTGACTCACTTGAGATTGAACGCTCATAAAATGCATGAATTTGGTGTTACAAAAACTGAAGTTCTTGAACAAATCGACTTGGAGTATTCCCAAATAACAAAAGTTGAAATGAGGTTTAATACCGATTTGATGAAAGATGTGATTTATGTTTATAATAATGATAATTGTTCAGATAAGATGGTTAAATCATTTCAATATAAACTTAACGATGGTAGAGAAGTACCAATACAATCATTTTGTGAGGTTACAACGTGGAAAGAAGAGGCAATCAAGGATATAGGTGGTGAAGATGCTTTCAATCAAGAATATGGTTTAAGATTTGTCAACGCAACAAGATCTTTACTCGATGAAAGTATTATAGAAAGTTTGATCAACAGTAAGAAAAACTATGTCTTTGAGCAAATATCAGAGTTCGACGAGAAACTTAAATTTTCTTATGAGGGTCTTAAATGGATAGATGATGATGATATATTCTCACCCATAATGAGAAAGTCTATCAAAGGAGTCATATCAGTTGATATATCAGAGGGTTTGGGTCAAGATTATTCGATTATAAACATTTTCAAAATATCACCCAAAAGTCCGGAGTTTATTGAACAAAATAAGTTTAAATTTACGAATATTTCGGACTTTTTTTGTTTGGAACAAATTGGTATATTTAGATCAAATCTTGTCTCGGTTAAACAATTAGCGGAAGTTTTTTATTGTTTATTGTTTGAGTACTTTGATTATGAAAATTTCAAAGTTGTATTAGAATTGAACAACTATGGTAATGAGTTCCTAGCTCACTTACCAAATATTTTTGATGGTAAAAATAATTATGGTTCAAGTGTATTTTTCAGATATAAGCATCGTGCAGATGCAGTTGATGAAAAAATTGGATTGAAAGTTGGTGAAAATAAAAATATTTTGGTTAAGGATTACCAGGATTGTATGGACAAAAGAAATTTCCTTATCAATAATGAGGATACTATAAAAGAAATCACAACTTTTGTTAAACACATCACTCCTTCGGGAAATATCAGATACGCGGCAGACATCGGCAATGATGATTGTGTTATGACATTAGTAAATACAAGTAGTGTTTTTTCAAAACATTCGTTTAGAGAAATGGTTGAGGATTATGCTCCAAAGATTCTTGACTCATATTTGTTGAGCCAATATAAAGATTTTTTGAAAAATGTGGATTTTCAGGAAGTTACTGACTACAGAGCATTATTGAATGTCCGCAGACAAAGAAAAATGTACCAACAATATCAAGAATCGAATACCAGAAATCTTTGGAGTTAAGACATTTCCATTGTGACACTCAATCCACAGCTTTTCAATTTATTATACATCGTAATGATTGTTTCATGATCGCCGCGCTTTACATCACATTTACCAGTAAAATGAACTATATGTGCGCACTGTGACGCTTGATTCGGTTCATGTTTGCAAATTTTAACAAGACATTCGATAACCCATTCGAAAGTATTGAAATCGTCATTATGGAGAATCAGAATGAATGGTTCACTTAAAACTTTTTCAAGTTGTTCACTTGTTTTGGATTTGGTAATTGTAGACATATTTTATTGTGGAGTAAAAATCTTTTTATTATATATACAAAGTTAAAAAATATTCTTTTTAAATACAAATGATTCCTCAAGAAATTAAAATAAATATCAGAGATTTAGTTATTGTCATCTTGATTGGTCTTTGTTTGTGGTTTTATTTGAGACCGTTAGATTTAGTCGACATAGAACAAGTTAAAAAAGATAATTTGGAAAAAAAAGAATTAATAGATAAAATTGAACAAGAAAGAAGGACTTTATCAACCGAAAGGAAAATTTTAGATTCTGAACTTGAACGTTTGAGAGAATTAGCTTCCTTTAGATCTGACACAATAAATTTTTACAGAAGGTTATCAAGAATAAAAGACACTGAAATAAAAGACTTGAAGGAAAATTTGAAATTGTATAATCAAATGTTAGAAAAGAGAAATCAACAAATCGATGAACTATTGAAGAAGCCAATCATTTTACCAAAAAATCAGTTGGTGGACAAGACTAAAGAAAAATTGAAATAAATTATGAAAAAGTTCTTTTTTTTAATTGTCCTGATGGTCACAACCACGAATCTATTTGGTCAATCTGAAGAATATCCAAGGTATTACATTCAAGGTGAGGATACCATAGGTGTCATCTACACTATAGACCAAGTACAAAAAATCTACAACCATGAGGTTTTACTATCTTTATTCAAAGATGTAAGACTTGGATGTGATACTCTATTACAAAGATATTTGGTAGTTGTTAATAAGTATGAACAAAAACAATTGGTAGATAAACTTTTAATAGAACAACACGAAAAAAGTTTGATAGACAAAGATAATGAGATCAAAACTCATTTAGCAAAGACTACAAATTTAGAAAATGATATAAAAAAGTGTGATGAACAAAGAAAATTACAAGACGGTCAGATACAAAATTTTGAAAAGGTTATAGATCAATTGAATAAAGAAAGAAAATGGTTGCTTGGTGGTAGTATGGGGTTCGCTGCATTATCTTTGTTTTTATTGGGCACATTAGTTGGAAATTAATAAAAAAACGAATTTCAAAATAAATATATAATATCATATAAAAAATTATTAAATAATAATGAACCATATCAGAAAATTCTTATCATATAAGAGTAAAAAGAATCCAACACAGGTTGTTAAGGAATCTGTTTTACAAGTTGATGACGTTTATAAAGTAAGAGTGATTGTTGATGTAAAAAAATCGATGGTCAATTCTTACATCAAAAAGGTGTCCGATAATACACAAAAAAATTTAAGAGATTTCTACAGTGATATGGACATTGTTGAAGAATTAGTAAAACACGTTGTTGAAACTGGGATGAATGTGGATACTATACCTGCATCAATTTTGGTCGGCGGTGCTCAAGGACAGGCTCAAGGTCAAAGTCAAGGTGAGGCACAAATGCAAACACAGGCACAACCACAAGGTCAAGCTGCACAAGTACAAACTGAACCTGCACAAGACTTCGAAGAAGTTCAACCACAAGGTCAAGGACAGGCTCAGGGTCAACCACAAGGTCAACCACAGAGTCAAGGACAAGTTCAAGGTCAAGAACAAGAGGAAGTTGAGGAAGAAGAAGAAGGTGGTGAGGAAGAAGAACTACCAACAGAATAATAAAATAAACCCATCCACAAGATGGGTTTTTACTTTATAGGACAATTCGTAGCGGAGTAAATGAAATTTAAATTTTTATCTATTTTCAAACCAAGTGATTCACAAGTTGTGACGATATCCTCTAAACATTCACCACTAGCACCTCCTACCACAGTTATTGTCCCACTACCGGATTGGGCTTCTTTCAGATCTTGAAAAATCTCATAGAGTTTTTTTGGTACGTGAAACCATTTGTGGTTATTGCCAATGAAAACTATTATAGTACCCTCGGTAGTTGGAAAATACTCACCTTTTGTTAGCTGGTTTTCATTATCTTTTATTTTTTGGTAGATTTCGTCATCAAGAATTTTTTTATAGAAATCAGCATTTACTTTGTAATTATATCTTTTTTCGATGACATCTTTTTGATTTGGAAAAACATATAGATCATTTGAAATATTCACATCATGGTCTTCGTCGTAAAGATAATCTTTATCTACATTTTTACCTTTGTGATGATTATCAAATATTTGGTATACGCTTTCGAAATTTCTACAATATTTTTTCAAAGACTGTACGTAATTATCGGTGAAAAATTTTTTAAAGGATGGTTGTACGTCTACTATTAGTAGAATTGATTCAGTCGTTGATCCAAATTTTTCAAATCTGTGAATATACTTCATTATGATTTATATATTAAAGAAATGAACCAATTTGATTCACAATTTGGAACTCATCAATTTTGAAATTAATTATCATTATTTCTTGATAATTCTCTGGATCTTGTTCAAACTCCACGGTCAGTTCATATGGGGTTTGTGTTATTTCTGGTATGTAAGTGAATATTTGTTCTGTTATAATATCTTGCACAGATTGAGATGATAGTTTAGTTTGAAATAAAAGTTCCGGTAAATCTGTACCGACATTCAGATCACCCATAACATCACCTTTTGTGGTATAAACCAATACTTGATATTTTTGGATTATTATTCTGATCAAATCATCTTCTATCAATTCGGTGTCGTTGAACTTATTAAAGCTAGAATCAATTATATAAAAATCAGTGTAGTCATATGATGCCATAATTTATATATTATTTCTGACAAATAGGTCTCTAATTTTACCAATCACTGTCATGCCCAATATTATTGGATCTGTATTAGTTTCAAGTAATTTTTGATGTTCACAGACGATATAGGATACTTGAAATAATTTTGGTATATTTTCTTTTCTCTCATTCAATGAGTAATCAATAAAATTTTTACCGAATAAGTCCAATAATATATCGATTTTTTCTGGTCCGAAATTTTCCATTAAAAAAATGTACACATCTTCAAAATTTTTTGATTCATCATATATCAAATCATATAATTCTTGTTTGACCTTGATATTAGAGGTCGTGTTACTTTGAGTAGTGTGTCCGGTCAATCTAAATTGATCAACCTCAATTAGTATGGAACGAAAATCTGGAAATTTTTTATTAATAATTTTCACCAAATTATCTTTACTTATTTCGAAATTTTCTGTAGGAGCGATTTTATTTATAATCTTCTTATAAATTTCAGATTTTAAAAACCTTTCTTCCTCTTTATTCAGACAATCAAAATTAACTTCTACCATTCGAGACCTTATACCAGGACTCACTTTATTGATATGGTTCGTAGTGAGAATAAATCTAACATTTTTTCTCGAAAATTCTTCTATATAAGCTTTCAAAGCATCTTGATATTGAATAGAAGTTCTTTCAAACTCATCGAGAAATACATATTTTATTGTGTCTTGTGGTAAATTGTCTACTAAATCAAGTCCCATATAAACTTTAGAACAGAACTCATCGATCTTATTTCTTAGAGTATCTATTGAAGTATAGAAGGAACTATTCAGTTCAATATAAGGTTTGTTTTTGGAATATTTACCTATTAATATCCTAGCAAGGGTAGTTTTTCCTGTACCAAAATTTCCGTAAAAAATAACATTTTGTTGAATACCATTTTCGAAAAGCTTTTTAATTCTTGGTAAGAGAATGGTATCCTCAATAGTTTTTGGTCTCCACCTCTCGGATAAAAGTAAATTTTTCATGGATTTTTATACCTAGTTTCGGGCTAGAAGTTTTGAATATATAACCTTATGATTGGTGAAAGATTTAATTTTGAAGACGTTTTTTTCCGAGACTTGACCATCTGTGTACTCGACACTTTAGAGGGTGAAATCAATTGGACTAATAAATTCAGTGCTGGTGATGTTAAAGTTAGTGTTCCATTTTATTATTCGATGACCGGTGATGACAGATACTTATTAGACTCATTTTCTGACGATGTGGTATCAAATAATAGATTTGTTGAACTCAATACCGATAAAATACCTAGGGGACATTTGACCTTGACATCTTATGACATAAGAGCTGATGAATTCGCTAATCCGAATGTTTGGTTAAGAATGGTTATAGAAAAAGATGATGAGATCAGAAAAATGTTGACAAAGGTGAGAGCAGTACCAGTCTCTGTAAAATATGATTTGTCAATATTACTTTCTAGCGAAATTGATGTTTTCAAATGTTCTCAAGCTATCATGGACACACTGTGGGTTTATCGATTTATGTATTTCGAGCACAATTTTATGAATATTGATGCGGTGATGTTAATACCTGATACAAACCAAGTCGAAATCCAAAGAGAAAAAACATTGACTTCAGATAATACAATCAAATTATCAGTATCATTTGAAGTACAAACTTATTACCCAGCATATCGAAAGGATCCAGACCCTATAATCTATCCAAAGGGTACAAGATGGTATCTACAAATGAATAGTAATGCTAGGAGTGATAAATCGAATTTACCAAGGACTAACTCATCAAAACTAATTAAGAGAAAATAAACATAGTAATTTTAATATATAATCCTCATAGAGATATAAAATGTAAAAAACACACTTTTTTTATATAATATATACTTTAGAAAACTAAAAAATTAATTTTTGTCATTATGAAGAATCTCAAAATGGAGTTGTTCAATTTTAGAAAATCCTTAAGTGTGGATCAAATGGAAATTTCCACTGTTCTTGAGGGACATATGAATGCTTGTAATGAATTATCAGAGAAAGTTGTAATTAATTCATTGAATGAAAAACTCAAGCCATTCACTTATGATAAGCAAGTAAAGGGGTTTCTAGAGTCATTAACTGACGATATGAGCCAGTATCAACTCCTTTATGAGTTAAAGCACTTATATAATGTGTTGGATAGTAAAAATCAGGGTCAGTTGTACAGACAACCGATCAATGTCCTTTTACAGACAATTAATCTTGATTCTGATCAAGATAGAATGTCCAAAATTTTAAATGAGTTGGCTGTCTATGATTGGGTACCAGAGATTAAACTATTTGTGCATAATCTGACAAAAAATCCAGAGCAAAAAACAAATCTACTTTCCGGTGGTAACGCTGAATCTGTTTACACAATTGTGGAACAAGTTGAAGATGGATATCTTTGTATGGTTAGAGATTCTTGGTTTTTACTGACAGATAATAATATTGAAAAGACTTTACTAGAGACTCACGTTACGGATCCAGAAAAACTCAAAACTTTGAGAAATCTTGAAATCGGTATGAGATTTGCTAGTTTAAATGATGAAAAAATTAATTTTAGAATTTCTGAAAATTTAACAATTGGATTATCTGTAAATAAGAAAGGTGTAATTTTTATCAACGATGATGAAATGAATAAAGAGACAACACTAGAAAGTCTATTTTCTTCTCCTATTATCCCTATCGTAAATAAGAATTTTTATCCTGTGTTACTTGAAACATCCCACAACCTAAATAAGTTTGTTGAGATGGATGTAATCAAAAGAGTATCAAATTTAGTAAATCCGTATCTTGAGGTATATGCGTTTAATTATAAGAATGCCATCTATCTTTACAGATGTGACGAAAGATATGGCAATTCATTCTTTAAATATGAGTCAGCTATGGAACTTGTAAACGAAGTAAAGAATGAACTCAATTTCGACCTAACTTACTTCTATGAAAATAACCTCGAAAAAGAAATTGTCACAAAGAGAAAATTAGAAGACAAGGAAAGAGAAATCACTTTGAAATTGGAAGATGTACAATTGAATATCGATAAGGTTCAGAACTCAATTCAAATGCTTGGTGAATCTAATTCTTTACAAGTTGCTTTAGGTAATCTTGCTAAAAGGAAAGACCAACTCGAAAAAGATTTGTTATCTGTAAGAGAACTACAATACAGAGAAAGAGAAAGAGAAAGACTTATGTAAAATAAAAAAAACCTCCGATAAGGAGGTTTTTTGTTTTAAACAAATACTCTAATTGCGATATACGTATTAAGAAATTAATTAAGGTTCAGATCCTTAAAAAATAATTTCATTTATGTACCTTCAGAATAAAGATTTATACGTAGAAATAATAATTTCAAAAGCACAAGGAAAATTGACTAGAAATTCCAAATTGATGTTGGAAACACTAGCTAAACGAACTATCAAAAAAATGAGATATTACAACAACGATGATAGGATGGATTGCTATCAGTCGGGACTGTTGGATATGTTTTCAAATTGGTATAATTTTAACGAGGAAAAATCCGATAATGCATTTGCATACTTTACGGAAATATTCAAACGTGGTCTAGCAAAAGGATTCAACGAACTATATAAGAAAAAAGGTGATAATGAACATCAAATAAGATTAATTTCTATCGAATCTTCTAATGATGGTATGGGCTTACACTCTCTATGATTATGCTGAATTTTTTTTATTCACTGTCTCTTTTATTCGTTTGGGTTGAGTGGAAACAACTCACCGTGAAACCTATGGTCTACCCCAAACAAATTGATGAATCAAATCACATTCAGCTTTTGATATTTTCCTTCTCCAAAATACTAAATGTGATCTGTTTAATTATTGGACTTTTCACCCCTATTTGGATCCACTACGCTATAATCGTTATTAGTGAGATTTTGAAATCTATTTTTTTATACACTAATAATTTCAAGATTATTAATTTATATGGAATTTCTACAGCGGTTTTGTATATGATAATTTACTTATCCATTTTTATCCAAGGTGTTGTTCTGTAATAATAATGAACTCGAATTCTTTTCTTTGACAATACTCAATCATATACTTCCATTTACTCAAATTTTTATTATACATTTTAAGTGAGTATTCAAAGTTTTTTAACTGTTTAGCAGTTGGGTTTTCTCTCAAAGTTGGTTCTTTTGTCTCACTACTTGGCTTTACCTCCGCAACCACTCTTGAAATTGTACCATCTTCTCTAACTAATTCGTAATAAAAATCGGGATAGTAACTGTGCTCTGTAGTTTTGAATTCTTGTGTCTCATTTATCCATTCAGTTTTTTGGTATGGTATTCTTAAATGTTCGGCTCCCCAAAATTTTATTTTTGGATTGTTATCAAGATAAACCATCATTTTGTGTTCGAGACCTGACCTATAATATAGACCACCTTGGGAATTCAATTTTATTATCTTGTCTTTATTATTTGGTAGAAAAAGACCTTGCTTATATTTAGTTGGTTGTCTTGGAGCACTATTCAACATATCGTTTATGTTTTTTGAATATATATTGTTATGGGTATTCTTTTGGAAAAAATCAATGAATCACTAAAATCTGGCAAAGGTATTGCAGACAATTTTAAAAATAACTCATTGTTCTTCTATGAGAAATATCAAAAATCTGACAACGAGGTACAGAGTACAAGGGTTCAAGATATTCAAATAGGAAGATTTTATTT
>Ga0315903_10003261_pt1 | contig 22675 bp, 22 predicted proteins | sample LakEriMetagenome_7_FD_203524 | JGI IMG/M metagenome (GOLD analysis project Ga0315903, IMG submission 203524) | Freshwater fungal communities from buoy surface, Lake Erie, Ohio, United States - Buoy 2 MA119 | ecosystem: Environmental > Aquatic > Freshwater > Lake | place: USA: Lake Erie, Ohio... | reverse complement strand
GTGCACCGTGGCGACCGCATCGCCCAACTGGTGGTGCAGCGCATCGAGGACACCCGGTGGGTCCCGGTGGAACGGCTCGACGAGGACGACCGCGGCGGCGGCTTCGGCCATTCCGGACGCTGACGCGACCCGCCGATCGGGCCGGGTCGCGCCTCAGTTCCTCGGTGGTCGGGCCGAGAGAACGCCGCCGTCGTGCAGCGCCGCGATGGCGGCGTCGTCCATGCCGAGCATCTCCCGCAGGACGGCCGCGTTGTCCTCGCCGCGGAAGCGGGGGGTGCCGCGCACCGACGTGTCCGAGCCGGAGAACCGCCAGGGTGAGTTGGGGATGCGGATGCGCCCGCCCGCACGGTCGTCCACCTCGGCGATCACCCCGCGCTCGGCGGCCCATCCGGTGGCGGCGATCTCGGGGATCGTGCGCAGGACGCCCATCGCCAGCCCGCTGTCCGACAGCACGCGCTCGAGCTCGTCGGCATCGAGTCCGGCCGCCCATTCCCTCAGCACCGCCAGGATGTCGGGGAGGTGGGCGAGGCGCACGGGGGCATCGGCGAAGCGTGGATCCTCGAGCAGTTCGGGTCGTCCCATGGCGGCGACGAAGAGGTCGAACGTCCCCCGTTCGGCCGGGTGCCCGCTCACGATGACGTCACGGCCGTCACGACTGTGCAGCACCGGGTAGTCGCCGGGCCGGAACGACCGGATCCGTCCCTCCGGGACGGGTCGGTCGAACAGTTCGTCCTGCACGTGCTCGTTCACGTAGAGCATGGTCTGGGCCATCGACACGTCGACGTGCTGACCGTGGCCGGTGCGCTCGCGCTGGAAGAGAGCGGCCAGGATCGCCGCCGCGGTCTCCATGCCGGTGTAGACGTCGGCGTGGCTGTGCGGGTCGTTGTCGGGCGGTCGGTCGTGGGCGGCCGCCTGCAGACCGGTGAGACCGGTCTCGGCGTTCACCACCGATGCGTAGGCGCGGCGGTGGCGCCACGGTCCCGTCGTGCCGTAGCCCGTGATCGAAGCGACGATGAGGGCCGGGTTGATCGCCCTCAGTTCGGCGGGGCCGATGCCGAGCCGGTCCATCACTCCGCCGCGGAAGTTCTCCACCACGACGTCGCAGCGCGCGGCCAGACGGCGCACGATGTCCACGGCCTCGGGTCGTTTCAGGTCGAGGGACAGGTTGAGCTTCCCGGTGTTCTGCTGGGCGAAGTAGGTGGACATGGAACCGACGCGCGGGTAGGCGAAACGGGTCAGGTCGCCCTCGGGTGGTTCGATCTTCACGACCGTCGCGCCCAGGTCGCACAGCATGCGCGTGCAATGGGGCCCCGACAGCACGCGGGTGAAATCCAGGACGACGACGCCCTCGAGGGGTCGCGGATCCGCGCTCACCGCGCCCCGGCCCCGCGAGGGTGGTTGCCTCCCAACAGGAACCACGAGAGAACCCCCGCGGCGAGCAGCACGAGGGCGAGCACCCCGGCGTCGGCGTCGAGACGCAGGGCGACGGCGAGGGTGACGATGATGCCGAGCACGGGGACGACGGCCACCCCCCGCACGGTGCCGCGCACCCTGTAGGGGCGCGGATGGTCGGGTCGGCGGAAGCGCAGGACGATGACGGTGAGGTTGACGAGAACGAAGATGAAATAGACGAGCGCGTCGGTGGCGGCCGCGAGCAGGGAGAAGTCCTCGAGCAGCACGAGGGCGGAGGCGAGGGCGACCACGACGACGAGGGCCCGGGCGGGGACGCGTCGGGCGACCACCAGGGCGAAGGAGGAGGGGAGCGCCCCGGTGGACGCCATTCCGTAGATCATGCGTGCCGACGCCGTGAGGAGGAGGAGCACCGTGGATCCGGTGCTCAGCAGGGCGGCCACCGCCATCGGTCCGCGCCAGTTGCCGCCGACGGCCGCTTCCATCACCGAGGCGAGCGGCCGCTCGGCGCGGGCCAGTTCGTCGGATCCGAGCACACCGACCGACACCGCGGCGACGGCGACGTAGAGGACGGTCGAGATGCCGAGCGACAGAAGGAGCGCCCGGGGGATGTTGCGCGCCGGCTGGTGGGTCTCCTCGGCCAGGGTGATGACCTCGTCGAAACCGATGAAGGCGAAGAAGATCAGACCCGCCGCCGCCGCGACACCCGAGACGCTGCCCCCCTCGACGAGCGAGTGCCGCCCGATGTCCGGGAGCCCGACGATGGTCACGACGACGAGACTGCCGATCTCCACCGAACCCATCGCGACCACCACCCATGCGGCACGCTCCATTCCCGCCGCCGAGACGAGCGCCATGACGAGGACGATTCCCCAGGCCATCGTGCGCTCGTTGACGTCGACGAACTCGCCCATGTAGCGGGCGAAGCCGAGCGCCACGCTGGCGGAGGCGACGATGAGCCCCGTGGTCATGGCCCAGCCCGCGCTGAAGGACACGACGGGAGGGAAGGCGTGCCGGGTGAACTCGTGCTCGGACCCGGCCTTCGGGTACATCGAGGACAGCTCCATGTAGCTGAAGGCGGTGAGCGCGCACAGCCCCGCCGCCACGACGAACGAGAGCCACACGAGCCCGCCCGCGTCGGCGGCCGCGGGACCGAGGAGGACGTAGATACCCGCACCGATGATCACCGCGACGCCGCTGGCCGTGACGTGCCCGAGGCCCAGCACCCGGTCGAAGCTGTCCGAAGCGGGCGACGTAGAGTGGGTGTCGGAAGCGATGTCCGAATCCTAGGGAGGCGTTCCCGTGGGCCCGGTCATCCGAACGGTTCCCGCGGGAACCACGAGGAGGAAGCGCATGAGCGGCAACAACCACAAGCTCGTCGTCGCGGTGGTCACCCAGCACGAGGCCAAGGTGTGGGCGGACGGGATCGAGCCCGGGACGGCGCCGCACGTCGTGCATGCACCCGGTGACCAGGACCATCGTCACGTGCGCACGGGACAGGCCGACCACGGTCACCACGTCGACTCGGCGAACCCCGATTTCTTCGCCGCCATCGCCGCGGCCTGTGCGGGGGCGGGTCATCTCCTCCTCATCGGTCACGGTCACGGCAAGGGCAGCGAGGTGGACCGCTTCCGCGACTACCTCGGCACCAAGCACCGCGACCTCTCGGCCGCCGTCAGCGACGACCTGCACCTCAACCTGCAGGCGATGTCGGACGGCGAGATCCTCAAGGCCGCGCGTGAATGGTGGGCCAAGGCCTCCCAGGCCGGCCGCAACGACTGACGCCGCGGCCGATCAGCCGAGCGGCACCCCGAGGTGGCGCAGGGCCATCGCCGAGTACAGCGCGATGCCGCGCCGCATGTGGTCCTCCTCGTAGATGGCACGGTTCGAGTGGTTCGGCGCGGCCGCGAAGATGTCCATGCCCGCGGGCATGAGCCCGAGGAACACCATGGCTCCGGGAACGCGGTTGAGCACGTAGCTGAAGTCCTCGGCGCCCATGACGGGATTGTCCATGATGCGCACGTTCGTGTCCCCGGCCACGGCCGTGGCCACGTCGGCGGCGAAACCGGCGAATCCCGTGTCGTTCACGGTGACCGGATAGCCGAACTCGAGGTTCACCTCGACCTCCATTCCGTGGGCAGCGGCGACACCCTCGGCGACCCGACGGACTCCGTCGTGGATGAGCGACCGGGTGCGCTCGCTGACCGAACGCATCGTGCCCATGATGACGGCGGTCTCGGGGATGACGTTGTAGGCGGTGCCCGTGTGGATCTGGGTGACGGTGACCACGCCCGGATCGAAGACGTCGATGCGTCGGGTCACCATGGTCTGGAGGGCCTGCACGATCTCGCAGGCGACCGGCACCGGGTCGAGGGTGAAGTGCGGTGCGCTGCCGTGGCCGCCCCTGCCCTTGACCGTGATGGTGAGCTCGTCGCTCGAGGCCATGAGGGCCCCGGGCTTGAGGGCGACGAATCCCCCGGGGATGTTGGACGCGACGTGGATGGCGAAGGCTCCCGTGACGGGCGAGGCGGTTCCGTCGGCGAGGGGCGGGACATCGAGCACGCCCTCGTCGATCATCTCGCGCGCACCGTCGTGACCCTCCTCTCCGGGCTGGAACATGAACAGAACGCGCCCGGGGATCTCGTCCCGCCGCGCCGCGAGCACGCGGGCGGCACCGACGAGCATCGCGGTGTGGGTGTCGTGGCCGCAGGCGTGCATGGCGTTGTCCACCTCGGAGGCGAAGTCGATGCCGGTGTCCTCGGGCATGGGCAGGGCGTCCATGTCACCGCGCAGGAGGACGGTGGGTCCGGGGCGGCCCCCGGTGAGGAGGGCGGCGACACCGCTCGTGGCGGTGTGAAGCGTGAGGTCGAGGGGCAGGCCTTCGAGGGCACCGAGCACGGCCTCCCGGGTGCGGGGCAGGTGGTTGCCGATCTCGGGCCAGCGGTGCAGTTCGCGGCGCAGGGCGACCGCGTCGTCGAACACTTCACCGGCCTGTTCGAGGATCCCCGCGGGGTCGCCGTGCTCCTCGCGCGCGGCTCCGGTGGTGACGGGGTTTTTGCTCATGGCACATGGTAGGCACATCGACGTGGAGACCCCGCCCGAGGCCCGCCCCCACGCGTCACCCGATGAACGGGTGGAGGAAGTGGACCGCGAGGGCAACGTGACCCGTCTCGTGACCCGGGCGGCCATGCGCGCGGGCCGCCTCCGCCACCGTGCGGTGTTCGTCGTCGTGACGAACTCGGCGGGCGACCTGCTCGTCCATCGTCGCGCCGTGACCAAGGACGTGTGGCCCGGGTGGTGGGACATCGCGGTGGGTGGCGTGGCCGCGCCCGGTGAATCCTGGGAGGCGGCGGCGCGCCGGGAACTGCGCGAGGAGACGGGCGTCGAGGCTGCGACGCTCGAGGCGCTCGGCACCGGCCTCTACGAGGACGAGACGGTGCGCGTCGTCGGTGCGGTGTTCCGTTGCGAGAGCGAGGGGCCCTTCACGTGCCCCGACGGCGAGATCGACGAGGCGCACTGGGCGAAGAGGGAGGAACTCGCGCACTGGTGGGCGGGAAAGAGGTTCCTGCCCGACAGCCTCGCGTTGGTGCTGCCGCGCATCGGGCCCTGACGGGCCGACGACCGTAGGCTCGTCGCCATGGACCCGGGTGCGCATCCGCTCGTCGCCGCGATCAAGCCGGTGCTCGACGCTCTCGGTGCCCAGGTGGTCTCGGTGGACGAGGCGCGGGTCAGCGACATCGCGCTCGAGTGGGAGGGCACGATCGTGGCCGCGGTGCGCCTCCCGCCCATCACCGGTGCGTTGAACCGACTCATCGCCCAGGTGGAGATGGAGCTCGGCGCGAAGCTCGACGCGATGACCCGGGCACAGAAGCAGGAGGCGGTGCGATTGCTCGAGCAGCGTGGCGCCTTCACCCTTCGCCGCGCGGTGGAGGACCTCGCCGAGGCGATGGCCGTCTCGCGCATCACCGTCTACAACTACCTGAACGCCCTCTATCGCTGACCGGTCGCCCGCGCGGCGGACGGGTCAGGGGATCCAGAACTGCCGCGCCGTCACCGCCCGACCGGCCTTCACCTCCACGATGAAGGGGAACGGCGCCCAGGCGTAGCCCGCGGCGGGCGACGTCGCCTTACCTGCGGCGAGACCGAGGAGGTCGGCGGGGGTGACCGCGAAACTCAGCAGAGGGTCGTCGAGGGCGGCCACGCTCACCGCCGCATCCGGGGCGAGCGGGACGGTGGCACCCGGCTCGCGCTGCACCGTGTAGCCGCTCATGCACTGCACTCCCCGCACCGTGGCGACGTAGGCCTCGCAGGCCGCACCGAAGTGGGCGCGCATGACGCTGAAGGTGGTGGCTCCCGTGGATCGCGCGTCGAGTACGGCCCAGTAGGTGCCGTCGACGAGACCGCCGGCGCCGGTGACGACCGCGTCGGTCGAACCCTCCACGCGGGGTGGCTCCACCCTCGTCCAAGCGGGGGTGTCCGGTGTCGGCGCTCCGGCGGTCGTGGCGACGGGCATCGTGGTGTCGACACCGGGCACCACCGTCGACCCCGTGTCGTTCGTCCCCGTGGTGTCGGAGCACCCGACGAGGGCGATCACGGCGGCCGCCCCACCGAGACGGCGCACCAGACGGATACGGGCCGAGGTCACGGCACCCAGAACTGGTGGGCGCTCGTCACGACGGATCCCTCGACCACGAGGACGAACGGGAAGGACGTCCACACGTAGTCCGGCAGGGGGGACACGACGGTTCCGTCGACGAGTCCCACGAGGGTGGCGGCATCGATCGTGTGGTTGGTGCCGGGCCCGCCCGGAGCGGCGACGCTGACCTCGGCATCGTCGGCGAGGGACACGAGCGCGGAGGGGTCCACCTGCACGCCGTAGTCGTTCATGCACTCGACGGTGCCGCCCATGCCGGCGGCCCACTCCTCGCATGTCCGACCGAAGCGCACCTGGGTCACCTCGAACACCAGCTCCCCGCTTCCCGACACCGACGTCACCGATCCCCAGTAGTAGCCGTCGTTGAGAACGCCGCCCTCGACGACGACCGGGTCGGTCTCGCCCTCGACGATGGGCGGGGCGATCTCGGCCCAGGTCGCCGCGGGCGCGTCCGTGGTGTCGGGCACGGTGGCGAGGGTGGTGTCGGCACCGTCGCCCGTTCCGCCGCCGCAGGCGGCGAGAAGGAGGGCCGAGGCGAGGAGGACGGGTCGCGGGGTCATCGGCACATTCTTCCCCGTGTCAGAGGCGCCGCAGGTGCACGTTCGAGACCCGGTGGTCGCCGCCCTTGCGCACGATGAGCGAGGCCCGCGACCGGGTGGGTTCGATGTTCTCGACGAGGTTCTTGCCGTTGATCTCCCGCCAGATCGAGCGGGCGAGGCCCTCCGCCTCGACGTCGTCGAGGTGGGCGTAGTGGCGGAAGAAGCTGTCGGGGTCGCGGAACACGGTCTCGCGCAGGGTGTGGAATCGCTGCACGTACCACTCCTCGATGTCGTGCTCGTCGGCGTCGATGTAGATGGAGAAGTCGAAGTAGTCCGACACGAACTCGTTCGACTCGTTCCCCACCTGAAGCAGGTTGAGCCCCTCGAGGATGAGGATGTCGGGCTGTTCGATCGCGACCGACTCGCCCTCGACGATGTCGTAGACGACGTGGCTGTACACGGGGGCCTCCACCCGGGGGCTGCCGCCCTTCACCCCGCGCAGGAACTGCAGCAGGGCCTTGGTGTCGTAGCTCTCGGGGAAGCCCTTGCGGTTCATGATGCCGCGCTCCTCGAGCACGGCGTTCGGGAAGAGGAAGCCGTCGGTGGTGACGAGGTCCACCTTGGGGTGCTCGGGCCAGCGTGCCAGCAGGGCCTGGAGGATCCTGGCGAAGGTGCTCTTGCCCACCGCGACGCTGCCGGCGATGCCGATGACGTAGGGGACCTTCGGGGACATCGCACCGAGGAAGGTGGCGGACACCTTGTGCAGGTTCTGCGTGGCGCTCACGTACAGGTTGAGGAGGCGCGTGAGGGGCAGGTACACGGCGGCGACCTCGTCGAGGTCGATGCGCTCGTTGATGCCGCGCAGCGCGACGAGGTCCTTCTCGCGGATGGTGAGCGGGGTGGCGGCGCGGAGGTCGGCCCATTCGTCCCGGTCGAAGGACAGGTAGCGGTCGGCGCCGGCGTGATCGGTCACGGAGGAACGCTAGGTCGGGGAACTCAGCGGTTCCAAGGTGCGGCGGGCGACGCCGCTCCGGGACCGCCCGTGAGCACCTCGAAGCCGTCCGCGGTGACCACGAGGGTGTGCTCGAACTGGGCCGTGCGACTGCCGTCGACGGTGACGGCCGTCCACTCGTCGTCCCACATGCGGTGCTGCCAGGCGCCGCGCGAGATCATCGGCTCGATCGTGAAGGTCATCCCCTCGCGCATGATCATGTCGTTGCGCGCGTCGTAGTAATGGAGCACCTGGATGTCGGTGTGGAAGTTCTCGCCGATGCCGTGGCCGATGAAGGCCCGAACGACGCCGTACTTGTGCTTCTTGGCGTGGCTCTCGATGGCGCGGCCCACCTCGTTGATGGGCACGCCGGGCCGGACCGCCTCGATGCCGTGCCACATGCACTCCTCGGTGACGCGGATGAGGGCGAGGTCCTCGGGGTCGACGGTGCCGGCCGTGAACGTGGCGTTCGTGTCGCCGTGCACCCCGCCGAGGTAGATGGTGACGTCGATGTTGACGATGTCACCGTCCTCGATGGGGCGCGAGTCGGGGATGCCGTGGCAGATCACCTCGTTCACGCTGGTGCACACGCTCTTGGGGAAGCCCTGGTAGTTGAGGGGACTCGGGTAGCCGCCGGCGTCGATGCAGGCCTGGTGCACGAAGCGGTCGATCTCGTCGGTGGTGATGCCGGGTGCGACCATCTCGCCGGCCCGCCGCAGGATGTCGGCGGCCGCGCGCCCGGCCACCCTCATGCGCTCGATGACCTCGGGGGTCTTCACCCTCTCCTCTCGGTAGGGCGGCACGACACCGGTGTCGGCGTACGGGGGCTTGGCGATGTGGGGCGGCACGACGAGCATCGGGCTCACGACGCCCGGCCGGATGCGTCCCTCGGTGCCCCGGTGGCACCGCTTGTACTTGCGACCGCTGCCGCACCAGCAGGGCTCGTTCGACGTGGGGAGCCGCTCGGGTGCCTGGGACATGGACCCGAGGATACGGCCGGAAACGTGCGACCTGGTCGCTCAGCCCCCGGGTGGGGCGACCGTGTCACCCGTGTCCGGCGCCAGGGTCGTCGACGTGGTGCTGGAGGTCGTCGTCGGCACCGTCACCGTGAGGGTGGCGTTCGCGCCGCCGCTGATCTGGTTGCCCGACTCGTCGATGGCCTGGATGCGCACCGTGTAGGTGCCCGCCCTCGCGGCGACCGACAGCGTGCAGGTCTGGGTGTAGGTGCCGTCGAGATCGGTGCCGCTCGTGCGCACGGCCTCGCTGCCGCCGCACCCGCTCACATTGGCGCCGGTGGGCGAGTTGACGAAGGCGGTGGTGAAGCTGATGCCGCTCGCATCGCGCACGCGCCAGCGGATGGTGAACGACGCACCGGGAGCGAGGTCGCCCGGTGTGACGTCGATGGCGACGAGTTCGGGGACGGTGCGGTCGTCACCGCCGCCGGTGACGGTGAACGTGCCCGGCGCAGCCGCACTGCGGGTGTTGCCGTTCGGGTCCTCGGCGTGGATCCACATCGTGTAGCGACCGTTGACCGCCGAGACCGGGATGCGACAGGTCATCTGGTACGTGCCGTCACGTGCGGTGCCCGAGAGGCGGGAGACGCCGCCGCCACCGCAGCCGTTCACCCATTGGTCCTCGGGGTTGCGCAGGAACGCGGTGGTGAACGTGACGCCACTGGTGTCGGTGAGGCGCCACGTGAGGGTGACGGTGTCCCCGGCCGTCACGGTGGAGGGAGAGGCCGAGCCGGAGGCGATGACCGGGGAGGACGTGTCATTCGATCCGCCCGTGACCTGGAACGTGGCGGCGCTCTCGCGGATGAAGCTGTCCCCGCCGCGTTCCTCCGACTGGAGATACACCGACCACGTGCCGTTGGCGACCGTGTCGGGGATGAAGCACGTCTGGCGATAGGTGCCGTCGCGCTCGTCGCCCGCGATGCGCGTGGCGCTCCCGCCGCCGCAGTTGGTCATCCACGAGTCGGAGGGGGTGCGCAGGAACGCGGTGGTGAACCAGACCCCGGAGGGGTTGGCGATGCGCCAGGTGAGGGTGATGTCGTTGCCGGCTGCGAGCGCCGACGGGGTGGCCTCCACCCAGTGCAGAACGAAGTCGCCGGGTTGGTAGGGGTTGGCGTCACCCGAGGGTGGCCGCGGCGTTTCGCCGTCGGAGTCACCCGTGCCGGGAGGGGCCAGTTCGGGGGGCAGCGTGTCATCGGGTGGGGCGAGGGTGTCGTCGGTGCCGCCCTCGATCGAGGTGGCGCTGTCGGAGGCCGGGGAGAACACGGTGAGAGCGCCGGCCAGGGAGCCCCCGGCCAGGAGTGCTCCGACGAGGAAGATGACGCCGGCAGGCAGGGCGGCGAAGCGGCGCACCATGGCGCGCAGCGATCGAACGGGTGCAGTGGGGATGTGCATGTTCATTGCGCCAAATCTATTCAAAACACGAGGTGACAGGTCTCGGCCACGGCCTCCCTTGAAAGCAACTTCCGAAAAACCTCTAAAACACCCAAGCCCGGTGATTTTTACCAAAACACCTCCCGGTCAATTACTATAGAGAGGTAACAAGTTATTGATAAATAAGGAATGGTAATCCTGTTGGTTGGCAACAGAATGCGTGAGATTGACGGCCTGAGGGGTATTGCTGCACTCTCAATTCTTGTGCACCATGCTTCTTTTGACGCAGGTACCACCTTCACCACAACAACTGGAAGGTTCTTTGGACGTCTTGATATTGGCGTGAGCATCTTCTTCATTCTTTCGGGGTACCTCTTGTTTGTTCCGATGGTGAGAAGCATCCTGGATGGCAAAGATCAGGACTCAATCATGATGTTTTGGCGAAGAAGACTGTGGCGCATCGTGCCTTCGTATTGGATTGCACTAGGTGCATCAATTGCAATTGCGTCGACTGTCAACGGACGACGCGAGATGTTTTTCACTGGCCTATTGACGCACATATATGTGCCCGAGTTCGTGCTGTCCGGCTTGAGTCAGTCATGGACTTTGGCAGTAGAGATAGCGTTCTATTTTGTACTGCCCCTATACGGCAGGGCACTCGGTCGTCTTGTGAAGACCCAAGCCCGCAACCGCAAGGCACTGAGTCTGATTGCCGGACTATCGGCATTTGGAGTTCTGGCCTACGTATTTAGACTGCTGGTAGCCCTAAGCCCCCGAGCATCCAACCTGCCGACAAATCTTTGGCTACCCGCTCATCTCGACCACTTCGTTCTGGGAATGTCGATAGCTGTCTTTGGCGTGTGGGGATCCCGCAATGTCGCTGTACGGGATTTGTGTCTTCGGGTTGCGCGGCGACGAACCTCGTGGAGGCTTTGGGCCTTCCTACTGTTCGTATTTGTCGCAACCCAGTGGGATATGCCTTTGGGGCTGGAAAGAACCGATGTTTTACGACAATCACTCCTGCACGCTTGTTACGGCGTCATCGGCGCGTTGCTCGTGGCACCATCCGCATTCTCGGCTTTCGCTCAGCGAACTAGCAAAGTCGCCCTAGAGAGATTCATGTTGCCAAAAATCGGATCCATTTCCTATGGCATCTATCTGTGGCACATGATCATTTTGACGAGCGATGTCAAGTTTGCCGCCATACCTTGGAACGACTTTGACGGAAAACTCTTAACACGTCTCTTGGTTGTGATTCCTGCGAGCATCGTCGTTGCCGGCATCAATCATCTTGTAGTTGAGCGACCGATCGCAGCGAGAATGAGTCGGTCGTGACCGTACGCCATGTATCAATCGTCTATGTGCCCATGTTCTCAATGGGCCTCCTATTCATCTTCCTTCCGATATGGCTGGGCCGACGACAACTCCTCAGCGTGAGGTATGCACTCGGCTGGAGCGTTAGCGGTGCTCTCATGGTTGGCGTAGCCGGATATCTGGCACTATCCGCGCCTGGAAAAGGATTTCGAGGCGTACCTGCAGCTCTTCTCTTGGTAGGGCTGTCTTGCCTGCTACTTCTAATTTCTCTTCAGCTCAGTATCAGCATCTCAGGCATGCAGCGACAACTCCGCGAGCTGGTTCTCGCTGAGGCGATCCGTCATGTTGAGACACAGCCCGACGACAGCATCATCAAATCGGCACCAGAGAGCACTGCGTCTGATGCCTAATTACTTGTCCACTCTTGTTGTGATACCGGCATTCAATGAGGAATCGTCGATCGGCGAGGTGGTGAAGTCCGTACAAATGGAGGGTTGGTCATGCCTGGTTGTCGACGACGGCTCTACCGACCAGACAAGGCGTTTGGCTCTTGAAGCTGGCTCAACAGTCCTTTCTCTCGCTGTCAATCAAGGAGTAGGTGCCGCACTTCAGGCGGGTTTTAGGTACGCAATCCTCAATAATTACGAGCGAGTGGTGCAGTGCGATGCTGATGGGCAGCACGGTCCCGATCAAATTGCGACACTTGTAGTGACTGCAATGGCCTCACGAGTGGATCTCGTAGTCGGCAGTAGATGGCTTGACACAAGTGATGTCTACAACATCAACCGAGCACGACGGCTTGCCCAGCACTTGCTGTCAAAACTCTTTGTCCTGAAATCCGGCGTGAGACTGAACGACACAACCTCAGGATTTCGCTGTATAAATTTCCCCCTACTCAATGAGTTCGGAAAGTCTTTCTCCTCGCAATACCTAGGCGACACCTTTGAAGCGCACCTAGTTGCTGCGACTAATGGCTACTCAATTCTGGAGGTCGGAGTAGGAATGAATCCTCGCACCCACGGCTCCCCAAGCGCTTCTGGCTTCCAATCTTTAAGGTACATACTGCGAATAATCATTATCGCGATTCTGGGACTTACTTTCCGTGTGCAGTCGAAGGAGAAACTGACACTGGTCAATCGATTGACGCCTGAAATATGACCAGATACCAAATCCACATCTTTATCGCCACACTGACGTCTCTTGGCTTGGCCATCGCAACTCTGCCATGGATTGAATCCCCAAATCCGCTTGGGGATGGAGCCTTTTGGCACAACAGTGCGAATTTGCTTGCCGACGGGAGAGGGTTCCTTCATGGCATCTCTTACCTTACAAATGGGGCTGAGATCCAAGCGGCAGATCATCCGCCGCTCTTTATTGTCTGGCTCGCTGCTTTCTCAGTGATAGGTCTGGACGGAACGGTGGCACATCAAGTCGCAACTGGCATTGTCGCTGCATTGTGTGTACCCGCCCTAGCAACTGTCGGTCAGAAGATTGGTGGTCCGAATGTCGGCACGATCGTGGCCTGGATAACTGCGATACATCCGGTTGTGTGGGGATGGACAAAAATGACCATGTCCGAGCCACTCGCAATTCTGATGATTGCTCTGTTGCTCATAGCGGCTCTAAGAGTTCAAATTTCCGCACAACGAAACATACTTAAGTGGCCACAACTAGTTGTCTTGGGAACAATCTTTGGTTTAGCAACGTTGACCCGAAGCGAGCTCCTAATTGCTGGGTTAGCGGTCGTGTTGATCTCCACAGCGAGCCATGATTTAAGGAGGTGGACCTTTCGTTCGACTGCGGCAGGCTTGGTGGCCTTGTTAGTTGTAAGTCCATGGGTCATCCACAACCTGAACCGCTTTGAAGAGCCAGTTTTACTTTCGGTTGGTGCAGAAGTGACACTGGTTGCCACCAATTGTGATGACGTGTATCAAGGAAAGACAGTTGGATACTGGAGTTGGCGGTGCATCAGCGAGGGGTGGGAAGCCGCCCAAAACTCGCTTTTGCGCTCGGGAATTAGCAATCCCGATCAGAGCCAACTCGCACAGGAGTTGGACACTCGTTGGCGACAGTATGTGAGCGAAAACAAGTTACAAGCCGTCAAAGTAGTTGGTTTCAGACTGTTGCGAGCCTTTGGAATCTATAAGCCACGAGTGCAGTTTGAATTGGACAAACTCGAGGGCCGCGACTACCCAGTCATATACGGCGCGTGGGGTTTGTATTACCTGCTGATTCCGCTGTCACTTCTAGGAGCGTCACTTCTATGGCGGAGGCGAAAGATCGCCCTTATCGTTCTCGCACCATTTGCAACTGCAGCACTCACAATCGCCATCACATTTGGCAATACGCGTTACAGGCTCGGCGCAGATGTGAGCATGATTGTTCTTTCAGCACTGTCAATCAATGCGGTCGCATTAAAAACTCGAAATCTTTGGAACGGACTCGGTGAGGTGAGTAGTGAGGCAAATCAAGCATGATCGTTAGCCGACGTGTGATGGTTGGGTTGAACTGGTTCTTGGACTCTTTTGTTCCACCGATTCTTCGCGATTCCTTTGTCTTTTCTCTCGTTTCACAATTGATCACCAAGGGCGCTCCTATGAGTTTTCGCAAATTTCGATCTGAAGCTTTCGAGATGACGGATCAACAGTTTCGAGATTTTTACGAGAAAACAGCACTTCGCGTTCATCAAGGAGCCACGGACTTATCTCCGAAGTCTGCTGAGGCCGTCAGACGTGCAGTTACTGCTGGCCCGGTCCTCGAAGCCGGCTGTGGTCGAGGTTGGCTGGCGAAGGAGATATCTAAATCACACCGAGTAGTGGCGACCGATGTTTCGCTAACTGGTTCTTATGCCGAAATCGGTGAGAATATGCCCTCACTAGTTGAGTGCAACTTAGAGGCTCTCCCATTTTCGGACGGTCAGTTCCCTACTGTTGTCTGTACCCACACGTTGGAACATGTGTTGGATTTTCAAAAGGCAATTGGTGAACTACGTCGCGTCTGTAGCGGCACACTAGTCGTCGTGGTTCCTCGTCAACGCCCATATGACGTGACATTCAGTCCCCACCTTCATTTCTTTCCCTATAGATGGTCACTACTTGCTTACACTGGCGTCGCATATTTGCACAGCCTCACTCTGGTAGGCGGAGATTGGCTACTTATTGAGCATCACCATGGGGAAAGTCCGCAATCTCCAGATGCACCTACGGTGAGAGATTCTGCGACCGATGATTAGTTCGGCTTGAGTCAAGCTCCGCATTAGGCCACAGGGTCTGAGAAGCGTCGGTTGACTGAAAGATATGCTCCCTCAGCGTGATACGTCGTGTTGCAATGTTGGTAACGGTCCTGGCCATCACGCTTGGACTGGCGGCGACACTTGCTTTGGAAGCTCCGGCCCACGCCGCGCGTCGGCAGGCCATAGTGCTCAACCGAGTGAAGACCGACGACCGCGTCGTGTTCGTCACCATCGACGACGGGCTCACCCGCGACCCGGCCGTGGCCGAGTTCCTGGAGCAGCGCGGCTGGCCCATCACGAACTTCATACTCACCGGGCAGCTCGACGAGTGGGAGTCCACGTCGTTCTTCTCACTGCTCGGCTCCGGCTCCGATTTCGCCAACCATTCCTCCACGCACCGCGCCCTGAAGGGCATGAGCTTCGAGCGCCAGAAGGCAGAGATCTGCGGAGCACAGCGCCGCATCGAGGCCGCCACGTGGAAGGCACGGAAGTGGTTCCGCCCTCCGTTCGGCAGCCGCGACGAGACGACCTACCAGGCCGCGGCGGCGTGTGGCATCACTCACGTGGTCATGTGGCGGGTGTCGGTGAACCGCGCCGGCATCCACACCTGGGGTGACTCCCCGGTGCGCAAGGGCGACATCATCCTGCTGCATTACGTGGGGGACCTGCTCAACAGCCTGAAGATGCTGGCGGCCGAACTCGACCGTCTCGGCCTGCGCCCCGCTCCGCTCGCGGACTACCTTTCCTGACCATGGACCTCGAGAAGTTCGGCATCCGACTCGGCGACGGATTCCCCGCCGGGTGCGAGGCGATCGTGGTGGGCATGGGTTGCTTCTGGGGGGCGGAGCGCCGCTACTGGACCACACCGGGTGTCGTCGCCACCGCAGTGGGCTATGCCGGCGGCACCGTTGATGCCCCCACGTATCAGCAGGTGTGCGGCGGTCGCACCGGGCACGCCGAGGTGGTGCTCGCGGTGTTCGATCCCGCAGAGATCTCGCTCGCCGAGCTGTTGCGCATCTTCTGGGAGAACCACGACCCCACCCAGGGCGACCGCCAGGGTGCCGACATCGGCCCGCAGTACCGCAGCGCGATCTATTGGCTTGACGATGCCCAGCGCGCCGCTGCCGAGGCATCGCGTGCGGCGTACCAGGAGGTGCTCACCGTCGCCGGGTACGGACCGATCACCACCGAGATCGGCCCGCTCGGCGTGTTCCACCCGGCCGAGGAGTACCACCAGAAGTACCTCGCCAAGAATCCGAACGGATACTGCGGGCTCGGCGGCACGGGTGTGTCGTGCCCTGTGGACATCGCCGGCTGACGCCGAATCAGCACGTCGCCAGCACGCGTCGCAGGGCGTCGGCCTCGGCGGGGTCGATGCTGAGTTCCCACTTCTTCTTCACCGCGATCCAGTCGCGCACGTAGGTGCACCGGTAAGCGGCGCGCGGCGGCAGCCACTCGGCCGGGTCCTGCTCCCCCTTTTGTGAGTTCAGGTTGTCCGTCACGGCGACGAGCGCAGCGGCGAGATCGAGGTCGTTGGCAAAGGCCCGCCGGCGGGACGCACTCCACGAGTGGGCGCCCGAATCCCATGCCTCGGCGAGGGGCACCAGATGATCGATGTCGAGGTCCGATGGGTTGGTGGTTGCCACCCCGTCGAAGGGCGACACCCAACTTCCCCCCGACAGGGTGCACGATCCACTGATGCTCACCGGGGTGCGCGATTCGATGATGAGCACCTCGAAGCGGGTGGTGCAACCGTCGCCGTCGGCGTCGATCCAGTGGTCGAAGAGGTCCCGGTCGTAGCCCGCACGACGCTCCGCGGCCACGGTGAGACCGGCCAGGGGGTCGCTGCTGCCCCCGCCGGAGGACGACGGCGGAGCCGGGGCAGCCGTCGTCGTGGGCGCCGGAGTCGTGGTGGGGACCGTGGTGTCGGCCGAGCCGCGCGGGGGGACACTGCTCGTCGTCTCCGGCAGGGTCTCCGACGTCGTGCCGCCCGACGTCCCGTCGTCGTTGCGGAACGCCCCGAAGGCGTTCGCCACGACGGCGAAGACGATGACGACGACGGCGATCTTGGCGGGGAGCGAGAGACGACGGAAGGTGCGCACGCGGCGAACCTAGTGGTGAGCCTGCAGGACCCCGTGGGTTTTCATCCGCCACCCGACGCGCGTGATGCGTGGCATCACTCACCCGATGGCGGGGAAGCTCAGTGCGAGGTGTCGGTGAACGACGCGGCCATCTGTTCGTCCGTGGGCGTGCGGAAGATGACGAGCATGAGGATGCCGGCCACCATGAAGATGGCGCCGTTCACGTACCAGGCGTTGAGCAGGGGCGCGAGGTCCACCCCGTCCACCAGTTGGCGCCACGCCTCGGGACCGTTCGCGGTGCCGCCCCCCGCGAGAAGTGCGCCCACGGCCGACAACGTCGGCGCGGCGATGGCGAGCGACAGCGCCGCGCCGAGGGCCGTGCCCACCTGACGCGCGGTCGTGTTGAGGGCCGATCCCATGGCGAATTGCGTCGGCTTGAGAAAGGCCGTAGCCGAGCTGGACAGGGTCGAGATGGACAGACCGACGCCCACACCGGTGACGAGCATCCAGGGCAGGTAGGCGCGCCAGTAGTCGGGCGTGACGCTCACCGAATTGGCGAGGCAGAACGTGCCGGCGGAGAGCAGGATCGAACCGGCGAACAGCACCCGGGCATGCCCGTACCGCATGGCGAGTCGTCCGGCGAAGGGGGCCACCGTGGCGGCGACGAGGGGCCCCGGCATGGTGGCCACGCCCGACTTCACCACGCTGTACGACCACACGGTCTGGAGCCACGTGGTGTTGAGCAGCCACATGCCGATGAACCCGACGCTGAACAGGATGCCGGCCACGTTGGCGGCCACGACGAACGGCAGTCGGAAGAGCGAGAGGTCGAGGAGCGGGTGCTCCACCGTGTCGCAGCGGCGGATGAAGGCGGCCACCAGCACGAGACCGACGGCGATCGATCCGAGCGTGAAGGGGTCGGTCCATCCCCACACCTCGCTCTGGGAGATGCCGAGCACCACGAGGGCGACCCCGGTGAACCCGGTGACGACGCTCGGGTAGTCCACCCGTCGTGTGGCGTTCTCGTCGCGGCTCTCGTGCAGCATGCGCCGCCCGACGAGGATCGTGAAGGCGCAGAACGGGATGTTGATGAAGAAGAGCGAGCGCCAACCGAGGGTGTCAACGAGCAGTCCGCCCGCCGACGGGCCTGCCGCGGCGGCCAGGCCGCCGAAGGCACCCCAGATGGCGATGGCCTGGGTGCGCTTCTCCACCGGGAACTCGGGCAGCACGAGCGCGAGCGAGGCCGGGGTCAACTGCGCCCCGCCGATCGCCTGCACGATGCGCGCCAGCACGAGGAAGATGGCCGACGGCGCGAGACCGCACAACGCCGAGCCGACGCTGAAGAGGAACAGCCCGCGCAGGAAGGCACGCTTGCGGCCGTAGACGTCGGCGAAGCGACCCGCGGTGAGCAGTCCGGCTGCGTAGGCGATGGAGTAGGCCGAGAAGACCCAGGTGAGGATGTTCGGGTGGCCGAGGTCCTCCTCGATGGTGCGACGCGCGACGACGACGATGCTCACGTCGAGCGACACGAGGAAGGTGGCGATGGCGGTGAGGCCGAGCACCTTGTAGGCGCGCGAGCTCTGGCTCGCCGTGGCGATGTCGGTCATGGTCCCCCCGTGGTCGATTCCACCGTACTTGTCGCGGTTCGCGGCGCTCCCGTCGGAGCGGCGTCTCACCAGCCCGATTCGCGGATGGCGTCCCCGTCGGCGTCGCGCGAACGACCCCGCCACCGCAGTACGCCCGGGGTGCGCGACAGACCGAACAACAGACCCTGCATGGGCGTGCCTTCCAGGTCGACGATGGCCCGTCGCTCGGCGAAGTGGGGGTCGGCGGCGATCTCGGACATGTCGAGCACCGGGCCGGCGGCGGCCTCGATCTCCTCGAACACCCGCAGGGCCTCGTCGCGCGGGCGCGCGGCGAACCATTCGGTCATCGCGGCATCGAGCACGGCGCGGTTCTCGACGCGGCCGGCGAAGGTGTCGAAACGCGGGTCGCCCCCGAAGCCGAGCAGGTCCACGACGCGCAGGGCGACGGAGTCGCTCGAGGCCGACACGCCGATGAAGAGGCCGTCGGCGCAGCGGAAGACGCCGCGGGGGACGGTGAACGGGAGCGAGGACCCCATGCGCTCCTGCATCTCGCCGCGCACGGCCCAGGTGCTCACCAGCGGCCCCAGCATGTGGAAGATGCTCTCGAGGAGCGACACGTCCACCACCTGTCCCTCCTCGGACCACAGGGCGACCATCGTGGCGAAGGCGGCGACAATGCCGGTCACCTCGTCGGTGAGGGCGAAGGCGGGCAGCATCGGGTCGCCTCCCGGCTCCCCGCTGATGGAGGCCAGTCCCGACATCGACTCGGCGATCGAGGCGAAGCCGGGGCGGTTGCGGTACGGACCGGTCTGTCCGAACCCCGTCACCCGCGTGATGACGAGCCGGGGGTTGCGCGCATGCAGCACCTCGGGGCCGAGTCCCAGGCGCTCGAGCGTGCCGGGGCGGAAGTTCTCCACGAGCACGTCGGCATCGTCGAGCAATCGCAGCAGCACGTCGCGGTCGGTGGGGTCCTTCAGGTCGAGGTCCACGGTGCGTTTGTTGCGGTTGACGAGTCGCCACCACAGCCCTTCGCCGTCGGCGGGATCGCGCCACGCGAGGTTGCGCAGGCTGTCGCCGCCGTCGGGTCTCTCCACCTTGATGACGTCGGCGCCGTAGTCGGCGAGATAGCGCGCACAGTTGGGCCCGGCGAGCACGGTGGCGATGTCGACGACGCGCAACCCCCCGAGCGGCGGGCGGGGCACGTTCATCGGAGCGGCAGGACGAGGCAGCGCTCCTCGAGCGTGCCGAGGGCGTAGTCCCGGTAGTTGACCCCGAAATCCGCGTACAGGTTCCGGCACTTGTTGCTCCAGCGCAGGGCGGCGCGCGTGGAGATGCGGTGCACCACCTGCATGACGCCGCTCTCGTACACCCGGTACTCGGCCCAGGTGCCGGGGAAGTCCTTCACGCACCCGATCTCGATGCTCGGCACACCCGACAGGGCCATGGTGCGCACGCGGTGCCGGTGCGTGTGGCCGGCCGTGTAGGCGAGCACGCACGGATGGCGCGCGCACATCTCGTCGAGCCGGTCGCTCGGGTCCGGGTGCAGACCGAAGTAGGTGTCGCTGCGCTTGCCCTCCGTCCACTGCTGGTGGTGTCCCATGACGATCACGGGCACCGTCGAGCGCGAGAGGCGGTCGTCGAGCCATTCGAACTGGTGGTCGCGGATGGTGCCCGTGGGGCTGCGCGGGATGGCGGTGTCGAGGAGGGCGACGGCGATGCCGGGCATCTCGATCCACTGGTCGCCGGCGTACTCGTCCTGGCCCCGGTAGGCATCGTGGTTGCCCCGCACCGTGAACAGCCGGTCGCCGAAGGCCCCGCCGTACATCCCCGCGAACGCGGCGAACTCCTCGGGTCGGCCGTCCTCGGTGAGGTCGCCCTTGACGATGACGGCCCGCGGATCGATCGCCTGCATCTCCGCCACCGCACCGGAGTTCATGGTGACCGGGTAGGGGTCCTCGCCGGGGAGGGCGCGCATGATGGGACCGTCGGGAAGGTCGTCGATGCGGCCGCACTCGTGCTCGCCGAAGTGCACGTCGTTGACGGTGGCGAACACCGAAAGCAGGCGTCCGTCGGGTCGGGGGAGCGTCTCGAACTCGATGCCGTGCTCGGTGTGGCGCGTGCCGGGTTCGAGATTCGCGTGGCGGATGACCTCCTCGCCGCGGTGGAAGACGGCGAGGTCGTCGGCGACCGTCGTCAGTTCGGTCGTCTCCGCCGCGGACATCAGCGCGCGGGCCGTCCCCGTCGGGACACCGGGTGCACCGACCACCAGCGTCCGCTGAATCGCCACGCGTTCGCCGTGGCGGAGACGTCCGGTGCGGGGACCGTCGGTCGCGGCCATGCCTCCGTGAGCGCGGCGATGACGGCGGCGGCCTCCTCGTCGGAGGGCGCGGGGGAGATGGAGGCGATGACCGGGGTCACGCTCACAGCGGCATGTTCCCGTGCTTGCGACGCGGCAGTTCCTCGCGCTTGGTGCGCAGCATCCGCAGACCCGCGGCCACCTTGCGACGGGTGTCGGCGGGGTCGATGACGTCGTCCACGTAGCCTCGCTCGGCCGCCGCGTAGGGGTTGGCGTACTTCTCGGTGTACTCGGCCACCAGTTCGGCGCGTCGCGCCACGGGGTCGGCGGCCTGCTGCAGTTCGCGGCGGTAGACGATCTCCACCGCACCCTGGGGACCCATGACGGCGAGCTCTGCGGTGGGCCAGGCGTAGGCGACGTCGGCGCCGATCGACTTCGAGTTCATCACCACGTACGCGCCGCCGTAGGCCTTGCGCGTGATGATCTGGATGCGGGGCACCGTCGCCTCGCAGAACGCGTAGAGCAGCTTGGCGCCGTGGCGGATGATGCCCTCGTGCTCCTGGTTGACGCCGGGGAGGAACCCGGGAACGTCGACGAAGGTGACGAGCGGGATGTTGAAGGCGTCGCAGGTGCGCACGAAGCGGGCCGCCTTCTCGCTGGATTCGATGTCGAGGACGCCGGCGAAGGCCATGGGCTGGTTGCCCACGACGCCGACCGTCATCCCGTCGATGCGCGAGAAGCCGCACACGATGCTCTTGGCCCAGTGCGGGAAGTACTCGAAGAACTCGCCGTCGTCGACGACCTCGCGGATGACCTTCTTCATGTCGTAGGGCTGGTTCGGCGACACCGGCAGGATGTCGCGCAATGCCGGGCACTCGCGGTCCGGGTCGTCACCCGACTCGGCGTGGGGCGGCTCCTCCATGTTGTTCTGGGGGAGGAAGGAGAGGAGGAAGCGCACGTCGTCGAGGCACGCCTTCTCGTCGGCCGAGACGAAGGTCGCCACGCCGCTCTTCGAGGCGTGGCTCATCGCGCCGCCCAGTTCCTCGAGGGTGACCTCCTCGCCGGTCACCGTCTTCACCACGTCGGGACCGGTGATGAACATGTGGCTCGACTCGCGCACCATGAAGATGAAGTCGGTCATGGCCGGGGAGTACACGGCGCCCCCCGCACAGGGTCCGAGGATCACCGAGATCTGCGGGATGACACCGGAGGCCTGCACGTTGCGGTGGAAGATGCCGCCGTAGGAGGCGAGGGAGACGACGCCCTCCTGGATGCGGGCGCCGGCGCCGTCGTTGAGGCCGATGACCGGTGCACCGACCTTGGTGGCCATGTCCATGAGCTTGTGGATCTTCTCGGCGAACACCTCGCCGAGGGCCCCGCCGAACACGGTGAAGTCCTGGCTGAAGAGGAACACCTTGCGCCCCTCGACCGTTCCCCAGCCGGTGATGACGCCGTCGGTGTACGGGCGCTCCTCGAGGCCGGCGGCGTGCGCCCGGTGCCGGGCGAGCATGTCCAGCTCGTGGAACGAACCCGGGTCGCACAGGTACTCGATGCGCTCGCGGGCGAGCATCCTGCCCTTGCCCTTGTGGCGCTCGACGGATCGGGGACTGCCGGCGTTGCGGGCCTCCTCCTGTCGGGCGCGGAGGTCGTCGATCTTGTCCTGCATGGAGGCTCCGCCGGTGTCCGTCACGTCGGGAACGCTAGTGGCGCGGGCGCGGGGCCGCCCATCCCGCGCGCCGGTCCGCGCGTGCTCAGCCGCCGGGGAGGGTCGTCGTCGCGCCGGGAACGGTGGTCGTCGCGCCGGGGAGGGTCGTCCCCCCGGGAACCGTCGTCGACGGGGGAACAGTGGTGCCCGCGGGCTGACGGGGCAGGGTCGTCACGGTCGTGCCGTCGGCGATGATGAACGAACCCGTCAGCATCGGCAGCTCGCCGACCGTCGACATTCCCGTCACCTGGACCCGCCACTCGCCGGGTGCGCGCAACTGCATGCCCACGCCCTCTCCCACCCTGGCCGCTCCCGGCCTCGTGAGCGGGACGTAGATCGTGTAGCCGGAGAAGTTGGGGTTCACCGGGGTGAGCGTCACCGTCAGCTTCTGCACGCGTGAGGGGCCGAAGTACTCGATGAGCACCGCGTTCACCCCCACGTTGCCGGGGTTGATCGAGACCCGCACGCGGAAGTCGTCCTCGC
>Ga0315903_10003258_pt1 | contig 22691 bp, 17 predicted proteins | sample LakEriMetagenome_7_FD_203524 | JGI IMG/M metagenome (GOLD analysis project Ga0315903, IMG submission 203524) | Freshwater fungal communities from buoy surface, Lake Erie, Ohio, United States - Buoy 2 MA119 | ecosystem: Environmental > Aquatic > Freshwater > Lake | place: USA: Lake Erie, Ohio... | reverse complement strand
CATTATCGATCTCGGCGGGCGTTGGGTTCATTGCACTGTCAGGCGTTGCCGTCCTCAATGGCGTCGTCATGCTGACTTTCATCCGGTCGCTTCGTGATCAGGGCCTGGGCATCGACGAGGCCATCCGTGAGGGCGCTCTAGCGCGATTGCGACCCGTACTCATGACGGCGCTGGTTGCCAGCCTCGGCTTTATCCCCATGGCGTTCAACGTGGGCGCGGGTGCGGAAGTCCAGCGGCCGCTGGCAACGGTCGTCATCGGCGGCATCATTTCATCGACGGCGTTGACCCTGTTCGTCCTGCCCGCGCTCTATCGTCTCGTGCAACGGCGTAGGCGAGATGAGCGCGAAGGCGGCATCGTGCCGGCGACCGGGGAGGCGGCGCGCTGATGAACATGCATAATGAACTCAGGAGGAAAGCGGTGGTCAATCGATCAGCTGTCTTGTGTGCGGTGCTGGCGCTCGCCGCCTGCACGACTGTGACGAGGTCGGAAGCGCCTGGTTCCGTACAGCTTGTCCATGGCGAGCAGCTCAGGATCTGGGGCGTTGAGGCGCAACGCGATGAGCAGAGCGTCAGGCTGGCGGGGCAGGTGAATCGGAGTGCGCTGCCGCGCGGGCCGCTGCGTGAGCATGTACATGTAGAGGTGCTCAACAGTGCGGGCGTGGTTGTCGTAACGCAGGACGCCGCTCTTTATCCGTTAACCGCATTGCGGAAGATGGGGACGGCTCGCCTGTCCGCCAGCATATCAGCTGAAGCCGTTGGATCGGATGGCGTGCTGCAGCTTTGGGTCGTCGATGGAGTTCCGCGTGACTGACGTGCTCTTCAAACCGTCCGCTTACCCGGTGGTCCCCTGGATCTACGCCCACAGGTGGCTCCTTGTGTCTCTGCTTCTTGTGCTGCTGTCCTGCCAGCCAGCCTTAGCCCACGGGGTTGAAGCCGGTGACAAGGGCTACATTCAGGAGACGAGCGGGATCGTGTTCTGGCCCTTCGTCTACCTTGGCGCCAAGCACATGGTGACGGGCTATGACCATCTGCTCTTTCTCTTTGGCGTGATCTTCTTCCTCTACAGGATGAAGGACATCGGCATCTACGTGACGATGTTCGCCATCGGGCACTCGGTGACATTGCTGTTCGGTGTTCTGAGCAATATCAGCGTCAGTTCGTACCTGGTGGACGCCATCATCGGTCTGTCGGTTGTCTACAAAGCGCTGGACAATATGGGCGCCTACCAGCGCTGGTTTGGTTTCCAACCAAACACCAAAGCGGCGACGCTTGTCTTCGGCCTGTTCCACGGCTTTGGCCTTGCGACCAAGCTGCAAGACTTCGAGATGTCGCCAGACGGCCTCGTCGCCAACCTCATCGCCTTCAACATAGGTGTTGAACTGGGCCAGCTTCTGGCGCTGGGAGCCATTCTCATCGTGATGGGTTTCTGGCGCAAGACGCCGAGCTTCTGGAAGCACGCCTACCTCGCCAATACTGTCGTCATGACCCTCGGTTTCGTTCTGACGGGCTACCAGCTCGTCGGCTACTTCGTCGCTTGATCGGAGACATTCCATGTTCAACGCAGAAAGGCCTGACCCTTCTGAACTGCCTTCGACCGGCAGGCTTCTCAAATCGACCGGCATTGCAGCCGTTATCGCGAGCGCGCTTCTGGTTACAACGGTGCTTCCCGCAGAGTACGGCGTCGATCCAACGGGCGTGGGCTCCTTGCTCGGCCTGACGGAAATGGGCCGGATCAAGATGCAGCTTGCGGAAGAGGCCAAGGCCGACGCAACTGCCGGATCACCTGACGTTGCTGCGCCGACTGACGAGCCGTCTATGCCGTCAGCTCCTGCGGAGACGTCACCCAGTCCGGCGGTTCAGCCGACGCCTGCTGCTTCAGCGCAACAAGCCCAGACGTGGTCTGACACCACGACGGTCAATCTCGCGCCCGATGACGGCTACGAGGTCAAACTTGTCATGGAGAAGGGAGCGACTGCACGCTTCGAATGGTTCACCAATGGCCCAAAGGTGAACTACGACACCCATGGCGACGGCGACGGGATCAAGTATCACGGCTACGGCAAAGGCACGAATGTGGACCGTCAGGAAGGCGAGCTGACTGCCGCCTTCACCGGCAGCCATGGCTGGTTCTGGCGCAATCGCAGCGGACAACCGGTCACTATCACCCTACGCACCAGTGGGGACTATACCGACATGAAACAATACGACTGAGGATTGCCAGCGTTGCCGGACCAGCGCCGGCCTTCACGCGGTCTCGGCCGTACTGGATGAGACGATCCCGGGTCAGATCTGCGATGGTTTCCGATCCAAGTTCGGCCTCCAGCCGCCGCAGGACGGCTTCCTTCGACCGACGCAGAGGCTTGCCGAAGGTCGCAAGGTCATCCATGTGCCGGTTGATGAGTGAAGCGAACGAGTCCTTTGTGGTGATGCGCGAGGCCAGCGGATCGACGTCCCGGTCGATCGCGCGTTCGATGTCCCGCGCCTAAGCTTCACCGTCAGCCTTCATGCGGAATGTCTTGTTCCACGATTTCCGGCCGCGCCTGACCTGGACCCGCCAGGCTCCCTTGCGCTTGTCGATTGAAGCCACCTGTCACACTCCCCGACAACCGATCCGTGTCACGCTGGGGTCACACTCAAAACGGAAACACCCGGAAACGGGAGGAATCATGAGAGAACATTGTGACACGGTCACACGGTCTAATGCTCTGACGTTCAGATATTTTCGATGAAAAATCAATCGCATAGGTTCTGCGTCGCGCCTATGATGGAGGCGTAAAATATCTCAATCTTTTGAGATACTTACGAGGTTTGTGTCACGCAGGGGTCACACTGAAATCCCGCGCGCGCGTTTTGAAATATGGGGCAACACGGAGCAATTGCGGACGACATCAGGAAGCGTCTGGCGGCCGGCAGATTTGTTCCGTTGCGTTCAGCCAGGATCACTTAGCACGTGACACAAGCTGATGTCCCCAGACCTCTCTTGGCCGCGTTCGCACTGTTTACTTTGATTGCGCTGCGATTGCATGCGGCATGAGAAAAGCCGAAAGGTCAACGAGGATGGTGGCGAGATCCCCAGGATCGACATCGACCGTTTCGACAAAAGCTGTCCATTGCGCGCGCTTCCGGTCGTCCGCCGCGAAGGCAGGCGTCAGCGCGTCGGGCGGCGCTGTCGGGATTGGGGTCCCGCGGCGAGCGAACGTCGCGGTTATGGCACGCGCCAAGCGGTCACCGGTAAAGCTGAAGGCCCGGCTGAGAATCCAGATGTCATGGAAGTCCTTCATGCGAGTGTTGTCGCGGCCTAGCGACGTGATTGCCTCGAATTTCTCGGCAATCACGGTCTCTCGTGCATAGCCGCGGAGCTGCGGCGCCGGCATGCCGAGCAGAACGGGGTAGTTGAGTGTCTCGGGCTCCGGCTCCAGCGCGTCGCCGAAGCCGATGTCTATCGAAATCTTGAGTCGCGCACCGCCGATTTCGGCTGTGGTGACGAGGCGAAGACCGCCATAGGCGAGATGCTCGCGGATGCGCTCGACCTTGAGTGCTGCCACGTCGAAGACAATGCCATCGTCACCGTCGGTCGCCATTATCTCACGGAAGACGGCAAGCATGTTTTCCCCATCGGGATCGCCGAAACCCAGCAGGTCGAGGTCGCGCGTGCCGCGGTGGGGAGCATCTAGCCAGGTCATTAGCAGGGTGGCACCCTTGAGAACGAAGCGTCGGGCGTACGCCGATACACTGAGCCTGTGGAGCAGTCGCTCGACCGCATATCGGTTGAGGACGAGGTCAAAGACCTGACCGTTAGCTTTGGAGATCGCCAACAGGCGCGCGCGGACCGAGGCGCCCATATTCTTCTTCTGCTCAGGCTGCTTTGGATCAGGCATTGGCAGTCAGCGCTTCCAGGTAGGGTCGCACGACGGTCGCGACGCCGCTCTTCATCGCTTGTCGCGATATAGTAGCGGGCGTCACCTTGCGCTGCCGCAGGGCCTCCTGCAGTCCCTCCAGCGCGATGTTGAGACCGACGGAGCGGCGGTGGCGGAAGCAGTCGGCGATGGTCTTGGTGATGCTGAACACCTTCACCCGCACGCCTTCGATCGTATGCGTTTCTACGCCGTCGCCGAGCAGAGCGTTTGTCATGCGCACGATGCGCAGCGGCGGGGAAGAGGGCTCGGGTGCCCAGTCGCTGACGCCGATAGCGATCCAGACTTTACGTGGCAGCTGGTCGGTAAGGCCGTGGAAGGCCAGAGCGGAGGTCAGGCAGATGATCCCTTTGGGCACGCGCGCCGCCGCTTCCGCGAGGCTGTGCTGGGCGTGGAGTTCGGCGTCGGCGAGCTGGTAGAGGCCGCGCGCCAGACGCACGACTTCACCGTCGTTTGCCATGCGTGTCATGGTCGCCGCGGTAACGCCGGCCGCGCGGAGGTCGGCCAGCCGCGCCATGCCACGCTCCGCTAGCAATTTGCGGGCGATCGGCCGTTGTTGGCTGACGCGAGGCATTGATACAGAACCTCTGATTATGGCATCTATGTTCAGAGGAATTGTATCAATCGAATGCACTGCCGGGAAGGCCCAAATTGAGGCTGCCGCGATGCGTTAAAGCCAGCCACATGGTGAGGGCTTGATTAGGAGCATCAGGCTTTCGGCGATGTCCTTCCGGCCTGACCTTTCACGCCGTGGACAGGCGCAGTAGTCGGCTACTCCCTGCTGATCGCCGTACTCCGCCTATGACTGGAATACCCCCCGTCTTTGGACAGTCGGACCAAACATTACGGACGGCGTTACTGGGGCCCACAACAGCCACTCAGCCCGCCCAGACTATCGCGCTCCGTTCACGCGCCAGGGTCCGTCGCAGCACTCTCCGGCCATTCGCAATTGCGGGGTCCAGACTCCGCCGAGGGAAAGCCCGAGGGGCGTAGGTTGGCCCTTCGATAGCGCGGCGTCGACTCGCTTGGTGAACGTCTTGCTGCTAGCAGTACCCTTCGGGCCACGACGGATGGGGCCGATCCACGCCAGAGGGCGTTGCCATGGATATTCACGCGCTTTCGGAGGCCTTGAGGACCTCCCTTGAAGCTTTGCGCACAGTGCTGCTGCAACAGGCATGGTTGGGCTTCGCCCACAATTCGATCGCCGAGGCAGATGTCTCCACAATTTGGACGATGGTAGTTGTCGCATTGGTTCCCATCGTGCTGGGGATCGTAATCCTCTGGCCGGTCAGGAGGAAAATGTCCGCCATCGCTACAGGCCTGCCTGTGCGGAAGTCGTCAGCTCACTGCAGAACGGAACATCTTCCGCCTCGCAGACATCCGGCTGGGTCCTAGTTGTTCGCCAGCACTTCCCACGCCAGACAGACCTTGCCCCGCACTCGCAGGCTCACTCAACAAGGTCGCGCGTCAGCTAAACGAGCGGCCCAGGAAACGCTGGACCTCCACTCACCAGCGTCGAGATTTCGCAAGTGCTTTGCGTCGATCAGTTGAGAACGCCGCCCTTTCCGGACCTTGAATTCGAGTAGCGGACGTTCCTCTCCTAGGACACTCGGATGACACATCGAAAGCCGATGTGGCTGGTGGATGAATCGATCATTTGGGCGTGGCGCGCCGCCGGTCGGTAGCGTTGGCAGTAGCTGGCGGCGCAAAGGTGAGAGCCGCCCTTCAGCACCTTCCGACCGATCGCAACGTCCGGCATGGCTGGATCATAACTCTCGGCCTCCAGGCCCCCGCGGGGGTTTGAGACCGTGCAGCACGTCCCGCCCGTCTTAGCCTCGACGACGGGTCTCGCGTACCAGTCGGAGGTCCATTCCCAGACGTTTCCGATCATGTCGAAGAGGCCGAAGCGGTTTTGCGGAAAGGCGCGGACTGGCGAGGTGCGGAGGTAGCCGTCCTCCATAATGTTATGGAAGGGGAAGTCGCCTTGCCAATAGTTGGCGAGCATTGCACCGCCCGGCGCAAGCTCGTCGCCCCAGGCGAACTCTCGTCCTTCACAGCCGCCGCGGGCGGCGAACTCCCATTCTGCCTCTGTGGGAAGCGCCTTGCCCGCCCAGCGCGCATAGGCCTCAGCATCAGTGTACGCAACGTGGACCACGGGGTGGTCTTCCAGCCCACGAAGGTTGCTGCCGGGCCCAAGCGGATGGCGCCAGTCCGCGCCGAAGGTGAACGCCCACCACCGGGCAAAGTCGTTCAACGCCACGGGCCCCTTGGTCGGCATGAAGACGAGCGACCCCGCCTTGGCCATCTCGGCGGACATGCCGGGATAGTCGGCCGTCTCCGGAGGTGTTTCGGCGATGGTTCGATGTCCGGTGGCCCTGACGAACCGGGCAAACTCGCTGTTGGTCACGGGCGTTTCATCGATCCAGAACGGATCAACCTGCACGCGGCGGACTGGCCGCTCCTCTGGGTAGAAGCGATCCGAACCCATGCTGAAGACGCCGCCATCTAGGGAACGCATGCCTTTAGGCGGTTCCCCGCTTCGGGGCCGACCTGCTCCTGATCGGGATCGATCGCGCCGCACCAATCTCTGTCCCCTTCAACACTTCATACCGACGAACTCCGCGACACCCTACTTCGCGACCAGATCGTTCCGGAGCCAGCGGCAGGTCAGGAGGAAGAAGCCGCCGCCAAGGGCGAAGAGGCCCGCGGTGATCAGAAGCGCCCGCTGGAGGCTCTGCGGATGGGCGGCTGCACAGGCCGTCTCGAGCGCCGGACTCAAGGCTGCTCGTGCGGCGCCTTCGCAGGCGCCGCGGGCGAGGTCGGGCGCGTTCATCGCGGCGACCTGGGTCGCGAACAGTAGGTCGCTCAGCCAGCCGACGAAGAGCGGGCCGAACCCGTAGCCCACCAGGTTTACGACGAACATCAGGACGGCCGTGGACAGGGCTCGCGTCTGGGCCGAGACGACTCCCTGTCCGATCGTGTACTGGGCCGCGAGGTAGCTATACTTGACGAATCCGCCGACCACGAGGCCCAGCAGGCAAAGCCAAAGGTTGTGGGTGGTGAAGGCCAGCACGTAGAACGGCACGGACAGCGTCATGCCCGCCGCCGGCAGCCAGGCGATGGCGGTAGGGCTGCGGGCCCCGATCTTCTCGGCCAGCCAGCCGGTACCCAGTGTTCCCAGCGACGCGGCGATCGTCACGGGCACATTGATCATCAGGGCCGCCTCGCCCGGAGTCAGGCCGAAGCTGCGGTTGAAGAACAACGACTGGAACGACGAGATGCCGTAACCGCAGAAGGCCGCGACCGTCGCCGCCGCCGTCATCGACCAGAACGAGCGCTTGGACAGGATCTCGCGGAGGCCGTCGCTAAAGCGGACCGTCTGGCGTCGGGGCGTTCCCGGCGGGTCGGTGTAGCCGCGAGGCGGCTCGCGCACCGAGAGCTTGAAGGCCGCGGCGATGAGCAGGCCCGGCATGCCCAGGATGAAGAATGCCCAGCGCCAGCCCAGCGCGTCGGTGATCGGCCCCCCGATCGCGTTGGCCAGCAAGGCTCCCAGCGTGACGCCCATGGCGTAGTAGCCGAGCGCTGTCGAGCGGGAGCTGGGCGGATAGTAGTCAGCGATCAGCGAGTTGGCCTGCGGGGTGCAGCCGGCCTCGCCGATGCCCACGCCGATCCGGCACATCAGGAGCACCCAGAAAGCGCCGATCGTCAGCGACCCGATCGTTACCTCGACAGCCAGACCGCACATTGCCGTCATCAGCGACCATAGCGCAATGCAGACGGTCATGATCCAGACCCGTTGCCGGGTCTCGGCAAACTGGGCCAGGGGGATGCCGACGATGGTGTAGAGCAGGGCGAAGCCGAAGCCGGTCAGCAGCCCGAAGCCCGTGTCCGAGATCCCGAGCTCAGTCTTCAGCTGCGGCGCAACCACAGAAAGCAGCTGACGGTCCATGAAGTTCAAAATGAATATCAATAGGAGCGCGTTGAGCACATAGGTTCGGTACAGCCTCGAGCCGAAACCACGGATGTGCACCTGTCCGCCCTCGACTGCTACGGTCATTGGAATCCGCCTCGGCCAAACTCCCACCAATGCCTAGCTGCCTCTTGCTGCGCCCTTACGACCGGAAAGGCCTTGAGCTACTCGTCAGTAATTTTGCCGCCCTTGTTGTGTCCACGTGTTCGAAGTGGTCGGCTGGTTGTCCGACGGTAACGAACTCCTCCTCGGTCACCGTTACATCACCATTCGCGTCCCATCTCGGCATCATGATTCCAGGGCATACACAGGCTCGGTTGGCGACGGAGCGCCGATGGATCACTCGGGTCCGCCTCCGAACAGGAGCGGTCGCGGATCGACCGGCAGGCCGTTCACGTAGTCCCGCACGAGCTTCACGTATTTACCGTTGTTCGCGGGGTTCCGGCCTATGGGCTCCCAATTCGCAGGCGGCGACATTGTCGCCGACCAGGCCTCGAAATGCGCTTTCATCCTATGCAACCGCTGGGGCTGGGCAGCGGCGAGGTCATGATGCTCGCCGATGTCTGATTTCAGGTCGAAGAGAAGAAATTCGCCCTCTGCTTCCACCAACTTCCAATGCCCTTCGCGCAGCGCGCTGTATTGCGGCGACGCCCAGAACAGCTGCCGGTGCGCATCTCCCGTCCTCTGCCCCTTCAGGTACGGCATCAAGTCGACGCCATCGAGCCCATCGCTCTTTACCTTGGCCGCCGCGAGAGCGGTCGCAGTGATGTCCATGCCGATGCCAACAGTCGCCGACGTCCGCCCCTCGGGCACGACGCCGGGCCAGGAGAAGATGGTCGGGACTCGAATGCCCCCTTCGAGCGTCGTCACCTTCACGCCATTCAGGGGGCCGTTGGACGATGTCGTTTGCCAAGTCGGCCCGCCATTGTCGCTGGTGAAGACGATCAGTGTCTTTCGCCGCAAACCGTTGCGGTCGAGCGCCTTGACGATCTCGCCAACGCCGTCGTCGAGCGCCATCAGCATGGCTAGATACTTACGCCGGTCTGGATTCGGTTCGTCCTTCACCCGGTCGAGATAGGCCTGGGTCGTCTGAAGGGGTGCGTGCACGGCGTTGTACGAGGCGTAGATGAAGAACGGCTTGTCCTTGTGCTGATCTATGAAGTCCACAGCTTCCTTGGTGAACGCCTCGGTCGTGTGATCCGGCATGGCCGTGGGCAAATCATTGCGTAAGGGGTTCTTGCCGCCGGAGGGGGCGTCCGCGGTATAGGCGAACGCCCCCTCCAGAAAACCGTAGAAACTGTCGAAGCCGCGCGCGTTTGGCCTATTCTCCGGGCTCCAGCCCAAGTGCCATTTGCCAACCATGGCGGTGGTGTAACCCACCTTCTTCAGGCGCTCGGGCAGAGTCATCTCTGACTTGGGCATGCCGTAGCTGGCCTGCGCGCCCCGCGCCGGATTACTGTAGAAACCAAAGCGCTGCTGGTACTTGCCGAGCAACAGCCCCGCGCGGCTCGGTGCACACGTGGGATGGTTCGCGTAGAAGTCGGTCATGCGCACGCCACCGGCCGCCAAGCGGTCGATGTTAGGCGTACTTACGTCGCGCGCACCTTGAACGCCTAGATCACCATAACCCAGATCGTCGGCCAGGATGACTATGATGTTCGGGCGATCTTGCGCCGGCGGGGCGGCAGTGTTGGCACACGCAGCGACTGTAACAGCGGCGGCGAGGGACAACCCGCAAACGTTCGCCCACATTTGCCGGTCCATGGAACCACCCCAGAATGCGGCGCCGCTTACCACATACGGCGGCAAGGCTGCCAAGTGCAGGCCACGAATATGCCCGTTGGAGATTGGAGGGCACAAATGCCCCTCAAGAATACATGCAGTCGCAATAGTTATTATGGCTCGAGGCTCCTGCTCGGCAATCAACGCCCCAACGATTGAACCTCGTATACGGCGCTGGAGAAGGATATCCTGGCTCGACAACATGCCTCTCTGGAATTCATCCATGACGCTGGTTGCATGGCGGCATGTGTAGCGATCCGATAACCATGCTTGAAACCTCGACGCCCCCGCGGGGTACTGGTCCAACTTGGAGATTCCGATGCGCGCAAGCCTGCGTGGCGCGACTGTGGCCGCCCTGATGGCCTTGTTCAGCCTGACCCCGGCTCAGGCCCAGAGCTTTGATGGCCTCAAGGTGTTCTTCTGCGGCACGGGCGGTCCGCTCGCAAGTTCGGGGCGCGCACAAGCCTGCACTGCGGTCCAGGCGGGAAACACGCTCTATTTGGTCGATAACGGCGTTGGTGGTTGGGACATGTTTCGCCGGATGCAGGCGCCGACGAATAGCCTGAAGGTGGTGTTTGTGACCCACCTCCATGGCGATCATATCGCCGGCCTTGGCGAGGCGGCGGAAGGGAGTTGGGTCAACGGTCGTACCGATCCGTTGACCCTCGTGGGACCGGAAGGGACGGACAACCTCGCCCGAGGGTTCAACCTCGTCTACGAACGCGACCGTGTCTTCCGCAAGGCGCATCATGAAAAGGGGGATATAAAGTTCCCGCTGGACGCTGCCCAGATACGTTCGAAGGTCGTCGAGATCCCCAAGGCGGATGGCACAGCGCTGGCCTGGAAGGATGGCGATCTCGCCGTCACGGCGATCCGCGTGGCGCACGACCCTGTGAGTCCCGCCTTCGGATACCGCTTCGACTACAAGGGCCGCTCGGTAGTGATCAGTGGCGACACTATTCCCTGGCCACCGTTGGCTGCTGCCGCGAAGGGGGCCGACGTCCTCATCCACGAGGCGCAGAGCAACACCATGATGATGATGGTCTCGCAGAATGCGCCTACGAAAAGGGCCGCTGCGATCTTAGCCGATACCGTGACATATCACACAGAGCCCAAGACTGCGGCTGACCTCGCGCGAACGGCCGGCGTCCGGATGCTCGTGCTAAGCCACCTCACCCAGGCTGGCATGCCGGGCTTCCCGGACGCCTTCACGCAAGGCATGGACGATGGGCCAAAGCTCGACTGGCTGCTGGCAAAGGACGGAATGACGCTCGAGCTTCCCGCTGGCGGAAGCGAGATCAAGATTTCCGGGCGTTAAGGCCCATGCCGGGAAGCCGATAGCCAAGCAACGCTGAGGAGCCGCGGCATGACCCTTCGCTACGATCTCTACTGGTCGTTCCGATCACCTTACTCGTACTTGGTCACGCCAAGGCTGCTTGAACTCGAGGCCGAGTACGACGTCGCGTGCAATGTGAGGCCAGTTTTCCCGCTTGCCGTCAGAACACCTGAGTTTTTCGACAGAGCTGACCCACTTTATCGTAGTCATTTGGTTGCCGACGTAACCCGTGAGGCGGCATTTCTGGGCATGCCGTTCCGCATTCCGCCGCGGCCAGACCCAGTCCAGCAGGAGAAAGGAAACTACCGTGTCGCACAGCCATATATTCACCGCCTAACCTACCTTGGCGTAGCAGCCGCGGAGCTGGGTCGGGGCCTTCAGTTCCTCCGTGAGGTCAGCCACATTGTTTGGAGCGGGGAAGTCGATAACTGGCACGAGGACGATCATCTCGCGCGGGCGGCGGAACGCGCCGGACTTGATCTGTCCGACATGGATGCCGCTGTTGCCGCCGACAACGCCCGCTTCGAGAAGATCGTGAATGAAAATCAAGTGGCTCACCGCGCGGCGGGGCATTGGGGCGTGCCGGCTATGGCATTCAACGGCGAGATATTCTTCGGCCAAGACCGGTTCAACCAGCTCAAGTGGCGGATGGAGGCAAAAGGTCTGGCGAGAAGGAGGTGAACCGGGGGTGGCAGCCGGCTCAGTTCCGCCCCGCGGGCGAAGCGTTCCCGGTCTGAGCCTGTTTCCTCGCAATTCTCACAATCTTCTTGACGACCGGCGATCCCCATTGCTCCGGGTTGCCGACGGCCCAGAGAGCAAATCTCTCGGAAAAGACGTTCGGGATTTCGACTAGGTCGCCCCGGCCCAATCGTTTAGCATAGGCGAAGCGAGGCCCGACACCGACGATGTCGGACAGAACGGCACAGTCGGCGATGACTTCATAGTCTTGGCAATTGATCGCTGTGGCGTTGCCCTGTTGCTGTCGCGAAAGTCGGCTAATCCATTTCGGATTTAGGCCAGGCGAAGCAATCGGGAATTCAAGCATGTCGTTTGTCGTGAGATCGCCCACTCGTGAGAGAAGCGGGTGCCCAGGGCGGACCACGGTCGCGATTTTGTCTTCGATCACCTTTGCTTTCATCAAATCACCGTCGCCCAATTCTCGCGCCGTAAGATGCCAGACAAAGGCGAGATCGTAGCGATTGTTTGAGACGCCCTCGAGCAGATCCCTGCTGCTTTCCATCCCGATGTCGAGGTGTAGATCGGGAAAAGCTGCCACGATCTGCGGTACAATACCCGCCACCGGCTGGACGCGACCAATCGCTGCGGAGAAGCCTATCCGCACGCGGCCGCTCCCCCCTGTAGCTAGGCTTTCGAATTCCTGTTCCAGAGCCAACACCGCGTTCAGAAGCAGCCTACCCCTCTCAGCCAAGAGACGCCCGTACTCTGTGGGCTGCAGGCCGGCGCCTGTTCGTCTGAACAGCTTTACGGCCAACTGGGCTTCCAACTTGGCGATGCTCTTGCTCAGCGCCGGCTGGGTCATGCCGAGGATAGGGGCCGCATGCGTGATACTGCCTGCGTCGCATATCTGGACGATTTGGCCGAGGTGCTTCAGTTCGATCCGTTCAACGCCCCAAGGCAGCGAGGACTTGCCGTTCTGCTCTGTCTGAATCTTCTTCGTCATCGCCACATGACCCATTGGCCCCCCGATCGAAAATATTCCATACAGGAATGGGACCATTAGCAAATTGATATATTCGCCCTTCACTCGCAAGCCTATCCGTTGCCCATTGGTGGCGGGCTCAGTTCGCTGCCGAGACCCTTGAGGTGATTGGATGCGGAAACTAACGTTGGGGCTTGTGCTGTTGGCGGTGTTGGCCGGTTGCGCCAGTCCGAAGGTTGCGGCTGATGCGGCGGCGCTGCCGCTCAGGGCCGAAACGCTGCGCACGCCGGATGAGCGTTTCGCCAATCTCCAGGGCTGGTCCTTCAAGCCGCACTATGCCGACGTCGCCGGCTATCGCATGCACTATGTCGACGAGGGTCCGCGCAACGCCGCGCCGGTGCTGATGCTGCACGGCGAGCCGACCTGGGGCTATCTCTACCGCAAGATGATCCCCCCTGTGGCTGGAGCCGGGCATCGGGTGATCGCGCCCGACCTGATCGGCTTCGGTCGGTCGGACAAGCCGGTGGCGATGGATGCGCACAGCTACAAGTTTCATGTCGATGCGATCAGCGAACTGATCCGCGAGCTGGATCTCACGAATATCACCCTGGTGTGCCAGGACTGGGGCAGCCTGATCGGCCTGCGGGTGGCCGCAGAGAACCCTGATCGTTTTGCCCGCATTGTGCTCGCCAATGGCGAGCTGCCAGCAGGCGAGAGTATGGGGCCCGGATTTGTGGCTTGGAGCCGGAGGGCGGCTGGCTTCCGGGCATCGGGCGACATGCCGGTTGGTCAGATAGTCGGTGGACAGCAAGGGCCCGATGTCGTTGCGGCATACGATGCGCCCTTTCCCGACAAGAGCTACAAGGCCGGACCACTGATCATGCCGGCTCTCGTCCCGGTCTCGCCGGAGGATCCCGCAGTCTCCGCCAATCAGCGTGCCTGGGAGGTTCTCAAGACATGGCATAAGCCCTTCCTCACGGCGTTCTCGGACGGGGATCCAGTGACGCGGGGAGGGGACAAGAAATTCCTCGAACTGGTTCCGGGGGCAAAGGGCCAGAAGCACACCACCATCAAGGGCGCTGGCCATTTCCTGCAAGAAGACAAGGGAGAGGAGCTGGCCGCGGTGGTGATCCAGTTCTTGAAGGACAATCCATAGGGCGTGAGGTCCGGCGTCAGCGCCGGCTGCGTCAAACCAAGGATACGAGCGGCCTCCGTGATGCTCCCCGCGTCGCATATCAAGACGACCTGGACGAGGTGCTTCAGTTCGATCCATTCAACGCCCCAAGGCGGTGATCACTTGTCCTTCTGCTCTGACTGAATCTTCTTCGTCATCGCCACTCGACCCCGTGGCTCACCGGATCGGAAATATTCCATCGAGGAATGATAGCATTCCCAACTGCCGGTATTCAGCCCCCACCAACAAGCCCAATATTCGCTGATACGAGAACGGTGCCAGGTGTCTGTCAGATCTGCCCAGCTCTACCTGACCGCATTCTCACAAGTTTCAAGAATGCATGAAAGCAGGAGGGGAAATACAATGACCAATCGAACCGGCGCACCGAGGTCGCGGAGATTGAGCCGCCCGTGGCGGAGGACCCTTCTTTGCGGCGCGGCGACCGTCACTCTGCTTGACCTCCCCGGCACTGCGGCTCTTGCGCAGGGCGACCAGACCGTTGATGTCGACAAAGTCGTCGTCACCGCCACCAAGCGCGACGAGCGGGTGCGCGACGTGGCCGCATCGGTGGCTGTCACCACCGGGGAGCAACTCGAGGCTGTCGGGCCCGTGACAAGCACCGCCGACCTGATCAGCGCGGTACCTGGCGCGCGGTTCAACAACCTAGCCAACCCAATGCTGAGCGAGATATCCATCCGAGGCTCCGGTACTCAGCGGGCTACGGGCGCAGATTCCTCCGTCGGCCTCTATGCCAATGGCGTCTTCGTTGGCACGAGCGGAGTCGGCGGGCGCAATGTCGCCGTAATCGATAGCCTTGATGTCGAACGGGTCGAGGTGCTTTCGGGCCCACAGGGCGCACTCTACGGCCGCAATGCCGAGTTCGGAGTGATCAACCTTATCTCAGCACGTCCGATGTTCGAAACCTCGGGCAAGGTCGGGGTCAGCTACGAGACTGAGACCAACCAGTGGATCGGCACGGCGATCCTCAACCAGTCGATCAACGACAATTTTGCCGTCCGCATCTCCGCGCAGAACACCGAGCAGAGCGGGGGCTTCGTATACAATCCTACCCGGGACAGCTACTACGACCACACCAGCGGCTATCAGATTCGCGGACAGCTCCGTTATCAAGACGAAAACCTTGATGTGACTTTCCTGGCTCAGCGACAGGACATGGATTTGCCGTCGCACTGGTCGGCTTACACTTTCGCGCCAGCCAACACCGTCACAGGCTTCCCGGGCAACACCAACTACCCGAAGGGCTTCTTCGGCGACCCGAGAAATATCCCCCAGAATGGCGTGGCCTCAGCGACGCAGAAGATCGATAACCTGCATCTGTCCGTAGAGTACGATCTCGGCTGGGCGCAGCTCGTTTCGACCTCAAGCTACCGCGAGACCGATGCGCGCCAGCAGATCGACGTCGACGCCATCGACATCGCGACGCTGATTGCGCAGCAACAGCTTGGGAACCGCGGCGCATGGCCGTTCAGTACAACAGACAACAGCAGTAACACCAAGAGCTACTTCCAGGACCTCCATCTGACTGGCGCGCCGATGATGGACGGGAAGCTGAGCTGGTTGGTTGGGCTGGAACTGCTGAGCCAGCCGCTGGAGCAGTCCGTTGCGACCGACCGGAACCCGTGCGCGACAAATCGTGCGCCGAATCTGGTGATCGGCCAAGGCGTATGCGGCGGCACGCCGACAGCACCCTCCTGCACCGCAATCCTGGGGCCAGTGTGCCCGGCGGTGGTGAACTCCTACGGTTCTTTAGGTACCAACAGACAGACGTACGAATCCTCGGCACCATATGCGTCGGTCAATTATATACTTGACGGCGGCTTAAAGCTTGGCGGGGAGCTGCGCTACTCGGCCGACCGCAAGACCGGGCACAGCGAGGTGCGGGACCTCTACACCGGGCTGACTGTTCCGTTCCTCAGCGGCGGGGTGATCCCCGACGCCGACTACGGGTTCACTGATGGTCAGTGGACCTACACGGCCACGCTGAGCTGGATGATCCCTGGCTCGAGCAACCTTATCTACGCCAAAACCGGGACCGGCTATCGGGTCGGCGGCTTCAACTTCGCGATCTCGCCGCCGTTGATCACACCGCCGTTCCCAACCGGCATCACGGCCGCGACGAGCTATGCGCCGGTCACTCCCACTTACGATTCCGAGAGGAACAAGGCCTACGAGGTGGGCTTCAAGGGCGACCTTTGGACCCGCACGTACCTGACCCTAGCCGCGTATTCGCAGGAAACGACCCACGCGCTGGCCTCAGTTCAGGACGGTTGTCAGATCACCAACGCCTGCCTGTCCGCCAACTCCAACTACGTAGTCAACGCCGGAACCGTGCGCGGCTATGGGATCGAGGGCCAGTTCAACACGGCTTTTGACCTGGCGGGCGGCGCTATGTCGTTCCAATCGTCCGTCTCGAACCAGTTCGCCAAGTACCGTGAAGTCCCGGTGGCGGGACCCAATGGCCAGAGGCTGAACGGCCTTCCGATCGTCGATACCCAGATTGCTCAGAACCCGCAGTGGTTGGTCGACGCGACGCTCAACTACAAGCGTCCAATCGCCGAAAACTTCGATGGCTTTTTCAATCTGCGATACCACGGCCAGTGGGGCGGAGTGCAGGACCCAACGGTCTCGTCTGCAGGCGCGTTCAGGATGGACAACTTCGAAGATCTCGACCTCAGGACCGGCGTGCAGTACCGGGAGTTCGAACTGGCCCTTATCGTGAGAAACCTCACGAACGAGACTCACCGGTTAGCGCAGTTTGGAGCCCTCGGCACCAACACCATTACCCGGTTACCCGTCATCGTGGAGTCCCAGCAGCGGCTCAGCCTTCCCCGCAGCATAGCGGTTGAGGCCAAGTACGTCTGGTGATCTGACGAAGGCCCCGGCACACCCTCCTTGTCGACGACGTCATCGCAAAGGGTGTGGCGCGGCCGAAGCAGTTTGCTGTGCCGATGCCTGCGATGGGTGGAGCTGCGCTCTCCAATAGGACCTTGAGGCGGTAGCGGCTTACGTCTGGGCGGTCGGCCACGGGGCTAATCAAGCGAAGAGTTCGAGATTAAGGTAAGAGTGCTGCTGCTAATTGCCGTGAGCCACATGGAACTGACGACTGCTGAACCGGCCGCCGCTCCACTCTCCCGACCCACTCCCGGAAATCCAAGCGCCCGTACAGCGTTGGAGTTTATTCCAGCGAACGTGAAGGTGATTGTCATGTCGCCCGCGTTTCGAGCCCGGGAGCTCATTCCCTTCGAATACACACAATACCGGTCCAACGCTTTCCCTGGGCTGGCGTAAAGCCGCGGACCGGCTGGAACCAAGTACTACGCGATCAACATGTAGGACAGTTCGCTGACCCTGCACGGCGCCCCGACCCTGCACTGAACCATGCGCAACATTCCGGCGCAGTTTACGAGTCTGCCCATGGGCATGGTGCCTGAGGCGTAGCCGCCGGGCTCGGCCTACGGCCCGAACTATAAGGGCACCGCGATGCCCTACACCGGTTCGGGCACTTCGTCTGGCCCCGGTGACGACTATCATCTTCAGGTCTTCGCGCTGGACGCTGCGCTGCCCGCAGAGGCCGCCTCCAGCGACGAGACCCTTTCGCAGGCGATGCGCGTCCATGTCTTGGCGAGCGGTGAGATCGTCGGGCGCGGCATTGTCGATCCGGATCTGCAACCGCGAACACCGCAGCGCGCGCCGGCGCAGAGGTGGATCTCGTTCTTGATCTTGGCGGCAAGCTGGGACGCTGGGCCATCGAGATCAAGCGGACCGTAGCGCCATCGGTGTCCAGAGGGCTCAGGGTCGCCATCGAGGATCTCAAACCCGATCGCACCTTCATCGTTCATGGCGGCGAGAAGGATTTTCCTCTTGGTGGGGGCGTAGAAGCCATCACCCTCCGTGCTCTGAGTGGTTTGCTGCGGAATGCAAGATAAAGATAGCGCGGCGGTTTGGACGCCAACCGCCTGTCTGCACATAGAAAAAACCGCCGCGCTTCTTTGAGGCGCTTGCGGCGGATCCGCCGCAATTTCTCGGACCGATTGCAAGCTGTCGACAACCGCCGTCAACGCGCGATGCTGAGGCCATGCAGCGTGACGAAAACGAATTCCGAATCCGCATCGGCCGTTCAGCGTCCGACGTGCGTCCGGCGTTGAAGCAGGTGCGCGCGGCTGTACGACGTGCGCCTGCTTCAACGCCCAGGGGTGGCTCGCCGATCGGACAGTCCTCCGTGCGCGCCCACTTCGCAAAGGGGTCTGCGTCACGCGCGCGACCTGTCCGCGTCACGCAGCGCCGGGTCGTGGTGAAGGCCAGGTTCGTGGCCCATGTCGCAGGGCAGGCGAAGACGCTCAGGGCCCATGTCGCCTACCTTGGCCGGGAAGGCGCCGCTCGGCCGAACCAGCCCGAGGTCGGCGATCAGCGAGAGCCATCGCGCGGACAGGAGCAGTCTTCCGAGCAGCACATTGATGCAACGATCGGATACCTGTCGCGCGAGCGACAAGGCGGCGATGAGCCCTTCTATGACCAGTCCCGCAACTCGCTCGATGCGAGAGAAGCAACCCAAGGCTGGCACGCGGACAAGCGTCACTTCCGGCTCATCATCAGCGCCGAGGATGGCGCCGATCTCGGCGAGCTCCGTCCGTTCATCCGCGAGACCATGTCGCGCCTCGAGCGCCATGTCGGGACGCGTCTCCAATGGCTGGCGGTGGATCACTGGGACACCGACAATCCCCACACCCATGTCCTCATCCGGGGCATCCGCGCCGACGGGAAAGAGCTGATCATCCCAGGCAAGGTGCTGTCGGTTGCGATCCGGGAAGACGCGCAGGAGATCGCAACCCGGATCCTGGGGCCGAGGCCGGCGCTGGAGCTCCAGCGGACACGTGACCGGGATATCGGCGCCCGCGCACTCACCCGGCTCGACCGGGAACTCATCGCCCTCGACGGTCCAGGCGGCCTTGGCAGCTCATTCCGTCACACCGACCTCCTGCGCCGCCTCGACACGCTGTCAGGGTGGGGACTTGCCGCTGTCGGACAGGATGGCAGCTGGCGCCTTGCCTCGGACCTGCCAGCCCAGCTGAGGCAGATGGCGGAGAGTGACGAGGTCGCCCGCATCGTCGCCCGCCAGGGGCGCGGCCATACGGGCATGCCTGTTCTGGCTGCCGATACCAATCGCCAGGAATCCGGTCGGCTTGTCGGCCTGTCGTATTCCGATGACGGTGCGGACAATCTCATCGCCATCATCGAGAATGGCCGTGGCGAGCTACGCTATACTCGGTTCCGCGAACCCGGTGCGCTTGCGATCCTGGAAGATACGCCAAAAGGCGCGCTGATTGCCTTCGAGCCCCAGGAGGCCCGCATCGGCCCGTCAGACGAGGCCGTGGCGCGCGTCGCCCGCCTCAACCGCGGGCTCTACTCGGCTGACATCCACGCGCGGATGGAAGCAAACGTCCCCGACGGTCTTGTCGCCGCCAATATCAGGCGGCTCGAGGCGATGCGCAGGGCTGGCCTGATCTCCCGGGGCAGGGACGGCATTTTTGACATTGCCCCCGACCATCTCGATCGTGTGCTGACCTATGAGCGCGCCCGTCTCGTCCGCGCGCCGATGGCTCCGCGTGTGCAGAGCTACATGCCGCTCGCCAACCAGATCGCCGCGGCCGGACCAACGCATCTCGATCGCGCGCTCGCCGGTCTGGAGGCGGCGCCTGATGGCGCCGGCCATCTGGCGCGGGAGTTTCAAGCAGCGCTCCGGCAAAGGCGGCTGTTCCTGATCGAGGCCGGCTGGATGGGGGCGGCGGACAAGCTACTCCCGCGACAGGCGCTCGAAGACATGAGGGCCCATGAGCTCCGAACGGCCGCAAAGAAACTTGCCGGAGAGATCGGCATGCCGGTGAGGCTTGGGTCAGGGACTGTGTCAGGGGTCTACGAACGCCGCATCGACCTGGCGCAGGGAAGGGTGGCGCTGATCATCGGTGATCAAACCGCGCAGCTCGTACCGTGGCGTCCGGCGCTCGAAAGGTTTGCAGGTCAGAACGTGATTGGCGTTCAACGCGGCCGATCGATCTCGTGGAGCCTCCAGCGCGGAAGAGGGCTCGGACTCGGAATCTGACGAGGGCGGTCGGGTGCGATCAGAGCGCGAACGATGACTTGGGTTGAGCCTGAATAGAACGACGAGAGTTGAGTTGCAGCGGGGATTCTTCGCGCGCTCGGCGTGCTTGCGGCGGAAGCGCCGCAACTTCGGCTCAGGGGTGAATGCGCTGGCCGTGATGGGCAGCCTGTGGATGAATTGACCGAAGAGAGAAATGAAGACTGGTGCAAAGAATGTCACGCCGATCCCGCCGTACGCCCCCCACACTCAGACAGTCCGACCTGTTCGCCCTTCCTTCGGTTGACGCCAGGTATCAACCAGCCTCTTTCACGTGTGGAGCTGAGCCGCGTGAGAAAAGTAAGTTGGTGATCTCGGAGCTTGACCCGGAGCCGCAGAAGCAACCGGTGCAAGCTACGCCTGCGAGTCACTACGAGCGCCGGCCGTCGCGCGAAACGCACCCCGTTCCGGTTCACTTGCTTGACGTACGGGCCGCCGCCGCGTGGCTGGGCTTGTCAAAATCGACGCTCGACAAGATGCGCTGCTATGGAGTCGGGCCACAATTCATCCGCGCTACCGGCCGCGCCGTTCGCTACGACCCAGCCGATCTGGCAGCGTTTGCAGCAGCCAGGCGCCAGTCGCGAACGAGCGATGAAGTACCAGCCTAGCCCGGGCTAAACTGATTTGCTGAGCAAGGCGTGGAGGTTCTCAGGCCGAAGCTGGGTGTAGCGCTTCAACATCTTCCAGTCCTTGTGGCCCGTCACCAGTGGGACCTGTTCGATGGTGAGGCCAGCTTCGAACAGACGGCTCGTGCTCTCGTGCCGAAGGTCGTGGAAGTGCAGGTTCTCGATCTTTAGCTCCTGGCAGGTCCGCCGGAAGTTTGCGCCGATGGACCTGCCATTGTAGGGGAAGCAGCGCCCGCGGGTTCCTCTAACGCGATGGCGTTGCTGTTCGAGGATCTGATAGGCGTCGTATCCGGTCGCCGCCAGCAACGGCACTCGCTGGTCGTTGCCATCCTTGTTGCGTGGGTCCTTGCGGTTTTCGACGAGGATCGTACGCGTCCTGGGATCAAGATGCCGCCATTCGATCCGAACGATTTCGTCGAGGCGCATGGCCGTCGCGATCGCGAACTGGGTGATCGCCGTCATTGGCATTGTGTTGCGCGTGTTGCCGTCAAAATTAGTAAACAGTTTCTGTAGTTCATCTTCGGTGGGACGGCGATCCCGCTCCTGGCCACGCCCGATTGCGCCCATCCGACGAAGTGCGACCCGCGCAAGCCGCACGGCATCCGAATTGACCTGCAGGCCATGCAGTGCGGCTGCATGGGTCAGTACTGTGCCAATGAACGACATGTCGATTGCCAGCGTTGCGGGGCCGGCGCCAGCCTTCACGCGGTCCCGACCGTACTGGATGAGGCGGTCGCGGGTGAGATCTGCAATGGATTCGGAGCCAAGTTCGGCCTCCAGCCGGCGCAGGACGGATTCCTTCGAGCGACGCAGAGGCTTGCCGTAGGTCGCCAGGTCATCCATGTGCCGGTTGATGAGTGAAGCGAACGAGTCCTTTGTCGTGATGCGGGAGGCCAGCGGATCGACACCCCGGTCGGCGGCGCTTTCGATATCCCGCGCCCAGGCTTCACCGTCCGCTTTCGTGCGGAATGTCTTGTTCCACGATCTGCGTCCACGCCTGACCTGGACACGCCAGGCCCCTTTGCGTTTGTCGATCGAAGCCACCTGTCACGCTCCCCAAAGCTACTCAAATCGTGTCACGCTGGGGTCACACTCAAAACGGAAACACCCGGAAACGGGAGGAACCATGAGAGAACATTGTGACACGGTCACACGGTCTAATGCCCTGATGTTCCGCCATTTTCCATGAAAAATCAAGAACATAAGTTCTGCGTCGCTCCTATGATGGACTGGACGGACCGGAATTGCCGGGCTTTCCACCGCCATATGTCCCGCCACGCGCTGCTCTATACCGAGATGGTCACGGCCGACGCTGTCATCCATGGTGATCGTGACAGGCTGCTGGGGTTCGACGACTTGGAGCAGCCCGTCGCCCTGCAACTCGGCGGCTCGGAGCCCGAGAAGCTCGCACAGGCCGCCCGCATCGGCGCCGCCTACGGCTATTGCGAAATCAATCTCAACGTCGGCTGCCCGTCGGAGCGCGTGCAGTCTGGCGCGTTCGGCGCCTGCCTTATGCGCGAGCCCGACCTCGTTGCCGACTGCCTCTCCGCCATGCGCGAGGCGGTCAGCGTGCCGGTCACCGTGAAACACCGCCTCGGCGTCGATGATGACGACCCACGCACACGCCTCTTCTCTTTCGTCGAAACGCAGGCCAGGGCAGGGACCGCCCACTTCATCGTCCACGCGCGCATGGCATGGCTGAAGGGCCTGTCGCCGAAAGAGAACCGCGAAATCCCGCCGCTCGACTACGACCTCGTCGCCGACCTCAAGCGCGCGCATCCGCATCTCACCATCATCCTCAATGGCGGGCTCGCGAGCCTCGACGCCGCAGCACGCGAACTCCCTCGCGTCGACGGCGTCATGCTCGGCCGCGCCGCCTATCACGACCCCGCGCTGCTGCTGCAGGTGGACGCCCGCATCTTCGGCTGCAGCGAGCGCATCCGCACGCCCGCCGAGGCCGCCCGCGACTTCCGCCCGTGGATCATCAGGCGGCTGGAGCAGGGCATGCCGCTGCATTCCATGACGCGCCACATGCTTGGCCTCTTCCACGGCAAGCCCGGCGCCCGGCTGTGGCG
>Ga0315903_10003247_pt1 | contig 22757 bp, 29 predicted proteins | sample LakEriMetagenome_7_FD_203524 | JGI IMG/M metagenome (GOLD analysis project Ga0315903, IMG submission 203524) | Freshwater fungal communities from buoy surface, Lake Erie, Ohio, United States - Buoy 2 MA119 | ecosystem: Environmental > Aquatic > Freshwater > Lake | place: USA: Lake Erie, Ohio... | reverse complement strand
ACCGATATTCTTTTAAACTTTCACTTTCGACTATCTTTCTATACCTGAAGCATATCTTAGTCTTAGCTCCTGGTAGCCGTTCTTGGCTATTTGATCTAACTCTCACTCATGGAATCTCACCAAGCTATGGAGTAGAGTCAACTAGACCCGGCGTTAGTTACAACCAATATACAACAAATATTTGAAACGGAAAAATTTTTTTATAAATATTTTTTTTTCTCGTTTTTTTGTGTTATATTAGCTAGATGGACAAAGAATTACTCGTTTTAGGTCTTCTGGAGACAGTATTAGGTAAAGGAAAGGGTTCAAAGACTACTATGGACTACGCTTTCTATTGCCCTATATGTAAACACCATAACCCTAAACTTATAATCAATATCAAGACTGGCCAATATAACTGTTGGACTTGTCACCCGGCTACAAAAGGTAAAACACCAGTGTCACTCTTTAAAAAGATCGATGCACCAACAGAGAAGACACTTGAGATGAAAACCTATTTTCAAGGAGACAATACCAAGATTGATACCACGAAGTCTAATAAAGTAACCCTACCAGAAGAATTTATCTCTTTATCTAACCCAGATAAGTCACTAGAAGCAAGACACGCTTTAGCTTATTTGAAGAAAAGACAGATCAGTCTACAAGACATACAAAAATACAACATCGGCTATTGTAAGACTGGAAGATACAGAAATAAGATTGTGGTTCCTTCTTATAATAGTGATGGGAACATCAACTACTTCATAGCAAGATCATTTGAGAAAGATCCATTTCAGAAAATAGACGCACCAAGTTGTAATAAAACAGAATTGATAGGGCTTGAGTACTTCGTTAATTGGTCTGTTCCAGTTATACTATGTGAAGGAATCTTTGATGCGATTGCAATTAAACGTAACGCAATCCCATTATTTGGAAAGACTATTCCTAAGTCACTCATGATGAAATTAGTAGAATCTGAAGTAAAAACAGTATATTTAGCATTAGACAAAGACGCTTTAAAAGAAGCTCTTAATTATTCACAAACTCTTCTCGATCATGGGAAAGAGGTATATTTAATCGAGTTAGAAGGAAAAGATCCATCGGATCTAGGCTTTGAATACATGACTAAACTGCTACACAAAGCAAAGCCACTTTCATTTGCAGACCTTCTACTCAAGAAAATTCAATTAATATGATTGAACAGTCAAAGAACGTTTACAAGGATAAATTCTTGAAACGTATTGTTGAAACTGATCCTGATCTTAGACAAATCACACTTCACGACTCTAGATACTATCAAAGGTCTCCTGGTGTTTTTTATCCTTCTGTCACTACAATCTTAGGCTATTTCCCTAAAGGTTCTTTCTTTGAAACATGGTTGAAAGACATGGGACATAATGCTGATATTGTTATGAGGCGTGCTGGTGATGAAGGAACACAAGTACATGAAGCCGTAGAAAAGTTTCTTCGTGGTGAAGAGATTCGTTGGATTGAGTCTGATGGTAGAGTTAACTATCATACACATGTATGGAAGATGATCTTGTCTTTTGTTGACTTCTGGACCACCTATAAACCAACACTACTACTATCTGAAGAGTTTATGTATAGTGATACTCATAAGTACTCTGGAACATTAGATCTACTTGTAGAGTTAAACGGTCAGAAGTGGATCTTAGATATTAAAACGTCTAACAATATTCACGAGAGCTACTATCTACAGATGTCTGCTTACACAAAGGCTTATGAAGAGAGATACCTTCAAACTGTTGATCGTAATGGTATCATCTGGCTTAAGTCTAGCAAAAGAGGGCCTGATAAGACTGGGAAGAAAATGCAAGGTGCAGGCTGGGAGATCATGGAAGGTAAAAAGACCTTAGACGAATACTTCCAAATGTTCTTGCACACTTACGAAACTTACAAGATTATGCACCCAGAGACTGACATTGAACTCTTAACCCTTCCTAATACGGTTAAGTTAGGGTCGTAAATATTTATAGTAGTATGATTAAGCTACTAGACTTATTAAATGAGGTGAAAGGCCAGAAGAAGGCAATTATTATGGCTGGTGGGGCTGGAGTTGGTAAATCTACTTTTGTTAAACAGATTAGACCAGACCTAGTAAAAAATGGCTGGGTAGAGTTAAATGCAGATAAATATGTAGAAGACCCAGAGTCTGACATGTTTAATAATCTTGCCAAAGCTTCTAGTAAGATTGACAAAATAGACCTTCCTGAGACGGTAAAAAGTGGCAAGAACTTCTTGTACGACACTACTGCTTCAAATGTAGATAGAATCTTGTCGATTAAAGATAGTGGCTACGATATCATGATGGTCATGGTATATTCTAACCCGATCGTTAGTTTTCTTCGTAACTTTAAAAGAGAGAGGAAAGTACCAACTGTCGGTGTTCTAAGTAGCTGGAACAATATCTACAAGAACATTGAGACGTATAAGAAAGCGTTTGGTGACAAGTTCTTTCTAGTACAGACTACAATGTCTGATGAAGAGAAGAAGATGGTTGGTGAGTTTGAAAAGGCTTTCAAGCAAGACAAGCTGAAAGAGTTCTTTGAGAGTCTGTTATCATCTGGTGAGTTCAAATCAACATTCAGAAAAGATCCTACTAAACAGAAAAGCCCTGAAGAGATAGCAAAGTCTAAAGCACTAGTAGACAAGCAGATAGACATACTTTCTGGGCAGTTTGATAAAATTGAGAAGCAGGTTGAGAGCTTAAAAGTACAAGACATGAGCCAAGCTGTTTCAAAAGCAAAATCGTTTATTTCCAAATGATCAATATAGACCATATCGGTAGACAAATAGCAGAAGACATTTTAAGAGAAGCGTCTTCAGATGTTGGACCATGCTTTTATCCTGGCAAATTCAAACCACCACATAAAGGTCACTTCGAAGCTGCCAAATACTTAGCATCTAAACCTTATATCAACAGAGTCTATGTTGTTATTTCAAATGTAACTAAATTTGGTATAACACCACAAGACTCTCTTTATATATGGACAGAGTATTTGAAAGCAGAACCTAACCCTAAGATCAAGGTAACTATTTCAAAAGAGTCTACACCTATCAAAGACATTTTCTCTTTTCTAGACGCTAACCGTGAAGTTGATCCTGTCTATGTAGCAGGAGGGGCTGAAGAAGTAGAAGGCCTAGGCTATTTTGATGCAATACAGAAAAGATTCCCTGATCGTGTAAGAAAAGAAGTAATACCTGACCAGTTCGGTAGAATATCTGCAACTCAGATGCGTGCGGCTGTTAAGCAAGGCAACATAAAAGAGTTCGAGAAGTTTATTCCAGATGCAGCTTATAACAAAGGAGTTACCAAAGATGTATTTGGAAGGTTATTAAAGATAATGAAATGACAAACCAGCAAAGACAAGAAATAGTATTAGACTTTGTTGAGTTTGCCAAAAATAAGCTTGACATTAAACAGCTCCCTAAAATTCAGTTTGTAAATGACAGAAAATGGGCTGTTAAACGCCATAGTTTTGGTCAATACAATAGTCAAGATAAAGCGTTACAAGTTTATATAGGTAATAGAAACCTTGCTGATGTGCTTAGAACACTAGGCCATGAACTAGTTCACCATAGACAAAACGAACTAGGCATGATCAAACCAGGTTCTGGAGACACTGGCTCTGAGATCGAAAACCAAGCTAATTCTTTAGCTGGTGTTATGATGCGTGATTATGGCCGCGTCAATGATCTTATTTATGAGACAGTTATTCCTTCACTAAAAGAAATATATGAGGCAGAAAAGTCTGGACGTATTCAGATCTATTGTGATATGGACGGTGTGCTATGCGACTTCGACAGTAGGTTTGAACACTACTACGGTGTACCACCTAGAGAGTACGCTAAAGAAAAAGGCCAAAAGGCTATGGAAGAAGCTGTAGATAGAGTAGGTGTAGTTTATTGGTCAAAGATGCCTTGGTTAAAAGGAGGTCGTGAATTGTGGACCAAGATATCTAAGTATAACCCAATCATATTGACAAGCCCAGGTAAATTTATTCACGCTAGAGAAGGTAAGTTAGAGTGGATTAAAGAGAACTTGTCACCTCAGCCAAAAGATATTATGTTCGCTAATACTGGTAAGAAGTTTGAAGCAATCAAAGACAAAACGCCAGAAGAGATTAGAAGGTCTATGTTGATAGACGACTACTATCCAAATCTTGCTCCATGGAAAGAGATTGGTGGTATTGCTATCACGTACAGGTCTTATGATCAAGTAAGCGCGATATTAGATAAGTTTAGACTACAAGAGATAGCTTATCCTTTTTCTGAGTACGATACTACATATGATGAAGAGGATAATAGTTTAATAGACGTTGAATATACTTTTAAAAATGAAAAAAATACGTATAAAGTTATATTCAGCTCAAAAGAAAGAGCTAGAGAGTTCGAAGTATCATTTGGAATAGATGCAGGAGACTTTAACAAGATAGATACATTTCAGATGACAGGTGAAGGTGACGCTAGAAATATCCTTCAGACAATAGCTAAGATAATTAATGAGTTCTATTACCAATATGAAGAAGAAATAGATAATATTATAATTAAAGGAACAGACGAAAAACGTAGCAGAGTATATAAGCAGTTCATTCCTAAATACCTTAATCCAGAGGTATTAGCAAAAACTGAAATAATATAGTAGCAAAAAGTTAAGTTATATGGTACCTAATGAGTCAACACTCAAGAAAGAGTTTTCGAAACGCGATGTTCAAAGAATGCGAAACCTAATCACTGGTAAATCTGGTGATAGAACCCAAGTCCAAGCAGGCTGGGAAAAACAAACACAAGACCATAAAGAAGGTGATGTTTGGGAAGAAGATGGAAAGAAGTGGACCATCAAGAATGGCATCAAGCAGTCTATTACTAAGCTAGACAAACTTAAGCATTTAGCAATACTACCTATTTCTTGCCCTTGTTGTAGTAAACCTATGAAGGTAGACGATCTTAACAAGAAGATGTTTTCTATTCACCAAATGTGTTTTGACTGTGTGGTTAAAATGGAGGACAAGTTAAAAGCTGAAGGTAAGTTTGAAGACTACCAGAAAAACATTCTCAATTCTAATAAGAATGCTAGCCTAGAAGACTTTGAAAGGGCTTTGGACTCATGGCTTGAAGAAAAAGATACCTTTGTTTCTGAGCAAGGTGATATTGAATCTTGGTCTGGTGGAGACAAACAGGCCATACATGAAGAGCTCAAGAAGAGGATCCAAGAATGGAAGAAGCAAGATATTTATTAGTAAATCTTAAAAGTATATGCCAGCCGTATCTAAACAGCAGCAAAAGTTAATGGGTATTGTTCGTGCTTTACAAACCGGGGCTATGAAGCCAGGTAAAGCTTCTAAACAAGCTCAAGCAATGGCAAAGTCAATGAAGCCATCAGATGTAGAAAAGTTTGCTGCAACTAAACATAAAGGTCTTCCTAAGAAGGTTAAGAAAGAAGAAATGACGCTAGAGGTTCCTAAAATGTATATGGTACGTAAGCCAATGGAAGGTCTTACTGCTGATAAGATGGTATATGAGATCAATCCTTTAGAAGGAATCCAGCCTCTTAATATTGACATGAACGATGTTCATACTGTACACGCTAGTGCAGAAGATGCTCAACAAATTGCGGCTGAAGCATATCAAAAGTATTGTGATGAAGCAATTGCTCTAGAAGAGAAGAAAGACGCTACTTCTGGTAAAATCAAGAAGGCAATCGATCAGCTTGAAAAGAAGCGTAAAGAGCATTTAACTCTAGCTAAAGATGATCCTAAGAGTGCTTCTAAACATAAAGAGCATATCGCTAAGATCGCTACACAGATCGATGATCTAATGACTAAATTAGAGAGAATCGAGAAGAGTAAGAAAGAGATTAAGAAAGCTGAAGACAAAAAAGATAAATAATGGATCAAGTAGGACTATTCATAGGCACGTTAATGCAGTCTCGTAACCAAGCTCACATCTACCATTTACAGGTACAAGGTTCTGGTGCATTTGCTGCGCATAAAGCACTTCAAGAGTATTATGAAGGAATTGTTCCTCTATTAGATACAATTGCTGAAGGTATTCAAGGCCGTTATGGTATCATAACAGGCTACAAGATGGCTGATACTATTCGTGAAGACAACAATGCTAGAATGTACTTTGATGGTTTAGCTAAGTTTGTTGAGACTATCAGAAAGCAAATCCCACAAGATTCTTATATACAGAACCAAGTTGATACTGTAGTTGAGCTAATTGAATCAACTAAGTATAAGCTTAAATTCCTACAATAATGAAGCAACAATTGAACGAAGTAAAAAGAATGCAGCAATTAGCTGGTATTCAAATTAATGAAGTAGACGGAAACTCTGCTACTTATCGTTCCATAGGTAAAGACTTAATCTCAGCTATGGAAAATATGGGATATGAACATGTAATGTTGCCTGAAGGTGAATACCAATCTGATTGGGCTAGCGCTCATTCACTTTTTGAATTTGATAAACCAATAGGTGAAGAAAGATCAACTAGAGTATTTGTTTACCCAGCTGAAAATTCAAGAACAACCCCACCTAATTCTCGTCAAGCGGATTTTTCTTCTATTTTTATTGAAATGTATATTAGAATAGATACTGAAAGAGAAGAAAAAAAATTGTTTGGGTTAAGAAAAGCAAAAGTGAAAGACTATGAAATGGAAAAAGTATTTGATAGAGTTAAATTAGATTTGACCAAATACAATAATAAAGATGCAGTTAGTACAATAACTGACTTTGTTAAGAAAGGCGATAGCATAGCTAATAAAAAAACTAAGTAATGAAACAACAATTGACAGAAGTAAAAAGAATTCAGGAACTAGCTGGAATTAAAACAGAAGCTGAAATAACACTTCCTAGTGAATTAGGTATATACATCAGCCCTAAAACAGGGAAATACGATATTTTCTATAATGAAGAAACAAATGAGCTACCTTTTTATGAAGTTGTTAAAGCTGGAAATTTAATAAAAAGCTTTGTAGCTCAACTTCCTGATGGTGAGATAGTAGGAGGTGATGTTAATGTTGTAGGAATAGATGGATTAGACATACAATGTGAATTTACAACCTCATTATCTAGAGAAGAAGTACAAGCTATAAAAGATAGACGATGAAACAACCTTCAATTGACCAAATTAAAAAGGGTATTGAAGTTGAGATGGAGCATACTGACGACAAACGTGTCGCTTTAAAGATAGCTTTAGATCACCTTAAAGAAGATCCTAAATACTACGATAAACTAACTAAAGCTGGTTTAGAAGAGAAAGAGCCAAATAGCCCAGCGTATAAAGGGCCAGAAGGCTATGATGATGGATGTGATTGCTACAGAACAGAAAATAAACTGCAACTCCATGAGACAGCTAACAAACTTCTAATCTCTGAAGGATTAGCTTATCATTTAGACAATAAGATTGATCTTAACGAGTCTATTTATCGACCACAATCTACAAATTTTCTAGCCTTATTTGAAGAGGCAAGATCATTATACGAATCAGGCAAGCTTCAACTATCTGAACAAGATGAGTGGTATTTTCAGAACACTGACCTAGGTACTACTGGTATCTACAATGGTGTGAAAGTACCTCTAGACTTTCCTATGACTGTTGACTTCTTACTAGAAGTTAAATCAAAGGCAAAGAAGAAGCAGCCAGCATTAAATAAACCTAAGCGCGGTGGTTCTAAGAAGTTTTACGTTTATGTACGTAAACCTGGTGGTGGCATCAAGAAGGTATCTTTTGGTGATACATCTGGCCTTTCTGCCAAGATCAACAACCCAGAAGCTAGGAGAAGTTTTGCAGCTAGACATAAATGTTCTCAAGCTAAAGACAAGACAACTCCAAAATACTGGTCTTGCCGCTTACCAAGATACGCCAAGTTGTTAGGTTTAAAATCTAACTTCTCAGGATTCTGGTAATAGTATGCTCAACTACAATATAGAAGGGTTTAAGTGTCTAGTAAAGCAGTCTTACTTTACAAAAGACCAAAAAGACGACAAGATCTTCCACAACTGCTATGCATTTGGAGTACAGTCTGTTGACTCTAAGATATTGACCTTTCATATCATGACCGATTATGGCATGTTAAGGTCGAGGGTTCCTCTGTCTGAGATATATATCAAACCTCCTGTAAAAGACCTACCATACCATTTCAAACAGCTTTGGGATTGTTTTGGGCCAGATGCCGCTATTATCAAATACGACTTCTTGAAAGATAAGAAGTGCAAAGTGGCCTTAAGAGATAAGACTTTTGTTTGGGCTACTTATATGTTTACAATTGACTGGCAAAACAACACTTATTCTAATGAGCCTTCTGATTATAAATGTGGTCATGTTTTAGTAGCAGACGACGGCTATTTATTATGTCAGCCTAATAATAGACTATTCTGGAAAGATTCCAACTGGGTAACAAAGGACTTTCCTATCGACGTAAAAAAGATTAAAGTGGACACAGAGCTGTTAAATGTTGAATCTATCTCTGATAGGTGGGTAACAGAAGACTCTGATTCATACTACTATGATATCAATGAAACCTTACCAGGAAATAAAAGCTGAGCATAACACTGTTACAAGAGTGTTTGATGAGTCAATTGATCCTATTGAATTAATGTGGCATCGTGACCAAGAAGACCGTCTTGTTGAGGCTATTGAGCCTACTGACTGGATGATGCAACTAGACAATGAGCTACCTACTTTAATCGACAAGCCGATATTTATTCCTAGATATAATTGGCATCGTGTCATTAAAGGAACTGGCACTTTAACAGTTAAAATAACTAAATATTGAAAGATGGACACTAAAAAGTTAATGACTGCACTAAAAGATATCAAAAGTCTTGCTTTGAATGCAGCTAAAAGATATGCTGACGAAGGGGAAAAATATGTTAATTTATCAGGAGGAGAAAAAGGAGTGAAGGGACCAGAAATGCCTTTACAAGAAGGATTAAAAGATCAAATATTCTCTATAGCTCAAAAAATTGTAGGACCATCTGTATTTGGAACTATTTTAAGCGGTGCGACATCAATAGCTGGATATCTTCAGTATCTAGATGCTAAATTTAATCAGTGGTATTATAGTGTTGTTTTACAAAAATCAAAAGAAGAGGTTATGAATGTAATGCAAAATTTTTATGGAGCACAAGCTGATGAAGGATCTATTTGGGGTAAAATTGGATTATATGCATTTTTTGTATTCTTTGTAATTTCTTTACTTTCTATAGTAGTTGCTAGAAAAACTCAGTCTAAACAAATAGTATCGCCACTTGTGCGTACAAAAAAAGGTTTGGCAATAAGAACGAAGATAAAAGATAAAGAAACTAAAAGAATGCAAGAATTAGCTGGATTATCAAAATAACCAAACTTTGATCAAACTTATAGACATATTAAAAGAGTCTGTTAATCTTCAAGAGGCTTGTTGGGACGGTTACGAGCAGCAAGGAATGAAGAAAAAAGGCGACAAAATGGTTCCTAACTGTGTTAGAGTCAGTGAAGCCAAGAAGAAAAAAGGTAAAATCAACCCTGCATATTTGACCAAGGACGCTGCAGCGATGAAGCGTGAGATTGACAGAGTAAAGAAATTGAAGTCAGACGATCCATCTGCTTATGGCAAGTGGGATGCTGATTATGCTGATAAAGGAAAGACTAAGAAGTACAAGACTAAGAAAAGCGCTGCTACTTCTGCCTACGAAAAGAGGTTTGGTAAGAAGAATGAGGATATTGATCCTACTTCTATTCCTGAACCACAAACAAAATTGACTGGTCAAGACCCTGAAACTGGAAAAGTTAGTTGGGATGTTACTTACGATGTAACCCCTCAAGAGCTACATAATAGACTAGATAGCATAATTAAGTTCTTAGAAAGAGCTAAAGGTAAGCCTGAGTATCAAGATGTTTATAAAGCGCTTGTCCTTCTCAGAAGAAAGGCTTTTGGATTAAAGAAAAAAGTGTAAACTATGAACTTAGATCTAGAGATATTAAAACAGATACTTATATTAGAGTATAGTTCAGAGGTTGAAAAGGCATTGTCTAATAAGGCAAAAGCAACTGGTATATCTAAGTCTGTACTCAAAAGTGTTTATGCTAAAGGTTTAGCTGCTTGGAAAACCGGTCACCGCCCTGGAGTTGGTCAACATCAATGGGGTATGGGCCGAGTAAACTCGTTTGTGACTGGAAAAGGTGGAGCAAGAAAAGTAGACAAGAAGTTATGGAAGAGAGCAAAAAAGTCAAAGAAGAAAAAATGAGACTAATCGATATACTAGTTGAAATAGCTGAAGAGAGGCTAAAGTTTCACCACTCGAATGCGCCTGATGCAAAAGGCAAGTTCAAAAAGTTGTCGGTAGAAAAGTTAGCCAATTGGTTGATCAGAACTAGAAAAGGTAACATGAGTAAAATAACAGGCTCATTAAACCAGCAAGCTAACTTCAATCGTAAAGATGATCCAGCCTACGCTAGAAAAATGGATAGGACTAGAGAAATAGTAAAAAGAAAACTAGACAAAAAGAAAAAGAAATGATAAACATCACTGAACTTAAGAAGAGACTACTTTCTGAAGCACAAGAATTAAGCCCAAAGCAAAAAAAGATTGCTGGAGCTGCTGAGCCAAAAGACAAAATCACTGGTGCAGACTTTGCAGCACTTCGTGCTAAAAAAGGCATGAAAGAAGACCATGAAGTATCAATGGCACATAATAGCCTTGAATCAATCATCAAGAGTGCTATGGAGCTTAAAGCTAAGTTAGGAAGTGATGAGCGTAATATCCCAGGCTGGATTCAAGATCATATTACTAATGCTGAGAATTATATCGATCAAGCAGCTCAAGGTTTTCATGAACTATCTCCAGAAGATCAAGGTGAAGCTGATTATGATGAGCTTCCAAATGGTACTGAAGAAGAGCCAGTAGATGATATGCACAATATGAGTTTAGCAGGTCTTATGGAAGATATGATTGACGAGAAAAAGAAGCCATCAGCAGGTCTAACTAAAAAGCAAAAGTCAGCTATTTCAAAGAAAGCAAAAGCTGGAAAAGATATTGGAAAGAAAGGCAAAGGCTTTGAGAAGATTGCTAAAGCCGCTGCTGAAAAATATGGTTCAAAAGAAAGAGGACAAAAAGTAGCCGCCGCCGCAATGTGGAAAAGCGCTGCTAAAAAAGCAAAATAAGAATGCCTGTGTCTAAGCACGACATATTAAAGACGATACTACTACAAGAGCTAGATAGAATGGAGCCTGAAACTTCTACGTTTGAGGACGATCCTATGCAGTTTATATTGAGAAAGTATGCTGGACTCAAGAAGACCTTAGAGTACTTGATGACTCCTTCATTTGAAGAGTATATCACTGGTATATATGTAGTAGCACCTAAGCCAACAACATTTAAAATTGTTCTTCATAATGGACAATTCTTCTTTTTACAGTTCATGGGAAAAGCTTATGAAGCAACTGTACAAGGCAAGAAATACTATTTGATGGCAATAGGTGAAAAAGAACGTTGCATGGTTGCTATCTCTAGACTACTTAGATTCGGTAACCCACTTAAAACACAAGGTCCAGAAGGCGCAGAAAAATCAACTCGTGATAAAGAAGGACCAGATACAGAAGCAGGGCCAACACCACCAGCAGAAACACCAGCAGCAGGTGGAGAAGAGGAATTGACAGAAACTAGAATATTAGAAAGTATTCTTAATAGTACTATTGTAAAAGAGGCTGATACTAAAAGAGCATCTAATTTTGAACTTGCTTTAGTTGTAGCTTGGTATGATGTATTTAAACCTCAAGATGATGAGGATAAATACGTTGAAGGAGAATTAACTCCTGAAATTGTGAAGACTGTTAAAGCTGACAAGCAAATGTATGAAGGCGCACTTAAAACTATAAACCAATATAAGAGTAACTTTAAAGGAAATTCTGCATATAAACTTCAAAGAGATTATAATACTACTAACTTCTGGAAAAGCTTTGGAGCTATAGATAATACTCCTAAAACAGATGTTATGCTAGGATCTGCTAGGGTATCTGTTAAAGCAGGTAATGCACAATTATTATCAGCAGGTAAAAATGAATCTGAAGCTACTTTAGCGGCAGCCATAAAAAATGTATCTGGCATTGAAAAGTCTCCTTTGTATCAAGAATTAAAAGATACTATCAGTCAATTTGTTCAAGTTGGATATACTAAAAAAGGAACAGTTGGTGGAGCTCTTAAAAAAGGCAGTGACGCAGATATTAACAAGGCAGAAGCACTTCATAAAAAAGCAATGGATCTTTTAAAGAAGCTATTTGCTTCAAACAAAGCTTTTAAAATAGCTTTCACAAAAGAAGCTATGTCTGGTCGTGAGAAGTTTGGAGCTAATTCCCCAGCATGCGCAGAATATGTTTTATCTACAAGTTCAAACTTTACAAATCCTCAATTACATAAAATAGACAATAGCTATTCTGACAAAGTAGGAGATCAAGTTAGAATTCAAGTAAGGTTTAAAAGTACAAGTGAAAAACTAAAAGGAGAAAAGACTGGCCGCTATAGATACTGGACAGCACTATCAGGTATTCTAGATCCATCTAAGATAAAAGAAGAGGAGTTAACAGAAGAAGATTCTAGTAACCTTCCTATAGACGTTGACGTTGTTGGAGATCAGAGCGTCAATTTTAACGTCTAAAAATAAATTTTTTTCTTTCAACTTTTTTTGTATATTTACCCATAAACCGTTTATATGGGAAAGAAAGACGCTGCATACAGAACTATCAAAACAATCGAAGGGATCACCTTTCACGTTTATGAAGATGATCAAGGGAAGATAAAGCCCCATTCTCCAAAGGTGGCTGCCGTACAATACCCTAAGTCAGAAGGAAAAGCTGATGAATACTATATTTTTGGGGTCAAATATGATTATGATAAATGGCTAGAATTATCTAGACCTTTCCGTAGAGCCCTTACTGTAAACAAGGAAGATTTAAGTGAATGATAAATATTTATAAGTAAATGTACGAACATGTCATTTAACTTAGAAAAGTATTTAGTAGAAAACAACCTCACTATCATTTCCAAAATCCGTGAAGACGTAGGAGAAGACGAGGCTGGACCATCCAAGGCAGATCTGAAGCAGACTGACAAGGATTTTAGAGACCTTTACAAGAAGAAAAAAGAGTATGCTGATCTTCAAAAGAAAGTAAAGGCCGTATTAGCAAAGCATGCAATTAAAGCACCAGACGGCTCTTTGAAACTGAAAGACGTAGCTGCCTATAAAAAAGAGGTAGGAAATATGCCTGATCGTTTAAAGCTTTTGAAGCAGCAGATCCAACAAATTGAAACACCAGAAACTGACACCGATGAAGAACCAATGGACTAAGATAGGTTTTACAGTATTAGTAGCTGGTTTACTTTGGTGGATATTCTTATACCAAGGGTGTAATTCTGGCTTCGATACTAAACCATACGAGCAAAAGATAGACTCTCTAGAAAATAGAATTGACTCTATCAAACAAGAAAACGATAGTTTAGAATCTAACATACAGTATCTAGAAGAGACTAACACAATGTTGACAGACCGTGTTGATGGTCTAAAAGATAAGATAGGTGATTTAAAAGATGAGTTGAAAGACGCTGAACAAGCTCTAGTGTATACACCTACACAAGTAGATAGCTTCTTTATGGCAGCTTACCCTGTTCAATTTGCTAGCTTGAGTGAAGATACAACTCACCTTCCTTTAGAAGTGTCTAAGCAAGTAGTAGTTGATGTGAAGCAGTTGATCGTTAGTAAAGATATTATTAGAACTCAAGACAATACCATACTAACACTTGATACGCTTGTTAAAAACAAAGACTTAGTTATTGTTGATCTTAGAAAAAAAGAACAGAACTATATTGCAATTGATAAAGATAGAGTTGAGCAAGGCAAAAACTATCAAATACAAATTGATGGTTTGAAGACTGACCTCAAGAAGAAAGAGTGGAAGTTGAAGTTTGGTAAGTTTCAAAAGGTTATAATCGGAGTAGCAGGCTTAGCAGCTGGTATACTCATAAAATAAAATATGTCTGAACAACAGAACATAAAAGAAAGGATTAAAGAAGAGTTTGTTAAGTGTGCAACGGACCCGGTTTACTTCATGAAGAAGTACTACATGATCCAGCACCCACAAAGAGGCAGACAATACTTTAATCTTTATCCGTTTCAAGAGAAGGTTTTAAAACTGTTTCAAAAGCACGACTATTCTATAATCAATAAGTCAAGACAGTTGGGTATCTCTACTCTAGTCTCAGCTTATTCGTTATGGTTGATGTTGTTCAACAAAGATAAAAACGTTCTTGTTATTGCGACTAAGCAAGAAACAGCCAAGAACATGGTAACTAAGGTAAGATTCGCTTATCAGAACTTACCAACTTGGCTTAAAATAGGAGCGTCTGAAGATAATAGGTTGAGTTTGAGACTTCAAAACGGTTCACAAATCAAAGCGGTATCTGCTGCTGGTGATGCTGGTCGTTCTGAAGCCGTATCTCTTCTAGTAATAGACGAGGCTGCGTTTATCGATAATATTGAAACGATATTCACAGCGGCTCAACAAACACTTGCGACTGGTGGTGGATGTGTTGCATTATCTACTCCTAATGGTGTAGGTAACTGGTTTCACAAAACATACACGTTAGCGCAAGAGCAACAGAACAGGTTTTTACCTATATCGCTACCTTGGACAGTACACCCAGAGCGTGATCAAACTTGGCGTGACGAACAAGATAGAACATTAGGTAAGAGAAACGCTGCTCAAGAGTGTGATTGTGACTTTGCAACTTCTGGTAATACTGTTATTGAGCCTGATGTCTTAGTATGGTATGAACAGAATATGTTGCAAGATCCAATTGAAAGAAGAGGTCTTGATAAAGCAATGTGGATTTGGGAATACCCTGATCCTTTGAAATATTATGCAGTTATAGCCGACGTGGCTCGTGGTGATGGTAATGACTATTCTGCATTTCACGTTATTGACGTTGAGACTGTGACGCAAGTAGCTGAGTACAAGTCACAAGTTGATACAAGAGAGTACGCAAATATACTACTAAGTATAGCAGCCGAGTATAACACTGCTCTACTAGTTGTAGAAAATGCGAATATAGGTTGGGACGTTATTCAGACAATAACAGAAAGAGGTTACACAAATGTATACTATAGTTACAAGCAAGATCATAATAGTGACTTCACGAAGTTTGTAGACAAGTATAACAGTCAAACAGGTTTGGTTCCAGGGTTCTCAATGACAACTCAGTCCAGACCATTAGTTATAGAAAAGATGAGAGACTTTGTAGAGAATAAAGTAGCAATAATTAGATCAATCAGGCTACTTGAAGAGCTTAGAGTCTTCATTTGGAAAAATGGTAAAGCGCAGGCAATGCAGTCGTATAACGATGACCTAGTGATGTCGTTTTCAATTGCAATGTATCTGAGAGAGACAAGCCTTAGATACCGTAAAACTGCTGACAGCTTAACCTACGCTGCATTAAACAGCTACACTAAGACGCAAGATACTAGTGTTGCCTATAATGCAAATAACGTATATAATCAAAACCCGTGGAGTATGAATATATCTACTCCTCAAGGTGGAGAAGCACAAGATTTAACTTGGTTAATATAATATAAAATGGCAGAACAGCAAAAACAAAATAACTTATTCTCGACCTTGAGACGTTTGTTTTCTACAGACGTCATTATTCGTAATGAAGGTGGAGATATGTTAAAGGTAATTGACACCGATACTATTCAAAGATCAGGTGTTATTCAGACAAACTCATTAATTGATAGGTTCAACAAGGTTTATACTACGTCAACAGCGTATGGTGTTAACCTAAACTTAGCACAAAACTACCAATCAGCACGTGTACAAATCTATGCTGACTATGATGCAATGGACACAGATGCTATCTGCTGTTCTGCTCTAGATATTGTTGCTGACGAATGTACATTAAAGAACGAACAAGGAGAAGTTCTACAAATCAGATCTTCTGATGAGAACATTCAAAAGCTACTTTACAACTTATTCTATTCTGTACTTAACATTGAATTCAACTTGTGGAGCTGGATTCGTAACATGTGTAAGTATGGTGACTTCTATTTAAAGTTAGAGATTGCTGAGAAGTATGGTGTGTACAATGTTATCCCATTCTCTGCTTACAATATTATTCGTGAAGAAGGTTATAACCCAGAAAACCCTCAAGAGGTTCGCTTTAAATACGATCCTAATGCAACACTTGCTTCATCTACTGGCTATAGCTCACAACAAAATCGTGATTCTGGTGTTTGGTTTGATAACTATGAGATGGCGCACTTTAGATTGACTGGTGATGTTAACTACTTACCTTATGGTAGATCTTACCTTGAGCCTGCTCGTAAGTTATTTAAGCAGTATGTACTCATTGAAGATGCGATGTTGATTCACCGTATTGTTCGTGCACCTGAACGCCGTATATTCTATGTAAACGTAGGAGCAATTCCTCCAGGAGAAGTTGACAACTACATGCAGAGAATGATCAACAAGATGAAGAAGGCTCCTTTAATGGACCCTAACACTGGTAACTATAACTTAAAGTATAATCAGCAAAACCTTCTAGAGGACTTCTTTATTCCAGTTCGTGGAAACGATACCTCTACAAAGATTGATACTACTAAAGGTCTTGAGTATAATGGTATTGAAGACGTTGCTTACTTCCGTGAGAAGTTGTTTGCAGCACTTAAGATACCTAAAGCCTTTATGGGCTATGAAAAAGATCTAACTGGTAAAGCAACACTTGCTGCAGAAGATATTCGTTTTGCTAGAACAGTTGAAAGACTACAACGTATTGTTATTAGCGAGTTGACTAAGATAGCTCTAGTGCATTTGTATGCTCACGGGTATACTAATGAGAGTGCAGCTAACTTTACATTGTCTTTAACTAACCCGTCTATCATTTACGATCAAGAGAGAATTGCTCTATTCAAAGAGAAGATTGATCTTGCTAAGAATGCAATGGAAGCTGGGATCTTACCTCGCGACTTTATGTACGACAAAATCTTCCACTTCTCAGAAGACCAATATGCTGAGCTAGAAGACATGATCATAGAAGACAAGAAGCGTAACTTCAGATACGCACAGATTCAAGAAGAAGGTAATGACCCAGCAGAATCTGGACAAGCCTATGGAACACCTCACCAAATAGCTAGTCTGTATGGTGGAAAAGAAGATTCTGTTTTAAATGTACCACAAGGATATGATGAGAAACAATCTGGACCAGGACGCCCTAAAACACAGACTTCTATCATCTCTACAGATGGTTCTGCATTTGGCCGTGATCCATTAGGAGCTGCAGCATATAAGAAAGATGCGGAGACTGGTGAGAATAGCCTTAAGACTAACTTCAAAGGAGGCAGCCCTCTAGCCCTTGAGTCTACAATGGCAGAGTTCTTAAAAACAAAAGGCTCTCTTGAGAAGATGTTTGGAGGCAAAAAAGGCAGAAAAGTTAACCTATTTGAAGAGTCAGATCTTCTAAGTGAAGACAATATTAAAGATGGCTTAGATTAAATATATAGATATTTATTACTAGTCGACTTGTACAAAAATTATGGCAATTAAACATTCAAAATATCGCAATACCGGTATTTTATTCGAGTTATTAGTTAGACAGACAACGTCTGATCTACTTAATAATCAAGATTCAAAGGCTGTTAAGCTATTAAAAAAGTATTTCACTAACACAGAGTTAGGGAAAGAGTACAGCCTTTATAGTACATTCTCTGTTAGTCCTAGACTATCTGAGACAAAAGCAGACATCTTGATTTCAACTATTGTTGAACAGTATAATAAGCTTGACCATAATAAGATAGCTAAGTTAAAGTATAACTTGATCAAAGAGATCAAGAAGAACTACGATCTAGACAACTTCTTTAAGGCCAAGATCGACAACTATAAGCCATTTGCTTCTATCTATACTATATTTGAGAGCCAAAACAGCAAATTAGTCGACACAAAACAGCTTGTTTTAAACAAGATTAACCTTCTTGAGCATCTAACTCAAACACCAGCAGGTGACACTAAGGCTCCAAAGTCTCTAGTAGAAGAGTTCATGAAAGAGGACAAAGAGATTCGTCTTCTTGCCTACAAGATACTAGTTGAGAAGTTCAACACAAAGTATCAAGGCATGTCAGAAAGACAAAAAGAGGTGTTGAAAGAGTATATTACTAACATCAGTGACACCAAGAACCTAAAGGTGTACCTTAACAATCAGCTTGAGACAATCAAAAAGGAGTTAACTGAGCTTAAAAATGAGTCAAAAGACCAGATTGTTAAGATCAAGCTAGAAGAGGTACTCAAGTTTGTTACTCCTATCAAAGAAAATCAATCAATAAAAGACGAGGTTATAACTGGAATTCTACAATATTTCGATCTAATCGATGAGCTTAAAAAAGCCTAATAGTGAATAAGCAGTTTAACAATCAATTTGCTACTCAGAAGCTACGCCAAGAGACTTCTATGACTAATTCAGGAGGCGCTACTTTTACTCCTGGCACAGGTGAGCAAATGGCAACTAACAAGGCATTTAAAAAGAAGCCTAAAAAAGAGGTAAAAGACGTTGAACCTAAATTAGCTGCAGGAAAAGCTAAAATATACATGAAAGATAAGTGGGGTTGGAAAGAAGCTCCATCTATTCCTAACCGTCCATCAAAAGGTGGTTTTATCTATAAGCAGTTGTTTGAAGAGCTTAGCAAAGCAATTAACACAGAAGCTTATAATGAGACAAATTTAAATGTAATACTAAATGATATCCAGTCTCATATAGAAACATCTTCAGTATTAGATACTGGGTTTAAAGAATGGGCATTAACAGAATTTGAAGGTTTGAAGACTGCTATAGATAATGAAGAGTGGTATGATGCTTTATATACATTAGAAGATATTAATGATGCTTTACAACAAGTTAATAAGAGAGAGTGGGAAGAAGTCTATAAAGATATGTTTGAAAAGGCTTTTAGAAGGGTAGAATCATTAGCTATAGAACAAGATGATGATCATGGGGAAGATGACGATTACGGTTCAGATAATCCAGATGATGATTATGGTCCAACTATCAAAGAAAAAAACATTGACGAGGTATTTTCTCAAAAAGATTACGATAGAGTAAAAGTTGTACTGTCTAAAATTAGAGACAAGAATAGCAAATTATACAATGCTATCATTGATGCACTATCAGACATATATCCACATGATCTAGACAAAGAGTTTGGGTCTGATATTCAAGCAGCTGGACTTAACGAGAACTACTCTAGATTCAAGAATGAAACTAAGACCAGAGGCAAGTCTGATCAGTTCCACCAAGCTGTCCGTGCAGTTAGACAAAAGGTGCAAGAGATCAACCGTTTATTTGAATATGTAAGCCGCCTAAAACAAGAACTATCTGAAGGTGAAGGTGGTCTTAAATATAGAATGCATACTGAAAAAGCCCTTGCTAAAATCAAGGACATGGTTAATGAATTAAACAAAAACGTTAAAAAATTCAAGTAAGTCATGGCAAAAGCAAAAGGTGGTGGATCAAGTCAAAAAGTTAGTTTCGGTAAACGTAGAAAAGGTAAAGCACATAAATCACATAACAAACATGATAGATCAGAAAGGAACTATCGTGGTCAAGGACGCTAATATTTATAGAATATGACAACTGCACAACTATATCGTAAACACAAGGCTGGAGAAGTTAGCCGTGAGAAGTTCTTATATGAAGTACGTCGTGATTCCAACCTTCCTTGGATCACTAACACTACTTCTTTTGACGATGCTGTCAAGATCTTAAAGAACAAGAGTATCATTAGTGAGCTTGATGCTAATATCAAAGCTGATCCTGCAGTTGACCGTGTTAACCCTTATTTCTTGAAGGCTGGTGTTCAAAATATGCTGTCTAAAGAAAAAGAGTTGGACAATGATTCTTATATGAAAGCCCTTAATAAGGCTGCCAAGATGCTACAAAAGAACCCACATGTATTCGATGATCTAATGCTTAAGAATGCTGACGAGATCGAAAAGCATGATGCTAAGCTTGAGACTAAAGAAGTTAAGAAAGGTGACCTTAATGATGTAGCTAATGAGATGAAGAAGGTTAAGGTTAAAGATAAGACTAAAAAGGCTAAGACTCTAAAAGAAGCTGCTCTAGATGAGCTAGCTAGTTCTCTTAAAAAAAAAGAGTCGATTAACGAAGACACTCACTGGAAACACACAGTAGGGTCTGAGATTCATACACCAGACGGCCCTGGTAAAATCAAAGAAATTATGGGCTCAACTTTTACAGTTGAGATGCAAGATGGTACATTGAAAGACTATCAGATCAATGTAATTGAGAAGGCTATTGAAAAGCATAAAGAGACTCAACAAGAGGCTCATATGATGTTTAAAGATGCTCCTCTTGATCCTAGCTATAGAATGAATACCGATGGCAAAAGAGCCATTAATCCAGACGGAGTTGAGTTCAAAATAGGTGACACTGCTATCGCTAAAGATAATAACGAGCCAGTAACTATTCAAGCTTTCAAACAAGAGCAAGGTAAGATCAAAGCTATCTACAAAGATAAGAGTGGCATGTTCTCATCTACTATTGATATCGATGGACTTAAAAAGCAGATGGATCAAGCAAGACCTAGTCTACAGCCTGATCTAGGTAAAGCTTTCGATAAGTTAAAAGGTATGATGGAGAAGAAGAAAGACGACAAAACTTTCTTAATGAAGATGAAAGAGAAGTTGAAGAAGCTAAAAGAGGCTACTAAATTTCATGCCGGAGGAGAAGTCATATTCACAAAAGATAGTGAAGCACCAGGATATGAAGCAGACTTAAAAAGAGCTGGTGTTAAATATACAAAAGAAAAAGTATCGTAATGTCTAAGCAACTCTTAATAGAATATAATAGCTTTCAACCGCTTCCTCAATCTTTGACTGAAGCAAAGCGTCTTGCTAATGGTAACATGGTTGTATCTGGTCTTGTTCAAGCTACAGATAAGCCTAATGCTAACAGAAGAATTTATCCTTATGCTATATTAAGAGAGCAAGTTGACAAGTATATCAAAGGACCAATTGCTGAAAATCGTGCTTTAGGTGAGTTAGACCACCCAGAATCATCTGTTATTAACTTGAAGAATGTTAGCCACAATATTTTAAAGTTATATTGGGACGGTAAAGACCTTTATGGTGATATTGAAATACTACCTACACCATCTGGGAACATATTAAAAGAGCTTTTCAAGAATAATATTACTGTAGGTATCTCATCAAGAGCTATGGGAACTGTTACTCCTATTGGTGAAGGGCTTGTTCAAGTTGAAGATGATCTTGATTTGATTTGCTGGGACTTTGTATCAACACCATCAACTTATGGTGCATATATGAAGCCAGTAGCAGGACTAAGAGAGTCAAAAGACTATACAATTGCTAAGCCTAGTTCAAGAGTACATGATCTTATCTCAGAGATTATTTGCTCACAATCAGGTGTTTGCTGCATAGCTAAGTAAAAATATTTTCGAGTTTACATATTTTTCAGTATATACTAGATATTTATTGCATATGCAAGATTATCTAATATCTTGCTAGTATATTTCAATCCTTATATTGCTACCTATTTAATTAGCAATCCCGAAACACATTTATTGAAATGAGCAATCTTTACCAAGATGCCATTCTCGATGCTAAAGCCTTAAGAGCTAGTGCTGTTGCTAACGCAAAAGCTGCTCTCCAAGAAGCTTTCGAACCAAAGATCCAAGAGATGCTTCGTTTGAAGTTGTCTGAGGAGCTTGATGAAGTAGAAGAGCTTGAAGAAGAAAAGGTTGAAGAAGTCGAGAAAGAGCTCGAAGAAGAGAAAGATGCTGTAGAAGAAGCCGTTGTTGAGGCTGAAGAGCCTGAAATGGAAGAAAGCTACGACATCAACGAGGCTGAGTTAGAAGAGATTCTTGCTCAACTCGAAGAGCTTACTGCCCAAGAAGCTACTGATCCTGTAGAGGAGAAGAAAGAAGAGGGCGAAGAAGAAATGGAAGAGTCTGTTAATTTAGACGAAAGCATTTCTGAAGAAAAAGAAGAGATGGAAGAGGCTAAAGAAGACGAAGAAGAGTCTGAAGAAGAGAAAGAAGAAACTGAAAGTGAAGAAGTTGTTGATGATGAGACTAAAGTGATCGATATCACTCTAGGAGATCTAAAGCAAGTTCTACAGTCTGTAATGGCTGGTCAAGCTGATATGAATCTTCCTTCTGATGAAGCAGATGCTGATTCTGAAGCTGAAGCTGAAGTCACTCTCGAAGAGATCTTAGCTGAACTTGAAGCTGAAGGAACTGATGTTATGAGTTCTCCTGCCTATGCACACGGAGAGCAAATTCCAGAAGAGTCTTTAGAAGAGAAAAAAGCTAAAAAAGATGACGAAAAGAAAGACGAAGTAGACGAAGCTAAAAAATCTAAGACTGAAGAAGAATTAGAAGAGGCTAAAGCTACTATCGAAACACTTCGCCAAGATCTACAAGAAGTTAATTTGCTTAATGCAAAGTACCTTTACATGAACAAGTTGTTCAAATCTAAGTCTTTGACTGAGTCTCAAAAAGTAAAAGTAGTTAATGCTCTTGACCGTGCTTCATCTGTTGCAGAAGTTAAGAACACTTACGAAACTTTGAAAGAGTCTTTCAACGAAACTAAGAAAGCTCAACTTAAAGAATCAATCGGTTTTGCCTCACAAGCAGCTGGTGTTGCTCCAAAAGCTAATATTGTGGACGCTGATCCATTTATTAACCGTTGGCAGACAC
>Ga0315903_10003245_pt1 | contig 22772 bp, 24 predicted proteins | sample LakEriMetagenome_7_FD_203524 | JGI IMG/M metagenome (GOLD analysis project Ga0315903, IMG submission 203524) | Freshwater fungal communities from buoy surface, Lake Erie, Ohio, United States - Buoy 2 MA119 | ecosystem: Environmental > Aquatic > Freshwater > Lake | place: USA: Lake Erie, Ohio... | reverse complement strand
ACCTGCGCGACGCCGATCATCATGGCCGATCCGATGGGCTTCTACAAAAAGCACGGCCTCGACGTGGAGGTGGTGAAGACCGCCGGCTGGGCGGTCATCCGCGACAAGACGCTGAACAAGGAATACGACGCCGCGCACATGCTGGCGCCCATGCCGCTCGCCATCACCATGGGCGTCGGCTCGACGCCCACGCCCTACGCGATGGGCGCGATCGAGAACGTGAACGGCCAGGCGATCACGCTGGCGATGAAGCACAAGGACAAGCGCGATCCCAAGAGCTGGAAGGGCTTCAAGTTCGCCGTGCCCTTCGACTTCTCCATGCACAATTACCTGCTGCGCTATTACCTCGCCGAGAACGGGATCGATCCCGACAAGGACGTGCAGATCCGCGCGGTGCCGCCGGCGGAAATGGTCGCCAACATGCGCGCCGACAACATCGACGCCTTCCTCGCGCCCGACCCCTTCAACCAGCGCGCGGTCTATGACGGCGTCGGCTTCATCCACATGCTCTCGAAAGAGCTGTGGGACGGCCATCCCTGCTGCGCCTTCGCGGCGAGCCGCGAATTCATCAACAGCGCGCCCAACACCTACGCCGCCCTCATGCGCGCGATCATCGACGCGACGGCCTACGCCGCCAAGCCCGAGAACCGCAAGGAGATCGCCGCCGCCATCGCGCCGGCCAATTATCTCAACCAGCCGCAGATCGTGCTGGAGCAGGTGCTCACCGGCGTCTACGCCGACGGCCTTGGCCAGGTGAAGAAGGACGCCAACCGCATCCAGTTCGATCCCTTCCCGTGGGAATCCTTCGCCGTGTGGATCCTCACGCAGATGAAGCGCTGGGGTCAGATCAAGGGCGATGTGGACTACGCCGGCATCGCCAAACAGGTCTATCTGGCGACGGACGCCGCGCGGCTGATGAAGGAGGCGGGCCTCACCCCGCCCACCGCCACCAGCAAGAGCTTCTCGGTGATGGGCAAGGTCTTCGACCCCTCGAAGCCCGAAGCCTATATCGACAGCTTCGCCATCAAGCGTTCGTGAGGCGATCATGCTCAATTCGCTGAACGCGCGCGCAGCGCTCGTCTCGCTGCTCATCCTTGGCGCCTTCCTGCTCGCCTGGCATATCGGCGTGCAGGGCGGCAAGGGCACAGGCGCCCAGATGGACCCGGAATACGCACGCCTGATGGGCGTGGCCGCGACGCAGGGCAAATCCGCCATGCCCGGCCCGCTCGAAGTGGGCGCGCAGATCTGGGAGCATCTCAAGAGCCCCTTCTATGATCGCGGCCCCAACGACAAGGGTCTGGGCATCCAGCTCGCCTATTCGCTGGCCCGCGTGCTGCTCGGCTACATGCTGGCGGTTATGGTCGCCCTGCCCGTGGGCTTCCTGATCGGCATGTCGCCGCTCATGAGCCGCGCGCTCGATCCCTTCATCCAGGTGATGAAGCCGATCTCGCCGCTCGCGTGGATGCCGCTCGCGCTCTACACGATCAAGGACTCGTCGATCTCCGCGATCTTCGTGATCTTCATCTGCTCCGTTTGGCCGATGCTGATCAACACCGCCTTCGGCGTGTCGGCCACCCGCAAGGAATGGCTGAACGTCGCGCGCACGCTGGAGGTTCGCCCCTTCCGCAAGGCGATGACGATCATCCTGCCCGCCGCAGCGCCCACCATTCTCACGGGCATGCGCATCTCCATCGGCATCGCCTGGCTCGTCATCGTCGCCGCGGAAATGCTCGTGGGCGGCACAGGCATCGGCTATTTCGTGTGGAACGAGTGGAACAACCTGTCGATCACCAATGTGATCACCGCAATCCTCGTCATCGGCCTCGTCGGCATGGTCCTCGACCAGACGCTGGCGCGCGTCGCCCGCGCCGTCACTTACCCGGAATGATCCCGTGAACAAGTTCATCTCCATCGAATCCATCGCGCGTCGCTATCCCAAGGCCGGCGGCGGCTCCACCACCATCTTCGAGGACCTGTGGTTCTCGATGACTCGCGGCGAGTTCTCCTGCATCATCGGCCATTCGGGATGCGGCAAGACCACCGTGCTCAACATTCTCGCCGGGCTCGAGGCGCCCGACGACGGCGTGACGGTCGTGGACGGCCGGGCGATCGAAGGCCCCTCGCTTGACCGCGCGGTGATCTTCCAGAGCCATGCGCTGCTGCCCTGGCGCAGCGTGCTGGGCAACGTCGCTTACGCCGTCTCCTCCAAATGGCCGGACTGGAGCGCCGAGAAAGTGAACGCGCACGCCATGCGCTTCATTGAAAAGGTGGGCCTGAAAGGCAGCGAGCTGAAGAAGCCCGCAGAGCTCTCCGGCGGCATGAAACAGCGCGTGGGCATTGCGCGCGCGCTGTCCATCGAGCCGAAAATCCTGCTCATGGACGAGCCCTTCTCCGCGCTCGACGCGCTCACCCGCGGCTCGCTGCAGGACGAGGTGCGCCGCATCTGTCTTGAGACCGGGCAGACCGCCTTCATGATCACCCACGACGTGGACGAGGCGATCTATCTCGCCGACAAGATCGTGCTGATGACCAACGGCCCGCAGGCCATGGTGGCGGAGATCGTCGAGAACCCGCTGCCGCGCGACCGCCGGCGCGTCGATCTGCACAAGTCGGCGGATTACTATCCGCTGCGCAACCACCTGATCGATTTCCTCGTCACGCGGTCGAAGACCTTCAAAGACGAAATCCCGCAGGGCTACGACAAGCGCCATCCGCCGATCGTCCGCCCCTGCGCGGCGCCGCCCACAACGCCAGGCGAAACCCGCAAGGTCGCCTGATCCCTCTCCCCTTCCTCATTCGTTTGCAAAGGAGCCAAACATGAAGCGCGAACAGCTCAGTGAAAAGATTCTCGACATCAAGCGCGAGAAAGGCTGGACCTGGCGCTATATCTGCGACGAAATCGGCGGCGTGTCCGACGTGCTGATCGTCGGCGCCCTGCTCGGCCAGATGAAGCTCGTCAAGCCGCTCGCCGAGAAGGCCGCGAAACTCTTCGGCCTGTCGGAGGCTGAAAAGCGCATGCTCAACGAAGTGCCGTATCGCGGCACGCAAATGCCGCCCACCGATCCGCTGATCTATCGCTTCTTCGAAATGGTGATGGTGAACGGCCCGGCCTGGAAGGCGCTGATCGAGGAAGAGTTCGGCGACGGCATCATGTCGGCGATCGACTTCGACTTCCAGATGGAGCGCCTGCCCAATCCCAAGGGCGACCGCGTGAAGATCGTCATGTCGGGCAAGTTCCTCCCCTACAAGTACTACGGCGCCGAACAGGGCATTCCCGAATACGGCTTCAAGGAGGATTGATCCTCGCGCGGCCTGCGTCGCTGCGTTTTCGAGGGCGCTCCGCAAGGGGCGCCCTCGCCTTTTCGTCCTGCGCGGACTAAAACCACGCCATGGACGAGTCCTTCGACATTGTGATCGTCGGCGCCGGGGCGGCAGGTCTTGCAGCCGCGCTCGCGCTTGAGCCGACGGGCCGGCGCATCGCCGTCGTCGGGCGACCGGACGTGGGCGGCAGCGCCCGCACCGTCGCTTTGTTCGACGGATCGGTCCGCTTCCTGCGGTCGCTGGGCGTGTGGGAGCGCGTGGCTGACAAGGCCGCCGCGCTGCGCGTCATGCGCATCGTGGACGCGACCGACTCCCTTTTCAGACCGGCGCCCGCCGCCTTCGACTCCCACGAGATCGGCCTCGACGCCTTCGGCTGGAACCTTGAGAACCGCACGCTCGTCGTCGCCATGGCGGAGCTCTTGCGCGAACGCGGGCGCGTGCGCCTGATCGAAGATCTGGCGACGAGCTTTTCCTATGACGCGCAGAGCGCCCTCGTGCGCACGCAATCGGGCCAGACCTTGCGCGCGCAGCTTGTCGTGGGCGCAGACGGGCGTGGCTCGCGCGCGCGTGAATCCGCTGGCGTCGTCGCGCAGACCTGGGATTATCCGCAGGTCGCGGTCACGGCCTTTCTCGCCCATGATCGTCCGCATGATGAAATCTCCACCGAGTTTCATACCCGTGAGGGACCGTGCACATTCGTGCCCCTGCCCGGCGATGCGCAGGCGCCTGACCGCTCGAGCCTCGTGTGGATGATGTCGCGTGCGCAGGCGCGCCGGCGCAGCGCGCTTGCGCCGGAAGATTTCGCGCGCGAGCTCGCCCGCGTCTGCCAGTCATTTCTGGGTCGCATGCGCCTGACGGGCGAGCGTGGCTTCGTGCCGATGCAGGGCCTGCAGGCCCGCCGCCTCACGGGCCTGCGGCTCGCGCTCGTCGGCGAGGCGGCGCATGTGTTTCCGCCCATCGGCGCGCAGGGCCTCAACCTCGGCCTGCGCGACGCGGCCCATCTTGCGGAGGCGCTGGAAGCCGCCGACGCCGGCGCGGACGCGGGCGATGCGCGCGCCCTTGCGCGCTACGAGGCGCTGCGCGCGGGCGATGTCGCGACGCGCGGCTTCGGCGTGGATCTTCTCAACCGCGCACTGCTCTCGCGCACGACGGCGAGCGATGCGTTGCGCGGCGCAGGCCTTGCGGCGCTCAGCGCCTTCGCGCCGCTGCGCAAGCTCGCGATGCGGGAAGGCGTTCTGCCGCAGCGCGGCGCGCCGCGCGCCATGCTGCCTCAGCGCGCGCCGGAGAACGCATAGAGCAGCGCCGTCACCGTGAAGACGGAGGCGACCGTTCCCGCCATCACGATGCTGGAGGCGCGCTCCACATAGGCGTCATACTGGCGCGCGAGCACGAAGACATTGAGCGCGGGCGGCAAGGCGGCCATCAGCACCGCCGTCTTGATCCAGACGTCGCTCACCCCGCCCACCCAAGTCAGCGCGCCCCAGACGAGCAGCGGATGGGCGACGAGCTTCACAAGCAGCAGCGCCGGCGCCTCGGGGGCGAAACGCCCCACCGACCGCAAGGCCACCGTCACGCCCATCACGAAGAGCGCGCTGGGCGCGGCCGCCCCTTGCAGCCAGCCGAGCATCTTGTCGAGCGCGACGGGCGGGCGCCATTGCGCCCAGGCCGCCAGCACGCCAAGCGCGATGGCGATGTTGAATGGATGCAGGAACACGCGCCGGGCGACCTCGAGCGCGGTCTGCGAGACGCTCGCCTTGCGCCCGCCCGCGAGCCCCATCAGGAAGGGCGCGAGCGTGAAGAAGATCGCGCTGTCGAAAGTGAAGATCAGCGCCGTGGGCGCCACGCTCGCCGGCCCGAACGTCGCCAGCGTCAGGCCCGGGCCCATATAGCCGACGTTGGAATAGCCGCCCGCGACGCCCTGAATCGTCGCCTCCTCGATGCGCCCGCCGGTCACGCGCCAGCCAATGAGGAAGCCGGCCGCGAAAGCCGCCAGCGTGCAGGCCGACGTCACCGCGATGAAGCGCACATTGGCGAGTTCGGAGATCGGCGTGACCGAGATCAGGTTGAAGAACAGCGCCGGCAACGCGACATAGACGATGAACGTATGCATCCATTGCAGGCCGGCTTCGGGAATGTCGAACGCCTTGCCCGCGACGAAGCCCACAAGGATCAGGCCGAAGAACGGCAGCGCGAGGTCGAGCACGCGGCCAAGGCCCGGCGCGAGCGCGCCCAGCGCCATGAGCGCGAGAAATCCCGCGACGGGCGCGACGATGGCCTTCAATCTGGACATGGGGTCTCCGGGACGGGCGCCGGGTCTTACGGCCCGCGCGCCAGCGGTGTCAAACGCGCGCGGCTCACATGCTCTGGCGGGGAGAATGGCGAACGCTGCGCCTGACGCCGCCTGCCCGCGCGGAAGCGCGTGGTCCAATCATCGGTCGCCCCGCCTCATCTCCTTCCCCAGCCTTGACTTCCCCCGCCGCAACGCCCATCACCCGGCCGGCTCGGGCGCAGGACATGGACGCAGGCACTTCCGACACGGCCGACAAGGGCGCGAAGGTCACGCTCGCCCACCGGTTCGAATACGCGGGCTACCGGCTGGCGGCGGCGATCCTGTCCGCCTTGCCGGTGGAGGCCGCCTCCGGTCTCGGCGGCTTTCTCTGGCGCAGGCTCGCCCCCTTCGACCGGCGCCATGCGCGCGCGCTGGAGAACCTGAAGCTCGCCTTTCCCGATTCCACGCCTGAATGGCGCGAGCGCGTCGCGCGCGCCATGTGGGAGGGGCTGGGCCGGGTCTTTGCGGAAGGCTTCCATCTGGAGGAGATCGTCGCCAGCGGACGGCTGAAGCTCACGCCTGACTCCCTCGACGCCATGCCGGAGGACCGCCGCTTCGTGGCGGCCGCGCCCCATCAGGGCAATTGGGAGCTGGCGGCGGCGATCCTGCGATTTTCCGGCGGGCGGGCGGGCGGCGTGTATCAGCGCCTCAAGAACCCGCTGGTGGACGCCCATGTGCGCGCCCTGCGCGCGCCCTTCTATCCCGGCGGGCTGTGGCCCAAACAGGGCGCCGCCGCCCGGCAGGCCCTGCGCCATCTGCGCGAGGGCGGCGTGTTCGCCACCATGGGCGACCTGCGCGATTCCCACGGCCCGCTGATCCCCTTCTTCGGCAGGCCCGCGCCGACCTCCATTTTCCCCGCGCTCGCAGCCCGGCTCGCCGACGCGCCGCTGCTGGCCGCCGAGATCGTGCGCGAACCCGGCGTGCGCTTCACGGTCCGGCTCGTGCGCGTGGAGGCGCCGCGCACGCAGGACCGCGAGGCCGACGCCCTCGCCGGCGCCGCCGCCCTGCAGGCCGCGTTCGAAGCCTCGATCCGCAGGCGCCCCGAACAATGGATGTGGAACAGCCGCCGCTGGGGCTGACGGCGCCGCGCGAGGCGCTCGAACGCGCGCCGATTCATGATAAGACGAAAGCGCTTGGAACGGCCTGAAGGGAGAGCCGGTGCTACGGATCGCCACCTGGAACGTCAACTCGGTGCGCCAGCGCCTCGAACATCTGCTCGGCTGGCTCAAGGAGACGCAGCCCGACGTCGTCTGCCTGCAGGAGATCAAATGCCTGGACGAGGCGTTCCCGCGCCTCGAGATCGAAAGCGCCGGCTACAATGTGGCGACCCACGGCCAGAAAACCTTCAACGGCGTCGCCATCCTCTCCCGCCATCCGATCGAATGCGAACGCGGACTGCCCGGCGACGCGAGCGACGAGCAGAGCCGCTATATCGAGGCCGTCGTCTCCCATGACGGGACGATCACGCGCGTCGCCTCGATCTATCTGCCCAACGGCAACGGCGGGCCGGAGAAATACGCCTACAAGCTCGCCTGGATGGAGCGGCTGCGCGCCCATGCGCGCGCGCTTCTGAAGCTCGAGGAATCCCTCGTGCTCGCAGGCGACTTCAACGTCATTCCCGAACCGCGCGACGCGAAGACGCCCGCGAACTGGACGAAGGACGCGCTGTTCCTGCCGCAGACCCGGGCGGCCTTCCGCGAATTGCTCGCGCTCGGCCTGACGGACGCGGTGCGCGCGGTCACCGACGCCGAGGACGTCTACACGTTCTGGGACTATACGGCGGGCGCCTTCCGCCGCAACGAGGGCATCCGCATCGATCATCTGCTGCTGTCGCCGCAGGCCGCGGACCGGCTGCGCAACGTCGCGGTGGACCGCGACCTGCGCGCCCTTGAAAAGCCCTCGGACCACGTGCCGGTCCGCGTGGACCTCGCCTGAACCATGCGCGGGAGCCTCGCCGCGCCCGAACCGAGCCGCGCGCCCTCGCGCATCCAGCGCCTGCGCGCCTTTCTCGTAACGTGGCTCCCCCCGTTCAGCCCCGCCCTCGCCGTAGCGCTGGCGCTCGTCCTGTTTTCAGGCGCAGGCCCTCTTGAGCGTGCGCGCAACCTCGCTTTCGACCAGTTCCAGCGCTGGGAGCCACGGCACTGGAGCTATGGGACGCCGGTGCGCGTGGTGGACATCGACGCCGAGACGCTCGAACGCCATGGCGCCTGGCCATGGCCGCGCCGGCTGATCGGCGATCTCGCGGAATCCCTCGCCGCCGCCGGCCCCGCGGCCATCGCCTTCGACATGCTCTTCTCCGAGCCCGACCCCTTCGCGCCCGCGGCCCTGCTTTCCGAACTGCCCGAATTGCCGGAGCGTGAAATCCTCGCCGCCGCCATGGCGGCGCGACGCGAACTGAGCGTGGACGCGCTGGCGCGCGCCTTCGAGCGCGGGCCCTTCGTGGCCTCCATGGCGCTCGCCGCCAGCCCGACCGATTCAGGCGCGCTCAAATTCGACTACGCGCTGGAGGGGCCTGACCCCATCGCCGCCGTGCCGCGCTTCGCCGGCGCGATCCTTCCGACGCCGGAGCTGCGCGCGGCCGCCAAAGGTGTGGGCGCGGTCAACCAATCGCCCGAGCCGGGCTATGTGGCGCGCCGCGGTTCGCTCGTGATGGCCGTCGGCCCCGCCGGCGCTAATCCCGTCCTCGTGCCCTCCCTCGCCGCCGAGGCGCTGCGGCTCGCCTTCTCGCCCGGCGAAAAGCCCGTCGTGCGCGCGGTGGAGCAGACCTGGCTCACCGGCCGTCCGGGCGCTGTGGGCGTCGCCAATGTGCGCATCGGCGACGCCAGCGTGCCCACGGAGCCCGACGGGTCCGTGCGCATCCGCTTCTCAGGCCCGCAGGCCGAACGGCGCATCCCCGCCTGGCGCATCCTCAATGGGGACGTGCACCGCGACGAATTGCTCGGCCGCATCCTGCTGGTGGGATCAAGCGCGCCCGAACTCGCCGATATGCGCGCGACGCCGCTCAACCCGGCCACGCCGAACGTGGAGGTGCAGGCGGAATTGCTCGAGCATCTGCTCGGCGGCTCGCGCCTGTCGCGCCCGCCCTGGGCGGCGAAGGCGGAGGCGCTGGCGGTCCTTCTTCTTGGCGCCGCGATCGCCTTTTGCGCTGTGCGCCTGCGGGCGACGGAGGCCGCGCTCGCTCTGGCGGTGGCGCTGGCGCTCACGGCGGAGACGAGCTGGCTGTTGTTTCAGCGCATGGAGCTTCTGTTCGACCCGCTCACGCCCTCCGCCGGCATGATCGGCGCCTGGGCGGCAGGCGCCGTCATCGCCAGACGCCGGAACGACCGGGAGCGGCGGTTCGTGCGCGAGGCCTTCCGTGGCGCCCTCGCGCCAGCCCTTGTGGAGGAGGTCGCGCAGGCGCCCGCCGCCATCGGCCTCGACGGTCGGCGGATCGAGGCGAGCGTGTTGTGCTGCGTCGTCCACGGGCTCGACCAGCGCGTGGCGGCGCTGGCGCCGGAGGACGCCATCGCCCTCATCCGCGCCCTGCAATCGCCCCTCGCCGCCACCGCGCTGGCCCATGGGGCGACCATCGCCCGGCAGGACGATTTCGGCCTCGTCGCCTTCTGGAACGCGCCGCTCCCGGAGCCGCGCCACGCGGAGCGCGCCTGCGAGACCGCTTTCGCGCTGATGCGCGCCTTCGCCCGGGCGGAGGCCTTCGTGGCGCTGGAGAGCGCGCGCCGGGGCGAAAACCACGCCCACCTGCGGCTGGGGATCGGCCTGACGACCGGGCGCGCCCTCGTGGGCGACATGGGCGGGCCGGAGCGTTTCGATTATGCGATCCGCGGGGAGCCGGTGGCCGCCGCCGCCCGCCTCGCCGCCCTCACCGAGATCTGCGACCTGCCCGCCCTCGCCGGCTCCGCCCTGGCGGCCCAGGCGCCGGACCTGTTCTTCGTCGGACTGGGCCCCTGGGGCCCGGACGGCGAGCCAATCTTCGCGCTTCACGCAAAGAAAGAGATGCAAGACAAAGATATAAAAGCATTTTTAGAAATTCATAATCAGGCCCTCGCGGCCATTGCGCGCCAGAGCCCGCAGGCGCAGGCGCTTATGCGGCGCGCAGTCGCCCATCCCGCCGGAGCGGGCTATTCGGATTTCTATCGCTGGCGGATGCGCCTCGCGGCGCTGAGCGGCGGCTGAGCCAGACCGCCCTGCGGAGGGGCTAGCGGGCCCGGCGGTTCAGGTGATGGCCGAGCTCGACATGGGCCATCTGCTTGTCCTTCTCGGACGCCTGACTGACCGCGCGCTCATGCAGATCCACAATCCAGCGGTGCTTGGCCTCCTCGCTCGCGGCCTCGCGGGCGAGCGTGAGATACATGAGGCCGAGCGAACGGCGCACGGGCATGCCGGCCGCTCCGCTGAACAGGAGATCCCCCAGCAGGGCCTGCGCCTCCGCATGGTTCTTGTCAGCCGCGTAATTGAGCCAGGGCGCCGCCTGCCGCGGATTGCGGGGCACGCCATTGCCCTCAAGATACATGCGGGCGAGATTGTATTGCGCGTTGGCGTCGCCGAAATTGGTGGCGGCGTAATGGAACATTTCAAGCGCGCGCTGCGGATTGCGCCGCACGGATGTGTTGGCGATCCCGGTCAGGCTGTAGACGCCCACAGAAACGAAGGCGCTGGAGACGACCTGATTCTCCCGCGGATCGGCGGTGTCCTCGTCATAGGAGCTGACGATCTGAGAGAAATACTGGAACGCCTTGAAGTCGTCGTGGGGCACGCCGTCGCCGCTGGCGTACATCTGCCCGAGCTTCCAGCGCGCGAGCGGCTGACCGCCGTCGGCGGCGTATTTGAGCGCGGAGACCGAGGCCGCGAAATCCCCCGCCCGATAACCCTCGATCCCCAGACGCAGCGCGGAACGCGGATCGCGGAAGATCGGATCCGCCGCAGCCGCCGGATTCGCCGTCGCCGGATTTGCGGCGGCGGTCTGCGCGCCCGCGCCGGCGAGTCGCCGCTCCTGCGCGGCCGCCTCGAAGGAGAACGACGCGCCGGCTGCGAAGGCGAGCGCGAATCCCACATGCGCCAGCCGGACCGGCCGTTGCGAGCATTTGTTTTGGATGACGCGCGCGCCCATGCGAACCTTGAACGGATAATCCCGGAGCCCCCGCTCCCCGACGCTCCCAACCGGAAAGACGCCGCAGCCGCATAGAGCCTATGCCGCCGGAATTAGCTCTTGGTTTATGGCACAAACGCGGCGCAGCGAATGCGCTTGCGCGGCGTTTCAGGAATGATTTCGGCCATGTTGCGAAGCTGCAACAGGCACAGCCCGGCCAACGCCTCAACACGCCGACAGGCGCTTGACGCGGAGGCCGACGAAGCAGACCTTGGCTCCCATGACGCAAGAATTCTTCTCGCCAGCCGTCTGGACGGCCCTCGCGATCGCATTCGGCGCGGGCATGGCGACGGTGATCGGCAGCCTGCTCGTCGTCTTCTTCCACGCCAACAACACACGCCTGCTGGCTTTCGGCCTCGCCTTCTCCGGCGGCGCGATGGTCTACATCTCGCTCGTCGAGATTTTCGGCAAGGCGCATGTGGCGCTGAGCGAAGCCACCGACCCGAAGACCGGCTACGCCTATGCGACGCTCTTCTTCTTCGCCGGCGTCGCGCTGCTGTTCGCGGTGGACCGCTTCATTCCCAACCCCCATTCAGGCATGGACGAGGCGGACGTGCGCGCCGCCGCCAAAAGTCCCGACGAAGCGGAAGCCGCCATCGCAGCCATGCGGATGCACAGCCATGGCCACGGCCATGGCCGCACGCAGGCGCCCGCCCCGGCTCCTGCGGGCGCGGCGGTCGCGATCGATCCGGCGGAGGCCGCCACCCGCCGCGTGGCGGCGCGCGTGGGCCTGCTCGCGGCCATCGCCATCACGGCGCACAATCTCCCCGAGGGGCTCGCGACCTTTTTCGCAACGCTCGACAATCCCACCGTCGGCGCCGCGCTCGCCGCCGCCATCGCCGTGCACAACATCCCGGAGGGCGTGTCGATCGCCGTGCCCGTCTATTACGCCACCGGCTCGCGCAGCAAGGCGATCTGGGCGACCGTGATCTCCGGTTTCGCTGAGCCGTTCGGGGCGATCGTGGGCTATGTCGCGCTCGCCAGCGTGCTCTCGCCCTTCGTGTTCGGCGCGGTGTTCGGCGTCATCGCCGGCGCCATGGTCTTCCTCGCCCTCGACGAACTGCTGCCCGCCGCCCGCACCTATGCGCGCGGCCACGAGACGGTCTACGGCATGATGGTGGGCATGGCCGTAATGGCGCTGAGCCTCGTGCTGTTCAAATGAGCACGGCGCACGCGCCCTGGCGCATCGAGCCGGATCCGGAAGACGACGTGCCGCTGTGCACCTGTTGCGCCGGCGCGCCGGGCGTGCGCGGCGCCGCCTATGAGGGCGAGACGCCCGTCGCCGCCTATTTCGCCGAACCCGCCGGCATGCCGAAATATCCCATGCTTCGTCTTGGCCTCGTCGTCGGCCGCTTCGCCGACGACGCGACCCCGCAGGAGCGCCGCGCGCTGTGCTTCGTCTGCCGGCCGGGCGACGGGCAAGGCGCCCTGCTCGAGCCCGGCGAGCCATGGCTCGCGACCTTCCCCGAGATGAGCCAGCTCGGCCTGCGCCTTGCGCCCGAAGACCTCGACGCCGCGCCCGACGCGCAGCGCCTGCGCACCCTCGCGCAGGCCGTGATCGCCGGCGACGACCGTCTCGCGCCGATGCGCGCCGCAAGCGACGCCGCGCCCGCCCGTCGCCATGTCTTCGCAGCCGACGCGCCCGCCCCGCGCGATTAATCCCGATTTAAGGATGGGCGCCGGTTTTGGGCTTGACCCCACCGGGTCCGCCCATAGAGTGCGCGCCATTCGCATTCAAAAACACCACCCCAAGGAGAGACGCTCGTGGTTGAAAAAGTCCTCGCCGCCGTGCGCACCGCGCCGGGCAAGACCGAAGTGCTCGAATATCCCATGCCCGACATCCCGGAGGACGCAGCGCTCCTCAAGGTCGAGGTCGGCGGCATCTGCGGTACCGACGTGAAGCTCTATTTCGATCCGCCGACGAAATCCCATGTCATCATGGGCCACGAGAACATCGGCTACATCGCCAAGTGCGGCAAGGAATTCACCCGCCGCAAGGGTTTTAAGGAAGGCGATCTCGTCTTCGTCGAACACTATGTCATGTGCGGCAAGTGCGAGTGGTGCCACAAGGGCGAGTACCGCCATTGCGAGAACACCGACTGGCGCACCAACCCGGACGGCATCCGCTACGGCTACACCTCCGCCGAGCGCGCGCCGCATCTGTGGGGCGGCTTCGCCCAATACATGTACCTGCCCTGGAACGCGGTGGTGCACCACGTGCCCAAGGGCGTCTCGCCCGAACTCGCGGGCCTCGTGACGCCGATGGCGAACGGCATCGAATGGTCGCTGTTCGAAGGCAAGGTCGGCTACAACGACGTGGTGCTCATTCAGGGCCCCGGCCAGCAGGGCCTCTCGCAGACCGTCATCTGCAAACAGGCGGGCGCCAAGCAGATCATCGTCACTGGCACCGCCAAGGACCATGCGCGTCTTGAAGTCGCCAAGAAGCTCGGCGCCGACGTCACCATCGACGTGAACGCCGAAGATCCGCTGCAGAAGATCATGGAAGTGACCGGCGGGCGCGGCGTGGACGTGGTGCTCGACTGCACCGCCGGCGCCGGCACGATCCCGATCATGCTCGGCATCGAAGCGCTGAAGCGCAAGGCCGGCCGTATCGTCGTGCAGGGCGAGATGCCGCAGTTCCCGAACTTCCCCATCGGCAAGATGACGACGAAATACATCACCATGTATTCCGCGCGCGGCCATTCCTACCTCGCCTGCGAGCTCGCCCTGCAGCAGCTCGCCTCAAAGCGCTTCCCGCTGGACCTCGTGACGACGCACCGCTTCGGCCTCAACGAAGTGGACAAGGCGATCAAGTCCGTCGGCGCCAAGGAAGGCGCCGTGAAGGACGTCATCCACGCCTCGCTCATGCCCTGGCTGTGAGCCTTTCACGCCCGCATTCGCGTTGACCTGAAATCAAAAGGCCGGGTGGAAACGCCCGGCCTTTTTGTTGCCCATTAGGTCGCGTTCTGGAGTTGCGCGCGAGGACGCGCGCGGTCCAAATGTGCGCGCTCGGTCTATGCAAGGCGCCGCTCTGGACCGCGCGCGTCCTCGCGCGCACATAAAGCGCGCAAACGAGTCAGAACGCGCCCTGCCCTCACCCCTTGCGCAGCAGGTCCACGCGGAACACCTGATCGAAGGCGAGGCGGCCGTCCTCCTTGTCGGCGAGCGAGACGAAGGTGCGCTTCACGCCCTCAGGATCAGCCTCGAATTTCGCCGCGCGCCGCGCGTCGCGATCCAGCTGGTCGTCCTTCCATTCCTCGTAAGACGCGAAGGAGCGACGCGAGCGATAGAGAATTTCGCGCGCGCGCGAAAAGCCCGCGCCGATCATGCCATGCAGCGCGATCCACGCCTCGCGGCGCACCACGGTCTCGTCGTTCACGAATTTCGTCGCCTCGTGATAATGGCCCGCCGCCACTGGCTCCATCACGTAGAGATGGCCGCCGGCCTTGAGCGCGCGCCCCGCCTCGCGCAGCGCCTTGCCCGCGTCTGGCATGTGGTGCAGCGAATTGGAGAAGATCACCACATCGAAATAGCCGTCCGCCCAGGGAAGGCTCTCGCCGCTCTCCACGCGGAAGTCGACGCGCACGCCTTCGCCCTGCGCCGCCGCCTGCGCCTTGGCGATCGACTTCTCCTTCACGTCAACGCCCGCGACCTCGCCGATGAAGGCGGCTATGCCGCGGGTGAACTTGCCCTCGCCGCAGCCGATGTCGAGCGCGCGCGCCGCGCCCTCCCCCAGAAGCTCGCGCGCGAATTTCGTATTGGCGCCGAGCGGCAGGGCGCGAATCTCCGCGTCGCTGGGCGCAAGCGCGCGGCGCATGGCCTCGGCGGTCTCGTTCGTGCTCATCGGCTCCCCCCGGATGTAAAATTAGAAGTTTCTGAAGTATACCTCGGGCGAGGCCGCCCGCAAGCGCGGGGCCCGAATTGACGCGGCCGCGGCAAAGCGTGCAAAAAGACGCGCGCGCAATGACGCGGCGAGGAAACACCGGAAGGATCGACATGGCCGAGGCGTTCGAAACCGTCACCATCCCCCTGCTCCAGCAGCGCAAGCGCGACGGCAAGAAGAGCATCGGCGTCGTCGCCTGGGATTATCCCACCACCCGTTTCGCCGACCGCGCGGGCGTGGACTTCATCGTGATCGGCGATTCCGTGGGCGCGAACCTTTGGGGCCATGCGACGCCGCTCGAAGTGACGCTCGATGAAATCCTCGTGTGCTGCCAGGCCGTGCGCCGCGCGACCGAGCGCATGGTGGTTTCCTGCGACATGCCCTATGGCCCGGTGCAGGAGGGCCTGTCGAGCGCGATGAAGGCGGCCGTGCGCATCATCAAGGAAGGCGGCGCCGACATGATCAAGGTGGACGCCGCCGCCAATCATCCCGACGTGGTGCGCGCCATGGCGCAGGCGGGCATTCCGGTGTTCGCGCAATTCGGCCTCACGCCGCAAACCGCGCTCAAATACGGCATCCCCTATTCCGCGCAAAACTCCGCCGCCGCGCTCGCCAGCAAGGAGGCGGCCGCGCGCCTCGTGGAGGAAGCGCTAATGCTGGAGGAATGCGGCGCGGTGGCGCTCGACTTCACCAATTCCGGCCCCGTCGCCGGCGAGGCCGTGGTGAAGGCGGTGAAGATCCCCTGCATCGGCGGCTTCGGCGGCGGACCCTGGCTCGACGGGCGCGTGCGCCTCGCGCAGACCGTTCTCGGCTACGGCGAGAAATGGATCGACAGCAAGACCGACACGTATTTCAACACCGCGCAGGGCACGATCGACGCGTTCAAGGCGCTTGTCGCCGACGCGCGCGCGGGCAAGCAGATCAAGGGCTGACGCCATGGCTTTCGTCGACGTCGACGGCGTGCGCACGCGCTATGAGGTGACGGGCTCCGGCCCGCCACTGCTTTTGTTTTCGCCCGGCGGCTTCAACGCCGTTATCGAGCAATGGTCGGGCCTTGGCGTTTACGCGAAGGTGAAGCCGCTCGAATGGCTCGCGCAGCACTTCACCTGCATCGCCTTCGACCGGCGCGAATGCGGCCAGTCGGGCGGGCGCGTGGAGCGCGTCACCTTCCAGCATTACGTGCGTCAGGCGGCGGGCCTGCTCGATCATCTGGGCGTGGAGCGCGCGCATCTCATGGGCGGCTGCATGGGCTGTTCGCCGGTCGCCGCTTTCGCCGTGGCGCATCCCCAGCGCGTGGGCGCGATGGTGCTGTGGTGGCCGACGGGGGGGGCCGAAATACCGCATCTCGAGCCATATGCGCTTCGCCGACCATCTGGGCTTCGTTCAGCGCGAGGGCCTGAAGGGCGTCGTGGAACTCGTGCAGCGCGAGGGCAAGCCCTTCAACGCCGACCCGCGCGGCGGGCCATGGGCCGCCGTCATCAAGGCCGATCCCGATTTCGCGGCGCGTTTCGCGGCGATGGACGTGGAGAAATACAAGATCGTCGTGGACGGCGTGCTGCGCACCATGTTCGACCGCGACACGGCGGCGGGCGCCGAGCCCGAAGACCTGATGCAGCTCGACATCCCGGCGCTGATCGTGCCCGGCGCCGACGCGTTCCACGGCACGTCTGCGGCGCGCTATCTGCAGGAATGTCTGCCCCGCTCGGAATATTGGGACATGGGCGTGGACGGGCAGACGCGCGAGGCCTCGGAGGCGCGCGTGCTGGCGTTCTTGAAGCAGCACGCAGTGTAGGTTTTTGCGCGCGGGGACGCGCGCGGTCCAATCAGGCGAACACCTGGACCGCGCGCGTCCTCGCGCGCAGAACCTCAGGGAGCCGCCTGCCCGATGGCCGCGAGCATCGCCTTCGCGACCTCGACATCCTCGTCCTGATGGGCGCCGCCTGCGCCAACGCCGCCAACCGTCTCGCCGTTGACGACAACCGGAAAGCCGCCGCGCACATTGGTGAACTCGCCGTCCATGCGGATCTGCATCGACACGACGCGATGCTCCTCCGCATAGCCGGTGGGCAGACGCTGCGAGGCTGCGGTCTTCGCCTTCTTCGTCGTGGTGCGGCCGGCGAAATGGCGCGCGCCGTCCATCACGAGGAACGCGACGATCTCGCAGGACTGGTCGCACACAGCGAGCGCCACCTTCACGCCCAGCTCATCGGCGCGCGCGACGCCGGCGGCGAGCATTTTCATGCTCGCCTCATGGGTCAGCCGGAAAGTGGGGACGAAATCCGCCATAGCCCTCAGCCCACGAGGTTGAGGGTTTCCTTCACGAACAGATCCTCGATGCGCTCGGAGCCGGAGAGAATGCCCTGCTTCTTGGCATGGCCGATGAGGTTCTCCACCACAGCGCGGTTGGGCTCGATGCCGTAGGGCATGGGATCGCCGCCGGTGATCTCCATCACGCGCTTGTGCATCTTCGCGTCGCCCTTCAGCTCGACGCCGCCCGCCTTCAGCTTCTCGACATACATCTGCTTCGACTTGGCGAAAGCGTTGAACACATCCGTGGCGAGGCCGGGATTGGCCTCGATCAATTCGTCGCGGATGACGACGAGATGGTTGATCGGATAATGGCCGCTCGCCTTGAGCGCGGCGAAGCCGGTCTCGTCGGCGTTGGGGATCAGCGGCACGATGTCGGGATGATCGACCGCGACGCCGATGGCCGCGACGAGCTCGCCCGAGACGAGCATGTCCTCCATCTTCTTGCCGGCCTCGATGGGCGTGACGTTGGCGGGCGCCTTGTATTCGGCCACATGTTCGTCGCCCGAGAGCACCCAGTTCACCTTCGACAGATCGACGCCGTACTGATCCTGCAGGATGCCGCGCGCCCACACGCCGGTGGTGACGGTGTAGCCGCGGTTCACGCCCACGCGCTTGCCTTCGAGGTCTTTCGGCGAGCGGATGCCCGCGTTCTTGTTCACGAGGATCGCGCCATGGTGGAACTGGCGCACGATGAAGACGGGAATGGCGGTGAACTTCTTCCCGTAAGCCTTGGCGCACATATAGGTCGTGATGGCGAGCTCGCAGATGTCGAACTCGTGGCCGCGCACCATCCGCCGGAAGGCCGCGATCAGCGGGTCCACCTCAACCCAGTCGAACTCGAAGCTCGCGGGCTTCACGAGCCCGTCCTTGAGGGCCTGGTTGGCGACCTGCGTGCGGGTGACGGATTTGTACTTCGGCAAGGCCATGGCGCTAGCTCCCCTTGTTGGACGTTTGGCGCTTTGTAGGCCAAAGCCGGCGCTGGCGGAAGAGGACGGAGGGAGGCGATCAGCCCGGCCTGATTGGGCGCCGGCGCCCGCCATGCTAGAAGCGGCGCGAATCCCCGCAACAGCCGGAGCCAGCCATGTCCGACGCCCCGCCCGACCGCCTCTCGAATGATCCGCGCAGCCCCTTCTATGACGAGGCCGCGCTCGCCCGCGACGTGGGCGTGCGCTTCAAGGGCGTCGAGAAGACCAATGTCGAGGAATATTGCGTGAGCGAGCGCTGGGTGCGCGTGCCCGCCGGCAAGACGCTCGACCGCTACGGCGCACCGCTGCTCATCAAGCTCACCGGCGACGTCGAGGTCTGGTTCAAGGACAAGGCCGAGTAAGGGCCCGTCTCAGCAGCAGGAGCATTCGAACCCCTCCTCCACGATCAGCGCGTCGCGCATCCAGGAGGGCGGCAGGTCGTCCTCGACCACCTCCGCGATGGGTTTGAACACCTTGTAATGGCGCCGGCGCCCGTCCGACGCCCAGAAGGTGATGGCGGTCTCCAGCGGCGGACAGCCCGGCAGGGCGCATTCCACCTCATTGGCGCTCACCACGTCCTGCGGGTCGAGGCGGAAACGCGCGCGCACCCATTCCTTCATCCGCGCCGAGGCGGCGCGATGGTCGTCGCCCCGTCTGGAGGGGCCGAGGGCGTAGACGCTGGCGCTCATGACCGCTGCTTGCTCTCCCGACCTCTCGCCCGGCGCGCTTGGGCCCGCGCCGTCGCCCGTATATAACTCAAAAAAAGCCCCGACGAGGCCTCCGTGAGCAATCCCTACGGCTTTCCGCAATATGTCATCGACCGCGTGCTCGCCAAGCGCGCGCGCCTGCCCGTGTTCGACAGGTTCGACCCGCGCAAGACCGCCCTGCTCGTCATCGACATGCAGAACTTCTACGTCGGCGAGATCGAGAGCGTCGTGGGCATCATCCCCAACATCAACGCGCTCGCCGCGCGTCTGCGTGCGCTCGGCGGGCTTGTGGTCTGGGTGGGCATGAGCGCGGGCGAGGCCGGGGGCGCCAGCCGCTGGCGCATCTATCACGATCATTTCTTCACGCCGGAGAAAGGCGCGAACCATCGCGACCAGCTCACCCCCGGCCATCCGGGGCATGCGTTCCACAAGGACCTCGCCATCGAGCCCGCAGATCCCGTGGTGTACAAGACGCGCTTCAGCCCCTTCGTGCAGGGCGCCTCCAACATCGAGGACACGCTGCGCCCGCGCGGGATCGAAAACCTCGTCGTCGTCGGCACCGCGACCAATATGTGCTGCGAGAGCGCCGCGCGCGACGCGATGATGCTCGACTACAAGGTGGTGATGGCGAGCGACGCCAATGGCGCGCGCTTTCCTGAAGACCATCTCGCGGGCCTCACCTCTTTCTATCAGAGCTTCGGCGACGTGCGCACCACGCGCGAGATTCTCGACGACCTGCTGCGCGCGTGAGAAAGCCCTAGCGCGCGCCAAGGCGCCAGCGGCGACAGCGCGGGGCCGTTGAGCGGCTCGCCGTCCACGCCGAACTGCGACCCGTGGCACGGGCAATCCCAACACAGCTCAAGCGCGTTCCAGCGCACGATGCAGCCCGCATGGGTGCAGGCGGCCGAGAAGGCGTGCAGCTCCCCGCCCGGATCGCGATAGGCGGCGACCTTCTGCCCGCCCACGCGCACCACCGCGCCTTCGCCGGGCGCGACGCCCTCAAGGCCGCCGCTTTCTCCGGGCGTGAGATATTCAGTCATGTTGCGCGCCATCACCGCGTTCTCGGCCATATATTCGCCTGCGGCGCGCAGGCTTGCGCGCGCCGGCCTGTAGGCCTGCTCCCACGGGCTTTCGCGCCCCAGCACGAGATCGCGCAGCAACATGCCCGCCATGGCGCCGGTCGTCATGCCCTGCCCTGAATCGCCGGTCACTACGTAGATATTGCGGTCGCCCGGATTGCGCCCGACGAAAGGCGCAGCGTCGGCAGGCTCCATCACCTGCCCGGACCAGCGATGGTCCACCGGCCCAAGCTCGGGAATCATCGCGCGCGCCCAATGTTCGAGCCGGGCGAAACGCTCGTCGAAATCGCCCGCCTCGCCGGTCTTGTGGTCCTCCCCGCCGATGATCGCCCATGGATCGCCGCCATCGCTCGCCTCCTGCAGACGCACGTAATGATAGGGGTCGAGCGTGTCCCAATAGAGCGCGTCCACAACCGCATCCGCAGGACAGCGCGCGGCGATGACATAGGTGCGGTAGGGCGCCTGTTTGGTGTGAATGACGATGAGGTCATTGATCGGCGAATTGGTCGCGACGATCGCGGCGCGCGCGCGCACCGCATGGCCCGAAGCCGTCTCGACGAGAACGCCCTCTCCCTCGTCGGCGACGCTCGTCACCGGCGTATGCGCATAGATGCGCACGCCGCGTCGCGTCAGCGCGTCCGCCAGCCCCAGCAGATATTTCATCGGGTGAAACCTGGCCTGATAGGGAAAGCGCAAGGCAGGCCGCCCTTGCAGGAAGGCGGGCGCGTCCTTCCCCGCCCATTCCACGCCCGGAAAGCCGATGCGCGCGCAGGCCTCGCGCTCCTGCGCCAGAAGATCGGCGTCATCGCCCTCGCCGAGAAACAGATAGCCGTCGAGCCGCGTGAAATTGCAGGGGATGCGCTCAGCCGTTTGAATGGCGCCGATGCGCTCGATCGCCGCCTGCTGGCTCTGGTGGAGGACGCGGGCCTCGTCCTCGCCACGCATGCGAATATATTCGTGATAAAAGTCGTCGCAAGCGCTCGCCAGATGCGCTGTGGTGCGCGCGCTCATGCCGCCGGCGATGGGGCCGCGATCGAGCACGATCACCTCCTGCCCCGCAAGCCGCGCCTCATAGGCCGCCGACAGGCCCGCCATGCCGGCGCCAACCACCGCCACGTCGCACGTCAGGGTGGCGTCAAGCGCGGGCGCGCTGCGCGGCGCGGCCTGCGCCATCCAGAGCGATTGCGTGGCTTCGGAACTTGCGTTCATGATCGATGCTCCCCGCGAGACTCGCGCGGGAGACAACGGAAGCGCAGCGGCGGAGTTCCCGCCCGTCAGCGCGTAAGCGCGCCGTAAATCAGCGAGGCGACGACATAGACGCCGCCCAGCGCGAGCAGGATCGGCGGGATCCAGAGCAAAAGGTCGAGCTCCCGCTTCAGCCTCGCCATCGCGCCGTCAGCGGCGGCCTTGCGCGGCTTGATGATTCCCGCGCGCGTGAGCGCGCGCCGCAGCACCAGACCGATGGCGGCGGCGGCCAGGATCATCAGGAGCAGTTTCGTCATGCGCTCTCACGGCCTCGCGCGCCTTCTGCCGGCGCGCCCTCACCATCGCAGCGCGTCCTGAGGGCGGGCGATCGGCGCGCCGTCGGAATCGGCACCGCCCTCCCCGCCCTTGTAACCCAGCTTGCGCGCGAGCGCCTCCCCCTCACGCAAGCTCTCGACCGCGGCGTTGTGGCAGGCGGCGAGATAAAGCGACAGGCGCGTCTGCGCCTCCGGCTTCGGTTGGGCGGGCGCCAGGCGAAAAGCGCGCCAGGCTTCCTCCCGTTGCTCCAGGATCGCCGGCTGAGACTTCGAGCAGAACACATAGCCCGAGCGGTCGTCGCCCGCGGGATTGATCTCTCCGCGGCGCGGCGCGGGCTTCTCGAAGCCGTCGGGATGTTGCGAGCGCCACCAACGCGTGTCGATCTTCATGAGCCAGCCGATTTCGCTGGCGCCGAGGAACTCCGCCGCCTCGACGCTGAACCACGCGCACTGCGCCTCATGGCAGCGCCCGCGCACAAGCTTGCCGATGCGCGGCGCATATTCAGACGAGACGCTTTCGCGCAGCGACGGCTTGGAGCCCTGTTGCGGGCGCGATTGCGAAAAAGCGGGCGCGGCGAGCGCGCAACACAAAGGCAGGATCAAGGCGAACGACAATCGTGCGGCGCGCATGCGTGCGATTCCTCGTTGAGGGCGAACGCACTGCTAGCGCGCGCTTTGTCGCCGCGCCGGAGACCAAGGCGGCGACAAGACGACAACGCACAGACCCGCGCGGCGCACGCATGAAGCGTTGCGCCGCAGCGACGTTTCGGCTTCAGCTTTCAGCGACAGGCAGAAGCGCCGTCTCGCCTTCGTCGAGTTGCATGTCGAACACGGTGAGCACCGCGGCGGTGGATGCGTAATTGCCCATCAGCGCCGCGAGATCGACGAGCTTGCGCGCGCCGAAACGCGCAAGCGCCTGCGCATAGGTCTGCGCGGACAATTTGCGCTTGCCGAACGTCTCGCGCCCGATGGCGACGATGAGCGCGTCCTCGGCGGGCATGTCCGAAAGCGGCTTGCGATGTTTGATCGCCTCCACCGTCTCCTTCGGCACGCCGACCTGAAGGGCGACCGGCTCATGCGCGGCCCATTCGAACCGGCTGTCGCATTCACGCGCGGTGATGAGGATCGCGACCTCGCGCTCGCGTTCGCTGAAGCCCGCCTCGAAACGCAGATAGCGCCCCACGGGGCGATTGGCCTTGCACAGGATCGGCGAGTGCAGCTGAATGCCCGCAGGCCCTTTCAAGCCGCGGATCGTGCCGCCAGCAGGATCGGTGCTGCGGTCGAAGATCGCCTTGCCCGCATCGTCGAGATCCTCGCGGCGGGGAAGCGGAAGGCGGCAACGGGACTGCGGATCAATGTCTTTGGGAAGCATGGCGGGTTCACTCCTTCGCGCGCGCGCGGCGCAGACGAGGGGGAACCGGAGGGCGCGCCGCAGACATGAAAAAGCCCCGCCACATCGACGGGGCCCCAGAGTCGCGGACTTCGTCCGATTTGTTTCCTCCCCAGACTTTC
>Ga0315903_10003243_pt1 | contig 22780 bp, 16 predicted proteins | sample LakEriMetagenome_7_FD_203524 | JGI IMG/M metagenome (GOLD analysis project Ga0315903, IMG submission 203524) | Freshwater fungal communities from buoy surface, Lake Erie, Ohio, United States - Buoy 2 MA119 | ecosystem: Environmental > Aquatic > Freshwater > Lake | place: USA: Lake Erie, Ohio... | reverse complement strand
CATCCTCCACGCGGCGTTGCACCATCAGGGTTGCCCCCATTGTGAATTATTCTCGACTGCTGCCACCCGTAGGTGTCTGGACCGTGTCTCAGTTCCAGTGTGCCTGATCGTCCTCTCAGACCAGGTATCCGTCGTAGCCTTGGTGGGCCGTTACCCCGCCAACAAGCTGATAGAACGCGAACCAATCCTCCAGCGGCAGCTTGCGCCACCTTTACTCTCGCGAGACCATGGGGTATTAATCCAAGTTTCCCTGGGCTATCCCCCACTGAAGGGCATGTCATTCACGTGTTACTCACCCGTGCGCCACTGTGCCATCCATGTATTGCTACAAAAATGACACCGTGCGACTTGCATGTCTTAAACACGCCGCCAGCGTTCGTTCTGAGCCAGAATCAAACTCTCCGTAAAAAATTCGGTTGGCGTCTTTTCCAAAAAGGAAAAGCGTATTTCCAAATTGACCTGGCGGGGCGCCTCCCTCCGTTGCCGGAAGCCGGTCTCCCCGCCCTCCGCGCACCCCTTTCCCTTCCGGAATAACGGGCGCGCAGCGCACAATTCAATCTTTTGCCTTTCCCAACATTTCCCGGGACCACGACGGAATCCGGTTTTACAACCGTTCCGGCACGCCCCGTGCTGGGAACCACGCTGTCAAAGATCCTTCGTTCGAGGGGACTAAAAAGCCGATCGGGGAACAGGGCCTTCCAGCCCCACCGCGATCGACCTGTCAGTCTCTCGGCCGCCCTCGCTCGTGGCGGCCCGCGAAGCTACGCCCCCGCTCCAGCCACCGTCAATCCATTTTCTGTCGTTTTTCGGATTTTTTTTCGAGGCCCGGGATTTGGGTGGCTTGGAAAGATTGCTTGACGCACAAACGGCACCCGTCGGGCGACGGCGGCAGCCAGATTTACTAGGATTCCCGTACTTGGAGCGGCAGGCGCAGTGTGACGGCGAGTCCGCCATCCGGCGAACGGGTGGCGGAGACTTCGCCGCCGCAGGTTTCGATGGCGGCGCGGACGATGGAGAGGCCGAGTCCGCTGCCGCCGGTGTCACGGCTGCGCGAGCGGTCGAGGCGATAGAAAGGCTCGAAGATGCGGGCCAGTTCTTCCTCGGGAACACCTGGTCCGTTGTCGGCGACGGTGAGCTCGACATGGTCACCGAGTGATCCGGCGGTGATGGAAACCGCCGCGCGTGGTCCGGCGTGGATGCCGGCATTGCGGATGAGGTTGCCGACGGCGCGACCTAACAGCGCTGGATCGGCAGCGACTGTTAGATCGGGAGCGATGGAAACGGTGGCATCGATGTCGGCGGACTCGCGCCGAATCGCGGCCTGGACGATATCGGCGAGGATCACATCGCGAACGGCGGGCTTGCTGTTTCCGGCGCGGGAAAAGGCGAGGATTTCATTCACGAGCGCGGCGAGTTCGGCGACATCGGATTCGATGGAGGCGAGCGATGCCGAATCGGCTTCGGCGATGCGGTTTTCGAGGATGCCGAGGCCGGTGCGGATGCGGGCAAGCGGCGCGCAGAGTTCGTGGGCGGCATCACCGAGGAAGCGCTTCTGGCCGGAGACGAGATGGTCGAGGCGGGCGGCCATGGCCTCGATGGTGCGGCCGAGTTCGCCGAGTTCATCGTTGCCGCGCGCGGGGATGGCGACATGGAAGCGACCGGCCGAGATTTGATCGGCGGCGGTGGTGAGACGGCGGACGTAGCGGGTGATGCTCCAAACGAAGGGTGTCCAGAAGGCGATGCTCAGGGCGAGCACGGCGAGACCGCCTAACAGCCATGGTTTGAAATCGAAGAACATGCCCGAGCCGTCGAGCGAATCGGCGCGGATCAGCAGCAGGGCGGGCCGCCGCGGCAGGTGGCTGAGCGGCGGAAAATGCATGAGCACGCCAGCCCAGTAACCATCGCCGTGTTCGCCCCTGACGAGAAACATGGGGCGGGACTTCGGCAGGAAAAGGGACGATCCGTTTCCACGAAGCGGCTGATCCATGTCATCCGGTGGCCCGGGATCGCCGGGGAGGCGGCCGGGAGGCGGCATTGGTCGGGGACCACGAAGACCGTCAGGTCCGGGAGGTCTGCCGGGACCAGGCCGGATCGGCGGATTCTCTTCTCGCGGCGGCATCGCCTGGCGTGCACGGGACTCGACATTGGGTGGGACTGTGGCAGGAAACGGAACCTCGCCGCGAGGGGTCCACAGTCCGGCGGTGAGATTGCGCCGGGATGCGGTTCGTTGGATCGTCTCGCTCCACTGGTCGCGGGGCTGGTCCACGATTTCGGCCAGCACCTGATCGCCGAATTCACCGAGGTTGGCACCAGCCGAACCGCTGAGCAACGAATCGAGTCCGAAACCGAGCTGCCATCTCACAAAGGCGAAAAACGACAACGCGAGGATCAGCAGATGAAGCCCCAGCCAGCAAAGCGCCTTGGCAAGAAGCGGGATGCGCGGTGCGGCTTTCATCGGCTGGTGATGTCGGGAGTTTCCGGGTCGTGCAGCGAGTAACCGACCCCGCGGATGGTACGGATGAAGCGCGGGGACTTGGCATCGTCGCGCAATTTCTTCCGCAGGGATGAAACGTGGACGTCGATCGAACGGTCGAAGACATCAAAGCGGCGGTCGGAGACCTCCTCGATGAGCCGTTCGCGGGATTTCACGCGGCCCTTGGATTTGAGCAACGATGCGCGGATGGCGAATTCCAGGGCTGTTAGATCGAGCGGCGCGTCATCGAGCACCACGGTGTGGGTTTCCTCACAAAGGCGCAGCGGTCCCGCGGCGAGTTCGCGTGGAGAATCGCTTGCCGCACGCTGCCTGCCACGGCGCGTGACCGCGCGCAACCTGGCCAGCAGTTCGCGCGAGGAAAACGTCTTGGGCAGATAGTCGTCGGCGCCGATCTCCAGACCGACGATGCGGTCCGCCTCGTCGCCAAGGGCGGTGAGCATGAGCACCGGCACGTCGGATTTTTTCCGTAGCTCGCGCAACACCGCGAATCCGTCCATGCCCGGCATCATCACATCGAGAATGACGGCCATGTAGTCTTCCGCGAGGGCCTCGGCGAGGCCGTCGGGACCATTGTGGCGGAGTTCGACCTCATAGCCCATCGGCGTAAGGTAATCGCGGATCAGGCCGGCGAGCTTGCGATCGTCATCCACCACAAGGAGCCGGGGTTTGGAGGGATTTTCCATGTGAACAGAGCGCTTGTAGCAGGCCGGATGCGCGATCGCCCAAGGATTTTACCGAATCTTAACACTTTTGTGCGAGTCTCCACACACCGATTTCACAAACGGTGGGTTTCATGCCCATGGTTCCGCGAGAGGCGGATGCCGAAACTCGAACCGAAACCCCGAAATCAAAACCAAACCATGAAACTCCACACATTGCCACTGATGGTCCTCGCGCTCGCCGCGGGCGGACTCCAAGCCCAGGACGCCAAACCTCCCGGCAACCGTCCCCCGCCGCCGGTGCTGCTGAAGGCGCTGGATGGCGACAAGGATGGTTCGCTCTCGGCCGAAGAGATCGCGAACTCCTCCACCGCGCTGCTGGAACTCGACAAGAACGAGGACGGCAAACTGAGCCCCCGCGAGATCTCCCCTCCGCCCAAGCGGAAGGGCAAGAACCCGCCGCCAAAGGGTCCGCTTGTGATCGTGAAGGCCCTCGATCTCGACAAGGACCGCTTCCTTTCCGCTGAGGAAATCGAGGATGCGCCAGAATCGCTGGCCGTGCTCGACAAGAATGGCGACGGCACCATCAGCAAGGCCGAACTGAAACCCGGCAAGCCGCCTGTCGACCCCGCCACCTGAACTCCGAAATCCACACCCGCCCCGGCAGGCATCCTCCGGAGCGGGTGGGTGAAAACCGGATGCCGATCCCACACACATTCGCCATGAAACCAAGAGCCATCACCATCACCGCCCTGCTGCTCGCCGCCGCAGGCATCGCCGGTGCCCAGAACCGCCGCGACGGCGATCGCCCGCAGCGGCCGCCCATGCCCCCGATCCCGCCGATCCTCGCGTTCTTCGACAGCAACCGCGACGGCGAGATCTCCGAAGATGAGATCGACGCCGCTTCGGACAAGCTGGCCGAACTCGACCGCAATGACGACGGCAAGATCACCCGCGACGAAATACGGCCGCCGCGTGGCGAGGGAGATCGTCCTCCGCGCGATGGCGAGCCGAAAGGTCCGCCGCCGAACGGACGGCAGGTTCCTCCTCTCATCGGTGCCCTTGATGCCGACAAAGACGGCAAGATTTCCGCCGAGGAAATGGAGAATGCCCCCGAGGCACTGAAGGAACTGGATAAGAATGGCGACGGCGAACTCACCCCGGACGAGTTCGGGCCACCAAGACCGCCCCGTTTCCATCCCGACGGACCGCCGCCCGGCGAAGAGGGCGAAGCGCAGGCCGAATGAAGCCTCGGCCGCTTCGTTGAACGTGAAAAACCCGCCCGGAGAACATGCCGGCGCGGGTTTTTCCGTTAGAAGAAACTCACTGGAAAAATCCGCGGATGCGGTCGATGTCGCGGCGGTCTCGTTTGGTGGGCCGCCCGCGCGGAGCATCGCGGCGCGTCTCATGCCACAGCCGCTGGGCCTCGAGGGCATCGGCGGCGGTGCGCTCCTCATAACATGCGCGCGCCTGGGGAGCCGAAACGCGCTGTTGGATCACGTCGATCACGACCACCACCCGCCATCCCGGTCCCTCGGGAAACGGCAGTTCGATCACATCCCCCGCATGCAGGGACGACGACGCCTTCAACGGATGCCCGAGGCGTTTCACCTTCCCCGCGGCGCACATCTCCGCGGCGATGCCACGGGTTTTGAACAATCTCACGGCCCACAGCCATTTGTCCGCGCGATCCGATTCAGGCATGGAGGTTGTAAATCGACGGGTTCCGCCACCGGGTGGGTTCAATCGAGGCGCATGCGGAAAAACCTCCGCGGCCGGTCGAAAGGCACCAGCAACTCGTGACGGTCGGGAAACTCCGCGATCGGCAGATCCACCGGCGTCCAGTTGTCCGCGCCCAAATCAAAGGAATGTTCGAGGCGGTCCGACTCCACATCCGGCGGCCATGTCAGGCATAAATACTCCGGATGGTGTTCCATGCGCAGCGATCCCGAGTCCGGAGCCAATGACGGCTCCACCTGATAGACCGAGAAGTTCGCGATCTTGGGAGTGCCCTTGCTTTCCCGTTCCAGATTGAGGTCGAGCACGCCGTCATCAACGGAGATACGATAAGGGCCGTAGTTGATCCACTCGCCGAGCGCCTGATCGCCGATGCCGCGGGCCACCACCGCTCCCTCGATGATCACCCGCATGTCGCGCGAATAGCCTGCCTGGCCCTCGATCAGCGAGAAATACACATCATAGCGGCCGTTCGGCAGCGGCATGGTGATGCGCAGCGTCGGGTCCGGCGAAGAGGAAGGCCGCGCGATCTGATCGACGACGAGCGACGTGGTGGCGGAATCGGCACTCGGATAGATTGGAACCGACGCCGAGGTGGTGGCGGGCTGGAAGTTGGTGAGCGTCATCCCGGCGGCGGTGGCATCGGTTTGCGCGAGCCAGGTTTTGCCGTGAAGCGTGGCCTCTTCCCCGTTCAGGTTCACCGCCACCTGATGGGGTCCGGCCACGCGGCATTTCACCGGTTGGGAACGCACCTCGGAACCATTCGAGGTCACCAGTTTGGCAGTCAGCAGATGCAAACCGCGAGGAGGGTTCGACAGGGTGAACTCGTATGGGGGATTCTCCACCGTGCCTAACAGATTTCCGTTCATGTGGAACTCGACCCGGGAAACCGATCCGGCGCCGGCGGAAGCCTCCGCCGTGATCACCAGCGTGCCGTCGGACGGAACCAGCGACTGATAGACCGGAGCGACCAACCTGACCGCCGGCGGTGCCGATTCGCCGGCGACGAGATGGAGCACCGCGTCCTCGGTGTAAACGGGCGACTGCATGGTTCTGACTCCCCCCGCATGGGTGAAAGGCGCGACAAGCGACACGCTCTGCCCCGAACGCGGGTCCATCCAGCGTCCGCGCCAGGTGGCGGCCGGAAGGTTCAGTCCGAGTGTCGCCTGAGTGCCGCCGCGCAGATAGATCGCGTAGGTTTCACCCGCCACCCCGAAGGCCCGGGCCGCCCCGCCGGTGGGAATGCCGGATGTCACCAGGCCCGTCTGTGGCGAGCAACGCGCCAGCGGCATCTCCTCCATGAACCAACGCAGGATGCCAAGCTGCCTGCGGATGGCCGGACCACCGCCGCCGGGCGCGTTCTGCGCGGCTAGCCCGTCCTCGCGGTCGGCGGTAAAGGAATAATCGAGATGTTTCTGCAGGGCCCCGCCGGAAAGCATGAACTCCCATGCCTCGCGGCGGTAGGGGAAATCCAGTTGGGCCTGATTGGCGGCGAGAAAGAAGGAACCGGTCTCGTCGTTGCCGATCACCTTGCCGAGCCCCTGGTTGGCGAGCGCGGCGGCGGGCAGCGCGTAGTGGAAGTTGTAGATCGAAACCAGCGGATGCGTCGTGGTGATGGTTCCCTGGCGGTTCGCGACGTTGCGGGAAACCAGCGGCGGAGTCGGGTCATCGGCGATGGCGGCACTGATTTCGTCGAAGATCAGTTCCTCCCACGCGGCGGGCACGTTTCCCTGATAGGGTTCGTTGATCACCTCGAAGATCACGTTGTCGAACTCGCGCAACTCGGTCACGCACTTGCGGGCGAAGGCTTTCTGATAGGGAAGCAGATCGCTTTCCGGCAGGAAGCACGCCTGGCGTCCGCCGGCACCCGCGCCGTTGATGTGATTCGCGGCGTTCATCGGACAGATATCCCACAACACGCTGTCGTAGTAGGGACAGAACAACGACAGTTCGACGAAGATGCCACGCTCGGACGCGGCGTTGACGAAATCGCGAAGACGATGGAAATACGCAGGATTCCAGCGGTTGAGATCGAACTTGTTGCCGCCATCCAGCGCGCCTGGTTCCTCGGTCCGCAACCACGGCAGCTTCAGCCTGTCCATCGGCGGAGCGAGCGTGTTGTCCTCGATGTTGAACGATCCCTGGATCTCACGGTAAGTGCCGGAGAACACCCGCAGATAGTTCAAACCGCAGGCCCGGGTTTCATCCAGGTAGCGGATGTAATCGAAGCCCGTGTGGATCACGGCGCCATAATGTTCGCACGACCCCACCAGCACGCCGGCCCGACCGTTGATTTCAAAGTAGCGTCCGTTGTCCGGATGCGGGCGAAGTGGAGCGGCGGAACATACCGTGCCAAGCAAACCCGCTGCCGCGGCAACCATTCCATTCCTCCGACTGACCGGAGCCATGATGGCTGCCATAAGGGGGATGTGGCACATGTTAAGGATTTCCTAAACAAATGCGGGGAGTTTCACATTTCAAGTTTCATTTCGGAAAATCTTCGTCGAACTCGAGTTTCCGAAGCGTTCGGCCAGATCCCCAAGCAGGGACTCCGCTTCGAGCATCAGGGTTTCCAACGGCAGCCCGGTGGCTTGCAATTCCACGACTTCATCGAAGAGCCCCGCCCGGAGGATGTCGTCTTCAGCGCTTCCGCAGAATGCCACCACGGGCTTGCCCATCGCCTTTGCCAGGCGCGCCAATGCCACCGGACCCTTGCCGCCGAGACTCTGCGCATCCAGCGAGCCCTCGCCCGTCACCACGAGATCGGCGTCCAATACCCACCGCTCCAGTCCGGTAAGCCTGGCCACCAGATCAAAACCCGGCACCAGTTCCGCACCTGCGAAGGCCATCAGCCCGAATCCCAAACCGCCGGCCGCACCCGCTCCGGGCGCTTCAGCCGCGCATGCGGCATCCGCCGCGCGGACCATGCGCCCAAGCGCGTCCTCAAGAATCGGCATCTCCGTTTCACCCGCTCCCTTCTGCGGGCCGAAAACGCGGGACGCGCCCCTGGGACCTAACAGCGGATGATCCACATCGCAGGCCGCCGACACCGGCGGCAGTGGAATGCGTTCAGCGCGATCCATCGTCGCAAGCCGACCCGCCATGGCCGCGGGAAACGGTTCAAGAGTGGCGCCATCCGCATCGCGAAATCTAACACCCAGCGCCGCCGCCATACCCGCTCCGCCATCGTTGGTCGCACTGCCGCCAAGACCGACGATCAGACGCGCTGCATTGCTTTCGACGACAGCGTGGCGCATCAATTCGCCGGTGCCGAACGTGTTCGATCGCAGGATGTCCCGATCCTCCCGCGCTACCCGCCACATGCCGGACGCCTCCGCCATTTCCACCACCGCCACACTCCCGCCATCCGCTTCGCCCAGGACGTAACGCGCCGTGATCGGACGACCCAACGGATCGTGGGCGGCGATCCCGACCCAGCGTCCATGCAAGGGTCCGCGCAACGATTCCGCAAATCCCTCGCCGCCATCAGCGATCGGGTGGACGTCGATCCGCGCGCCGGGCATCGATTTTGCCAGTCCGCGCGCGATGGCCGCACAAGCGTCCGCCGCGCCGAGCGAACCCTTGAACTTGTCGCAGGCCACAAGAATGGTCGGTTGGGGATTCATGTTCGGAAGCCTGAGGCTCGGATCGGGATAGCCACCCGCCGACGACCTGACAACCGGCAAAACACTCAATCGCCGCTGAGTTTTTGAAAGCGGGCGCGGAGCCACACGGGCAACGGAAGGCCACGCTCTGCACCAAAGCGCTGGCACCGGTCGCCGACGCGTCACCAACCCCGAATTGCGAGTCACCATGACGATCTACCTTTATCTGTCGCTGATTCCCGAGGCTCTTGTCGCCTCCCACCTGCCGCCCGAGGAATACGGATCCTACCTCGCGCTCGGCTCGAAGAAACGCTCCCACGGCCAGGCGCTGTTCTTCAAGCTAGCGGACTCCTACGCACAGCAGAAACTTGAATCGTTTCCCGGCATCGCCGAGCTGCGCAACGGCCGCCTGCGGAGATCCGCCTATCTCGGGATCCACCGCGTGCTGGAAACCACGCCCATCGACGCCATCGAGTCGCTGCACCTGACATCCAACGACGGGCATGTGCTCACCCTCCTGCCCGGCCAGTATGAACCCGACCCCGCGCCGCGCTTCCATCTCTATCAGGAATTCTGCCCGGTCACGCCGCGCGTCGCCAGTTTGCTGGAAGCCAGGGATTTCGCCGCCGCCATCACCGACACCACCCAGCCGGTGTCACTGCCCGCGCTTGCCTTCGCCGAACTGATACTCGACCGCCTGGGCGACGATCCGGAGGCAAACGGTGTGGACAACCTGCCCTACGGCAGCCTCGAGCACCTGCGCGACTGCCTGCGCGAACTGCGGGCGAAGCCCGGCAAGTCCTCCAAGCTCGTCGTGCGCCATCTTGAACAGGATGTGCTCTTCCGCACCATCCGCCGCGGTTTCTTCGTCGCCGCACAAGGCGGGGCGTTCCGCTACTTTCCGATGCCGTCCAAGGACGAACTGGAAACCACCTACTACTCATGGTGGCGATCGGCGCTGCGCAGCGGCGTGTGACTAAGGACCCTCAACTCAACCACAACATCATCCCATCATGCATCCGATCTTCTGGCTCATTCCCATCGCCTCGGTCCTCGCGCTCGCCTTCGCCGCGTATTTCTATCAGAACATGAAGGCGATGCCCGAGGGCACGCCGCTCATGGCGGAAATCGCCCAACACGTCCGCGAGGGCGCGATGGCCTATCTGAAACAACAATACAAGATTGTCGCCGTTGTTTTCGGCTTCATCACGCTGGTCTTCGCCTGGCTGTCCTACGGGCTGCACCTGCAGAACACCTGGGTGCCCTTCGCCTTCCTCACCGGCGGTCTCTTCTCGGGACTCGCCGGTTTTTTTGGCATGAAAACCGCCACTTATGCCGCGGCTCGCGTCGCTCAAGCCGCCAGCCAGTCGCTTGACGCCGGCCTGCGCCTGGCCTTCCGCTCCGGCGCGGTGATGGGCCTCGTGGTCGTCGGCCTCGCGCTCCTGGACATCTCGGTGTGGTTTGTGGTGCTCAATCACTTTGTCAGCGATCCGGACCCCGGCCACAAGCTGATCGTCATCACCACCACCATGCTCACCTTCGGCATGGGTGCCTCGTTGCAGGCGCTCTTCGCCCGCGTCGGCGGTGGCATCTTCACCAAGGCGGCCGACGTCGGCGCCGATCTCGTCGGCAAGGTGGAGGCAGGCATCCCGGAGGACGATCCGCGCAACCCGGCGACCATCGCCGACAACGTCGGTGACAACGTCGGCGACGTGGCCGGCATGGGCGCCGACCTTTACGAATCCTATGTCGGTTCCATCCTCGCCACCGCCGCGCTCGGAGCCGCCGCCTTCGCACAAGCGGGAGACGCCGAGTCCGGCATGAAAGCGGTGCTCGCGCCGATGCTCGTTGCCGCCATCGGCACGGCGCTTTCCGTCATCGGCATCTTCGCGGTGAGAACCAAGGCTGGCGCCACCCAGCGCGACCTGCTCAACGCTCTTGGCAACGGCATCAACCTCAGTTCAGCACTGATTTTCATCTCGTCGTTTTTCATTCTCAAGTGGCTGAACATTCCGAACTACGCCGGCATCTGGGGTTCCATCGTCACCGGCCTCATCACCGGCATCGTCATCGGCAAGGCCACCGAGTATTTCACCTCGCAGGAGTTCTCTCCCACCAAGGACATCGCCAAGAACGCACTCACCGGTCCGGCCACCGTGATCATTTCCGGCCTCGGTGTCGGCATGCTCTCCACCGTGGTCCCCGTCATCGCGGTGGTGGTTGGCACCACCCTCGCTTACTGTCTTGCCGCCGGTGACTGGCACTTCTCCGCCTCCAGCATGGGCATGGGTCTTTACGGAATCGGCATCGCCGCCGTCGGCATGCTCTCCACGCTTGGTATCACCCTGGCCACCGATGCCTATGGCCCGATCGCCGACAACGCCGGCGGCAACGCCGAGATGGCAGGCCTGCCACCGGAAGTGCGCCAGCGCACCGACGCGCTCGATTCGCTCGGCAACACCACCGCCGCCACTGGCAAGGGTTTCGCCATCGGTTCCGCCGCTCTGACAGCACTCGCGCTGCTCGCGTCCTACGTCGAGGAACTCAAGATCGCCATGCTGCACGCGGGAACGAAAACCATGGAGGTTGCCGGGGAAACCGTGCCCGTCATCACCGCCACCCTCACCCAGTTCATGACCCACTTCGAGGTTCACCTGCTCAACCCGAAAGTCATTCTCGGCGTGTTCCTCGGCGGCATGATGTCCTTCGTTTTCTGCGGACTCACCATCAACGCCGTCGGCCGCGCCGCCGCCAGCATGGTCGAGGAAGTGCGCCGCCAGTTCCGCGAGAAACCCGGCATCCTCAAGGGTGAGGACAAACCGGACTATGCTCGCTGCGTCGCCATTTCCACCGCCGGTGCCCAGCGCGAAATGGTGTTGCCATCGATGCTCGCCGTCGCCGTGCCCATCGTCACCGGCCTGATCTTCGGCGTGCCGGGCGTCTTCGGACTGCTCGCGGGCGGCCTTTCCGCAGGCTTCGTGCTTGCCGTGTTCATGGCCAACTCCGGCGGCGCATGGGACAACGCCAAGAAATTCGTCGAGGAAGGCCACCACGGCGGCAAAGGCTCACCCGCGCACAAGGCCACCGTCATTGGCGACACCGTCGGCGACCCCTTCAAGGACACAGCAGGCCCCTCGCTCAACATCCTCATCAAACTCATGAGCATGGTTTCCATCGTCACCGCCGGGGTGAACGTGGCGTTTACCTTGTTCTGATCCCCGCATTTCCGATTCAACCGACGGGCTTCCGGACACGCTCCGGGAGCCCGTTATTTTATAGGGTGCCCTTTGACACCCATTCCAGGGTGCCTGTGGAAACCCTTTCCAGGGTGCCTCCCTGCACCCTTCGCTATCGGCGTTCGCCCCGTTGGGGCGATGGGGTGGATCTTTGGCCCCAACGGGGCCAGCGGTGATAGCGAAGGGTGAATCCCGCGAGGGATTCACCCTGGATTCATCCGCATATGAAATCGCGCCCCGACGGGGCGCACGGAGCCGGGTGCGGACTTGGTGAGTTTGATCATGATGTTCCGGCGCGGAGTTTGATGAAACAGATTCCGGAAAACCGCCACAAAATGCCCGGTTTTCCATGCGATACGCGTGGCAATCGTCCGTTCCCTGCCTATCATGATAGTTGAAAACACCAGAAAGCCATGAAACCGGAAGACCCAGGCATGTCGGCGCTCGTCAAACAGGTCGCACGGGCGGAATCGAAACTCCAGGAACTCGAATGGGAAATCGAGGACATCGGCCAACCCGCCGGACACGAGCTGCTGCGCCGGCTCGACGCGCTCAAGGTCGAGGAACACGCCCTGCAACGCAACCTCTCCGCCCTGCTCGAAGCCGATCACGCGGATGACGAAAGGCGCTTGGAGAAAATCCGCGCGCTGCTCGACCACATCGCCCGCGAGGAATCCTCTCTCAAACACGACGCCGATTTCCTCAACCAGTCCGGCCACACCACCGCCGAGTTCGCCGCCCAGGCCGGGTCGGTCCTCGTCTCACTCGTGCTCGGCGCCGTCAAACGCCTCGTGGGCGACCGCCACCCGCTCGGCATGTCCGTCTTCGTCAACCACAGCCACCGCGCCCTCGCCGAGCAATACGGACTCAGCGCGCCGGAGGAGGAGGGCGAGGAATGAGGTGAATGACACGGGATTGAACGCACTCATGGCCCAGGGGTGGCTTCGGAACTTAGCCGGTTCCAGCTAGCCCTGATCTTGATATACACCTCCAGGAGGCATGCTGTTACGAAAACTCCAACGGGGTTTCGTATCCCAGCCCGGGGTTGGGGCGAAGCCACAACCCCGGGATACCCGGTCCAAACCTGACTCCAACCCCATCGGGGTTGTGCACACGTGGCGAACGGGAGTCGGCAATAGCTACCAGGCCTGCGGAACCCCGGTGGGGTTCGGCATGGGTGAGGCGGCCAAGTCCCGGGGTAGCCCGCGGGCGGGCAACCCCGGGCTGTGATGCGAAACCCCATCGGGGTTCTGCCACGCTTCGCTGCGCCATTGGGTAGAGCGGAAGCTAGCCACAGTTCCGCAAAAAAATCAGAAGGGTGGATTGCCTGTCATTTCTTTCGAGTTTCCGAGTCGCATCCCGTCACGGCCCGGCCGAGGCCCGGTAGAAACGCCGGGTCGCCGATGATGCGGTATCCGTGAATTCCGCCTCTCCGGGTTCTGATATCACGCGTTGTTCAAGGGTTTCCCATTCCAGCAAATCCTCCGACCACTCGATGAGATAAGTCCCGGCGGCCTGGGCGGTGAGGATCAGGCGGCATCCGGTGGGGAGTTTCTCCACGCGGAGGAGCGGCATGGGGATCTCGGGCAAGGTGAATTCGACCGGGCTGAGGGCCGCGAGGACGACGTTGTCTAGGAGCAGGTCGATGGAGCTTGTGGTCGGCGAAAGGTCGGCGAATGAAATGGTCGTGGTGTTGCTGTCGGCGATGAAGGTTTGTGCGAACTCCCGCCATTCGGCGACCTGGCTGCTGTTGCCCACCAGCGTATCCTGCCGCTGCCCGCGCGGGGTATTTCCCTGGATTTCCATTCTGAGGATTTGTTGGAAGTTCTTATATGAAACGGTGCCCGCCTGATAGGAAACCCGGTAGCTCACGCCCGGAACGGTGGCGAAGGCGTGGGAGATCACTCCGTTGGGCGCGGTGTTGCCGCCGTTGAAGACAATCAGCTGCGATCCCTCCGCCGCAGTGTAGCCCGGGAACGGACCTAACAGAAACGCGCTTCCCGTCACCTGCCAGCCCTCCAGCCCGTCTTCGAATCCACCGTTCGGGAAATCCGGCAAGGCCACGGACAGCGTCGCGAACTGGCTGCTGACCTGCCCGCCGGAACTCGAAACCTCCACATCGTAGGTGCCCGCCGCCAGGCCGCTCACGTTTTCAATCGGCAAATGGGGCTCGGCGGCACCTTCGATTGGCGCGCCGTTGAAACGCCATTGATAGGAAAGATCGCCACTGCCCGCGGCGGACACCGAGAACCGCACCGCGTCCCCCGGTCCCGCCAGAATGCTTGCGGGATGACTCAGGATCACCGGCGGACCGGCCTCATAAACCGCCACCACCGAGCGGTTGGCGGAGAGATTGATGACGAGCGGATTCGCATTGCCACCGTCGCCGCCATCCACCAGCCAACGGCTGAATCCAAGCGATCCGGAAACGGGCGGTGCGGTGAGAGTGACGGCGCTGCCATCCTGGAAATTGCGGTTGAAGGGAGTGACTCCACTGCCCGCGCCATTCAGATCGGCCGGGCTGACAGTGATCGTCAAACCGGCCGCGGGAAGCGAACTGACGCTGAGTTCTCGATCCGCCTGCGCCCTCACGCGGACCTGATCCACCACCAGGTCCATCGCGTTGATCCCTGTGCTGGGTGAGGCGTCCTTGAGAATCAGGCTGGTGACCGGCGAATCCGCGACGAATGAAAAGGTTCTCTGGGTCCACACCACGTTTCCGTAGTTCGCTCCGCTGGTGACGCCGTTTTGATTGAAGGTTTGCAACGGCTGAAGGGCATTGCCCCGGATCTGCATGGTCAATCGCTGCTGGGCGGTGGAGTTGAAGGCGATCACGCCCAGATCGAAGTCCACGATGTAGGTTCTCCCCGGCACGGTGGGAAAAGTCTGGGTGATGCCGTTGCCCGCCGCCTTGCCACCGCCGTTGAAAACCACAACCGTGGAACCGTTGGAGGCCGTATGACCCGCGAACTGCGTGAGGGCATCGCATTCCCCCTGCAAGGTCCAGCCCGCAAGTCCTTCCGCCAAAACGCTGTGGCCGCCGGGGGTGAACGGCGCCGTCCTGCTGTTTTCAAAACTGCCGTTGTTGAAATCCGGATTCGAGATGAAAACCCGCAGGATGTCCGTATCACTCAATCCCACATCATCGGTAACGGTGAGTTCCACATCGTGAATGCCCGGCGCGAGATTGGCGGTCGGGTTCTCACCGCTGGCAACCTGCACGCTTCCCACCTTCCAGACATGTGAAACGATGGGCCGGTCTCCGGGCACGCTTGAGGCACCATTCAAAACCACGGGATGGACGAGATCCCTATCCGCATCCGTGTGGTACTGGTCCGCGCCGGCGTCGGCGGTGGGCGGGTCATAGTTGACGGGGGCGATGGCAAGGGCGATCCGGCTGCGGCGCGATTCGTTGTTCTGGTTGTCCACCGCCTTGACCACATAGCGGTGCTCCATGCCGCCCGCGGCGGTGGTATCGGTGAAATTGAGAATACTGCTGGCGGTGGTGGCGAGCGGAGAGCCGACGAAGGTGGGCGTGCCGGAACCGGAGTGGCGGTAGATTCTGTAACTTGTCAGATCCGCCGCGGGCACGGCGGGCCATGCAAGCCGGATGGCTCCCTGCGCGTTGATGGATGCCACCAGATCCGCCGGTGGCGGCGGCGGAGTCGTATCTCCGGTGCCGGTGCGGTCGATGCGCAGCGCCACATCCTCCTGATAAGTGACCGACTGCATCACATGCTCACCGCCGCCATGGATGAAGGTTTCCGTGCGCAGCGTGGTCATGTTGGACGGCTTGGTCCAAACCGCGCGATAGGAACCCGCCGGAAGGTTCACCCGCAGGTTGATCGTGTGGTTGGAGGCGTCGATGGGCGCGTAAACGACCTGATAGGGGGCGGAGAACGCGCCATGGTGGAAGTACGCGGCGTATTGCTGGCCGGGAATCGACATGGCCTGCACCCGGGCATTCGCAGCCGTGCCACCGGCGACCCATGACAAATCGCGGCGGATGTTGATGAAATCCAGCGCCTGGATGTACGAGGCGAGGTTTCTCAGTCCGGCGCGGATCGTGGGAGCGGGCGCGCTGTTTCCCGCCGGATCGGACACCGAATAGACGGCGCTTCCCTGATCGAGGCCGTTGTAGATGGTCCCGCCGCCCATGAAGAACATCCATGATTCCAGCCGCGCCTCCACCGGGCCGGCCATGTTGGGTTCGTCCAATGACAGCACCCGGTTGCGCGAGTAGAAATCCCGCAGCAGGTTCTCGCCCCCGATGATGGTGGTGGAGGGAACGGCGAAGGGATAGTGGCAGTTGATGATTTCAAAATCGTCAGTCAGTGTCGCGATGCGCTGGGGGAAGTTATGCGCGACGAGATGGCGGTTGGGCAGGGTCGATTCCTCGTTGCGGATCGCCGCGAGCATGGTGTTGTGAAAGGTGGTTTCCGCCGCATCCTGGATGTTGGGTTGGTTCCAGAAGGGTTCGTTCTGGATTTCGAAATACACGTTGTCATAGGCATTCACCTCGCGGACGATTCGCCGCACCACCGCCTGTTGCGCGGCATAAAGATTCGCCTCCACCGGGCGCATGGCATCATAGCGGCTATGGGTGCCGGTGTTCGGGCCGTAGCCCTGCATGTTGTTGGCCGGATTGAATGGCGTGAGCATCCATTGGTCGGCGAAATAGATAGTGCTGAAAAGCGTGAGTTCGACGATGATTCCGCGGTCGGAGCAGGCCTGGACGAACGAACGCAGGCGCGTGAAGTAGGCTTCATTCCACGATGAGAGGTCCCATTTGCCGCGACCGTCCAGGGCATATCCCGCCGTCGTCCGGCGTGGCCATGGTTGGAGAAAGCGGTCGAGCGAGGGATTGAGCGTGTCATTGAAGTCGCCGGAATTCGAATGGAATCCGAGGAGCACCACGCGTGTGAGATTCATTCCGCCGGCCTGCAGGGTGTTGAGATAGGGGATGTAGTTGAAATCCGGATTGATCACCGATCCATAGTGCTCGCCGAGGGTTTTCAGGATCACCGGCTCGCCCCGGAACTCCAGCAGCCTCGGGTGATCCGGATGCACTCTCAGCACCTGCCCGATCAAAGGCCGGCAGCCGATGCAAATGAGCACCAGCAGACAGAGTCGGAACGACCGCAGGAAAAACGACGACATGGGGGAGGAAGGGGGATCTGAGACAAGCATGAACCGGGCCGGAAGCCCGTTTGGCTTTTGGAAGTAAACAAGCGCAAGTTGCCGGGTCAAGGGAAAGCGGGATCGTGGCGTCACCGCCTCCAGATGTCGCTTTTGCGGGATCTGGTTGCGGCCCGGGCGCATTCCGGAAGCGGAATCCGCCCTGCGGCGGGAAGGAAAATCGTGAGGTGCCTCTTCGCCCTATCCGGATGAACGGAGCCCGCCTCCCCTTCTTGCGGCAGGGGAGGCGGGCAGGTTGCGGGCGAATGATCATGATGCTCACCGCTCAATTCGGGGATCCGGTTCCAATCAGGCGGATATTGAACGAGCTTTCATCGGGATCACTGCTAACGATCCGGATAGTCGCCGTTCGGACTCCCGGCGAGCGGGGGCGGAAACCAACTTTGAAGGTGGTGCATTCGCCCGGAGCAAGTGACAGGTTGCGTGGCGAAATGATGATGAAGTCGGACGAATGGCGACCCACCTTGGCAAGTTTCTGAATGTCCAGCCGTTCGGTGCCACGGTTGCAGATGACATAGGTTCTCGTGTTCCGATTCACTCCGGAGGCCAGTTGTCCGAATTTCTGGGCACCCGATCCATTCCGGATCCTCGTTCCATTCCGGAGTTGCACGGAGAGATCCGCGCTCGTGTTTTCGGCGGTCCCGGGGCGGATCGTATCAATGATTGCGCGATAGAACTCCGCGCCCCGGAACCCCGGGGCCGAATGCAATATTTCCCACTGCGCGTGGGAACCGCCTCCGGCACCGTTGATGATCACAAAGTGCGGGATGCCTCCCTGGCCGAACTGTGCCCAAGCTCCGTCAGGAGCCATGAAATCGTTGGCGACGTTGATGAGCCCGGCGTTTTTGATATACTCATCCGTCAAATGCGGGTTCGAGCGTTCGACGTTGACTCCGATGACTTCCACGGCCACCCCGTGCGGGTTTCCGCCCCGCTGCCTGTAATGCTCGGCAATCTCACGCTCGACCACAGGAGACGAGGTTCGGCAGGGCGGGCACCAGTATGCGAAGAAATCGAGCAGCAGGATCTTGCCCTTGAAGTCATCGCGGCGGATGTCCGCGCCGGTCTTGCGGTTGGTGATCCTGAAGTCGTTCGCGGTCGCCGCGCGCACCACATCAGTGCAGAACAATGCGGCGGCGGCAAGTGCCAGGCCAATCAGTGATGGTTTCATGGTGTGTCTTTGGTTGGGAGTTGGATGTCTTTTCGCTGGCGGATGACATTCGCCGACCCGGGGGAATCAGGCGTCCGCCAAGGACCTGACCGGGAGCAAAGCCAAACTTGCGGAAATTTTTTTCGTGATCGCGCGAAACCGTGGAAACCGGGGGCTGCCGAAAGCATGCAGTCAAAACCGATGGCACAGAACCATCGGGCCGTCGTGGCGACTCAAACGCGGGTTTTTCAACCGAGATGGCCTAGCGTTTCTCCGCATCAGGAGCCACCAGGCCCGGGATCTTTTCCGCGCCCTCGATCTCTAGCGTCGTCCACGGCGCGTCGCCGGATTTCATCGCGAGGGCGAGCGGTGACGGGGTGAGCGCCTCTTCGTGAGAGCCACGCAGGCCGGCGATGGTCGCGGCGGGATCGAGCCGGTTGAGCGGGTGCATGGCGTAGCCCGCGCCGATGTCCACGCCGTCGCCGGTCCGCATTTCGAAATGGAGGTGGGCCGGATAATACCCGTTCGCGGTACCGACGGTGCCGACCTTCGAGCCGCGAGCGACCAGCGAGCCGACGGCCACATCGATGCGGTGGAGGTGGGCATACATCGAATGCAGGGGCTTGCCGTCCGGTGCCTTGTGGGCGAGGACCACGATGTTTCCCCATCCGGGCGAGGGTTCGCCGGCGTAGATGACGAGGCCGTCGCCGACAGCGAAAACGGGGTCGCCGAGGTCGGTGTTCATGCCGCCGATGCCGTTGAGGTCGTCGCCGGTGTGGTGGCCGCCACGTTTTTCGTTCATCTCCCAGAATTTCTGGGCGTTGTAAACGAGCGCGCCGTGCTCGGAGCCCATGGGCAGGTCGAATCGAGGAGATTCGGGGACGAGCGCCGTTTGCCAGGCCGAGAGGAGATGAAACCGGTGGTCGATCTTGCCGTCGGCGGGCATGGCGAGCGGTTTGTCCGAATCCTGGAAACCGATGCGCACCGCGGCGGGCGAATCGCCAAGCCGCGACACCATCAGCGCCACGATCCCGGCCGCGACGAGCAGGGTGAGGAGCAGCATGACGTTGGCAGGCGGTTTGCGCACGGCGGAACCATGCGCGGCCGCCGCCCGGCAGGCAAGGTTTGGGTTTTTCCCCTTCCACCTTTGACAATCCGGGAACGGGGCGACAGTTTCGCGCCCGCGAACCCGCACTCCCTTATTCCCATGGCCTACGATCTCATTGTCATTGGTGGCGGCCCTGCCGGCTACGTCGCCGCCATCCGTGCCGCACAACTCGGTAAGAAAGTCGCTTGCGTCGAAGCCGACCGCGCCGGCGGCACCTGCCTGAACTGGGGCTGCATCCCGACCAAGGCGCTGCTCAAAAACGCCGAGCTGTTTCACACGCTCAGCCATCGCGCCAAGGAGTTCGGTTTCTCCTTCGACAACCTGCAATACGACTGGTCCTCGGTGATCGGCCGCTCGCGCAAGGTGTCGGACAGACTCGCCGGCGGCATCGAGTTCCTGTTCAAGAAAAACAAGATCGACTACGTACGCGGCTTCGGCTCGATCACCGCTCCCGGCAAGGTCGAGGTGACGGCCGCCGATGGTTCGAAGAGCACCGCCGAGGCGAAACACATCATCATCGCCACCGGTGCCAAGCCGCGCCCGCTGCCTCCCCTCCCCTTCAACGGCAGGACCGTCATCAGCTCGAAGGAGGCGATGGTGCTCGAGAAGCAGCCGCAAAGCATGATCATCATCGGCGCTGGCGCGATCGGCGTCGAGTTCGCTTACATCTACAATGCCTTCGGCACCAAGGTGACCATCGTCGAAATGCTGCCGCGCCTCGTGCCGGTGGAGGACGATGAAATCGGCGACGCGCTGGAAAAATCCTTCATCAAGCAGGGCATCCGCTGCCTCGCCAATCACAAGATCACCGCCACCGTCGACAAGGGCACTCATGTGGAAGTCACCGTCGAGGGCGCGAAGGAGAACGGCACCCTAACAGCCGATGTGGTTCTCGTCGCGATCGGCGTGATGCCGATTCTTCCCGGCGGCCTGCAGCCCGAGCTTACGGACCGTGGTTTCGTGAAAACCGGGGCCAGCTACGAAACGTCGATCCCAGGCGTGTATGCCATCGGTGATGTCAGCGGACCGCCGCTGCTGGCGCACACCGCTTCCTTCGAAGCCATTCAGTGCGTGGATGGCCTCTACGTCGATGGCCACAAGGTGCGCAAGGTGACCAATTTCCCCGGCTGCACTTACTGCCATCCTCAGGTGGCTTCCGTCGGAAAGACCGAACGCGCGCTCAAGGAAGCGGGCGTCGAATACACCGTCGGCAAGATCCCGTTCGTCGCGATCGGCAAGGCCATCGCCGCGGGCGAGCCCGACGGTTTCGCCAAACTGCTTTACGGCAAGAAACACGGCGAATTGTTAGGCGCGCACATCATCGGCGACAACGCCACCGAACTCATCGCCGAGATGGGCCTGGCGCTCGATCAGGAACTCACCGCCGAGGAAATCCACGCGACCATCCACGCCCATCCGACGATGAGCGAGGTGATCCACGAGGCCACACTCGCAGCGGAAGGCCACGCGATCCACTTCTGAACGCGCGACGCCGACTTCCGGGCATCCAGCCAGCCGCATGGCGGCGAGGCCACCCCCTTCAGTGGGCTTGTGTCATCGCCTTGCTCTGCCGCCGCTGATCGTCCTAGCGGAAGTCGGGGCAATTCCCTGACACCCTCTCCTTGACGGGCATTGTCCGCCACCGGGTCTCCAGCGTCACGGCTCCTGCGACATCACATGGGCGCGCGCCTGGGAGATCGACTCGCCGCCGTCCACCCGCGCGGCAAACGACCTGAAGCGCCTCAACTCGCGACTTACCACCGGCAGCAGGATGAACACGCCGATCAGGTTCGGGAAGCACATGCCTAGCAGCGCGGCATCCGAGAAATCGATCACATTTCCAGGAGCCATCGCCGCGCCGATCACGATCACGAGGCAGAAGATGACCTTGTAGCTCACATCCGCCGCCATCGACTTGCCGAACAGGAACTTCCACGCCTGCAGACCATAGTAGGACCAGGTGATCAGTGTGGAGAGGGCGAACAGGATCACCGCCAGCGAAAGGACATAGGTGAACCATGGCATCACCGTGCCAAAGGACTCCGAGGTCATGGTGATGCCGTCCTTGCCGGTGTCCAGATAATCTCCGGTGCATATCACAACCAAAGCGGTCATCGTGCAGATCACCACCGTGTCGATGAATGGTTCTAACAGCGCCACCACGCCCTCGCTGGCGGGAAAGCTGGTCTTCGCCGCCGCGTGTGCGATGGGCGCGGAGCCCACGCCCGCCTCGTTGGAAAAGGCCGCGCGCTGGATGCCGATGAGCATCACGCCGAGCACGCCGCCGACCACCGCGTCGGAGTTGAACGCTCCTTCAATGATCAGTTGGAAGGTCGGAATGATCTTGTCCCAGTGATTGAGGAAAACCACCAGACAGCCGATGACATAGATGACCGTCATGAACGGCACGAGCTTGCTGGTGACGATGGCGATGCGCGAAATGCCGCCGATGATGACGAGCCCGACGAGCACCGCGATGACCACACCGATGATCCAGCGGTTCGCATCAATGAAACTGCCCGGCCCGCCGGTCACGTTCACAAACTGCGAGGCGGCCTGGTTGATCTGGAACATGTTGCCGCCGCCGAAGGAGCCGCCGATGCACAGAATGGCGAAGATCACCGCCAGCGTGCGTCCGAGCGGCCCCAGTCCGCGCTCCGCAAGCCCGCGCGTGAGATACATCATCGCGCCGCCGTGGACCTTGCCGTCCTGGTCGATGTGCCGGTATTTCACGCCCAGCGTGCACTCCGCGAACTTGCTGGTCATGCCGCAAAGCCCCAGGATCATCATCCAGAATGCCGCTCCCGGGCCGCCCTTGCTGATGGCCACGGCCACGCCGGCGATGTTGCCGAGCCCCACCGTTCCGGAAACCGCGGATGCCAGCGCCTGGAAGTGCGTGATCTCTCCCGGATCGTCTCCCTTCGAGTAGCGCCCGCGCACGGTTTTCAATGCCAGTGTGAACGAGGAAAGATTCACGAAGCGGAAATAAACCGTGAGAAACACCGCCGCACCGCCCAGCCAGATGAGAATGAACGGCACCTTCCACAAGGGTTTGCCTTCGGCATCGCGCTCCGGGCTGGAATAGATCGGGAAGAAAACCACCTTGTTGACCTGCTCGGTCACGGGTTTCACCAATTCGTCGATCTTCTTATCGATGGACTTCTCCTGCGGCGCAGCGGGCGCGGCGTCCTGGGCGGACGACCCCGGCGCCATCACCAGCCAGCAAAGGGTAAGAGCCATGAGCAGGGGAAACTTCCGCAGCGATTCTCGCATCATGGGGCGGGACACTGACGCGTCCGGCTCCCGCCGACAAGCCCCAATCCCGGCCGAGCCCGGGCGTGACAGGCCGCCGGAAAGGTGGATAGTTTCCCGCGATGCTCTTTCCCATCAGCGATGACGACCGCCACCTGCTTACTCCGGCGTGGGTCAGCATCGGCTTGCTGGCGGCCAACGTAATGCTGTTTTTCGTCCAGCTTTCAAACCCGGATTTCACCAGCGGCTACAGCGTCATCCCCCGGGAGATTGTGACCGGCACGGATCTCACCGAACCGGTGCTCTTCCGCGCGGGCGGGGAAGTCGTGGCGATTCCCCA
>Ga0315903_10003242_pt1 | contig 22784 bp, 37 predicted proteins | sample LakEriMetagenome_7_FD_203524 | JGI IMG/M metagenome (GOLD analysis project Ga0315903, IMG submission 203524) | Freshwater fungal communities from buoy surface, Lake Erie, Ohio, United States - Buoy 2 MA119 | ecosystem: Environmental > Aquatic > Freshwater > Lake | place: USA: Lake Erie, Ohio... | reverse complement strand
AACACCAGAAGATCATCATGGTAACAACGGAGACTAACACAGCCATTATTAAATGGGAGGATAAGGTTCCAATTTATTTAACGTGTCCGATACAAAGCAAAGGGTTACGTATAAAACAAGGAAATAATAAAAAGAATATTGTAATTGAACTCTATAATAGTAGAGACACTTTAACTCCAGGATATATATCCATACCAATAGAAAAGATTCCTGAGTTAATAACCGACTTAAACCAAATATACAACAATGTCACTACCTAAAAACGAACTTAAACTTAATCAAAAATTCAAAAGAAAATGGCTTACCGCTTTACGCAGTGGTAAATATAAGCAAGGCGAGGGAGTCCTGAAAGTTAAAGGTAAACAAGAATTCTGTTGCCTTGGAGTTGCTTGTGATATAGCTGGAATTCCTAGAGGTAAAGTTTGTGGATTGGGGCTACCTTCAGAACTATCCAAGGAATTACAACTTCGTCTTCCTCCTTTCTTTCGTGATGAGGCTTTTGGTGGCAATGATAAATGTGATGATTACATGCGTACGTTAGCGTCAATGAACGATGATGGTACTCCATTTACAGATATTGCTGATGAAATTGAAAACACTTTTAAAGTGAAGAAAAGTAAGAAGAAAAAGTATACTTAAAATTGTGGCTACTAGTGTAACAGCTAGTAGCCACCCAACTATTTTTTTAATATGGAATATAATATTTTAGCTAAGATGGTGGGAGGTTCGCATCTGTATGGTTTAAATACACCAGAATCTGATTATGACGAAAGGTACATTTATTCTTATACAGACATTGCTAGAATTATTGGATTAGAAAAATCTGAGTGTATTGATTCTCGTGATGGTGTAGAGGATAGTTTGGGTTACGAAATTCGTCGATTTTTACAATTGTTAAAGAAAACCAATACTCAAGTAGTTGAGATGTTGTTTGCCCCTGACGAATGTTTTTCTGTATTATCTGAACCTTTTAAACGGATTCGAGCACAGAAATTTGAATTAATTGATCAAGATCAATTTTATAAATCGATGCGTGGTTATATTCAAAACGAAATTCGTTTAGCTAATGGAGAACGTACTGGGCAACTTGGAAGTAAAAGAAAAAATCAATTAGAAAAGTATGGTTACTCTCCAAAAAACTTCGTTCAATTGATCAGATTGTGTAAATGCGGTATTTCCTATTTTACAGATGGAGATTATCCGGTAAGAATTAGAGATAAATATCCTGATCTAGGAAAACGTTTATTAGAAATCAAAACACAACCAGAATTATTTACTAAGGAAGGATTAAATGAAATGGTTCGGGATATGGAATTAGATTTACAAAAAGCTTATGGATTTAGAAAGAATGCTGATCTTGTGAGTTTTTATAATTCTGATTTAGCCAACCAAATTTTATTTGATGTTTACTTTCCTATTTTACAGAACTACAAAAAATGAAAAAGATTGTAATGTTAAAAGGACTTCCAGCCTCAGGTAAAAGTACTTGGGCTAAAGAGTTTATTAAAGGAAAAAAAGATTGGATTCGTGTTAATAACGATGAACTGGGTGCAATGCTTTTTGGAGAACTTTGGGCCGAAGGTCGTAGTGATGACATTGATCGTGCTAGAAAGCATCTTATAACTTTAGCAATGTCTCGGCTAGATAATATTGTAGTTGATAATACAAATTTACATCCAAAGCATGAAGAGTATTTAAAGGACTTGGTGTTCAAACATAACGAATCGGTTATGCATACTCCTAAACCAGAACTATACTCTTTTGAAATAAAGGATTTTACTGACGTACCGGTAGAAGAGTGTATCAAACGCAATAAGAAAAGAGAAAACCCTGTACCAGATAAAGTTATTTATCAAATGTATAGGTCTATAGCAAAAGAACACTGTTATGCAGAGCAAGATAGTTCTTTACCAAAAGCAATAATTGTAGATTTGGATGGTACAGTTGCTGACTGTAGCCATCGTAATCCATATGATGCAAAACGTTGTGGTGAAGATATACCTATTGATTTTGTTATTGAAATAGTAAAGAGATTTCAAACAGATCATAAAATTATATTTGTAAGTGGGCGTGACGCAAAGTATCAAAAAGAAACCAAAGAATGGTTAAAAGAAAAAGCTGGATTAATTGAAAGTAACTATGTTATTTTCATGAAGCCGGATAAAGCAGCTGATCTTTCTTTTAAACAAGAAATCTTTGATCAGTATATTAAAGATAAATTCTTTGTTTCTTTTGTACTAGAAGATCGTTCACATATGGTTCAAATGTACAGGCACAAATTAAAAATACCTTGTCTGCAGGTAAATGATGGAGATTTTTAATTATGAATCTACGTAGAGACATATTACATTATCAAGATTCTACAAGCGATAAAGTTTATATTGTAGAAATAAATCAGCTTACAGGTACACCAAAACCTTATGTTGTTGTCGCAACCTGGGGTAAACGTTCTGCAACAAGATTAAATAGTCAAATCAAAGAAACCTTTTCATCGCTTGGAGAAGCTAATAGTTATGCTAATAAGCTTGTTTATGATAAAGGGCGCGGTAGAGATGCTTATCAAAAAGCAACTAAAGGATTAATTATTCCTGGGTTAAATCAGTTATCTTCGATCACAGCAGTACAAGCTGGGATAACAAATAGTTCTAGTCAAGTAGTCAATGTAAGTGTTGAAGAACCGACTAGAAGAAAAATTAAACTGTAATGGCTTCATGTAATTTTTGTAAAACAAGAAATCTACAATGGATCAATTTAAACAGTCAAAATACTACAACAATTGTTGATGCTAGACCTTCTTTTAATGATGGAAGATTATTAGCTTCACTCGATACTGCGCCGCGCTGGCAATTACAGAATATAGACGGTACACGTCATTCTTGTGTTGTTGCGCGTGTTTATTATCGAGCTAGAGCTATGAATAATAACAGTGGTAGAGCATTTATGGCTGCAGTAGATGCTTGGCTTAATACGCATCCAACCGGAGCAACAAGTTTTGTAGATATTTTTCCAGAACTGTATACTAATAATCGTAGTTATAATACTGATGAACAATTGATAGAGGCTTTTTATTTGCAGAGTAATTCAGCAACAACCTCTGCGGCCCCTGTTCCTGTTTCTACAGCATTACCTAACGATATCGAGGCTAGTGTTAGAACATTACCGTTGTTGCCATTACCTGCACCAGTGGTTATTGATTTTACACAAGCTACAAATCGTCGTAATGGTGCGTTAAATTGGAGAGGATTATGGGGAGAGGGTATTCAGTATGAACAAAATGATGTTATCGTGTATGCTAGTCATATCTATGTAGCAACTTTTAGAAATATGAATATTAAACCCGGAAATGGTTCATGGACAAACTTAACAGGACCTCAACAAGAACAATTGTTTCGAACTATGGCTGTAGAGCCTGTAGAGCGAACACCAGTTAATCAACAAGTAAAAAGAGCAATTAAAATATGAATCCTGATATAGTTAGTGGATTATTAGACAGTTGGATAGGAGAACCAGTTACTCCAGTTACAATACAAAATATTGTCAATAGTATGGCGAGTCAAATTCAAGGATCTATTGATAGAGTTGAAGTTAGTGAGGATAATGGGCAACTGACAATTGATGCTGCAATAACGAGACCAACTCCAATACCGTCAATAAATATACAGTTTGAACGAGTTGAAGCAGAAGCTAGAGTTTTTGAACAACTTGTTAGTAATCAAGAAGCTAAACCAAAAGAAGTAGAAATATTTACATGGTTTGGTGGATTTATTTATAACAAGACATATGAACCAAATATTATTGTTAGTGATAATGGTGATTTTTGGATTTGTATTAAAAAGACATATGGTGAATTTTCGCCGTATGAAGGACAGAAGTTAAGATATCCTCCTTGGCGTAGAGCTAAGCATGAAGAGATTTTTCATCTTCTTGATTTACAGAAAAATATTTCTTTAAAATCAGCTGCAACTACAGAAACTAAAACACGCGCAATCAAAATTTAATATGAACGGCTTATCTTTCAAAACATTAAAAGGACTAACTCTCAATGAGGTTACAGCAAAAATCAATAAAGCAAAAGCTTCTGGTTGGAAAGTATTTGGAGAAATAACTAAAGAAGAAAAAGCTGAAGGATTTTTTCAGGTTATGGCGAAACATAAGATTAGTAAAAAGAAAAATGAAACTAAACTCGAAACTGCTTGATGTTACAGATTTTAACATCCGTGAATGTCAGTTTGCTGGTGATGATTGTTTATGGGTATTTCCTAAATTAGAAGGTGTTGCTTGGAACGAAGAAAATGAGGTACTACGCTCATCCATCTGGCGAAAGTCAGATGGAGAGCTTATCTCTGCTGGTTACAAGAAATTTTTTAATTGGGAACAGAAACCAGAAATACATCCTGCGCCAACAAATTTACATAATAAAATTGTTTGTGTTGAAAAGTTAGATGGTTCTTGTTTGATTATTTCAAAATACAAAGGAGAACTTATTACACGAACACGAAGAGCTTTAACTTATTCTTTACTTAATGGGGATGAATTGGAAAAAGTTTTGAAAGTGAAGTATCCTAAAGTATTTGATAATCCACTTTTAAATTCTGAACAATATAGCTTTCTGTACGAATGGGTTACTCCAACTAATCAGATTGTTATACGTGCAGAAGAGCCAGAGTTATATCTTACAGGAATGGTGATTCATGAGAACTATACTTATGAAACACAGAATAACTTAGATAAACTAGCACTGGAGCTTGGTGTAAAGCGTCCTAAATACAAAAAATATAAGGATGTTGAACATATGCTGACTGATGTAAATGGATTAAAGGGTGAAGAAGGTATTTGTGTTTACTACGGTAACGAACAACATATTCGTAAAGTGAAGTCTGAGTGGTATATTACCATTCATAATTTCAGAAATGAAATGAACTTAAAGAATATTGTAGATCTTTATCTTGAACATGGTATGCCTAAGTATCAAGAATTTTGTGATATAGTACAAAATCAATTTGATTATGAGGGACTCCTTCAAGCACGTTCATTAATATCTCAAATATGTGATGCAAAAGAAAACAGTGATAAAATTGTGTTAGGAATGAAATCATTTCTAAATGCAATTAGTCACTTATGTACTAGAAAAGAAAAAGCTTTTCGTATCAGTAGTGCATATGGACAAACAAATCGTGCTGATATGGTTTTTACTTTATTAGATGGTAAAGATCTTGATTTAAAACAATGGAAGAAGCTGTTGTTTCAATCACTAATTGCATTATAGTATGTTATGGCTGATAATGAAAAATTGGTAGTATCTGCAGGCTTCCTAATCAAATCTGCAGACGATAAATATTTAATTGTAAAACCTTTTGGTGGATCTACTAAAGGCTGGGGAATACCTAAAGGTAAACGAGATAAAAATGAGAGTATTTTTGATGCTGCTGTTCGTGAAACATATGAAGAAACTGCATTACATATAGATGGTAACAAGAGCGTAGAACACTACGAATCTGAACCGTTTTTTCATTATACTGTAGATACAACTGAGGGCGGAACTAAGAAGAAATTTTTAAAACATGTTTATGTTTTTAGAGCTTATGCGACTAAAGATATAGAAACGTATCCTTTTAAATGTTTAACATTCTTAGAAGATGGTAGACCAGAGATAGAAAAATATGAATGGGTTTCATTAGAAGAAGCATATGAAAAAGTTGTCAAAAGTCAAAAAGGTATATTTGAATTTTTGATTAACTATAAAAAAACAAATGAAGCGGGATATAAAAGTTGATTTAAATCAAACAGCTACAAATACGTTTGCTGGACGATTTGGACCATATTTTGGTTATAATCGTAAAGAGTTTATTGAAGAAGCTAGAATTGACGGGTTCCCTTCTGTTGTATATAGTAAAAAGCTCAAAGAAGACTTTGGAATTAATATGGCTTTTTATGTAGGAAAGATTAATAACTTTTTTCTACAATCTTTAATAAATATAAAAAAGTTAAAGAAAACTGAATTATTTATTAGCTACGAAAATGCTTTTGCTCTTTGTGATGCATTGGGAGCTTCTGATTTTGGTTACGTATTTGATTTTGATGGTGTGTCTTGGGTTGCGTATTATTCTGACGAATATAATGGTGTCGGAGGAATTGTATGTAAAGATGGTAGATCTTTTTTTATCGTTGAACCAGTTAGAAATTTTTTACAAACAAAATTTCCTAAAGAACAAGAAGATGAGTCTGATGCTGTTTATGTTGATTGATAAAATGGTATAATACTATGTAAGGGAACTACTCTTTGTAAGTTCCTCTAGGCTTTGCGCCTATCTTTTTTTTTCTTAGTAGGTGATACCCCTGGGGTATCCCCCTATGGTTCTAATATGTGTTTTAGGGTATAGCATAATAGAGGGGTCAATACCTCTCAACCCTTGCACCAGTGGTGGTGTTCTTGGTGCCGGTGAGTAAGAGAATAATAACGTTCTCCCTCACCGGCACACTTACACCATTAACAGCAAGGTATCAAAAAGCAACATCCACCACATCAAACACTACCATGGAAAGCACACTACCTCCAGCCGCCGTCTCCGCCCTCGATCAAGCCAAAGCTGCAATGAGTGACGGCCCGGCCACCACAGCAACCATCAAAACTGAAAGCCCGGTCAACAAGCCGAGCACTCTCTCTCGTTGGTTCGTGGCACCTATTCAGCGCATGCTGAAATTGACAACAATGACAGCGCTCACCGCCTCCATCGTTGTCTTGATCGCCATCGTCGCCGGCCTCGCCTCCTTCATTACCGGAGGAGAAATGGCTCGCAACGAAACGATGACGCTCATGTCCAAGAGGGCAGCCGACGAAGTCGCCAGTGTCAAAGCTGCGTTGATGAAGCCTGCACCCATCGGTGTCACCTTTAAACAGGGTGGTGTCGAGGGTTACGGTTTTATCCGCAACTTCTTCTGGCGACAAGACGCTGAAAAATCTTATGCAATCGCCGCCACATTGGTGACTGCAGAAGATGGCTCTCGGACTCTGGAAAATACCAGTGTTAAAGTAACCAGCGATGGTGAAACGTTTCAGCTGAAAAGCGGAACGTCCGACACATGGGTTCTCCTTGTTCCTCCGACAACTGTGAAGAAATCGGAAGAAACATCTAAAGGTGGACAACCGCCTGTGACTGCCGCCAAATAAGGCTGTAGTCTTCTCACGCACCTGCCATTTGGCTGCTCGTGGATTATCCTTTGTGATGTCCTAGAGTATGCCAAATGGCAGGATTGCGTTGTTAGAAATATTTGAACTTTCTTTAGTTCTTAGCTGTAAGGTAGAACATAAAGTTTTATCTCTACCAGTTAATAAAAATAAAACAAAATCAAATATGCCTACAATGCAAATCCCAGTCGCAATTGAACAAGGAATTGAACGTATGGTGGCCGAAGCGGAAGGGCGTGAATATGCTCCTCCGGAACAAATTCAAGTCGTTGATAGTCCTGATGAACTTCGGGACCGTATCTTAGACGGTTTGAATATCGCGTCAGCTTATGCAGATCGTCTTACTGATGAAGCTTATGCTGCAGCAGTACGAGATAAACTTACTCGTTCTAATGTTCGAGGTTCCCGCGTTCAAGGAATCAATTCTTTTTCAGATGTTCAACGTCTGTTTGAGTCTACCACTAATTGGATGGTAGTTGATTCGCCACTCACTGAAAAAGGTATTACCTGTATTCAGGGAACTATCGCAGACGAATATCGTGGCCGTGCTTATGCGGCTTATGGTACAGTTCGCGAAATTAATCAACGTTATGGTGCTGCCGGTTTGGGAATGATCCAAGCTAAGCAAGGCAATCAAAAAGAAGGTGAATTTTACTTTTGTACAGTTCTTCCTTTCCCAACAGACGTACTCACTGTTCAATTAAAATACGATCCAAATGGAGGATTCGAACATCTCCATCAATGGTTTGCCGGCCCTGAACAGTCGTCAATTATGCGTATGGATGATGGTGACACGATCGTTCGTTGCGGAGTACAAATTCCGTATATAAACGATCCAAAAACCCGTCATGCAAAGCAAACAAAATCTCGCAGTAAGTTTAGTCATAATAGCTAGTCTTATTGCTTTTGGAGTGATTTCGTTAGGTACAAAAAACATCACAATGATAAACACTCTTCTGGTAATTTTTCTTGTCGAACATGTATATGTCGTAATAAGATGCATAACCAGACTATTAGATAAAAAGAGTAAACACAAGATTTCATCACTCTAAACGTTCTTTTATGGTGAGTGGGCTAATCCCCACTCACCATCCAACGTTACTAAGTATGAAAATAAATCGTGAAGCCTCTGTGTTCTTAGTTTTTGCTTTGATAGTTTCAATTCTTTCTGGAAATATTGGAGCATGGTTTAAACTAATAGGATACACAATTGGATTAATAACTGTTTCAGTGTTAATCCTTTCTGCTCTAAAGACTTTAGTAACTCCTAGGTCGAGAGTAGATAAAAATCTTTCAAAGATACAAGACGACATTCAAGGTGTTCATACAATTACATTAGATAATTTAAAAAATAAATTACCTATTAAAAGTTTGAAGACCATTAAGAAGATACATAATAATAATTCTGATGATGTTGATTTTGTAAAAAATATCAACGCTGTAGAGCAAGGAAGTGATCGACTGCCAGATCATTTGACTTACCCGATTGCCAAAAAGGCAATGTTCGAACTACAGCAAAAACATGGAACACTTAGGTTCAATAAGGTTCCTTCTATTTCCAATGAAGAAATCATTCGTCCATTATCAAAGGATGAAGTAGATCGTTTTCATTTATTTTGCAACCAGCAAGTGATTGACTTACATTAATCATATGCTATTGTAATTAATGATTTTGCTGGCGTGGTGGAATTGGTATACACAGCAGACTTAAAATCTGTTGCCTTCGGGATTGCGGGTTCGAGTCCCGCCGCCAGCACCATTGCATCTGTAGCTCAGTGGATTAGAGCAACGGATTTCTAATCCGTGGGTCGCAGGTTCGAATCCTGCCAGATGCACCAACTTTTATGTTGATTAAAATCACAACAAAAAAAGGTGTAATAGTGACTACAACAAAAACAGATGAATTATGTATCAAACATGGTCATGTGCTTTTGGGTAAGGAAAACCAAGAACAGTTAATAGATAAAAAAGAAATTTTGGCTATTGAGATAGAAGACTACTCTTCTCAAGAGTATACATATTCTTTTCCGAATCTAAATACAAATGATTGGTCTTCTTCCTTGTGTTCACTTATTACCATAAACGTTCGTAACAAGTATATCAGAAAATTCTTGTCATGGATATTCCAACAACAACCAACGAAGATAAAATGAAATCAATAAGTTTATTCTTATTTGGGTTTATTGCAGGTACAGTTTTTGTAACTGTCCTTCACATGAATCAACCCCACCACCAACAAAAGTCAGTCAATCAACCAACAACAGTTGAACTTTCCATCGGAGGAGAGGTCAAAGTTTTGAAGACTGATGGCGATAACAGCATTCACGTTATTACTGACGAGAATCTTGTTTTGACAGATATTCAGGTCCTTCCACATTCTGAATTTGTCACCAAACCCATTCCAGTAAAAAAAGAATATGGCCAACCGCCAAGTCAAACGCTTTCGAGCAGCAGTCCGTAAGGCAAAAAAAGTTCATGATATTACCATTTATGCTTCGGTGGTAGGTTATCAAGGAAAAAAACCAATTGTAGAAGAGCGGCAGTACCAACATGGTTCTGCAGCTTTCCAAATGGATAGAGCATTTATGAAGAACAAGCAAATTTATAGAACTAAAAATCCTAAAGAAAAGTTTGTTCCTCGTTCCGTCACTAGTCTGATCGGATAATTATTAGGGGCAGGGAAACCTGCCCCTAATTCATTTTTCATAACTATGTCCGAATTAGCACAAATAATCAAATTTCATGACGAGGTCGATAGTAAGCTTAAAGCAGTACAAAAAGCAATATTCGATGCTCGTTTAAAACAAGTTGGATCAGCAAAGAAAGAGAAATCTTTAGAAGATTTAACTGTTGAAGACATCAAAGAAAAAATCGAAACAACTACATTAGAAGACATGAATATGTTCAATATTTCGTGTCCACATTGTAATTGTGAGATACACATAGGCAAAGCACTAGACAAAGAAGATAAATTACCTGAAGAAGGTGATATCACTGTTTGTGACAAGTGCGCCGAAATAGCAATGTTTACCGGCGAATTAACATTGAGAAAACTTACTCCTGGTGAATTTGTGGATCTGGCTTCTGACACTGATAGAGCTAGAGCCATCACGAATGTTCAAAAGGCTATCAAAGAAAGAAGAAAATAAAATGAATATATTTACTTGGTTTGGAAGAAAGCTTTTAACGGCACTTACACGTATTCCAATTTATGAAATGTATTCGTTAAATATTTTTAACGAATTATCTAAGCCAATAATAAATATTCTAAATACCATCCCTAATATGCAAGTTGAGGTTAGGCCTCATTCTGTAATTGGGGATGGTAATGAATATTATTATGTACAAAGTGCTAGAAAACGTTTAGGAGGCAAAGTATTTCTAAATATTTCTTGGAGATTACAGGATGATGGTTGGGGGCCACCTTATCCTGTAATAAATATAGAAAAAATTCTTCACATCAATCCTGATTCTCGTGAAGGTATTGGTGTGATTGGGATTCATTACATTTACCCCGATTCAATTCCGTTGCTTGCACGACTTATCGAGCAAGTAGAAAACCACTCAGAAGAACTATATCACATAAAAAAATGAAATTCATTTTACTGGCTATTTTAATGGCCTCTTGTTGTAGTCGTTGTGCATGTAATGCACAACTGGCTGTAAATAATGTAAAACCGACACTTGTTAATGGACCGATTTTACACGGTTCTGCGACAAGAACAACTCAAGTGATTGAGAAACAACTTTCAAAAGTATTAATCACAGATATTGTGGTTGGTTCTTCCAAAATTTCTGGAACATTTCATGCACCACTTCAGAAAGAAACAAACAGTCAATGGTGTCTGACTAAAGATTATGTAGTCCGTTTAGGTCACGAAAAAGCAAAACAAACAGTATTGCTTATACCAAACATTTTGTATGGTGTGACTGATGCTTGTTGGGTCTCTGGTTATTTGTTTCATGATCTGGTTGACGATAGTTATGTGACTAGGCAAGTTACATTTTCATATAAAGATCCTGTCGATGGTGAGAATATCGTCGAGACAATGACTGGTGGGCTTGTTGTTATTAAAAACGAAAACAATAAAGTAACATATGATGTATCTTTTACTTGGCGGAATACAAAGGTAGAGTCAATGGATTCCATTTTTGCAGGGGTTTTGAAAGGTACCATATCAAAAAGTATAATCAATGGAGATGGACTTGTGGAAAACGGTATGAAACTAAAGGCTGGTGACCAAGTCATCAATTATAGTTTTCAAGCCGAAAATCTAACAAATACTCAATTGAATAACTTTATAAATTGGTGGACGCATTGTATGCTTCCATCGTTTTGAAGTTAAAAAATAGTATGGAGGGAAATCTCTGTACTATTTTTTAGGTATGAGGTATACTGCTTGTATTATGAAAAGTTCTAATATCTTCAAATTACCTGAATCTTTTTTAAATCAACTAAATGAATTTACCAATGGTTATTATTTAGTTACGATAAATAATCAAAATAATTTAGAAACTTATTTTGAATTTCCAAGCGAATTGGCAGAACTGGGAATTATTCAGCATCTAACAATAGAAAGTGCTAATTTCCAAAGTTACCTTAAAGGAGATCTGGAAATTAGCACTGAGCTAATTGATGAGGATGATAATGAGGAAGATGATTTAGATGGAACTGAGGATTAAATCAGCTTCTGCGTGTCTTCTATCATGTAAATCATTATCTGATTTACTGTTATCTGGCCATAGTCTAGACATTTGTCTTACTTGTGATGCAATGTCTTTGATGTCTTCGGCATCTACCTCTTGATCATTACCAAGTAATAAAATTTCTCTGATTCTTTTCATTTCTTTACGACGATCTGTATCATCGATTAAAGGACCTCGATTAAATACAACAGAGACTAAAGCACCAAAAGCATCTGGTGGTAATTTGTCTGCATTAGGAAATGCTTTAAGTGTTTGAGCAATATACAAAGGCATTGTGTTATTTTCAAATACTTCCATTGCAGATTCCCAAGGAATTACTATATCTCTTACATTAGAAATAGCTGCTTTCCCGCGTGAACCTGTTAGCCCGAGTGTACGACTCAAACGATTAAAAGCATCTGATGAAAGTTTATCTTTCCAATCATTTGCAAAGTTTTTTGAGCTATACCCTAAGTCATAACCAATACCAATAGTTACGCCAGATGCTCCTCCCGGCCATGATGGTCTAGCTAAAAATCTATCATAATATTTACGAGATCCTCCGATCTCAAATTGTAAAATAAGTTCAATTGCTTTATCTGATAATTTCATATTATTTATCTCCGTATCTATCTTGTAATTCTTTTGTTGCTAACTCTGGATTCATTAATGTTTTCGCACCGTATTTATAGTACCTTACTGAGTCGGTTACTGTCAAGCCTCCAATATAAATTGAAGATAATTGAATTATTTGAGAAATAATATCAGCAGCATCACCCCACCATTTATTTCCGATAAATAATCCTACGACAACTCCTAAGGTGACATAAAAAGCCCTTGTTTTACGATTACTTTCTTGATAACCAGTGCTTAAATTTTCGTCTAAGTTTCTTTGATTTTTTAACTCTTTCATAATAATTTTTTAACTAATTTCATAAACAATTTAAACAAAGTTGGAGCAAAGAAAAATAGACATAATAGTATAGCTATAATAGATACTAATTGGAATGTCTTTTCTTTCAATCGATCAAACCATGATTTATCCGCAACGATAGCCAATTTTTCAGCATCGTTTTTTATTTGTTCTTGTAAATCTTTAATTTGTTCTTCTAATTTAATACGTTCAGAAATTGCTTCCCTATGTACTTTCTCAAGAGCTAATAGTTTATCTTCTTCCGTTTTATCAGGTATTGGTTTTGTTAATAAATCGATATCAAGTTTTAAAGCATGTTCTGGTACGCCCTCTATCTCTTGAGCATTTTCCAATAGTCTGATAGCTAATTTTGTTTGCGGCGTATTCTTTTCAATTGGATTCTTTTTAAGTGCGTTTAATGCACCGTCTACATAAATACGTGTAGACTTAGATAATTTTGTTTCAATTACCTTTTCCTGTTTTTGAAGAACATCGACTTTTTCAATATTCTTTAAAGTTTTCTTAGCCGTACTTGTACAACTTGCTAAAGTGAGTACAGTAACTGATATTAACATCAATATCGTTTTCATAATAATATATGATAACAATAACAAAAAATTTAAGCAATCAAAATGTTTAGCTTCACTACCGCAATTATTTTATTCCTCACATACACAATTATCGATATGTTATACGCTGCTTACATTTTATATGTAAACAGATTACAAGCATGTAAAGCAGCTACATGCTCAATGATAATTTATTGTCTATTAGCTTATGGTGTAGTAAGTTATTCTACAAACATATGGTACATTATACCTTTAGCCATGGGAGCATGGTTAGGATCTTTCATAACTGTTATGTATGAAAAGAAAAAGAAAAAGGGGCTCAAATGAGCCCCTTAATTATTTTGTTTTAGCTTTGAGGAACGCAAAGGCTCCATCAACAAGTAAGTTAATTAGATAGGGAGCTAAATTTCCCCACAGTTTCTTTAATTCAGAAACAACATATTCTCTACGTTCACTACCTGGTTTATTAGCCAAATCTTTAGCAGCAGTTGCTACTAATTCTTTAGCTTTATCCCATTGTGATGAGGTGATATTTCCGAAAAAGGATAACAGACTTTTAAATAAGAATTCTCTCATAATATTTATTGTGTTGGAGGTACGAATGTTGATTTTGTTACATCGGCTGCAATTTGTTCTGAAGCTACTTTTGTAGCATTTGAATCTTTGGCAATTTCTACAGCAGCATTATTTTTATCCCAACCGCTAAAAGCATCTGATAATGTTTTAGCAATTTGTGTCCATTGCCAAGCGGAGATAGCTTTTTGTGGAATTACTGTTTCATCTCCTTTAACAGTTTCTGCATAGTATTTGTATCCCTGTGGACCATCTACTGCTACAGCTTGCCTATCTAGTTCACTCTTTTTCATAAATGAAGCATTGAGAGGTAAAACCTGACCTGTTTTAGTGGCATACATTCCCTTAATTTGACAGGCTGTGGTCATGCCTAAAAATCCCACAGCTAGTATAACACGTATGTAACGGTTATATCGGTGTAATGTTTTACATATAGTCATAAAGCAATCTTATCACAGTATTGATAAAAGTAAAGGCTTAAAATGTATAACCAAAAGATTCAAAATCTTTTTGATAATAATCAAATATTTTTTGCTTAGTCTCATTAGCGATATCTATATTACTTACAAACGTAGTTGCTCGACTATGTGGTAGATCTCGATTACTTTTAGTAAGTTCTTTGAGCTTAGCTACACAAGGTTCAAAATTTTCAAGCTTATAAACAGCATCTATAGCAAGTTCGTTATTAATAAAAAGATAATCAAATTGAGATTCTAAATGACCGTCAAATAAAGTAATTTGTTCTTCATTCGATAAACCTAACACTTCATCTACAAATACATCAAATGATTTATTTCGGAATGCTGCTGTTTTTGCTGTGGGTGTTTCATGGATATAGGCATATTCAGAAATCATTCTTTGATAGGGATGTCTTATTACAGAAAACTTAAAGAACGACTGAATTATATCATTCGGTATAATCTTTTTAAGTTGTGTAATTGTAAGATGTTGTGGAGTTCTGTTTTCGAAATCAGTTAATTCATTTGAAGAAAATAAGTTTGTATCATATTTAATATCAGTCAATTTGATTGGTTTATAACTAAATAACTGAGACGTTGAACCCATTCCTAGATACTTTTCAATTGAAGTACCTGCACATTTTGGAATGTGTACAAATATTGTTTTAAATGGATAGCTGATGGGCATTACAATAATCGGTGATAAAGGTTAGCTTTGCTTCTGCATTTAATGGAGGAGCAGTAAAATGAATTAATTTCGAAGCATCATTATGTACTTTATGTTGTACATTTCCAATAAGTGAAGAAGTGATGACAAAGTAAGGTTTTAATATACTGTTATCCGAAAGGTTATAACCACAAAAATAACGATTCATAAAACATTGTTCAAAAAAGAATTTTCCAGGCCATACAGAAGCAAACCATTTTATATTTTGAAAGTGTTGTTTCATTCTTTCTGAATTTTTAAACATAAATTGCCCAGCATTAAAAGGCATTTGTTTATTTGTAATCATTAGGTTTATACGTTCCTCGTCTTCAATATCTAAACCATGGTAAATACTGTTATGAGACGTGATTGGTACCGACGGATTTGATACAGTTAGCAAATTATTCGTAGTTAGTCTGACATTAAAGAGTGAATTGATTTCGTCAATACAAATAATATCACAATCTAAAAACAATATGTTTCGATATTTATATAATAAAGGATAATCAAAAATATCTAATTTAGACATCGAGGCTTTAATACCGTCTTCGGGTTCTTCAATAATATGAAAGTAAATATTAAATTTTGAACTTATGTCTTTTTCTAATAAAATATTTTTAAAGTTTTCTGTGGTTATAATAAGAATATCAAAATTTTTAGTTCGATTATTTTTATGTAATGATTTTAATGCTAATTCTAGTAAATCTAAATAACCTTCACTTTTTGCTACTGAAAAATAGATTAAATTTTTGTTACCCAAATAGTCATCAGAAAGTTCTAAAGTAGTATTATACATCGAATCAAGTACAGACATAATTAATTCTTTATCTTCTTGATTATTTGCATAAATGATATCTTTGTTTGTTTTTAACAAAGACGAATTTTCTTTAAATGGAACTTTTTTCTTTAGATATTCACAACGATATTTATCAGGATAATGAATATCTTCTTGTTCGTTGTTATGATATTTTAATTCAAAAGTTAAACCAGTTGAAACTTGGAACACATTATCTGGAATAAACAAAAAATCTTTATCAGCTTGTATATGTTTAACTGGAATATTGTACTTAATTGTTCTATTTGGAACATTAAGATTTAACTCGATATTTTTAATATCATTTTTTAACGTAATAATTTTATTAGGAATTCTTATTTTCATGAACTGCAGGGGATACTATCTATGACTTGGCCTGATCCGTTTGTACTAAAAGTTTTAAAGTCATAAACAAAAGAACTATAACTTAACACAGTCCAAGATCCTGGATCTAAACCTCCAACCGATAACCAAACTGTATTTGTAGGTTCGAGCAGACCATCCGATCTAAAGTATAATGTAGGACCGAATGGAGTACTTATACAATCAGAATATACATTTGAAAATGGGGCTACTCCATAGTCATTAATATCCATAATTTCTCCATCTGTTAATACGTAATGTAAACCGTTATAAACAAAATCACTTGCTGGATTTGTCATGTATACGTTTGTGTAAACAACAGTACCAATAGTAAGTGTATCACTTTGAGCTATAAAGACATCGTATTCTCCAATAGCGTCGAAGTAATCTTGAAAGGTGTTGTATACTGAATAAGCTGTACCAGTTGCACATTCTACATTTTCTGCTAGTATACCTAACGAAGATGTGCTGATGTATCTAGCATTTGATGCATGGATATGAGTGTTTAAGGCTCCTGCTGTTGTAGTCAATCCTATATCAGTATAAAAACTGGTTAATCCTATTTCAAGATTATATGGTGATGATGATGAATATAATGTACCTATTACAGGCGAACCGTTTGCAGCGTCTTCACAGTTAGCATAGTAAGGATAATCATAAGGACATATTCGTGCCGGATCTCCAACTATCAACCCTTCATTAAAAGTATATTCATAAGGATGAAAGCTATAAACACCATCTAATTTTTCACTATCTAATCCATATTGGCTTGAATAAAAAGTTATAGGTTCAAGTAATGAATTTGAATAATATGTACCACTGCTAGCATTTGCAAAGAAATCTTCACAAGAAGCATATTCATAAGCCGCTCCATCACAAGGACGACCCATAGAAATAATAGTGCCATCATTTACTTCGAATGAACGAAGCGTTCCATCATCATAAGTGTATTTTCCATTAGCAAGAGGTGTTTCTGTTGAGGTATTGAATACTGTTGCACCGGTGATCCATGCGCTTGAGGCATATCCACCATCTGGAATATTACTTGATCCTGCTACATCTGTGAATGTGGGGTAAGAGTAAACAGGATCTGCATTTGTTTGCTCTGCACTTGAAATAATTATATGAAATTTATTAGCCATATTATGAAGCCAGATTTCCTGATAAAACCCAAGAATTTGTACTTATTTTTGTAATAGTTGCAATAGCGCCGATTCCTGTTGTATCCATGCCGTTTAAGCTTAATAATGTAACTCCGGGAGCCGCAGTAAATGTTATACCGCTAGAATTTAATTGGATATACATTATTGTTGTACCTATTGGAAAGGCCACAGTAGAATTTAACGGAACTGTCACTGTTGATCCTGATGAAGAGGAGTCGTATACAATAATTGAGTTAGCATATGGTAAACCCAATGAAGGTAAATCAATCCAAGAAATATTATCATAGGTTGAAACACGTGTTTGTACTCCATATGTCCAACCGTTTCCACCTAAAACCTGATAATCTGTTCCATAACCATTAATACGAGCTAATGTTAGAGAACCAGATGAAATATTTGAAGCATTTAAGGCTGTTAAGTTGGCTCCAGAAGCAGCAGGTAAAGTAGCCGGAAAGCGAGCATCCGGAATAGTTCCTGATGTTAAATTGGTAGCGTTTAAAGCAGTTAAATTAACGCCAGATGCGACAGGGAGCGTAGCTGGAAAGCGCGCATCTGGGACAGTGCCTGAAGCTAGGTTAGAAGCATTCAAAGCTGTCAGATTCACTCCTGACGCAACAGGGAGAGTTGCTGGGAATCTTGCGTCTGGTACAGTCCCTGAGGCAAGGTTAGTAGCGTTTAAAGCAGTTAAATTAACACCAGAAGCAGCAGGTAAAGTAGCCGGAAACCTTGCATCTGGAATAGTACCTGAAACTAAATTTGAAGCATTTAAATTACTAAATTGTGTTTGAATTGCAGATGTAACACCTACAACATAATTTAGTTCTGTTGCAGTAGCAGTTAACGAATCCAATAATGTATTCTGTCCTGCAGTTAAATGTTTAGTAGCATCTGCTATATGTGTAGTCAAATCAGCGTCTGCAGCTTTTGCGTTTAATTGTGTTTGTATTGATGAAGTAACTCCATCAACATAATTTAATTCAGTAGCATCGACAGTCAAAGCATCTAACAATGTATTTTGAGATGATGTTAGATGCTTTGTATTGTCTGCAATATGTGTAGTTAAAGCAGCTTGGTTACCCAACACAGTAGTATCAATTAATCCGTTTTCATCGGTTTTAACTAATTTTCCTGCGTCGGCACTGCCTGCGCTACTTTCAACTACACCTTTAATGCCTAATCTTGCTAATGCTCTTGCTGTATCTAAGACTGTACTCATATTTTATAAATCGGAATCTGTTTGTTTATCTGTATTTTCTTCTTCGAAATCACCATCATCATTCATTTGTGATTCTGAATTAAATAATTTTGTACGAACACTATCATCGTAGATTCTGTCACAGAATATTAAATCAGATGTACCATATTCACCAGAATACAATGCTTTTATTGTTACGGGTTGAGCATGTTTAATACAAGTCATTTCTCTATTATTTTCTAATAGAAATTGTACTCGATCTGGAATGATTTCGCAATTACACACTATACAATTCATATAATTATTGTTGTTGACCTTTTGCCTGTTTTAGACCTTCAGACTTACCTTGTTGGTCCATTTGTTCAAGCTGCGATTTAACTGCAGACCATAATGTTTCGTTTTGACCTTTAATCTTTTGAAGTTCTTGTCTACGCTCCGCACCATCTTTAGGGAATAATTGTTGAGCTATTTCCTGAGCTTGAGCAAGTACTTCTTGAGGAGATGATGTGCTCGATGCAGAATAATCTGACTGTCCAGGCATTCCGCCTTGTCCACCACCTTGATTAAAGATGCTTGCTTTATTTGCACGGCGCAGCTCTTGACGTTCCATTTCTTCTTCTTGAAGTTCTTGCATATCAGCCTCTTCTTGCATTTTCTTACGAATCTGATCTTTGTAATCAATTTTGTAAAGATTAAGAAACTCAGAACGTGCGATAGAGTTAGAACTAACCAATTGACCGATAACACTTTTACGTTCCATGTCATCAGCAAACGTAATTGGTAATAAAGAGAATTTTGCAGGAGTTAATCCTTTTATCTTTCCAGCAACATCACCAATTTTTTGTAATAGTTTATTATATGCATCTACAACACAACTCCAAGAATTTTCAAACAATCTTAATGCTGGACCTACGGCTTGTGTTTGTAGTGTCATAGCATATAATTCTTGAGGAATATTGAGAGCATTTAGAATATTATTCTGTGCAGCTGCGATAAGTTCTACTGGAGCCAGATTCTTACCTTGTCCACCTAATTGTTGGAATTCAAATGTGAATGGAAACTTATAATATGAACCTGGGTCTACTCTATGTTTCTCAATCATTTGATCAACAGCAGCAGCCCAAAGACCACCATCTTGTGCCATAAGGATAGGATTATTCATTTGTGTATTAGGAGACATAGCAATCACTCTAAACGGATTGATGTCTTCATAACAAATAACCTCGTTAAAACGTTCAAGGACTTTTAACATAAAAAAGTCATCAAACATATACATACATAAAGGTACAGCTTTCCCATCTGTTTTTAACGAGGCTGGTGTAGCAATTTTGAGATGAATAAAATTCTTCGTATTAAAGACAATCATACGGTTTTCATGAATTGCTTCATAAATAACAGTAGGCACTTTTTTAGGAAAGAATTTATCGTTTTTAGCTGTCACCTTTTTCTTATAAATTTCAGGAATATCCCAATAATATTCATAAGAGCCTGTTGTTTCTTCACAACGAAGTTTAATTTCTCTAGGATTCCAACAAACAATATTTACTTTGCCGATGTCTCTATTAGGTTTATCAATAACTCTGTGTACTCCATTATTACTACAACCTGGGCAGGTGTAAGTGAATTTCCCTTTATCAAATTTGAAATTATTGATGCGGTCTATTGCCGAGGTTTTTCCACATTTAGGACATGATAGGAAACGGTCAAATCCTTGATTGATAGAAACGAACGTATTACCGTAAGCAAGTAAATTAATACCTGCTTCAGCTAATACTTCTTTCCAGTTTAACTCTTCAAAAATATCATCGTATTGTTCTTTAGATTTTTCATCGTCACAATCAACATTAATTTGTGTAATGAAATAGTTTGCAATACGACTTAAAGCTGTACGATAGAACCCAAAGCGAAGTAAGAAGTGATCTGCCCACCATAACATACCGTCCATATTATTTGGAAGGTACTTCATTGGTACACCATAGAAAGGATTGGCGTACTTATTTGATTGTTTTGAATTTGTAAAAAAATTATCTAATGGGTCTTGTTCCATAATTATTTAGTAAGTCCAAATCTAAGTTTACGTCCGAGGAACATATCACCACTTCGATTATTTCCTATAGGTTCGTCTGATGAATCTAGTTTTAATGAAATAATCTTTAATTCAGATTCATCATTAATTTTAGCTATTTTTGTCATATCTAGATCTTCTCTAGATTCGCCTTCTCTGAAATCTCCTGTTTTAGTCATATTAGTCTAGTTGATAGTTTCTAGGTGTTAGACTTGCTTTTGATGCGATATTTGCAACGCCTCCAGCAATGCCGAGTGGTACTGCTGCCAAAGCTCCACCGTACGGAATAAGTTTATCATCAACGAATTGACGAAAAGGCTTGCGAGTATCCATGGGTAGATTTTGTTCAAATCTTGTTTGATCGAGTTGTGCTTGATTGAGTTCATTCATCTGTTTTAAAAAGTATCATTAATTGTTTTTCTCCATCAATCCATGAAAATGAAGCGTTCGGATAGTAAACCGAAACTTCAGTATCATTATCTATTATAAGTGTAAGTGTTTCACCTGGATTTGGAGTAAAAATAAGATCATCAATAGAGTAGAAAACAACACAGTAGGCTTGTTCACATTCTAATAGACTCTCAATTGTAAGTCTTATTTTACCAAGTTTGTTATAAAGGTAAATATATTTCTTTGTTTGAGGCTTACTTATTTTTTCGACTTTAGGAGCAGGATCTAAAGGCTCTGGCTCGACCTTATCCCACAAAGGCTTGTATTCAACATCCTCAACTTTAGTTGGTTTTTTCTTTTTTTCTTTTTTTACAGTTTGTTTTGTTTTAGCTGTAAATAGTGGAACTCCTCCAGTGTGATTACCATGATTGATTACCATGTCTCGCAGATCAAGAACTTCTTCTTCATCTCCAATGACTTTTCCGCTTTTGATTTGTGCACCCATATCATTGTATTTTCCAACAATGTAGTCACCGGGTTTAAAATAAGGATCCATGAATTTTTTAGTTGATATAAGTTAAGATTTGCCGTAGCATTGATCATACACCAAAAACCTGCTTTGTCAAATGGCAAGAATTAATTTAATCAGAAAGTCCAACACATACGATAGTCAAGCTGGTAGTTATAAAATGCTACTAGAAATTGTTTCAACAGAAAATGTTGCTAAAGATTTGTTTATTAAACAACGATTACGAAATTTTGTAAAAAACAATTTTGAAGATGTATTTTGTGCAGTAGCCACACCTGCACAAGTTGAAGAATTTGATGTTAATAGTCCAAGAGCCGGAGATTCATTTTTCCGAACAAACATTATTGAATTAGTTTCTAGAAATGTGAATTATCTAGAAACTGTTTTTCAATCGATATTAAAAGAACTTCAAAAATTAGTAGAAGACGTTGAATCTTTGGAGAATTTAAAGACAGATGGAGTTTATTCAATTACATCTGCAGACGTCGAAATTAACGATCAAGCTTTGATACATACACATTATAGAATTCCATTAGTCACAAGACCAGCCGGAGATAATGAGATTTATACAGATGGAGGAGAAGAATACCATCGTGTAGCAAATCAAGACACTGATTTACAAGGTTGGATCAATAACGTTTCTCCAGCTCAATATAAGTTTAAATATAACTTAGCAAAAGATACGACATTAGCTGCATTGTGGCCTCCATCCGAAGAATTAATTGGATATGCACATCTTGAAGTAAATGGGATAACAATCGAAGCACCATATATTTTAATTAATGAAGATGGAATTTATTGGAAAAATCATACTAAAGGAAATGCACCTTGGCCAGAAGATTATGTTGACGTGGATGATCGAGGTACAGAGACATTAACGCTTGTCTTGGATTTTGTTAAGTAAAAACAAATTCTTATTTTTAGCTGAATTGGAATCAATCTCAATATAAGGTTGATTTAACAATAAGAATATATTTTCAAAACATGCAGTATCTGGATAGTTGATATCGCGTGAACCAAGAAAAATTCCAGAATATTTTAAAGCAATATTTTTGAAGTAGTTGTTTCGACAATCACGCATAAATATTCCTTGATCGCCATTGTTTTCAATAATTAGATCAGAAAAGATATTATTATCAGTTCTCCAATCTAAACTTATTCCAGCAGCATGATT